>Ga0172378_10001634_pt1 | contig 20823 bp, 21 predicted proteins | sample GrowelOW332metaG_FD_119755 | JGI IMG/M metagenome (GOLD analysis project Ga0172378, IMG submission 119755) | Groundwater microbial communities from an aquifer near a municipal landfill in Southern Ontario, Canada - Pumphouse #3_1 metaG | ecosystem: Environmental > Aquatic > Deep subsurface >... | reverse complement strand
TTGGATGAAGGAATCGCCATGGGCGTCGCCGCGTCTTCCAGTTCGTTGGCCGGGGTGAACGGAACGGATACCGTGTTGCCGTATACGAAGTTACCGGGCCTGCTTTCCCGATTCGGGGGACAACCCAAAGCGACTTCATTTTGACGGCAAAAAATCTTGCAGAATACCTATACAAATGATAGTATCCATTTGTATGGATACCCAAGCGAAGCTGGACATCCTTTCCCGGGATGCCCAATATGATCTTTCCTGTGCATGCGGGACGAAGGACCCGCGGGAACACCGTGTCCGGAACCAGACGGGGGAAGGGTGGCTGTACCCGATGACCACCGCCAGTGGCGGGGCGGGCATCATCCTGAAGACCCTCTTGGGAAACCGGTGCGTCAATGACTGCAAATACTGCCCGCTTCGCCGGCAGAATGATTTCCGGCCGGTTGCCGTCTCTCCGGTTGAGATGGCTTCTTTTTTCTATCAGTTCCAATTGCACCGCCCGTTGTTGGGGCTGTTTCTTTCCTCGGCGGTGATGGGGGATGGGGAAAAGACGATGCAGATGCTGGTCGATACGGCGCGGATTCTCCGGGCCAAATACCAGTACAAAGGGTACATCCATCTGAAGGTGATCCCCGGGGCGTCTCCCGCAAGCATTGATGCCGCGCTCCGGTACGCTTCTGCCGTCTCGCTGAACATTGAGACGCCCGGTGCATCCCATTTTCGTCTGCTCACCGAGCGAAAGGATTACCACAAGGACATCATTGAACCGCTGAAATACATCGCTTCCCACACCGGCAGGGGAACCGCCCATCCCCGGGTGAAGACGACCAGCCAGTTCATCGTCGGGGCAGGGGACGAATCGGATCGGGAGATCGTCTCGTACTGTGGCGCAATGTACCAGGACCTTCACATGGAGCGGTTGTACTTTTCCGCCTACCAGCGGGGGTTGGGGGATGCGGATCTTCCCGGAGAGCGCCAGGCTCCGGTAGTGGTGCGCAAGGATGGAGAGCTGTTCGGGACGGATGTCTCCGCACAGGCGTCCCTTCTTCGGGAACATCGGTTGTACCAGACGGATTTCCTGCTTCGCAAGTACCATTTCTCCAGTGACGAGATCCTGTTCGGACCGGATGGCAACCTGTCATTGGACAAGGATCCTAAACTGGTCTGGGCCGAGGCGCATCCTGAGTTTTATCCCGTTTCCGTACGCACGGCGAGTTTGGACCAATTGCTCCGTGTCCCGGGCATCGGTCCGCAGTACGCCAAGCGGATCGTGAACCTGCGGAAATCCTGCTCGTTCGGTTCGTTGGACGCCCTTCCGCTTCCCCAATTCGCAAAAGCGCGCAGCAAAGGCTTCCTGATCCTGTAGCATCAAATGCCGCTTCCCGATACCATAGGGGGCATGGTCTCCCAGAGTGTTTCGTTTTTCCTCCTGCAGGCGGTCTTCACCATCACCAACATGTACCTGCAGGTGGTATTGAAGAACCAAGGGTTCTCCTATGCGATGATCGGGGTGATGTTCGCCGTCTTCGAGCTCTCCGGGATGGGCGGGCAGGTTGCCACCGGCTGGTTTGTCGACCGGACGGGAAAAATGCGGCTGACCCAACTGGTGTGCATGGCCGTCACCGTCGGCGCCATGGCGCTTCTCATCCGGACGGGAGCATTCCTTCCGGGATTGTTGCTGCTTGTCCTGCTGGGGTTTTTCCTCAATTCGTCCCTCACGTTGCAGGACGCGTCGGCGAACCAGTTCGGCAAGGGACAGCCGGATGTCTACAGCATCATCCGTTCCGCCGGAACCATCGGCTGTACCTTTTTCAGCTTGGTGTACGCACTGATGGCTCGTCCGGTGGCGTCGGACAACCAGGATATCTTCCGTTTTCTTGCCTTCGGTTCCCTGCTGTACATCCCCACGTTGCTGGTCATGGGCCGGGACACGCCTCGGGTGAAACCGAAGGACGCACCCCGCTCTCGGGACAGGTGGTTTGACACGTCGTTCGTCCTTGCCATCGGATGCATTTTCCTCTCCCGTTTTTCCCTGGCCACCGTCCGGTTCCTTCCCCTGTACGCCATCGAGGAGTTGGGCTATGACCGGGTGACGATGCTGCAGGTCGCTTCCACCGCCTCGGAATTCGTCGCCATGCTTGCCGCAGGGTATCTGATGCAGAAGAAATCCGTACAGCCGGTTACGTTGCTGTTCCTTGCTTCGGTGGGATGCATCGTCCGGCAGATCTGCTACGCCCTGATCCCTTCCGTCGCCGGCGTGATGATCGGGCAATGCTTCCACAGCCTCTGCTTCGGGTTCTTCCAGCCTGCCATGGTTCGGTTCGTCACGCTTCACGTCCACAAGGATCATACCGCCCAGGGGCTCTCCCTGTGCCAGTCGTTGGGGAGCGGACTGGGAGGAATGGTCGGGGAGTTCGCCTGCGGTCTGTTGATCCAGGCGGTCGGATACCGCGCAATGTTCCTGTGGTACGCTCTTCCCGCGGCGCTTTCCGCCGTTTTGTTCGTTGTGCTGAAAGCACGACTGCAAACGGTTGAGGAAACGTGAAAGGTGATGATACTATACAAGTAGGTGGCAGGCGGTGAAAAGCAGTCAGAATTGGGATTTCAGCAATGTCGGGGATATTCCCACCGACAAGATCCAACGGAACATCCGAGAAGTGACGGTGTATCTGGACAACGACATCCGTCAGATGGTGGCGATCCTCAGCCGATACGCCCCGTTGGAAATGCTCAAACTTGCCTGTTGGGAGGAGCATCGGGTACTCTCCTCGGGGAGTGATGAAGAGATCCGCCTGGCAAGCGCCTTGGTGCGGTTCCTGCAGAACGCCTACTGTCTTGCCGGGATGGGGCCAGCTACGGACCGCAATATCCCTCCCAAAGAGTATCGGCGGTTGACTGAACTTTTTGAGGATCTGTTCCGCAGATGTTGCCGGTACATCGACAACACCTGTTTGGCGGCGCGGAACGCCGCGGGTGGCGTCAAAGGAAGCGTGTTGTCCGCCTACCAGGATTCCGTCATGGAGTTCTGTTTCCCCACCCCGATGGAATTGGATGAGATCCCCCGGCATGTGCGCTCGTTGCGGCTCTCCCTGCAGCCGTTCAACGATGCCATTTCCCAGACGTTCACCGGAGGTCTGGATGGGTTGCTCACCGCGTTCTCCGCGTTGGTCACCCAGGGCAGGACGGGACTGGACACCTTGGAAGCGGACAGTCGTGTCTACAAGAAGGACATGGAGCAGAAGCTGAAGGAACTCCGTGCGCTGACGGACACCTATGCCGAGGAGAAGGAGCTGGTCGACCAAGTGGTGCGTTGTGAGCATTGGGAGGAGCGGGTGCGGTCCCTGTTGGGTCGCCGTGACGGATACGATCTGTACGAAGTGACACGGTACGCATCCTTGTCCCCGGAAGACCTTGCGTTGCTCTCCGTACCGTTGTGTTCCGATGAGAGCGACGCCAGCCTGTATCCGATGGATGATCGGGTCTCGGCAAGTCGGCCGTTCCTTGAAGCAGCCGGCCACTTCTTCTGTTTTGACACCAACCATCTGCTGGATGACCTTCCCCGGATCGTCAAGGAACAGGTGCTCGCCAAAGGGGTGCTCTCCGCAGAAGAATGGGAGAAGATTGAACGGGAACAGCAGGTGATGCAGCCGGTGACGATGATCCACGCGTTGTTCGGCTCCACCGGATTCGTGCGGAATACGTCAGGGTTTGACGCCCTGTTTGATTTCTCCGATAGCCAGGTAGGACTGAACGTTCTGCCTCCGCTTCCTGTCGATCCTCTGCTGGATGGCCGCGCATCGCTTCTTGCCTTCTCCCAGGGAAGACAGACCATCGCGCGGGCGAAGACACAACGCACCCCGGTGATCATCGTGGATGAGAACCATGTGGATGACTATCCCACCGACTTGGTGGACAACGTGCTGTTCCTTTCGTTCCCCCAACTCGCAGGGCTTTCCCAGGATCCCGATACGCTGCGTGCCTGCAAAGAGGCGTTGGGGCTGGTTCCGCCCCGGCAGGAAGATGACGACGAACTGGATACGGCGGAATCGATTCTCCGGGATGAATCGGAACCCGACGAGGATGTGCCGGTGGAGGACGAAGGGGAGCCTGATGAACCAGACGAACCGGATGATCCTGATTTCTCCATCCTGAACGGAGAGACGGTGGATGAAGACCAGGTGGAGGAAAAGCATACGGATGACGAGTTGGACGAGGACGACACCAAAGAGATGATCGATCCCCATGACGACGACGAGTTGCCGCCTCAGGAGAAACACGAGGAGACCAACAAGCCGTATTCGTTCTTCACGTTGCTCTCCGAGATTGCCGGAGGAAGGGAGGAGAAGCCGGAGAAGCCGGAGAATCCGCCCCAGGAGGGAAATCATCCCGATTGGCCGGCGAAACCTGCGACCGAAGACATCCAACCTGATCTCTTCCAAGGCAGGGAGGATATTCTGGAAGCGGCCGCGGAAACCGTGGAGGACAAGACGGAAGCGGACGTCACACCTCCAACGGAACCAGAAGAGGAACAACCCGTTCCAGCCGCCCAGGCCGAAGCAACGGGAGAACCTACGCAAGAGGTTTCTGTGGAGAAAATACCGGGTACGGAAGCTGTACCGGAAGCAAAAGAGGAATCTCCTGTGGCGCCTCCGGTCGGTCATGATGTGATTCCATCCGAGGTGCCCGTACAGGAAACTCCTGCCACTTCTTCAGAAGAAACAATTCCATCCGACCATCCTGCACCCGCACCGGAAACCCTGGTGGAAGAGACACCCAAGGAACCGGAAGTGGTGGATGCACTGTTGGATGGCAAGCAGATTCCCTCCCGTCTTCGGGACGCGCTGGTGATGCTGAAGACCCATGAGGGGCGCTTTTTCACGTGGTGCAAGGAAGGAGACCCTTCGCTGCTTTCCGCGTCCGCTTCGTTGATCGACAAGGCGCTGGATGCCCAGCGGATGGATGGGAAGGACAAGATGTTCACCATCAGTCCGTTCGGACTCACCGTGATCCTTTCCGCCGGCAGGGATGACCAGGTCAGTACGTTTGACCGCAGGGCCAACATCGGAGCCATCATGTACGCCGACAAGAAGGATGACTGGGGATGCGTCACGTTGGAGTATGACCGGGAAGGGCATCTGATCAAAGCGTCTGAGGAAGAAATCAAGCGGCAGAGCTATTCCGCAGGGGATTGGAAGTACGTCTCCACCATCGGGGAGCGGCTTCTGGCCAAAAGGAAGAAAGCATGAGCGAGGTGCTTCAGGCACACCTTGCCGTGGCGGTGGATGCCGCCCGCAAGGCCGGCGCTTTGGCCGTATCCCTGGCGGAGAAGGGGAATCTTCTGATCTCGGAGAAGCACGTCAATGATTTTGTCACCAACGCCGACAAGGCGTGTGAGGATCTGATCATCCGGGCGATCAAAGAAACGTTTCCCGATGAGGAGATTTTCGGGGAGGAGAGCGGAACCCACCATGGAACTTTGGCAGGCCGGTGGGTGATCGATCCGATCGACGGGACGACCAACTACATGCATGGGATTCCCGACTGGACGATCAGCATCGCATGGGAAACCGAACCGTTCGACCCGCTCATTGGTGTGGTGTATGTTGTCCGTCAGGATGAGCTGTTCACCGCGGTACGGGGGGAGGGGGCACATCTGAATGGCAAACCGATCTCCGTCTCCCGGACGGTTGATCCTTCCAAGTCCGTCATCGTCTGCGTGCCGCCACACCGCTATCATGAAGCGGCGGATGCGTACTTCCATGCGGAGCAGCGGATCTTCTCCGCCTGCAGTGATATCCGTTCGTTCGGCTCCTGCGCGCTGGAGCTGGCCTACATCGCCGCCGGACGTCTGGATGGCTATTTTGAACGGTTCCTCTGCTACTATGACCTTGCCGCCGGTTGGGCGATCCTCCGTGAAGCGGGGGGAGTGCTCCAGTTTCTTGGAGAGCGGGAAGCGTTGCGGTGTGACCTGGTGGCGTCCAACGGGAAGATCCAGGAGTGGCTTTGGGAGACGGCACAGTGAAGCCCCGCTTGGTAATTTTCGATCTGGACGGGACGTTGCTGGACACTTCCCCGGGGATCTTCGCCACGGCGAAGTACACGATGCGTCGTCTGGGGCTTTCCCCGGATGTTCCCGAGGAACAGATGCGCAAGTTCATCGGGCCTCCCATCGCCCAGTGCTTCAAGGTGGTCTATGATCTTCCCGACCAGTATTTGGATGACGCGTTGGCCATCTACAAGAAGCGGTATGTTTCCGATGGCCAGTACCAGGCGTTGGTCTATCCCGGGATGCAGATGGTGCTGAAGACGTTGAAGGAGCGGGGATATCTTCTTGCCGTCGGGACGCTGAAGAACGAATCCACTGCGGTGAACATGATGCGCCATTACGCGCTGGCACCGTATTTCGTTTCGATCCACGGGGACTTCTCCACCCTCGCTGGGGGGAGGACCAAGGCGGATGTACTCCGTCTGGTACTCTCAGACACCCATGTGAAGCCGGAGGAAGCGGTGTTGGTCGGGGATACCACCCACGACCAGAACGGCGCGAACGTCGCCGGGGTGGGGTTCGTCCCGGTCACCTACGGATTCGGGTTTTCCCGAATCTCCGCGCCCCAGGGAAGCGTCGCTTCCCCCCAGGAGTTGCTTACTCGATTCCCTTGAACAGGCGCTTTGCCTGTTCCATCGCTTCCATGTTGTCCGCCGCAAGGTGGTCGTCATCGGCGCTGATGGGAAGGAAGCCGTCGTACGACATGCCGGTGTAGGTTGCGATCTCCTTGAACTGCCGGTCGATCAACGAATACTGGATGCCGTTTATCGCGTCCTCTCCGACGGCGATGACGTACAGGTGCTTGCCGGTGAACGCTGCTTTCGGTAACAGATACAGACGATCAATGAACAGCTTGGTCTGTGCGGTGATGCCCCACCAGTAGACGCTGGTGGCGAAGCAGACGGCATCCGCCGCGGCGAAATCCTTGGCAAGGGGAATCATGTCGTCATCCCAGATGCAGGAACCCTCTTCCTCCTTGCAGTGGTCGCATCCCTGGCAGGGATGGATGACCGCAGCGTTCAGCTTGACTTTCTTCACGTGACAGCTGTGGGACGCCGCCACGGCGAACGCGTCAGCAAGGGTGGCGGAATTGCCAAATGTACGGGGAGAACCGTAGTAGATGATCATGGTGGGTTGCATAAGACACCTCGATGTCAGTCGAGCAACAGGACCGCTTGGGCGGTGATGACCGCCGGTGCGGTGCGCTCGCTTGTTTTTGCTTTGATGGAGAGTTGGTCGGGATCGATCTGCAGAGCTTCTGCCAGATGGGTCCGGATCGTATCGATGTATGGCCGGAGTTTGGGTTCGTCCAGCACGATGGTGCAGTCAATGTTGCTGATGGTGTGTTCCCCCAGATGGGTCAGGGCGTCCTTCAGCAACGTGATGCTGGAGATGTCCTGGTAGCGGGGGTCGGAATCGGGGTAGTGGCTGCCGATGTCCCCGTCGCAGATGGCGCCGAACAGCGCGTCAATGATGGCGTGGACCAGTACGTCCCCGTCACTGTGCGCTTCTTCACCGAATGGAGAGGGGATCGTCACGCCTCCCAGGACGAGGGCTCGTCCCGGGCTCAGGCGATGCAGGTCCCAACCGGAGCCGATCCTCATGACTGCTTGGCCTCCTGGATGGCGGTGCGGAGCGCTTTGTCCGCTTTCTCCAGACGTTCTCCTTCCTTGCGGGCGGCAAGGTAGGCGTCGATCTGCTGCTGGGCGTCAGGAATCTCTTCCATGTAGGTGATCTTCCGGTTCTTCCGGTCCCCCGGACAGACTCCTGCTTCTTTTCCTGCCGCTACCCAGATTTCCGTGTCGTCCGTGTAGGTTTTCCCGTCATCCGCCACTGCCTGGTGGGCAAGGTAGATGTCCGGCCAGCGGAAGATCTGCGGGGTCTGCACCGCCACCGTTCCGTGGCGGGGGATGCTTGCGGTGATCACGCCGTCATCGGTGATCGTCTTCAGCGAATCGGTGACGGGAAGGGCGGGCGCGGCACCACCATACATCGTGGCGGTGGCAAGCGTCTGGATGATCAGATCGGTGGTGATGAAGCATCGTGCCCCATCGTGGATGGCGACGTACTGGACGGGTACTCCGAGGTGCTTCAGGAGCGTCAGGGCGTTTCGGACGCTTTCCTTCCTGCTCTCGCCTCCGTCGCAGAGAATGACCGGTACGCTCTGGTGTTCATACAGGTCGCCCAGCGCGACGCCACATTCGTTCTCCTCCCCTTTGGGACAGGTGACGATGACCAGCTGGCAGTTGGGGACGGACAGGAACGGGGCGGTAGCCCGTTGCAGGACAGTCTGCCCGTCGATGGACAGATACTCTTTTTTCACCCCCTGGGACGAGAAGCGTTCGCTTTTGCCCGCAGCGGTGATGATGGTGGCAAAGGTAGGAATCTGCATGCTACTCCAGTTTTGAGAAGATCAACTTTTTGATCTCCGACGGATCCTTTTTCAATGCGTAGGAGGATTCATCGATCAGCAGGTTCAACGCGTTGTCGTACAGTTTGCGTTCCTGGACGGGGAGTTCCTTCACCTTGCTGCGGTGGTACAGTGACTGGACCACTTTGGCGAAGGACGCGATGGATCCCTGCTTGAGCAACTCGACATTCATCCGGTACCGGTCTTTCCAATCCACAGGCATCTGCTCGAATTTCTCCGAGATGGAGTTGATCGCCGCCAACGCTTCCTCAGGCGGGACGATGGGACGCACCCCGATCTCCTTGGATTTGTCTACCGGAACCATGACCGTCATGTCGGATGAATTCAGATAAATGACATAGTATGTGGTGGGGGTACCATTGAAGGTTCGCTCCTCGATACGTTTGACGACACCGACGCCTTGCAATGGGTAGACGATGTGTTCGCCAACCTGGAACTCAATGGACTTTTTCTCTGAACTCATACCGTCATTATACACGATAAAACGGAGAAAAACAATGAATTGCGGAAATGGGGAAACTATGCAAATATCTCCTTCTGCGATATGATGAGACATCATGAAAAAGACACAGAGAAGGTGCGGTATTTTGCTGCATCCCACATCCTTGCCCTCGTCGTTGGGTATCGGTACGCTGGGGGATGAGGCGAAGCGGTTCGTCGACCTGCTTGCCTCGGCCCATATCTCGTTATGGCAGATGCTGCCCCTCGGCCCGACCGGCTATGGGGACAGCCCGTACGCCGCTCGTTCCACGTTTGCCGGCAACGAATTGCTGGTTGACCTGAAAACGCTTGCCTATGATGGGTACCTGGAGATCACCGATGTCCTCAATCCGCCTTCGTTTGATTCCTATCGGATCGATTACGGCGTGGTGCGCGCGTTCAAGATGCCGTTGTTGTACAAGGCGGCCGATACGTTCCTCGCCACGGCAAGTGCTGCGGACAAGGCAAAGTACCAGCAGTTCTGCTCCGCGGAAGGATACTGGCTGGATGATTACGCCCTGTACGTCGCCTTGTGCGACGCCTACGGCGATTCCCGCTGGTTCAGCCAGTGGCCGGAAGAACTGAAGATGCGTCATCCTCAGGCGGTGGAGAAGGCGACGAAGCAGTATAGGAAGGAGATCGAACGGACCAAGGTGATTCAGTTCTTTTTCGCCAGCCAGCTGGCTTCCTTGATCTCCTACGCCCATGCCAACGGCGTCTCCCTGGTGGGGGACATTCCGATCTTCGTCGCAGGGGATTCGGTGGATGTATGGACCAACCGTTCGTTGTTCAAGCTGGATGCGGAGGGAAACCAGACGGCGTCCAGCGGTGTTCCGCCGGATGCGTTCTCCGCTGATGGACAGCTGTGGGGCAACCCGCTGTACGATTGGCCGGAGCATGAGAAGACCCATTTCGCTTGGTGGACGGCCCGGTTGAAGCATGTGCTTTCCACCTGTGATATCGTCCGGATCGATCATTTCCGCGGGTTCTCCGCCTATTGGGAGGTCCCTGCCGGAGAGAAGACGGCGATCCACGGGAGTTGGGTTGCCGCTCCAGGACAAAAGCTGTTCGACCACCTCCACAAGGTGTTCGGCGCCCAGATGCCGGTCATCGCCGAGGACCTGGGGGTCATCACTCCGGATGTGGAGGAACTGAGGGACGGCAATGGCTTCCCTGGCATGAAAGTGCTGCAGTTTGCATTTGGCCTTGATGGCCAGGGCCGACTGGACTCCACCAATGCGTATCTTCCCCACAATTGTACGGAAAGAAGCGTCATCTACACCGGCACCCACGACAACAACACCACCCAAGGGTGGTACGATACGTTGGATGGCGCGGTGAAGGACAAAGTGCGACGGTATCTGGAATGCCCGGACGACCAGGTGGTCTGGCAGATGGTCCGAGCCGCCCTGATGTCCGTTTGTCAGGACGCAATCTTCCCCATGCAGGATTGGCTCGGGCTGGGGGCGGACGCCCGGATGAACGTGCCTGCCACCTGTGGGACGAGCAACTGGTCCTGGCGTCTGGACAGCTTGGATGTTCCTTCCTGGAGGGTCGATCGTCTGCGCGACATGGTGGACCTGTACGGTCGCCAGCCGGCAACCCGCTCGTGAGGACGTATGAACATCATCCTGTTTGAGCGGATGCCCGAGGGGAATCTGATCCCCAAGGACGATTACCGCTACCAGCACATCACCGAGATCCTCCACCTGGGGGTGGGGGACGCGTTCCAGATGGGAGTGGTGGGCGGCGCCAAAGGGAAGGCGGTCATCACGGATGTGGATCCGTCAGGCATCCGGTTCACGTTCACCGTGACGGATCCCACCTCGGGAACGTTGTATCCGGTGACCTTGCTGGTCGGCCAGGTGCGGCCCATCTGCATGCGGAGGATCCTCCGTGAAGCGGTTGACCTGGGGGTGGAAACCATAGTACTGTCCGGGTGCGAACTGACGGAAAAGTCGTACCTGGAAGCCAAGTTGTACACCAGTGGCGAGTACCGTTCCATTCTGTTGGATGGGGCGATGCAGAGCGGTGAGACCGGAGTCAGTGAAGTGCGGTTCGCCCCCAGCGTGGCGGATGCGCTTCGCATGGTGCCTTCCGGCGCCCAGAAGCTGCTTCTGGACAATGTGATCGGCAAGGAGCGTCTGGCTTCGGTGTCCATCACGGGCAAGCGGGTCGTCATGGCCATCGGACCGGAACGGGGGTTCACCGATCATGAACGCCAATTGTTTCTGGATGATGGTTATCAGCCGTTGCTTTTGGGCCGCCGGATACTCCGGACGGAGACGGCATGCAGCGCGGCTACGGCCGTGCTGTTGGGAAGAATGGGTTTGTAATTGATTGAAGGAGAGGTTTGCCATGGCACATTGTGTGGTTCCGGAAGCGGAAGCGGTATTGGATAAGGAATTTCCCGTGCTTGATCACGGATTCGTACGATTGGTCGATTATCTGGGCAGTGACCAGCGGATCGTCCAGAGCGCCCGTGTCTCCTATGGAGAAGGCACAAAGACGTATCGTGAGGACAAAGGGTTGATCAACTACCTGATGAGGAACGATCATACCTCGCCGTTCGAGCAGGTGAACTTCACGTTCCACGTCAAGATGCCGATCTTCGTGGCGCGGCAGTGGATCCGTCACCGGACCGGACGGGTCAATGAGATCAGCGGCAGGTATTCCATCATGAAGGATGAGATGTATCAGCCCGATCCCGCCCACATCAACATGCAGAGCGAGGTCAACCGGCAGGGACGGGCCGATGAACCGGTTTCCGATGAGGTGGCAAAACAGGTGCTTGCCATCATGGATGAGGACCAGAAGCGGGCCTATGAGAACTACCGCAAGCTGGTGGACATGGGTATCGCACGTGAGGTCTCACGGATCGACCTGCCTCTTTCCCTGTACACGGAATGGTACTGGAACATGGATCTCCATAACCTGTTCCACTTCCTGCAGCTTCGTCTGGATCCCCACGCCCAGTGGGAGATCCGGGTGTACGCCCAGCAGATTCTTGAACTGGTCAGGCTGGTCTGCCCCATCGCCACCGAGGCGTTTGAGAACCATCGGAAAAACGGGGTGACCTTCAGCGGCAGTGAAATGGTCGCCCTGAAGGCCATGCTGGCCGGTATGGAGAATCCGCTGAAAGGACGGAGCAAAGAGCTGTTTGAGGCGAAGCTGAAGTAGGTCAGCTTCGCTTGGCCGCTTTGGCCTGTTTGCGCTCCGCCCGGAGTTTCGCCTTATACTGTTTCTTGGACAGGAGCGGCGGGGGAAGCTTCGCCGGCTGGAGCAGCAGTTCCGGCTCCTGCAGGTATTTTTCGAACACTCTGAGGCTCTGGGTGAAGTACCAACCGTCGGTGATGCGCTCATCGACGGTAAAGCCGAATTCCATGGATGCTCTCCATGTGCCGTCAGGAAGCTTGGTGCGCTTCATCATTCCCATCGTCATGAAAATGCTGGTCGTGCCCCACTCGTACAGGTGATGGTGGGGGCTGGTTCCGTCCAGTCCGATGGAACCCATGTTGCTGACGAACGCGGAGGTGTGCAGACCGTCGGCGTCACGGAGCGCCTTCGGGGCGATCCCATGGCGGTCCATCCATCCGGCGATCCCCACCACCATGCTGATGAACCAGGTGGGGAAGTGGAGGAAGAACCCGATGGCCCGGTCGGTGTAGCCTTCGCTGTGGGGCGTCTGGCCGGCGATGATGGTATCCTCGATCTTGCACGCCACTTCGTCAAAACTCATCTCCGGGGTGAAGTACAGCGGGGTGCTGTGTTCCGGAGCGTCGTCCGCCAGGTTTTCCTTGACGACGAAGTTGACGGAAATCTCATTCCGCTGCCAATACCGTTTTCCGGCGATGAAACGGTTCAGTTCGGGACGTTCGGCCATCAGGCGCACCATCGCCCCGAGCACCACCTCGAACATCCGGTACTTCTTGCCTTGTGATGAGGTGTGATCCTTGATGAACGTCAGGATGTTGGTGACATCGATGGTGACCGTCTGGAACACCATGCTGTCACAGCGGCGTTTCATCATGAATGGATAAATCTGGATCAGGGTCGGGATGTCCCATACCCGTTTTGCGTCGTTTCTTCCCATAGGTTGTCCTCTTCGCTGGGGACAAGTATATCCCAGCGCATGGATTTGTTCCAATACCTTCTCATCGGCGGTGGATGGCCGAAAGATAGCTCTTTTTCATTGCTGCTTCGAACTCCTCGTTGGAAGCATAGCTGTGGCCGAAGACCGGCTGCCACAGGGTGGGATCTTCGAAGCACAGGTAGAAGAACGGGGAGCCGGTCTTCCAGCTGGCGGGAAACGCGTTCCAGACGTTGCAAAACAGATCTCGTTTGGTCTCCCAGGGATAGGAGAATTTACCGGCGAACGGTACCAGATCCATGTCCAGGATCCGGGATGGCCGGCCTGCCTCACGGAGCGTCTTCAGCACCGATTTGGTGAACGTCAGCGTGCCGAAAGAGACAAGGGCGACTTCTTCCGGACGGAAACTGGAAGTGACCATCTCCACCACTTGGCGGTATCCTTCCTGCCAACCGTCGAACCACACCATCGGATGGAAGTGGAAGCCCACCAGAATGTGATGGTCGGCGGCGATCCGTGCCGCTTTGATGCGCTCAGCGATGGATGCGGTGAAATGTTCTTCCGCCTGCTGGATGACCGGGGCGTTCAGCGACCAGGTGGCGATGATGTTTCGGGGCCAGTCGTCGGTGATCCAGTCGGTGCGGGCGGATTTTGTCTTCAGTTCGATCACCTTCTCCGGATAGCGGCGGGCCAGAATCCTCAACGCGGCAAGCGTGCCGTGGTCATCCCCCCAGGCCAGCGAGTCGCTGGATTGCCCGGTGCCGATGTGCCACACTTCTTCGGGAAGCCGGATGTCGGAAAGCCGCTGGGCCAGGTTGTCCACGAACCGCACTTCGCCTTGCTGGTAGAATGACTGGACGGCGCAGTAGGCGCAGTCAAACATGCACCCTTGGACGGCGTCCAGCGTCCGGAGGTTGCAGCACCGTGTCTGTTTGCCATCGGTGGGGCAGGGACAGCGTCCCCACAGGACATCTTCGCTGACAAACGAATCTTTTGTCTTTGCCGGAGGGTTCCAGAGGGGGCGGAAACCGGTGTAGTCGGTGGGTTTCCTCCGTTCCGCCTCCATACCCTGGCGTACCTGTTCCAGGATTCGTTTGCCCTGCTGTCCACTGCTCAGCCGGGAGACGTCATTCAAGTCGATGAACCGGGTGACGTGCCCCATCCCCCACATGGAGAGGTCCGCTTCCGCCTGTTCCAACAACAGCCGTTCTTGCCGGGTGAAATGATAGGTCCGTTCCAATTCCTCAAGACTGTCCATACCCGCTATCCTAGGTCGTCGGCGTTGCCTTTGCAACCGTCTGTTCGTATGATGGTAGGTATGGAATACCAAGGGGATGTGGAGGATCTGGGGCTGGAGGTACATGACGACCTGACGCCGGCCCAGCAGGCCAAGGCGCTGCCGCACAACAGCGGCGTCTACCTGATGCGTGACCAGTCGGGCACGATCATCTACGTAGGGAAGGCGAAAGACCTGCGTCGCAGGGTTACCAGCTATTTCCTCTCCGGACGGAACGCCAAGACGGCTGCTCTTGTCCGGAAGATCCATCACATCGACCACATCATCACCGGCAACGAGTACGAAGCGTTGGTGCTTGAGAACAATCTGATCAAGAAGTACAACCCCCACTACAACATCTCGCTGAAGGATGGCAAGAGCTATCCGGTGATCCGCATCACAGCCGAGCCGTTCCCCAAGGTGTTCAAGACCCGGAGGTTGATCAACGACGGGTCGTTGTACTTCGGCCCGTATCCGGATGCCGGAAAGCTGGATCTGTTCCTCGATCTGATCCAGAAGCTGTTCCCCTTGCGACGGTGTGGCATTCCATTGAAAAAGCTGCAGAAGCCCTGCCTGTACTACCACATCGGCTTGTGCTCTGGTCCTTGCGCCGGCTTGGTCTCCGAAGAGACCTACCAGGGGTACATCGAAGAGGTGAAGAAGTTTCTCAACGGTTCCAGCCAGGGGCTGGAGGAACGGCTCCGCAAAGAGATGCTCCAGGCATCCAAGGATCTGAAGTTCGAGGAAGCGGCGAAGAAGCGTGATCTGCTGCAGGCCGTCCAGTCGGTGGAGAAGGAACAGGAGGTGCAGGACTTCGTCCAGGAGGCGAGGGATTACGCCGCCATTGAGATGCGCGCCTCACTGTGCACCATCAGTCTGATGCAGATGCGGGACGGCCGGCTGATCGGTCGGGCGCTGTACCGCGCCGAGACATTCGGTGATGAGACGGAAACGCTGTTGGGGTTCCTGGTGCAGTACTATGCCGACGGTAAGAAACTTCCTCACTACCTGTACCTTTCCCATGAGATTGATGTCAGCCTGATCCAGCGGTTCTTTTCCGAGCAGCTGCATGGCCAGCTGGAGGTCACCGTACCGACGGACGGCAAGCATTACCGGATCCTCCGCATGGCGATGGAGAACGCCCGCAGTGATGTGGAGAAACGGTTGAAGAACCGGGACAATACGGCGGCGTTGGCCACCCTGCAGAAGGAATTGGGGCTCACCGCTCCTCCGTCGTTGATCGAAGGGTATGATATCGCCCAGCTGTCCGGCAAATACACTGTCGCGTCGTTGATCTCCTTCCGGGACGGGAACCCTGACCGTTCCCATTACCGACGGTTCAACATCCGGAGCCTGGATGGGAAGATCGATGATTTCGAGAGCATGCGGGAAGTGGCCGCCCGGCGGTACACCCGGGTGCTCAATGAAAATCTGGAGCGCCCCGGACTGGTGATGGTGGATGGCGGCAAGGGACAGGTCAATGCCGTACGGGAAATCTTGGACAGTCTTTCATTAAACGATATTCCGGTGGTCGGCTTGGCAAAGGATGTGGAAGAGATCGTCTTCGATGATGACCGTCCGCCGCTCCTTTTGGATCCGTCCGACGAGGGGCTTCGGATCCTGATCGCCATCCGGGACGAATGCCACCGGTTCGCCACCAGCGCCAACCAGGCGATGCGTTCCCAGGACGCGACGTTCAAAGTACTCCAGTCCATCGATGGCGTGGGCGAGAAACGGGCCCAGCGGCTGTTGGAACACTATGGCAGTCTGGAAGAGGTGATGCACCACGATGCCGCCCAGATCGCCAAGGATGTCCACATCCCCGAAATCGTGGCGGAGCGGATCCTCCGTACCCTTACACTGTAAGAAACGTTGGTTGCTCAGGTTGCTTTCCGCTTTGCGTGATGAGGGAGAACAACAGGCGTTCCCATTCCAGCCGGGTCATGTCCCCGGCGGATTTGATCGGGATGTCGGCGTCTTCCAAGGCCATCAGGGCGGAAGTCACCTCCGCTTCCGTGTAGGCTCGGATGCCTGCGCGGTAGGAGTTTTTTTCCCGGAGGCTCCGGATGGGGTATGGGGTGCCCAAAATCGAGGCTTGGGCGAACGCCGTCGCTTCGTTGTGGGTTTCCTGCCAGACCCGGATGACGGAGCGGAGCCGTCGGAACTGCCAGAGAAGCTGGCTGTGCAGGCTGAAGCTGGTGCCGCTGTCCCCGGCGTCCAGAATGGCGCCGAGGATCCGCAGGGCCTGTTTCAGATCCCGGCTTGCGATGGCGGGAAACAGCGTGTATCCGTTCTCGTTCTTGGTGTGGGCCACATAGGTTTCCACTGCGTCGGAGTCAATGGCGCCTTTCTTTTTGCCCGTCTGCCAGAACAGGGCGAGCTGGCTGCAGACTGTCCGCATTTCCGCCGTGTCGTTGTCGATCAACTCAAGGAGGGTGGAGATGGCGTCGCTCGTGATGGTGACGCCTTGGTTACGGAAGAAATTCCGTACCCAATCCTCCTTTTGGTTGTCGAACAGTTCCCAGAAGATGATGGTCGCGTCCTTGGGGATGTGCTTGGTGATCTGAGGCAGTTTGACGAACGTATTGTCGCTTTCCATCACCAGGGTGGTTTGGTCGGAAGGATGCTCCAGGTATTTCCCGATGACCGCCGCCATGGAGGAGGAGATGACATCGATGTCGCTGATGATCACCAGACGATGGTCGCTGAAGAACGAATTGTTGTCCAGCGTGGTGTACAACGTGTCTCCGTCCAGATCGGAGGCATGGAACCGGTATGTTTCCGGTTGGCTGCCTACCGTTCGTTTGAGGTTATCGGTGATCTGCTGGAGTCGTTCCTGCTTGGCTCCGTTTTCCGGACCGAGCAGAAGGTATGCCGGGGTAGCCATCACAGGTACGAGCGGATGATCAACTGGAGGATGCCGTGGATGTGGCATGCCCGGGTGATGATCGGTCCCATGGTGGAGTTGGCCGGCCTGAGTTCCACGTGATCCGAGGAGGGGTAGAACTTCTTCAGCGTGATGCCGCCCATATCGTCATCTTCCACCGATGCGGCGACAATCTCGCCCCGTTCCGCCGTCTTGCATGATTTCAGCACGGCGATGTCCCCATCGTTGATCCCCGCCTCGATCATCGACTCTCCGCGGACCCGAAGGGCGAAGTAGGTGTTCCGCGCTCCGGCAAGCATCGTCACGGGAATGGTCAGGTTGGTCTCGATGTTCTCTTCGGAGAGGATCGGCTTGCCGGCGGCGATGGTGCCAAGGAGCGGCACCTGGATGGTCTCCGACTTCTGGCTGTAGGATTCATCCAGCAGTTCGATGGAACGGGAAATACCCCGTGCCGTGCGGATGATCTCCTTCTTCTCCAATGCCCGAAGGTGATCATGCGCCGCTTTCACCGAGAAGCCGAAATGATCAGCGATGTCCCGTACCGAAGGGGCGTATCCGTTCTCGGTGATGAACAGCGAAATGTATTCGGCGACTTCTTTTTGTCTGTCCGTAATTCCTTTCATACCTCACTCCTCAAATCTGTTCTCGAACAGATGCTGGATCGCATCAGCCAATTCCACTTCATCCGGGCCTTCGGTCCGCATCAGGACTTTGGTCTGATACGGCGCCCCCAGCGTGATGATCCCCATGATCGACTTGCCGTTGACCTCCATCGTATCCTTGATGAATGTCAGTTCACTTTTGTATCCATTGGCCACCTTGACGATGGACGCCGCCGGTCGGGCATGAATCCCCGCCCGGTTCAGGATGGTCAGTTCCCGTTCCACCATCACACGTTCTCCTCATCGATGTAGTACGTCCGGCGTGCCGTCTCGCTCTCCAGCCACTTCAGCACGTTCTGGTCAAATTCCTTGGCGCTGTAGAAGCCCAGCTTTTTCAGCCGCTCGTTGCGCGCCGCCGTCTCGATGATCACCGGGACGTTCCGGCCTGGTTTGACGGGAATGACCACCTTGGGGATGGATATCCCCAGGTAGGTGTCCGTCATGTCACCGCCGATACGATCATAGTTTTTTGTCGAATCCCATTCTTCCAGATGGACGGAAAGCTGTACCTGCTTGCGGTCACGGATGGCTCCGACGCCGAACAGGTTGGCCAGGTTGATGATCCCCAACCCCCGGATCTCCATGTGGTGGGCAAGCATCGGGTTCTCCCCCATGCCGACCAAAAACGAATCGTTGATGTTCTTCAGCCGCACCGTGTCGTCGCTGATCAACCGGTGTCCCCGTTCGATCAGTTCCAGCGCCGTCTCGCTCTTGCCCACGCCGCTTTCTCCGGTGATCAACACGCCGATGCCGTATACCTCGACGAATACGCCGTGGATGGTCTGGGTGGGTGCGAACACCTCGTCCAGCGTCTGGTACAGGCGCCGGGAAAAGTCCGAGCTGATCAACGGCGTGGTCAGAATGGCGGTGCTGTTCGCCTCGGCGAGTTCAATGAAGCTGGCGGTGGGTTTCCCCCCGTCGCAGAAGACGCAGCAGGGGACGTGGTAGGAGAGGAGTTTCTGTACGTTTGCGTAGTTCTTGTCTTTCTCCAGCAACAACAGGTATTCCTGTTCGCCGCGGCCAAAGACCTGGATGCTGGTGGCGCTGAATTCGACGAAGAAGCCGGACAATGGCAGCCCTGGCCGGGATATCTTGCTGGTTTTGATCTTCTGGGACAATCCACTCCTGCCCGCAATGCAGCTCAAACCCAGAATATTGTGCTCTTTCAGGTCAAGATCCAGCAAATCAAGCACTGAGATATCCGCCATACGTCGCTCCTCGACGTGAGTATAGCAGATAATCTTTACCTACACAAATGTAAATTCCTACCTGTGATGCATTTTTCGGGACGAACGACGTTTGTGATGGGTGGTGTCGATGACGCCAAGCGCATCCATCTTCACCCTGCACCAGGAAACCGTGGCGCTGAAGGAGACGGGACAAGCGTCCTTCACCGGGCATTCCTCACAGGCTCCGCCGTCGTGTGCCGAACGGCCGTTCTCCCAACGTTGTTTCTTGTCCCGCTTGTACTGCTGGTAATGGATGAAGCGCTGGCAATCCACCGCGTCAGGACAAATCGAACTGCCATCCGCTTTGCGGCAAAGCAGGCACGGATTGGAAGGGAGGTCGACGTTGCTGGCCAACATAAAGATGAATTCTTCACTGAGCAGGTCAAATGTCTGGTCACTCATTTCCTTTGTCCTACCATGTTTTGGAGGTTTGCTCAACGGTTCGGGGGGAGAAACGAGATCGGTTTTCCCGTTTTTGCCGCTTCCTGGATGGCCTGTCCGACAAGCGCGTCAATGATGCCGTTCCTCAGGGAGTAACCGTGGCCGAAGCGGCGAAGGCATTCCGCGATGCCTTCCTCGTCGTCCTTGTTTTCCTCCAGCGACCGGATGATGGTTTGGTTGGCGTCATCCAGATAGCGTGCCGTCCGGTCAAAGATTTCCCCACGCTCCCCCCTCAGGGCGAAGTGGCCGGAAAGGATCGTGCTGTGGTATTCCTCCCCAGTGAACGCGTACCACCCCGTCTTCCCATCGGGAAAGCGCAGGACAGCAACGGTTCGGGTGATCTCTTTCGTCGTTCCGTCGGCATGGTAGCCGTACCGGCTTCCCGTCTGTGCAATGCGACGGATGGCTGTCTGGGCGGAGATGGTGCAAGCGGCCTCTTCTTCTTCCAGGAAGTGCCTGGTCAAGGCTGCGGCATGGTGGAAATGACAGGATGCCACGGTGCATTCCCAGATCTTCCCCAACCGGGGCTGCAGGTCGGAAACCTGCTGGTAGTAGGGGAGCAACGGGTACTGTTCGGCGACCTCCACCGTTTTCCCTTGGCAACGGACAAGGAGATCCTTCAATGATGCCTCGTTTTGCCGGAGAAACGAAGTCTCGGTGAGCACCGGTTCCCCGCGTTCGGCCAGGGTGACGAGCAGGTCATGCTGCAACGTGTCCGGCACGCAGAGAACGACCAGATCATGGGGACGTTCCAGCACCTCGTCCAAGGCATGCGAGGTGAAAGTATGGTATTCCTGGGCGTAGGCGATCCGTTTCGCGGGATCGTGGACCATCCAGCCGGTCAGACGGAATTCATGGGGGAACCGTACGGAAAGACGGGCGTAGAACAACGACCGCCAACCGCTTCCCAACAGAACGAAATCAATCATAGCTTAAGGTTAGCATGTTTTTTGGGGAAGACAACAGGGAAAAGGTGCGTTACCATAGAAGTATCAAAGACTGAGGAGGATCTATGAATCTCACTGTCAGAGGTGTGCATTACAATCCAAGTGATGAGACAAGGGCGTTTCTCGACAAGAAACTGGCGAAACTGTCATTTGCGGAGGACTACCTGCATGATCTGGAAATTGTCATTACCAGACAGACGCTGGGCCAAGGGTACCACATCGACGCAAAATTACATTTTTCCTGGGGAACGGTCAAAGTGGTCAGCTATGACTGCATCGAGCTGTTCGAAGGGATTGAGTTGATCGCCGACAAGATCGAATCAGCCGCTCGCAAGGAAAAGGA
>Ga0172378_10001633_pt1 | contig 20828 bp, 18 predicted proteins | sample GrowelOW332metaG_FD_119755 | JGI IMG/M metagenome (GOLD analysis project Ga0172378, IMG submission 119755) | Groundwater microbial communities from an aquifer near a municipal landfill in Southern Ontario, Canada - Pumphouse #3_1 metaG | ecosystem: Environmental > Aquatic > Deep subsurface >... | reverse complement strand
ACGCCACCACCACACATGGCTACCTGAGAAATACTATGATGAGGACTGCGAAAAGGACGAATTGTGATTAGCGAACTATCATGAGAAAGATTTCCGGCAACACTATGAATCTTTGTGGTCTCTAAACTCTCACCTAAAGAGAAGGGAGGAAGAATGCTCGGGATTCGTTTCGCCATCATTGACTTTCCGGAACCTGGAGGTCCAACCATAATTAAATTATGTCCACCGGCAGCAGCTACTTCAATAGCACGTTTTACATATTCCTGTCCACGTACCTCTGCAAAATCAAAATCGAAAGTCGATTGATGGTCAAAGAATTCTTTTCGGGTATCAATTTCAACAGGAAGTAAGTCATCTTTTTGATTGAAGAAATCAACTACTTCAGTAAGGTTTTTCACTCCATAAACCTTTAGGTTATTTACTACCGCAGCTTCACGAGCATTAATTTGAGGAAGAAAGAAACCTTCAAACCCCAACTCGCGGGCTTTAATAGCCATCGGAAGGGCTCCTTTGATAGGGCGTAAACTACCGTCTAAGCTCAATTCGCCCATCAAAAGGAAGTGTTTCAGACGCTCTTCCTTCACAAGTCCGGTAGCAGCCATCATTCCTAATGCAAGGGGTAGATCATAAGCTGCTCCTTCCTTTCGTATATCAGCAGGAGCCATATTAATGACGGTCTGCATGGTAGGCGTTTTATACCCACAAACCTGCATGGCAGAAAGAATCCGCTCACGGCTCTCTTTTACTGCATTGTCCGGCAATCCTACCAAATGAAACATACAACCACGAGAAGCATTTACCTCAATGGTAATAGGAATGGCATCCACACCTTGCAGTGCAGCTCCAAATAATTTTACTAACATAATTCGAAAAAGAGGGAGGCCAGGCTATTTTGCTAGCGCATCTCCCAATCGATTGGTTAATTGTTCGTAAGTAAAAGTTGAATCTAACTTTTCTTCATCAATTCCTGTACGTAAAATAACACGTGCAGCCTTACCAAAAAAAGGTAAATCTAAACTCTTAGAATAGGGACGATTCACAGCGTCACTCAAAGGCTTTAAGAAATCAGCCTGAGAAATCCGCGGGGTAAGAAGTGCTAACAACTTACGAAAGTGAAGTTGATTAATATATTGTACTTTATAAGCTTCTTGAAGTATCAACCAAGCGGATGCAGGGGAATCGGGATAAGTGCGAATAAAGTCTTCTAGTTTTCCTTTTCGTTTGCGCCAATCGGTAAGAACTTCATTGATATCATCTCCTCCATTCACGACAAAAGAAAGTGGATCTCGCAAATCACCCTGAATAGTTACTTTATCACCTGGAGATCCAAAAACAGGTATCTCTAAAGTTCCATCAAAAACTAACACTATTGGCCAAATACTATCTGGAACGACTTCTGTACGAAATTGCCCCATTATAGCAGGAACTCTAAGTAGCTGCTCTGTGCTATCGCTAGAGTAACCATAAATTAAAACGTCTTCTTGGTGCAAACCTAGTACCTGCCCTTTTAAGACGACCCCATTACTACGCTTACAGGCTGCTGTAGTTAACAGCAGCCCGAAGAATAGGAGATATAGGAAACGAGTCCGTATCATTATATATTCGCAAAAATGCGAGATAAAAAACTTATTTTACAAGTGATTGAAAAGCACTGTTACTGAACATTTTCGAGAATTCCAAATCAGTAGCAGCTTTTTGAGCTAATGAGCTATCCTGACTAATTGCATCTTTCAAACTACTCAATGCAGAAGATACATTATTTGTACGAGCTGCAAGAATTGCACCTAAGTAACTAGTATAAGCATCTTTATTCTTCACAGCATCAAGAGTCTGTTTTGCTTTATTATAATCACTTGTCAGAATCTGTGCAAGAGCGGCACTATTGGTTTTTGCATCTCCAAAACTAGTAACAGCTTGTTGGTACTTACCTTGTGTCAAATACAAATTACCTAAAGCCTCACCTGATTCCTTACTAGAAGTCGCATTGCCAAGGAGTCTTTCAGCAGTAGCTGCATCACCCTTTTTCAGTGCTATCAAAGCTTGATTTAGTTTAACCTCTGCAGCTGAATTATTTAATTTGGCAGCTTGATTTGCATAATTTGCCGCTGCTGTATAATCACCATCTTGATAAGCTAATGAAGAAAGATTGTTATAAGCACGATAATCTGTTGGATATTGCGCTACAGCTGATTTGTAAATTGCATCTTTCTTGCTTGCATCTTCAGTAAGAGTTGCCGCATAAAGCAATTCCTCTAGATTTAGACTCTTAGCATTTGAAATGGCTAATTGCGAAAGCTCTGCATCACTCTTTCCAATGATCTCATAATTCAAAGTAAGACGTGAACGACGTAATTGAGGTAAAATTTCCTCTGCTAAAGTTCCATAGACTGTACTAAGATTACGAATTTCGCGTTCACGTTGTTCAGGGTCCTTGTACATGCTTAATACACGTAATATTAAATCTTTATCTTGAATATTACTCTTCGTCACAAGATTTTGGAAGCCTTCCCAGTCTTCTGCGGTATACTTGCTATCAACAGAACCATCAAATTTCTGCTTCTTCATTTCCTTTTGCAAGTATTTCTGTGTATTCTTTTCACGAGTTATTGCTAACTTTTCATTAAAAGTCTTCTTACCATCAGGAGAAGCATAAGCAGCTAGATCAATATTATCAAGCTTCAAAGTTGAGTCAGCCTGAATTTTACTCATTTGCTCTTTAAGTCCTATAACACTAGCATTCTTAAGTTCTTTTGTACGAAGCTCTGCACGATTTATTAAGAATAAAATATTAGCTTCTTGCGCTTGTTTAATAATACGTTGAAAAGCATCTGAACTTTGATCAGTTGTTGCTCCAGAAAGAGTTTGTCCTACAAGCTCCGAAGTTGCAATCACGCCATCTGCAATTTTCACCTCAGGTACTTCAACTTGCTTCTTTCCCACTTTTGCATTAAATTGCAAGTATAGCTCACTTTTAGCCATCGCTGGCAAATATGTGTAGCTTGATTTCATTGTGTAATTTCCACCTACTTTATAAGGAATTGCTTGATTATTAGCTTCTACCTTTTCACCTTGGAAAGTTGCTGCTTCACCTTTCACTTCACCTCCAGCATATTTGAGTACAGGAGTAACTGTAACTACAGCCTTTTTCTTCATATATTTTTCTGGGAATGTTCCAGAAATCGTAACAGGAACTTGCCCACCTACAGTTTCTAGAACCTGAGGAGTGCATGTAAAATACTCAGCTGAGAGAGGACCTAACTTGCTACCGCATGAAGACAACATAGCCGTCATCACTACGATAGAGGGAAAAATTAATTTTTTCATATTAGATAAATATAAATTGCATTATAAAAAAAACATCCAAAGATATTATTTTAAAAGTACTCGAAGTGGGACTCGAACCCACACAGCTGCTATAGCCAAGGGATTTTAAGTCCCTCGTGTCTACCATTCCACCATTCGAGCATTCTCTTTTCACAGAATTATGACTGCAAAGATAGAATTAATTCTGAACTCTCACAAGCTTTCGGCCGTTTTTTTATTATTTAGTAACAATAATATCGTTTCGCGAAGCACTATAGTATGTTTTATATACACGAAGCTGCTTGGCTGGTCCATTCACACAATTGCCAAATCCAGATGAAATATCATATTTTGATCCACACTTTGGACAAATTGCGTAGACACCTCCCTTTTGAGGTACTACACGAACGTTTTTTTCATACGTGCAATAAAGATCATATGCTGCATAAGGATAAGAAGCGTCTAATGGACTCAAACTATGCACAACAAGAATGCCTCCGTTACCAATATAGGAAGTTAGAGTAGGTTTTGTTGTAAATGCATAATATCCCCCCAAACTATTTAAATCTGTATAACGCGCATCGCCCAAACTAAAGGAAAGATAAACAGGCGAATCTGGCAATAGATCTTCTGTCCCATTATTCTCGCAAGAAGAAAATAGAAAAATCATTAAAAACGTTAAGGAAAAAAGATTTCTCATAAAAAAGCTTTTTTACAAAAGCCTATAAAATCATTAAGGCTTTAGCGTCCCAATAAATTATTTTCAGCAACGTGCACTTTCTCAAAAGAAAATCCATCAAAGATTTGCTGCATAAGCTCTTCAATACGTTCATTACAAAGATTACCAATGCTACCTTCGTGGGTGTGATGAACTTCTTTCACCGGTTCAAATTGACCCGCTTCTATTTCAAGACCCACCTTTTTATATGCATCACGAAATGGCATTCCCTCCGTAGCCAAACGATTAACTTCTTCTACACTGAAAATAGGAGCATATTTGGGATCTGCAAGAATTTGCTCATTAACCTGAATTCGCTCAATTATATAAGTTGTCATTTGCAGACAATCTTTCAATTCCTTAAAAGCTGGAAGAAAGATTTCTTTTATAATTTGCAAATCACGAAAATAGCCACAAGGCAGATTATTCATTATTAAAACGATCTGTTGAGGAAGCCCTTGCAGCTTATTACATTTAGCACGAATCAATTCAAAAACATCTGGATTCTTTTTATGAGGCATAATACTAGAGCCTGTCGTGCACTCATCCGGAAGCTTTATAAAGCCAAAGTTCTGGCTATTAAACAGACAAGCATCGAAAGCCAATTTCGCTAAAGTTCCAGCAACTCCAGCTAAAGAGAAAGCCACATTTCGCTCCATCTTTCCACGTCCCATTTGCGCATAAACTACATTGTAATTCATAGAATCAAATCCAAGCAACTTTGTAGTCATCGTACGATTTAATGGGAATGAAGATCCATATCCTGCAGCAGAGCCTAATGGATTACGATTACACATCTTGTATGCAGCTTGCAAAAACAACAGATCGTCAGTCAATCCTTCCGCATATGCACCAAACCAAAGACCGAAGGAGCTAGGCATAGCTATTTGAAGATGAGTATAGCCTGGCATTAAAACCTTTTTATAGCGATTACTCTGAGCTATTAGTTCTTTAAAAAGTTGTCGAATAAGTATAACAATTTCTTCTAACTGACTTCTTGTAAACAATTTCAGATCCAACAAAACTTGGTCATTACGTGAACGGCCACTATGAATTTTCTTACCGACATCGCCCAAGCGTTTGATTAATAACATTTCCACTTGAGAATGAACATCTTCGACACCATCTTCAATCACAAAATGGCCTTGTTCAGCTTCTTCATAAATATTTTTCAGTTCAGCTAGCAATCGATTAAGTTCATCTGATGTAAGCAAATTAATGCTTTCTAACATAGTAATATGAGCCATGGACCCTAACACATCATGTTTTGCTAAATAAAGATCCATTTCACGATCATGTCCTACAGTGAAACGCTCTATTTCAGCATTCATTTGAACGCTTTTTTCCCACAGTTTTTGTGCCATTATACTAAACGATTATGCATATTTTATCTGAGCTAAGATATCAGCCAAGCGCTCTATACCCTCAGGGAGCTTGTCCAGCTTTCCTTTAAGCATCATTTTCATGAAGAACGGGATATCATAACGCACAGTTATCTTAAGTTTTGAAGTTTGTTCGTCACAAGGAAGGACCTGAATCCACAAATTGGCAGTAACAGGAACTCCTTTAATTTCAAATTTCACAGTTTTATTCAATTCACGTTCACAGACAGCCAATTGAATGTTTCCAATTTTAGGCACTGGCAGCGTGATACTATCCTGATCACAAATAATTTCATTCAGATCAATTTGCACGCCTTGCTTTCTTGCCTCATCCAGTTTATCAACGGGAATCCGCTGTTTTAATTCTTCTAAACAGCTCAAATCAGACAGCTTAGCATACACCTGTGCCACAGAGTAAAACAGGGTTTTAACGCTACTCTCGTGTTGCTCCATATTTACTTATCTCCTAAATCCCAATTTGCAGGATCTTTACGCCAAGCATCCAAAGTTTCTACATCCTCTTCAGCAATATAATTATTCTTAATTGCAGTATCTAAAACCGCTTCATAATTTGTCAATGTAACCAAAACCACTTTAGCATCCCTAAAGGCTTTTTCAGCAATATCAAAGCCATAAGTAAACGAAGCAACCATACCAATAACCTCGCATCCATCACGACGAATAGCCTCCACCGCTTTCAGGCTGCTTCCACCGGTTGAAATCAAGTCTTCTACTACAACTACTTTCATTCCTGGACGAAGTTCACCTTCTATTAAATTTTCCAAGCCATGATCTTTAGGCTTAGCACGTACATAAACGAATGGCAAATTCAGCTCATCGGCTACCAATGCACCCTGCGGGATTGCCCCTGTAGCAACTCCAGCAATTGCATCCACTTGAGGGAAACGTTCTAATATGCTACGAGATATTTCAATTTTTACATAATTGCGCAAGGAAGGATACGACAATGTTTTACGATTATCGCAATAAAACGGTGATTTCCAACCAGAAGCCCAAGTAAAAGGATTAGCTGGCTGCAACTTTATTGCCTTGATTTTTAGTAGTTTTTCTGCAAATTGTCTCTCTAAATTCTTCATAATTCATGTAAGCTAAACATTCTGGCTGCAAATATAACATTTTTCTGCGACATTGCGCTGAAAAAAACTTTTTTTATATAAAAAGAAAGAAGCTAAGAATCAAATTAAAGAATCATCATCTTCTTCAAGTATCCCTTCTGGATCAAGGTATTCACGAATAATTGCAGATTCAAAACCACGACTCATTGCAAAACGAAATAATTTTTGCCTGCAATCTCTTTCATCTGCCCCATGAATACTGCGACGTTTACTCCTTAGAATAGATAGCAACATTTGCCCATACTCATCTGAATCAATTGCCAACATAGCATCGACAACGCTACCCCGTGAAACCTTCTTTAAACGAAGTTCTTCCGCAATCTTCCTCCTACCCCATTTTTGTAATTTAAATTTATCATGTACAAAAGCAGCACAATATCTCTCTTCATTCAAATAATCCTTCAGCTTAAGCTTAGTTAAAATTCTACTTTGCTCATCAGGATTAACGCCCCATTTCATCAATTTATCTACAGCTTCACCCTCGCAATGCTCTGCAATTGAACACCAAGCAACAAGCTTTTCATAAGCTTTCTCTTCATCCATCATATTCATCGTTCTGCTTTTATGATCCTATCATTCAAAAATTGATCTTTTATTAATTCTACATTTCTATATCCCATATCTTCCAAAAGCGTCATTATATCGACGCCAAAATGTTTGTTTATTTCAAAATACAAAACGCCACTATTCTTAAGTTTTTTACGCCCTAAGCTTGCAATACAACGATAAAAGCGCAAAGCATCTTCATCAGGCACAAAAAGAGCCTCATGAGGCTCCCACTTTAAGACCTGCAAATCCATCTCCTTTTGCTCTGAAAATAGAACATAGGGAGGATTACTAACCAAAATGTCGCATTTTTCAACAAGATCATCCATTGGTTGCAATTGTAACACATCTACTTTCCGAAAATCTATATCCATTCCTAGCAAAGACGCATTTTCTTTTGCTTGTGATAAGGCTTCTAGCGATATATCCCAAGCTTCTACAGATGCTTTTGAAAGTTTCTTTTTTAATGCAATTGCGATACAACCACTCCCCGTCCCCACATCTACAATATAAGGCTCACGATTCGCCCAATCCCTTGCGATAATATCTACCAACGTCTCTGTTTCGGGCCTCGGAATAAGAACGCCGGGGGCCACTTTTAAAGACAGGTTGCAAAAAGCAGACTGACCTAAAACATACTGCAAAGGCTCAAAATTCAACAATCTCAATACTATTTTCCGAAGTTTTTCATACTCCATATCGGATAAATCATTATCTTTGCCCGAGTAAACTTTTACAGCGCTAAAGCCCATTCCTTCGGAAAGCACTATTTTAGCGACCGAAGAAGCTTCTTCTCGCGAGTAACAACTTGCTAGAGTTTTAGTAAGACTACGTAATAAGGTTTGCACTTTTTTTGCTGTTTCGGCGGCAAAGATACAATTTTAATTTAAAAAAAGGCAAAAACAGGATGACTATTTTGAATCCAATTCCTCAAAATGACATTCTATACATGCAACGTTGCCTTCAACTTGCAAGCTATGGAAAATATGAAGCAACTCCCAATCCAATGGTAGGTGCAGTTATTGTGTACAAGAATCAAATTATTGGAGAAGGATATCATGTTCGCGCAGGAGAAGCACATGCAGAAGTTCGTGCAATACAGTCAGTAAGCGATCATAGCCTCCTATCAGAGAGCACCCTATATGTTAGTCTAGAGCCTTGCTCGCATTGGGGGAAAACGCCTCCTTGTGCGGACCTGATTATACAGGTTGGAATTCCCCGAGTTATAATTGGAAATAAAGACCCCTTTGCTTTAGTAGATGGAACAGGAATTCAAAAGCTACAACAAGCAGGAATTGAAGTAAAAGTTGGAATACTTCAAAATCAATGTGCAGAACTAAATAAATACTTTCTTACTTTTCATTCCCAAAAGAGGCCCTATACAACCTTAAAATGGGCACAATCTGCAGATGGGTTCATTGATCGAAAACGACAGGTCTTAAATCCTAAAAGTCCCGATGTCTGCCCCGTCATATTTTCGACCCCGCTTACACAAATGCTAGCGCACAAAAGACGCACAGAACATGAAGCCATCCTTATCGGACGTCGCACTGCCTTACTCGACAATCCTTCACTAGATTCTCGTGCATGGATTGGACGAAACCCATTGCGCCTAGTCATCGATAAAGAGGGTAGTCTTCCGCACACCCTTTCTATATTTAATAAAAAAATACCGACTGCGATTTTTTGCACTGCAGAAGCAGCAAAGAGGAATGCCAAACTCATTTCTCAAGGAAATAATAAAATAGGGCAAACTTCTCAAATAAATTTCATACCCCTCAATTTCAAGGCACCCATTCCACCACAAATTTTGATAAAACTATATGAAATAGGCATTCAATCACTCTTAATAGAAGGTGGTACTCAAACGCTCCAATCATTCATTGATTCCAAGCTCTGGGATGCAGCATTTATTGAAGAGAGTTCACTACTCTTAAAAGACGGCATTGCAGCTCCTAAAATCAATGGGGTATCCATAGAAAAGGCTTTCTTCGGACAAAAAATAAAAAAAATAACCCCACTATAAATCTTTTAGCTACTCGATAAGCGTTAATTTCAAGCTAGTCAAGTACTTTTTTCTATAATTTTCTATAAAAGTACCACCTAGTATATAAAGAAAGGGGCAAAAAGTTCCTATTTTTGCATCTTGAATTAATAAACAAAGTTACATTTAAATGAAACTCAAAACCATACTTGCAGGCATCGCTTTACTCCTTACAGGAGCCTTATTGCCCTCATGCAATTTAGACAACAATGATTTTACTGCAATAGAGCCTGAAATCACTAATTTTTACTTCGATACAATCTATACTCAACGAGGTGATCTAGTTACTCATTACAAGTATCTATTTACTATTGATAACACAAGTACAAGTTCGGATACAACTTTGATATATAATACAGATTCTTTACCTTATCAAAGTATACTCGATAGCGTGCCAATTACATTTACCACTTCAGCCACAGTCTATCATAAAGCAAAAGACGGTCTTTACTCTTTATTATCAGGAAAGGACACTCTTGATTTTCGGCAGCCACAAGTTTTCTACGTAACAGGAAATGATGAAGCAGGAAATATTATTCAGAAGCTCTATAAGATACAATTTAACACACACCAAATAGATCCAGACAGCATTCCATGGCAATCTTTTGAGCCGAGCATTCAAATCAAAGGGCACTCACGTACTGTTCTTCTAAATAATCAGCTATATGTATTTACTGATGGTGGCGAATTATATACCGCATCAGTAAGTAATGCTAATTCATGGCAAAAAATCACTCACTCACAATCTTTTGATTACACTTCAGCTACAGTCTTCGCCGGTCGAATTTATGTGCTTGCTGAAGGAAAAGTATATGCCTCTTCTAACGGAAGCGATTGGGAAGAGCAAATAACACTAAATTCGGATGCAAATGTAGAAGCATTACTAGGTGCTAATGATAACTATTTAGGTGCTATTAAAGGAGGTTATTTTGTATCAACAAAAGGAAGTACTTGGATGCAAGGAGCGTCAGCAGGAAGCTTTCAACGAGGCAATGCCGCAAGCACAACCTATCGTTTATCTACCAATCCATCCATACAACAAGTGGCAGTATTGGGGCTACATAAAACCGGAGATAGCGAGATGACCTTGCTCGTAGCAGAAGACGATCTTCTCAATTGGTCGGAACAAGGCCCTATAAGTTCCTTAGATTATTGCTTACCATACGATGAAGATCGTGCTTTAATACATTATGGAAAAAATAAATTCTATGCGTTTGGAACCACTAATTCAGGAGCTTTCGATTCATACTATATGTCTAATGGCCTTTATTGGGAAAAAGCAACGAATCATTCGATGTTCCAGAAATCATTTAATGATCGACAAGAATTCTCTGTTACCGTTGATGCAAATAATTATATTTGGCTAGTGTTCAGTGCTACCGATTCTAAACCTACCACTATTTATAAAGGTCGATTCAACAGTTATTATTTTTAAAGAGAGATGTCTTTTAATATACAGCTCAGCACTAATCAATGAAGCAAATTTTTCCATTTTTACTTTTTGCATTCGCGCTCTTCCCAAAGGTAGAGGCGCAAGAAGACATTTACAAAATGGAACTAGGAGCAATGCTGGGTAGTAGCTTTTATTTAGGAGATGCAAATTACACGTCTTTATACAAAGGGACACGTCCAATGGGCGGAATTGTTGCACGCTATATTTTTAATCCCCGAATAGCCTTGAAAGCAAATTTAGCAATGGCTGGTATAAAAGGGAGCACTGATGGAGATAAAAATAAGTTTCCTTTTGAAACCTCTTTCTCGCGCACCTTATATGATTTAGGCGTACAAGCTGAATTTGGTCTTTGGTCTTATGGGATAGGTCCGGAATACTTAGGCTACAAGCGTTGCCAACCCTACCTCATTGCAGGTATGGGATTTACCTATGCAAGCAGGCCGACTCAATCGGTAATCGCTGTAAATTTCCCGGTAGGAATTGGAGTAAAATACAAGTTAAAGCCACGTTGGAATATAGGTCTTGAATTTACCATGCGCTTTTCAACAAGCGATGAATTAGATGTAACAAATGCAACAGAAGCCCTAAATGATCCTTACCGCATAAAGAGCGGAGGATTAAAAAACAAAGATTCGTATTCGTTTACCTCTGTATTCGTAACATACGATTTGTTCCCTCAATGCAAAAACTGTAATAAACTGGAGAATTGATATGACCTCACTACTCAATCAAATCGATAAAACGCGCATTCCTGCACATGTAGCTATCATTATGGATGGGAACGGACGTTGGGCGAAACAACGTGGACAAAAACGAAGTTACGGGCATCAAGCCGGAGCTGATACTGTGCACGTTTTGGCAGAAGAAGCTGCCGTTCTAGGCATAAAATACCTTACTTTATATACTTTTTCAACAGAAAATTGGAATCGTCCTGAAACAGAAGTTACAGCATTGATGAATCTCCTTATAGATTCTTTGGAGGAACAAATTTTTATGAAAAATAACATTTCATTTCACATTATCGGACAACGTGAAAAACTATCGGAAGGAGTGCGTAATGCATTAGAAACTTGCGAGGCACACACTTCCACCAACACCGGAATGTGCATGACATTAGCTCTAAGCTATTCCTCACGTTGGGAACTTACCGATACAATGCAACGTTTAGCCCGATTAGTAAAAAAAGGCGAATTACAACCGGAAGAAATCAATGAGAAACTCATTAACAAGCATCTTGTCACCAACTATATGCCCGATCCCGATTTATTAATACGGACTGGAGGCGAAATACGCCTCAGCAATTACCTACTATGGCAGTCTGCTTACTCCGAACTATATTTCTGCGACACATTCTTTCCTGATTTTAAAAAAGAAGAATTATATGCCGCAATACTCAATTTTCAAGAACGCGAACGCCGATTTGGCAAAACCAGTGAACAAATCACCGAACAATGATATTAAGATTAGATAAAACAAGAATGAAGCGCATACGCATCTTACTCTGCACCTTTAGCTGCCTCATGGCGAGTGTTGCTATGGGACAAACAGCAGCTAAAAGCTCTGATGTTACATCAGGAGTGGTGAACTATTCCAGTCCCCGTGAATACGAAATTGCTGACCTTACCGTCACTGGTATAGAAGGCCAAGAGCCTCACCTTATCATCGCCCTTTCAGGGTTAAATATAGGGCAAATTGTACGTATCCCAGGCGATGAAATCACCGAAGCTTGCCGTAGATTTTGGAAAAACGGACTCTATAGTGATGTAAGTATTAACATTACCAAAATAGAAGGTGACAAAGTCTTTCTTAATATTGCACTCAAGCAGCGACCACGCATTTCATCGCTAACTTACAATGGAATAAAAAAGAGCGAACGCGAAGATCTAGATGCTAAATTGGGTATGATAAAAGGCAATCAGATCACTCCGAATATGGTAGATCGTTCACGCATGCTTATTAAACGCTATTTCGATGAAAAGGGATATAAAAATGCTGAAGTCGACATTCAGCAGCAAGTAGATGTGAGCAACGAAAAGATGGTGATCGTAACCATAAATGTCAATAAGAAGGACAAAATAAAAGTACATAGAATCTATTTCAGTGGTGTAACAAAGCTTCCTTCAAAGAAACTAAAAAGCGCCATGAAAAAAACGAAAGAAAAAGGTAACTGGAAAAATATCTTCCGCTCTAAGAAATTTATTGAAGATAACTATGAAGAAGATAAACAACTGATCATCAAAAAGTACAATGAGTTGGGTTATCGTGATGCCCGTATCATTGCAGATACAGTAACCACTTACAATGAAAAGTCAGTAGATATAAAGCTAAAAGTAGAAGAAGGACAACAATATTTTCTACGCAAAATAGATTGGGTCGGCAATAAACTTTACCCAACCAACGCACTAAATGCAGTTCTTCATATGCAACGAGGAGACGTTTATAATCAGGAGATGCTAAATCAACGTCTTAGTACTGATGAAGACGCTATTAACAATGAATATAGAAACAAAGGATATCTTTGGGCCGGAGTTACCCCGGTAGAAGTAAATATTGATGGCGACTCCATCGATCTTGAAGTCCGTATCTCAGAAGGCAGACCGGCAACGATTAATCAAATAAGTATCAGTGGTAATGACCGCGTATATGAAAATGTAATTCGCCGTGAATTATATACCAAACCCGGTATGTTATATAGCCAAGATGCTGTAATTCGTTCTATGCGAGAAATCTCTCAAATGGGACATTTCGACCCGGAAAGTTGTACTCCGAATCTTAGTCCAGATGCAGAAAATGGCACGGTGGATATTGCATGGCCACTGACTTCAAAAAGCAGCGATCAAGTTGAATTCTCTGCAGGATGGGGACAAACCGGTGTTATCGGTAAGATTTCTTTAAAATTCGGTAACTTCTCGCTGAACAATCTATTGCACCCAAGTAGAAGCCATCGCGGCATACTACCACAAGGTGATGGACAAACGCTAACACTCAGCGGACAAACCAATGGATCCTACTATCAAAGTTATAATGTTTCCTTTTTTGATCCGTGGTTTGGAGGAAAACGTCCGAACTCTCTTTCGGTTAGTGCTTTTTATTCAAAACAAACCGACGTAAGTAGCTCATATTACAATTCATCATACTACGATAGTTACTACAATAGTTTATATAGCGGATACTACGGTTATGGATCATACAATAGCTCGAGCAACAATTATACAAACTACTATGATCCCGATAAATCGGTACAGATGTATGGTGGTTCGATAGGTTGGGGAAAACGACTCAAATGGCCCGATAACTATTTCACATTATCAGCAGATCTCACTTGGCAACGTTATGTATTAAAAGATTGGGCTTACTTCCCGGTAACAAACGGAAACTGTAACAATGTAAGTTTAACGATTGCACTTAGTCGTAAGAGTACAGATAGCCCAATCTACCCACGTAGAGGTTCCGAAATTACCGCAAGCGTACAATTAACTCCTCCTTATTCTCTATGGGATGGCGTAGATTATAGTGCCTACGACCAAACAAACCAAGATGATTACAACAAAATGTTCAAATGGGTAGAGTATCATAAATGGAAATTCAAAGCTAAAACCTTTACCTCTTTGACTTCCGGAAAGAAAAACTTCGTGCTTATGTCACGTGCTGAATATGGATTTGTAGGAAGCTATAATAAGAATAAAAAGTCGCCATTTGAAACCTTTATGATGGGAGGTGACGGAATGACCGGATATTCCACTTATGCAACAGAGAATGTAGCACTGCGCGGTTATGAAAACAATTCATTAACTCCGTCCTCTGCCTACTATGGTTATGCATATACACGACTTGGACTGGAATTACGTTATCCACTCATGTTGGAAGCTAGTACCAGCATTTATGCACTTGGTTTCGTAGAAGGTGGTAATACATGGACTAAGGTAAGCAAATTCGATCCCTTCGACCTGAAACGCTCAGCCGGTGTGGGCTTACGTATCTTCCTTCCTCAAATTGGTATGATGGGTATTGACTGGGCATATGGTTTCGATAAAGTATTCGGTTCCAGCAGCTATAGTGGCAGCCAGTTCCACTTCGTACTCGGACAAGAATTCTAACCTAAAAAAGATCAAATTATGAAACGTTTTATTTTATCATTGGCAGCCCTACTAGCCATTGGGCTATCCGTTTCAGCGCAAAAATTTGCGTTGGTAGATATGGAATACATCCTGAAAAATATTCCGGCTTACGAACGTGCAAATGAACAACTCAACCAGTCATCGAAACGTTGGCAAGCTGAAGTTGAAACACTCTCAAAAGAAGCTGAAACACTTTATAAGAATTATCAAAGTGAAAGTGTTTTCTTAAGTGAGGAACAAAAGAAAGACAAAGAAAAAACTATCGTTGAAAAAGAGAAAGCGGCGCAAGATTTGAAGCGTAAATACTTCGGTCCCGAAGGTGAACTCTACAAAAAACGCGAAAGCTTGATGAAACCTATTCAAGACGAGATTTATACCGCTGTAAAAGAAATCAGCGAACTCCGAGGTTACTCCATGGTACTCGATCGTGCCTCAGCCGAAAGTATTATCTATGCTACCCCTAAAATAGATATAAGCAACGAAGTTCTTACAAAACTTGGATATTCAAACTAATTTTGTAACTTTGCATCGAAATAAAAACATTTATAAAAATAAGAACACAATGAAGAAAACTCTTTTAGTTATTATGCTTGCTTTGCCTATGGTTTTGGCAGCTCAAAATCTTAAATTAGGCCATTTCAAGAGCAGCGAAGTTTTGAAAACAATGCCTGAGTTCGCACAAGCACAAGAGGCGATGAAAAAAGCTGCAGCAACTCACGATGAAGAATATAAACGTATCGTTGCTGAGTATCAGAAGAACTTGGATGAATTTACAGCTGCAAAAGATTTACCTGATAACATTAAAGATCGTCGCCAAAAAGAGCTGCAAGATATGGGTCAAAAGATACAAGATTATCAACAATTTGCACAACAAGATTTAGAAGCCACTCAAAAGAAGCTTATGGAGCCACTTATCACTAAAATCAATACTGCTATCAAGAGCGTAGGTGATGCAGAAGGGATGACTTATATTTTCGATCTGAGCAACACGGAGATTCCTTATGTAAGCGCAACAACAGCAATTGACCTTACTGAAAAGATCAAAGCAAAACTGAAATAAAAAAGTAATATTACTTTTCACGCAAATTGCGTAAATTTGGCTTCTTCATAAATGCTTCTTCCTGAAGCTAGTGCCAAATTTGCGCAATTTGTTGCTTAATATTCCTTAACTATGAACGGACCTATTGGACTCTTTGACTCCGGATACGGCGGACTTACTATTCTTCGCGACGCAATCCGTGAAATTCCTCAATACGATTACCTTTATTTGGGAGATAATGCTCGCGCTCCCTATGGATCACGGTCGTTTGATGTAGTATATGAATTCACCCGTCAGGCTGTAAAGAAACTTTTCGAGATGGGCTGCCCACTTGTTATTCTAGCCTGCAACACAGCCTCAGCAAAAGCTTTGCGCACCATCCAACAAAAAGATCTACCCGGACTTGATGCTTCGCTTCGCGTACTCGGAGTAATCCGCCCCACGATAGAAGTTGTTGGTGATGTAACCAAAACACGCCACGTAGGCGTAGTAGCGACCACAGGCACCATTGCTTCGCATAGCTATGAGCTGGAACTAAAGAATGCTTATCCCGATATCACTCTTACAGGTCAAGCATGCCCTCTCTGGGTACCACTAATCGAAAATAGTGAATATGGAAGTCCGGGAGCCGATTACTTTATACAAAAGTACCTAAATGAATTGCTAGAAGCCGACCCCTTAATCGACACATTGATTTTAGGTTGCACACATTATCCATTGCTTTTACCAAAGATACGCGCATTCCTACCGCCCCACATTCGCATCATCTCGCAAGGAGAATACGTTGCACAAAGTCTAGCTTCCTACCTCCTACGGCATCCGGAAATGGAAGCCCGCCTCAGTAAAGGAGGTACTCGCACTTTTCTTACCACAGAAAGCGAAGAAAAGTTTCACGAATCAGCCAGTATCTTCCTAAATACACCTGTCAGTGCTCAACGAATTACATTAGGATAAATCAACTAAAACATGCGGAAGAAGAGAATCTTTCTTCCGCATGTTTTTCACTTTTTCCCTACGGCAAAAAAAGAAAAGGCCTACGACAAAAATAAATTTGCCGTAGGCCTTTTTAGATAGACATCCTTGTATTCTTAGGAAGAGTAAATCTATTCCCAGAAAATAGAAAACTTACTGTTGGAGCAGAAATGCTTTAAATGTCGCAAAGTCTTTACTCAAAACAATACTTTTCTTTTCACCCTGCATAAAGGCAGCGAGTTTCTCGGGAACAACAATCGTTGTTCCGATAATGCTCTCCACCGTACTTTTAAACTTCGCCGGATGAGCCGTTTCAAGAAATACCCCTACTTCATCAGACTGCAAGCCATCAGACAAAGCACAATAGCCACAAGCACCATGCGGATCACATAAGTAAGCCTCGCGCTCAAATACAGTGCTCAAAGCTTTTGCTATTTGCGCATCCGCATAAGTAGCTCCACTAATCTCAGCTACAATAGCAGCATGATCAGCCTGGTAGAGATCGAGTACACGAGCAAAGTTACTAGGATCACCTACATCCATTGCATTAGCAATAGTCTGCACACTAGGCTTAGGTTCATAGCACCCCGTTTGCAAGTATTTATAGAAAACATCGTTGGCATTATTCGAAGCAATAAAGCGCTTAATGGGAAGCCCCATGCGTTTAGCAAACAATCCGGCAGTGATGTTACCAAAGTTTCCACTGGGTACAGAAACCACCATATTCTTTTCCCTACCCAACTTCTTCAATTGCGCATAAGCATAGAAATAATAAAAAGACTGAGGCAAGAAACGAGCTACATTAATACTATTAGCAGAAGTAAGCACCAAATGTTCGTTTAATTCGGCATCCATAAATGAATTCTTCACCAAAGCCTGACAATCATCAAACACTCCATCCACTTCAATGGCAGTAATATTTTGCCCTAATGTTGTAAATTGCTTCTCCTGAATTTCGCTTACTTTTCCCTTTGGATAAAGTACAAAAACACGGATGCCTTCCACGCCTAAGAAGCCATTGGCTACCGCACTACCGGTATCACCACTAGTAGCAACTAACACATTTACATCTTTTTGACCGTCTTTGCAAATAAAATAGCCCAGCATACGGGCCATAAAACGTGCACCTACATCTTTAAAGGCAAGCGTTGGACCATGGAACAACTCAAGCGAATAGATGGTTTCGTTTACGGGCACCAAAGGAACGTCAAAGTTCAATGTATCGTACACAATTTCTTTCAACCTTTCAGCAGGAATATCTTCTCCAAAGAAAGCATCAGCTACGCGATAGGCTATTTCTTGAAAAGAAAGTTGGTCGATTGTATCGAAAAATTCCTTCGGTAAGGTTTTAATATCTTGAGGCATATACAGGCCTCTATCAGAAGCAAGCCCTTTCACCACTGCTTCTTGCAGTGAAGCCAGAGGGGCTTTTTTATTGGTACTATAATATTTCATACTCAATGTTTCAAAAATTCACGTATAAATTCATCTTCTTTTAACAAGCCGTAAACACCTTCTACAGCAGCAACTTCGTTGTATGCCTCCACCTCATCAGGTTCTATTCCGGGGTAGTAGATCAAAAAAGGTACCGGTTCGTTTACATGCGTACGCAGTTCACAAGGAGTGGGATGATCGGGAAGAACTGCTATTGCAACAGCTTCTTTCCAATTCTTCACAGCTTCATAAATAGGACCAACGATTCTACTATCCAAGTATTCAATCGTTTTTAGCTTCAGACTAACATTTCCTTCATGCCCTGCTTCATCGCTGGCTTCGATATGAAGAAAAACAAAGTCATCCGACTTCAAAGCCTCCAAAGCAGCCTCTGCTTTGCCTTCGTAATTCGTATCATAAAGGCCTGTAGCCCCTTCGACTTCAATATTACGTAGACCCGCATACTTACCAATTCCTTTGATTAAATCGACTGCCGAAATAACTGCACCACTCTTTACCACAGGAAACAAACTAGCAATAGACTGCATTTTAGGCCGATAACCCGGCGACCAAGGCCAAATGCTATTTGCAGGATCCTTGCCTTCAGCCTTACGACGAACATTGATCGGATGGTTCTCCAATAATTGCTGAGAACGCAAAATAAGATCGTTCAACAAGTCGGCGGTAGATTGCGCTTCCGGAATTTCAGCCTCCACCAAAAGTGGTTTAAAAGGTAAACCGGGAAAATCGTGAGGAGGGGCAGTCTTTATTGCTTTGTTTCCTCCCTTTATCACAAGAAGATGACGATATTGAATGCCTGTGGTAAATTCTATCACATCATTGCCAAGCTTCTCTTGTAAAAAACGGATCAATTCATTTGCTTCTATAGTAGATATGTGTCCGGCAGAATGATTCTTAATGCAACCATCTTCCACACAAATGAGGTTACAGCGCATAGCCATATCGTTGGATTTAAGATCAACTCCAATGCTAGCAGCTTCAAGTACACCACGTCCTTCGTATACGGTAGGCAGATCATATCCAAGCACCGAGAGATTCGCGACCTCACTACCCGGTTGAAAACCGGGAGCAACAGTAATTAATCGTCCATTGCGTCCTAGTTTTGCCAGACGATCCATATAAGGGGTTTTCGCCTTTTGTAATAAGGTTTTATCCCCTAAGGATGGAACAGCCCAATCGGCCATTCCATCACCTAGTATAATAATATGTTTCATGAATCAACGAATATTAGCAATACTCATTATATCAGCAAATACACCGGCAGCCGTAACGCCTGCACCAGCACCATATCCCTGAATTAACAAAGGATATTCATTATATCGTTCCGTAGTCAATAATAAAATATTATTACTGCCTTGAAGGTTATAACAAGGATGGTCGGCTCCTACTTCTTGCAAACCAACGCGACCTTTTCCATCTTCAAAACGAGCTACAAAACGCCAACGCTTTCCTTTTGCTTCCAGAATTTTTCTCTTGGCTTCAAAAGTCGAATCAAGTTCAGGAAGTTTCTCCCAAAAGTGATCAATGCTACCCTCAAAGAGTTCGGAAGGAATAAATAGTTCTCTTTCTACCTGCTCTTGCTCAAGCGGATAACCTGCTTCACGAGCTAAAATTACAAGTTTACGAATTACGTCCTTGCCACTAAGATCAATACGAGGATCAGGTTCTGAATAACCTTCCTCTTTGGCTAAACGGATTGTTTTACTCAAAGGGATATCTGCCGAAATCGTATTAAAGATGAAATTAAGCGTACCACTCAATACGGCTTCAATTTTTAGAATACGGTCTCCACTATTAATTAAATCATTGATTGTATTAATAATAGGCAAGCCAGCACCAACATTAGCTTCAAATAAAAATTTCGCACCACGCTGACGTGCCACACGCTTCAATTCTACATAATCTGCATAAGCAGAAGACGCTGCTATTTTATTAGCTGCAACGACCGAAATGTTTTTTAGCAATAAATCTTTATAAAGTCCGGCAATAGCTGCATTAGCTGTACAATCAACAAATACAGAGTTAAAAATATTCATGTCGATAATATTTTCACGAATTACCGATGGGCTGCTCGGAAGTCCCTCTTTATGCATCCGTTCACGATAGTTAGAAAGATCTATTCCTTTACGATCAAAAAGAGCATAATGCCCATCACTAATACCGACCACATTTATTTTCAGCCCATTCTGTTGCATCAGTTTCTCACATTGGTGCTCAATTTGTTTTAGCAAGCTACCTCCTACCGTGCCAATGCCACATACAAAAACATTGAGTATTTTATACTCACTTAAGAAAAATGAATCGTGAATAACATTCAGCGTTTTGCGCAAATAATCACGATTAATAACAAAAGAGATATTGGTTTCAGAGGCACCTTGTGCACAAGCCACTACATTAATGCCATTACGCCCAAGAACGCCAAACAACTGTCCGGAAATACCAGGTGTATGCTTCATATTCTCACCCACGACTGCCACCGTTGCTAAATCCTTTTCTGCAAGAATAGTTACCATTTCACCTCGCTCAATTTCTTTGCAAAATTCATCGTTTAGCACTTTGCAGGCAAGGTCAGAGTCTTCTCTCTTTACTCCAATAGAAGTACTGTTTTCGGAGCTAGCTTGTGAAACAAGAAATACGCTAATTCCATTCTCAGCTAACGTTT
>Ga0172378_10001632_pt1 | contig 20842 bp, 22 predicted proteins | sample GrowelOW332metaG_FD_119755 | JGI IMG/M metagenome (GOLD analysis project Ga0172378, IMG submission 119755) | Groundwater microbial communities from an aquifer near a municipal landfill in Southern Ontario, Canada - Pumphouse #3_1 metaG | ecosystem: Environmental > Aquatic > Deep subsurface >... | reverse complement strand
TCTACAATGTGAGAAAAAGAAATTTAGAGGGGACTTCTTCAAAAATAAGTTAAGGAAAAATTATTAGTAAGCTTTTTGATCAGAATCAGGATTTACAAGATTAAAGGATTTTCATGATTACCATGAAGGGGTGAAAGGTTTGTAGGAAAATAGATTTAATCTAATTGAATTTATATTAAGGAAAAAAAAATTTATATTAAGGAAAAAAACTTTTATATTAAGGAAAAATCTTTTTTTATTAAGGAAAAATTTTGAGTAAGGAAACTGTACAATATTTTGTCTAAACGGGAAAGTATAGATCTAAACTCAGAGCACTAATCTGTCCTCAAAGATACATAAAAACTTATTTAAAGAGTGCGTTGGATTTTACAACGGTATTGTTACATAGAATATCTCTTCAAAATCAATAGGATATTTGACATTCATGTCATATAAAACTTAATCCAGATTAGAAGAATACAAAAAAAAGAATATTTTTTATTTTATACTATTGTTTTTTAGCATAATAATACGTATATTTGTATAATAAAATTGATAAGATTAGGTTCTCTGATGTTTTTTAAAATTTCATCCTCCAATTTACTTAAAAAAATGATGCACATCTTTCGGGGTGAAAGATGTGCATCATTTGCATTCTGAAACAAAGATCCATGATTTTTTAATAAAGACTTAGCCAATTTTATCTTTAATTTGAATAATTATTATAAGGTTTTTTTGAATTAATATGACAGTCTAATTTATAATTTCGATAATTTGAGATTTCGATATTGCATTTGTGAATTTTGTTTTTTATAGGAATACAATAAATATTTGACAAGAAATCATTAGAATAAACTAGTAAATTTTTCTTCAATTTTACGGAGAAAATGAAAGAAAGATAAAGAAAAAAGTAAGTTTATTAGAGTAGGGTAATTTGCTTGAAATCATTGTTATAGCAAGGGTTAGATAATAAATTATTAATAAATGTATATTTATTACATCCTAAGTGTTTATATTTCATTAGAAAAAATGTATTTTTGCACAATAACATTAATATTTTTATTATTTTAATACTGACAGATGGAAGCTCAAATAGACAATAACGAGAAATCTTCATTGAATTTTATTGAAGAAATTATAGATAATGACCTTAAAAATGGAGTTCATAAAAGTATAATTACTCGTTTCCCTCCCGAACCTAATGGATACTTACATATTGGACATGCAAAAAGCATTTGTCTTAACTTTGGTTTAGCACTAAAATATGGTGGAAAAACAAATCTTCGTTTCGATGACACAAATCCTGTTAAGGAGGAGGTTGAATATGTTGATAGTATTAAAGAAGATATTAAATGGTTAGGCTTTAAATGGGCGGATGAGTTTTATGCATCAGATTATTTTGAACAATTATACCAATGGGCAATTGTTTTGATTAATAAAGGACTTGCATATGTAGATGATCAAACGCTTGATGAAATAAGAATTAATAGAGGTACTATTCAAACACCAGGAAAGGATAGTCCTTATCGCAATAGATCGGTTGAGGAAAACTTAAGGCTTTTTCAAGAAATGAGAGAAGGCAAGTATGCTGATGGAGAAAAAATATTAAGAGCAAAGATTGATATGGCACATCCAAATATGCATATGAGAGATCCATTAATGTATCGCATACTTCATGCAGAACATCACAGAACTGGCAGACATTGGTGTATTTATCCTATGTATGATTATGCTCATGGTGAATCTGACTCTATTGAAAAAATAACACACTCAATTTGCACCTTAGAATTTGATGTTCATCGTCCTTTATATGATTGGTTTATTGATAAATTAGAAATTTTCCCATCCCATCAATATGAATTTGCTAGATTAAATCTTTCCTATACTGTTATGAGTAAGAGGAAACTCTTAGAGCTGGTGAAGGAAAATCATGTTAGTGGCTGGGATGATGCAAGAATGCCTACAGTTTGTGGACTTCGACGCAGAGGATATACTCCAGAGAGTATTCGCCATTTTTGTGATTCGATTGGAGTTGCTAAAAGAGATAATTTTATTGACTATGGACGTTTAGAATTTTCATTGCGTGAAGATTTAAACAAAAAAGCAAATAGGGTTATGGCTGTTTTGGATCCAATCAAACTTATTATTGACAATTACCCTGAGGGGGAAAAAGAAGAACTTCAAGCAATAAATAACCCTGAAGACGAATCAGCTGGAAGCAGAATGTTACCTTTTTCAAAGACACTTTATATTGAAAGAGATGACTTTATGGAAAATCCAGCGAAGAAGTATTTCCGATTGGCTCCAGACAAAGAAGTTCGTCTCCGTTATGCATATTTTGTAACTTGTACTAGTTTTGAAAAAGATTCTGAAGGCAATATTACAACTATTCATTGCACCTATGACCCACTTTCAAAAGGAGGAAATTCTCCAGATGGAAGAAAGGTTAAGGGAACAATTCATTGGGTTGATGCTCAAGATTGTTTGGAAGCAGAGGTGAGGTTATTTGATCGTTTATTTAATTCTGAAACTCCAGAAAAGGCCGAACCAGGGAAAACATTTATCGATAATTTAAATCCTAATTCATTGAAAATTGTTACCAAAGCAAAGATAGAAAGGTCCTTAGCTGAAGTAAATCATTTAGATAAATTCCAATTTGAACGCCTTGGTTACTTTAGTGTTGATTATGATTCAACAAAGGAACAATTAGTATTTAATAGGACTTGTACATTAAAAGATTCTTGGACAAAACAAAATTAAAAGATATGAAGAAGGTTTTTTTATTAGCATTTACTTTAATAATTGGTTTTAATTTTAATGCAAATTCTCAGAGTTATCATAGACTTAGTAATGGTCAGCCCTACGATATTTTCTATATTATTAAGCCAGCCTACTTTAAAGCTTATGGTGATGACTTTACTAAAAATTATGTTTCAGGTGCTGGTTTTAACTTAGGATTAGAGTATCAGTTTCAAGAAATTAAACTTGGTCTTGGTGTTGAAATGGGATACTCATTTATACAAGGAAACTCATATAAAATAAAATATCTTCCTCGAAAATATGTTAAGAACTTAAGTCAGGTACCATTAACTATATATGCTAATTATTATTTACATAACCAAGAATCATATTTCTCTTTCTTTGACAGATTAAAACCTTATGTAGGAATCGGAGTGGGTGCAATTTGGGGAAATTATGATTATAGTTTAAGCAATGAAGACAATAAAGATTACGATAGTTTTGGATATTATTTAAGAGAATATGAGGGTCAAGGTGGTATTCGTGTTGGGATATTACCAAGAGCTGGACTTCTTTTTGCAACAGATAACTATTCCTTTGGTTTTGAAATTGGTTTCCAACAGTATTTTCAATCTGATAGGTTAGAAAAGCAACAACAAATTACTTATGGCTTTACTTATATGTATATAATTGATTAATCGTAATTAGATAATATCGTGTTTCAAGCATTTATTTTATCAGCAGGATTAGGAACAAGACTTAAACCTTTAACCAATTCTAAACCTAAAGCTTTAGTTGAAGTTGCTAATATTTCTTTATTGGAACATAATATTAACAAACTTATATCCTACTCTTGCAATCATATAGTTATTAATGTTCATCACTTCTCTGAGCAAATTCTTGATCATATTTCAAAGAAGCATTATGCTTGCGATATTTATATTTCTGATGAAACAGAATTATTACTTGATACCGGTGGAGCTTTAAAAAATGCAAGGAACTTATTTGATTCTTCAAAAGATATTCTTATTCATAATGTTGATATTCTTTCTAAAATAGATTTTAATTCTCTATACCTATCACATAAAGAAAAGTTTTCATTAGCAACCTTAGCTGTAAGTGAAAGAGAGACTAGTAGGTATTTACTGTTTAATGATAATGAAATGTTATGTGGTTGGGAGAATAGAAATACAGGAGAAAGGATTATTGTTAATGAAGATATTAAATTAAAACCTTATGGTTTTAGCGGAATTCAATTTATTAAACCTGCACTTATTGATTTAATTGAGAATACTGATAGTGTCTTTTCAATAATTCCAGAATACTTAAAACTGTCTAAGTCCTACCCTATTAATTCTTATATTCATTCAAAAGATATTTGGGTCGATGTTGGAAGGATTGAGAAAATAAAAGAAGCAGAAAAACTATATCTCAATAGTTAAACCGTCATAGGCAAGTGAAACATTAGGAGGGAGTTCTTTTCCAACTTCTTTGTGTAGTCCTAAGAAATGACTTATATGTGTAAGATAAGCTTGTTTCGGATTAATTTCTTTAATAAAGTCCAAAGCCTCTTGAAGTGTAAAATGTGAGAAATGTTCTTCTCTTCTTAAGGCATTAACAACCAAAAACTCCACCCCTTTTAGCTTTTCCTTTTCTTGTTTTTCAATCGTTTTTGCATCGGTAATATATGCAAAATTATTAATCCTATAACCTAAGATTTTTAATTTATAATGCATAACTTCAATTGGAATGATTTCTAATTCTTTTATCTTAAATTTTTTATCTTTATCAACAGGACAGAGATTAAAAGTAGGTAAACCTGGGTATCTTGACTCTGTGAAAGCATAAGAGAATGCTGATTTAATCTCTTCTAAAGCTTTTATATTTGCATAAATTGGCATTGGCTCACTTTGAAGATAATTATAAGAACGTACATCGTCTAATCCACTAATGTGGTCACGATGTGAATGAGTAACTAAAATTGCATCTAATCTATCAACCTTATTGGTTAACATTTGCTGTCTAAAATCAGGTCCTGCATCTATTGTTAGAATAGTATCATCTTTACTTTCAATCAAACAAGAAGACCTTAGGCGTTTATCCTTAATGTCTTTAGACGAGCAAACCTCGCAATGGCACCCAATTAATGGTACTCCTTGCGAGGTTCCTGTTCCTAAAAAAACTATTCTTAGATTGCCCATTTTATCCAAATTGCTCCCCAAGTAAATCCGGCTCCAAAGGCTGTAAGTATTAAGTTATCCCCTTTTTTGAATTTATCTTGATTTTCCCACATTAATAATGGGATTGTTGCAGAAGTGGTATTACCGTATTTTTCTATATTTATCAATACTTTTTTCGGGTCTAACCCTAATCTATCTCCAGTGGCAGTAATAATTCTTAAATTTGCCTGATGAGGAAGAAGATATGAAATATTATCTGAGATTAAATTATTTTTCTTCATCAATTCCTCGGTAGCCTCAGCCATTTTGGTAACAGCCCATTTAAAAACTTGTTGACCTTCTTGATAGATAAAATGTTCTTTATTATCTATTGTTTCATGAGTTGGTGGGTTAACACTTCCTCCCGCTTTTTGATGAAGATGTTGTTTACCAACACCATCAGCACAAAGAATAGCATCCATAAAACCAACCTCTTCTTCAGTTGCTTCTAGTAAGATAGCACCTGCACCATCTCCAAAAATTGGACACGTAGATCTATCAGTATAATCTACAATTGTTGACATTTTTTCTGCTCCAACAACTATGACTTTCTTAACAAAACCACTTTCAATATATTTTGCAGCGGTTGTTAGTCCATTAATAAAACCTGAACAACCAGCATTAATATCAAAACCAAATCCATTTTTTATTCCGCATTTATCTGCAATAATATTTGCAGTTGCAGGAAATAACATATCTGGAGTAACTGTACAGCAAATCAGAAGTTCTATTTCAGACGGGTCAATATTTTTCTTTTTAAGTATATTTTTTACAACAACTTCCCCTAAATCTGATGATCCCTTACCTTTTCCTTTTAATATACGACGTTCTTTTATACCTATTCGGGTCATTATCCACTCATCAGTAGTATCGACCATCTCACTTAACTCTTCGTTTGTTAGAATATATTCTGGTAAGTATCCTTCAACTGCAGTAATTGCAGCTCTTATTTTTGTCATATTACAAATAATTTAGATTCTGTTTTTTAAAACCTTATCTATATGTTCATTTATATTTGAATTATAAATGGTTTTTGATTGAATTATTATTGTTTTAATAGCTCTTTCGTTTGACACTCCATGACCTATTATCACAACTCCATTAGCTCCAAGAAGAGGTAGTCCCCCGTAAATTTCGTAATTACAATTTTTAATGAAGTCATTTATTATTCCACCTTTAACCATTATTTTTGCAAAGGCTTCGGTGTGTTTCATAATTAAGTTTCCTACAAAACCATCACAAACAATAACATCAAAATTGTCATTAAAAATTTCCATCGGTTCAGCATTACCAACAAAATTAAAGTCTTTTGAACCTTTCATTAATTGAATTGCAGCTTGAGATTGAACATTTCCTTTTTCATCTTCTTCTCCAATATTCAATAGCCCTACCTTTGGATTTTCAACATTAAGTGCATACTTAGCATAGAAACTACCTAAAACACCAAATTGATAAATCTGTTCTGGTTTAGCATCAGGATTTACACCAACATCAACCAAGACAGTTAAACCGCCATTTTGTTTAGGTAATAATGCAGCAAGACAAGGACGAATAATCCCTTCCAAGACTCCAACACTATACATAGTTCCAACTAACATTACACCTGTGTTGCCAGCACTAGCAAAAGTGTCAATTTTCCCTTCTTTTAGATAATTAAATCCGATAGCTATTGAAGAATTTGGTTTGTTCTGAATTGCACGAATTGGTTTATCGTGCATATCAATCACTTCTCTTGCATCAACAATATCAAAATCATCAACTGAAGCACCATTAGAATTAAGATGTTCAATAATCACATCTTTATTGCCAAAAAGAACTATTCTATCTTGTTCAGATAATTCTTTTTGAGCAAGTACAGCTCCTAATATTGCAACCTTGGGAGCAAAATCTCCTCCCATTGCATCTAATCCTATCCTCATAATAAAGAAGATTTAGATTATGCTGTTGCTCCTTTATCTATTGCTAATTTTCCTTTGTAGTATCCACATTCAGGGCAAACTCTGTGATATACAACAGATATCCCACAGTTGCTACAAGTTGAAAGTTGTACTGATTCAACCTTATGGTGTGTTCTTCTTTTTGCTGATCTCGTTTGAGAGAATCTGTGTTTTGGATTTGGCATTTTTTATTATTTTAAAATGTTATTATTCAAATTTTATATTCTTTAGTGCAGACCAACGTGGATCTATACTTTTATCATTATCTTCTTTTTTTTTATTGATTCTTTCTACAATATCACTATTACATTTACTTATTTCATGTACACATTTCATAGGTTTTTGTAATAAGATGTATTCATATATATGCTGTGAAAGATCAATTTTATGCTCTTTATTAGAGATAACTATTACATCATCATCTTCTTCAAGATACTCTTCACCAAATTTTATAAACAAAGTATTTTCACCTTTTATGTTTATTTCTAATGGGTCTAAACATCTATCACACAAAACATTTAAAACTCCATTAAATTGAAAATTTAAAGTCAACATTCTTTCTTCCTTCAGTAAATTAACTTTTAAAGTAATGTTTGCTCCTAAAATATCTTCATTCTCAAAATTATCAAATAAGGACTTATCTACTTCAAAATCAAATCTATGTTCACCAAGTGTAAGTGGCGTAAAACTAATTGAATAATCCATTATATCCTTTTCTATAACCTTATTGTTCTATACGTTTTGAGCTTGCAAAGATACATTTTTTTTCTATATTCTATATATGAATAAGATTTTTTTTACTTTTGCAGATAATTAATACCTAAATATCAACTTAAATCATATCAAAATGAAGAAAATTAGTTTATTATTTTTACCAATGTTTATTTTATTTTTATTTTCTGCATGTAAGTATGAGGATTACGATACTGAGGATTTAGATTCAAAAATATCTGAACTACAAGCCTATAATGGAGATAATATTTCTGAAGTTATAGATAGGTTGGAAAAACAAGACCTTTACGTTATATCAAATTCAAATGGAATTGTAAAACTAGCAAATAATGATGGTTCCTTTTTCTATATTCTAATTTATAATAATTATAATAAAATTATTGAATCAAAATTTGAATACTATACTAATAAACCTACATATGCATTAGATAGATTTGGGAAATGGCATAATACTGCTTTTAACCTTAATTATTCAAGATATTATATTGGTGAAATTGTTTTCTTAGACAATATTTCAAAAACTTATAGGGATGAAGATAGGTTTATGGATGATTTTGAGAAATATGGAGCTGATATATATAATTGTTATGAGGAGTGGAATAGTAATTATTATGGCTGCTATATAGAATATGATATAATTGATATCTCTACAAGAAAAATATCTGTTGGATGTTTTGAAATTGATAAAAAAGGTTCTAAAAAGAAAGTTTAGTCTTATTTTTTTATATTTTGGTTATAAAGTGGATGATATAGTAATAATGTTTCTTTAAGATGCCTTACATTTAAATGGGTGTAAATTTCTGTTGAACGAATACTTACATGCCCCATTAATTCTCTTACAACCATAATATCTGCTCCTGCCAATATTAACTCTGTTGCAAAACTATGTCTAAAGGTATGTGGATGAATATTCTTTTCAATTCCTGCATTAATGGCAACTTCTTTTATGGCCTTAAAAGCAGATATTCTTGACAGCTTACCTCCTCTTTGGTTTAAAAATATAAATTGTTCAGAGCTCTTAGTGGGCTTAATTTGCGAGCGAGAATTATTTATAAATAATTCAATTTGTTTTAATGCTATTTTATTTAATGGGATCCATCTCTCCTTATCCCCTTTTCCAATAACTTTAATTAATTGCTGGCTTTTATAAATATCATTTATCTTTAAGTTCAACAGTTCAGATATCCTCAATCCTGCACCATATAAAACCTCTATCATTAAATTCATCCAAGCCCCTTTATATGTTGATTTATCTATTGAATTTATCATTTTAATAATTTCATCATTTGATAATACAACTGGCAATTTACTATCTAATCGGGGTAATTCAATAAGCTCCGTAGGGTCATTATCAATAATATCTTCAATCAATAGATATTTGTAAAATGATCTTATTCCTGAAATCAATCTTTTTTGAGAACTAATTTTTAGAAGTTTAGTTTCTTTATCCATCTTTGAAGATTGTAAGGATTGAATAAATTTTTGAAGATGAACATACTTTAAGGTTTGAATATTAATATTCGGAAGATTATCTTCCATAAAAGAAAATAGGCGATTACAATCCCTAAAGTATGCTTCTTTTGTGTTTTCAGATAAACCTCTTTCTAGTAATAGGTAAGACTTAAAACCTTTTAAATAACTATTCCACATTCATTATAAACAAAATACTATTTTTTTCTTTTCTTTTTTTCAACAGAATATCCAAAAAAACCTAATTTCTCCCCTAAGGCATAATACTTTCCATGCGAATATGCTAATAAGTTTGCTTTTTCTAATTCAAAACTATCGGTTTCTGGGTTAATATATTTTTCATCAGCAGAAACATTGACAACATTTGCTATAAACATATCATGAGAACCCAATTCTTTTATTTCAACCACTTCACATTCAATACAAAGAGGACTTTCATCTATTATGGGAGCCTTAATCTTTTGAGCAGGAATTGGGGTTAACCCTGTTTCAATAAATTTATTATAATTCTCTCCCGACCTAACTCCCGACCAATCTGTTACTCTTGCAAGGTCTTTGGTTGTTAAATTTAATACAAATGATTTTGTTCTTGAAATAATTGCATGAGAATGTCTTGATTTACGAACTGAGATATAACACATTGGAGGGTCAGTACAAATTGTACCTACCCAAGAAACTGTAATAATGTTATATTCCTCAGGTGTTTCACCACAGCTAACCATTAGTGCTGGTAGTGGATATATCATTGTTCCTGGTTTGAAATTAATTTTTGACATTTAATTATAAATATTTAATAGGTTCTATAGTGATTTTTGAAGGAATAAACTTAGTCACATCTCCTCCAAATAATAATATTTCTCTAACAAATGAAGAACTAATTGCTGTATCTTCAGGTTTTGTAAGAAGGAATATTGTTTCTATATCTGAATTTAACTCTTGATTAATCAATGCAATATTTCTTTCATATTGAAAATCAATAGAATTTCTTAATCCCCTTAGAATATATTTTGCTTGTTTTTCCTTACAAAAATCAACAAGAAGTGAAGAAAATGCTTCAACTTTAACATTTGGATAATCTTCAAAGGTCTTTCTTATCCAACTTAAGCGTTGCTGTATTGGAAAGAAGCCTTTTTTAGAGCTATTCTCTCCAATAGCAATAATTACATCATCAAATAAAGTTAAGGCTCTTAAAACAACAGATTCATGTCCTTTAGTTATTGGATCAAAAGAACCTGGGAATATTGCTACTCGTTTACTATTCATTTTATTTAAAGATTAATATATCTGACGATTAATATTTCTGTCAAGGTCTTTAGTAGAACGTTCATTAATCACATAAATAAGTCTAAGAGTTAAAACATTATGATAAAAATCTCTTTGCCAAGACTTATAATCTGGAGAATCAGAAGGAAAACTATTTGAATAAGTAACATCTTTTCTAATGGAAAGAATTGAATATTGGTATCTGAAATTTAATTTTAATCTTTCCCAAATTCTAAATCTAATATCAAAAAGAAAAGAAAAATCATCTCTATTAAAATCTTTAACTGTTGACATAACAGGACTATCCATATATTTAATTGGAGTATTAGGCAGTCCCCAATCTTCTTTTACATCAATTAATCTTGAATACTGAAGTCCTGTTCCAAAGGTCCATCCACCAAATTTATCTTCATAAAGAAATAATAGTGGAATAGAAACATATTGGATCTTGGTATTATATTTAAATGGATCTCCTGATTCTTTTGCCCCAAGTTCATTATAGAGAACTTCCATACTTATCAAAAAATTCCTTGTATTATTTAGAGGAGCCATTACTCCTATCCCAGTATTTAGACCAACTTTATTATAACCAAAAACCTGGTCTCCATTCATTTGAGACAAGTTAACACCTCCAATAACCATTCCTTTAAATATTTGAGCCTTTAGAGGAGAAGAAAGTAAAAAGAGAATCAAAGCAAATGCTAGTATTTTAAAATTTCTGTAATTCATATATTATCCAATTAGTAACATTATATCTATAAATAACTTTTTTGTCCAATAGTTATAACAACAAACTTAAACTCTAAAAAAGTAAATATATTGCAAAAATACTAATTCTAATCAAAACTCTGTGTCTTTATTCACAATTTTCCTTTCTTTGTTTTCCTTTCTAAAATTCTAATGCTTATTGGGCATAAAAAAAGCATCTTAGATCGATTGACTTAAGATGCTTGAAGGTAAAAAAATAATAATTTATTTTTTACCTTTCTTAATGTCTTTTAGACCAGAACCTGGTTTAAATTTAACAACTTTTTTTGCAGCAACCTTAATTGCTTTTCCTGTTCTTGGATTACGAGCTGTGCGAGCTGGTTTGTCAATAACAGAGAATGAACCAAAACCAATAAAACTAACTTTTTCGCCTAATTTTAATTTCTCTTCCATAACATTTAGAAAAGCTTCATAAGCTGCACCTGTTTGTTTTAAATTCAAATCTGCTTTTGCAGACATTAAATGGATAAAATCTTTTTTTGTCATATCAAATAAATTTTTAAATGGTTAGTCCTGCAAATGTAATAAATTTTTCGAAAGTTGTATACTTTTTTTACAAAAAAACTATAATTTTAATTTTTGACTACAAAACTGCTTTCCAATCTATTGCCTCTTAAAAAGTCTTCAATACTCATCCTCTTTTTTCCACTCTGTTGTAAATCAAGTATTTTAACAAAACCATCAATACAATATACTCTAAATCCGACCATTATATTTACTTCAACTAAACCTATTTTTTTATCATGTAATAATTCATGAAATTCAACACAATAAACCTTCAAAAATAAGTCCGTTTGTGTTTTTTCATTAAAAAAAATAGTAGTAGCACAAGGATATGGACACATACCACGAACAAAATTTAGTATTTCTTTCCCTTTTTTATGCCAAGGAATTATAGTTGTATCTTTATAAATTTTTGGAGCTAAACTAGGTTGAGTTTCAAATTTGTTTTGAGAAAAGGTTTTAATATCTCCATTTTTAAGAGCATCAACCGTTTTAAGTATTAAATTACCTCCCTCAACTTTCATTCTATCGTGTAGCTCTCCTGTTGTTTCATTTTCTCCAATTGCAATTTTTTTCTGAAAAATAATCTCTCCTTCATCAATTTTATCATTTAGAAGAAATGTAGTTAATCCAGTTTCTTTTTCTCCGTTAATAACAGCCCAATGAATTGGAGCAGCTCCTCTGTATTTTGGAAGCAACGAAGCATGGAGATTAAATGACCCCATAGGTGGCATTGCATAAACATCTTTAGGCATCATTCTAAAAGCAACTACGATGTTTAGATCCGCTTTAAGTGATTTTAACTCTTCAAGAAACGTTGGGTCTTTGAGATTTATTGGTTGAAGTAATTGTAGATTATTATTTAATGCGTATTGTTTTACGGCAGAAAAATTAATTTTATGACCACGATTAGAAGGCTTATCGGGCATAGTAACCACACCAACTACTTCATATCCATTATTAATTAAAGATTCTAAACAAGTTACTGCAAAATCAGGAGTACCAAAAAAGACTATTCTCATTATTTATTTTTAAAGAAAATTTATAAAGAAGCCATTTTCAAAGCAGTAATTGCCGCTTCAATTCCTTTGTTTCCATGTTTACCACCAGAGCGGTCTTGAGCTTGTTCTAATGTATTTGTTGTTAAAAGTCCAAAAATAACAGGTATTTCTTTTTTTAAACTAACTTGCATTATACCATGTGCAACCGCATCACAAATAAAATCAAAATGTCTTGTTTCTCCTTGAACAACACAACCCAAACAAATTACTGCATTAAATCTTTTCTTTTCTAAAAGACTTGAAGCTCCAAAAGGTAGCTCGAAACTTCCAGGAACATATTGAATATATATGTCCTTTTCTTCTACATCTTTTAACTTAAGTGTTTCTATTGCACCCTCTAATAATGAATTAGTTATTTCTAAATTCCATTCAGAAACTACTATTCCAAATATACTATTCTCACCCGAGGGAACTTCATCAAAATTATATAATGAAAGATTTTTTAATGCTGTTGACATTTTGTTATTTATTATTTTAAATTTATAATATTAAGTGAATATTTTTCAATTAAAGACTGAACTTATTATCTAACTCTAATCTTTGAATTTGGAGTTAGTTCTTCAGAGCTTAGTCCGTTCATTTCTATGATTTGTCGAGGGGTTACTTTAAATCTATTAGCAAGTTTAACAATACTATCTCCTGGTTTAACTTTCCAATATCTCCAAGTTGTTTTATCTTCGTTATTTATTTCAATATAATTAATTGGCTCATTGCCTCCCTTAGCTAATAAACGAGTATTTGATTTATTAGCATATTTATCTTTAAATGAATAATAAGGTTTTCCCTCAAAAGTTTTATTAATCTTAACTAAATTAGTAATAGGTTTTTTCTTATTTAGTTGTTTCTCTGCTCTTTCAATACCAAAAAAGGTCTTTTCAATATTAATTTGTTTTGTTTTTAAAGTTCTATTCTTTATATCGAGTATCCATTCAGGATCGAATGTTTGATATAGGCATCTACATTCAAAATGAAGATGAGGTCCTGTTGAAAAACCAGTGTTTCCACTATATCCAATAATATCACCCGCCTGAACTTCCTGCCCTACCTTAACAATCATTTTGCTTAAATGTGCATATAATGTTTCAAGGTTATTATAATGACGAACAAGTATCATATTACCATATCCTCCATTAATTTGAGCAACCCTAACAACACCATCAAAAACTGCATAAATAGGTTCTCCAATATTTAAAGCAAAATCAATTCCTCCATGAGGACGTCCCCAACGCCAACCATAAGGGGATGACTTTACACCTTTATCACAAGGAAAATGAAAAGAATGATTCTTTTTTTCGTCTATTAATTTTATTTTAAATTCGTCAGGAAATTCTCCAAAATTAAATGAAGGCATCTTAACTTTATTAGTACACCAAGTATTATTATATAAGGTTTTACAAGGAGCATTCTTATTTACAATAATTCTTTCAATTTCTTCATTTTCCTGATTAGCAGATTTTATTAAACTATCTTTTTTAGAATCAGCAGAAAAAGAGTTTTGTGAATGATTAATTACGGTTCTTATTTTAGTTTGTTTGTCAGTTTTTGGATGTGAATTATGTACTAAGTATAGTGAATCGGCAAATCTTCTATTTTGACTTCTTAAATCCACTTCAAGATCTGTTTGAGCATAAGAAAATATACTCAAAAGCATTAAGAAATAGAAAAATATAAAAAGTCGTTTTTTCATTAACTATATAAGTCTATATTTTATAAACCACAAAAATACTAATAATATTTTATATTGAGGATGAAATGAGTATATTATTCATTAAATAATTAACACAAAGAATAATATTAAGACTGTTAATAAGCAACCAATAAGATAATTAAGAATTGTTTGATTTGGAGTATAAAGATTTTGAATACGATAAGAATAAACTAATAATCCAGAACAAAAAATTGAAATTAATAAAGGGAATATTGAAAAAACATAGTAATATTGTATTGTAAGAAGGAATACATAAAAGGTTATGGCTCCCATAATAATGATCTCATAAATTATTGTTGTCTTTTTTCTTAAAACAAGAGGTATAAGTGAAACATATAAAGGAATTAATAAACCCATATTAAACCAAACAGATATATTGAGCATTGAAAAGTACATATAAGAAACAAGATATGAAATACAAATAATTACATAACTTGTATTAGAGCTTTTAACTCTTACTTCAGCATTATGAAAGCTATTATTATTAAGAATATATATAATAAAGATTGGGAATAAACAAGAAACAAGTGTGTATAAGGTTATCGATTTAAGAACAATTGAAGTTGCATCCTTATAACTATTCAACAAAACCATTAGCAATAAATAGTATACAAAAGAGTATACAGCAATAAATAATGGATTAAAAACAAATTTTATCCTCTTAGCTAGTGTTTGTTCAATATTCATTTTTAATATGCTGATTTTCTAAGTCTAGAAACTGGAATATTTAAGGTCTCTCTATATTTTGAAACAGTCCTTCGAGCAATAGAATAACCTTTAGATTTTAGTATTTTAACCAATTGGTCATCAGTATATGGTGAGATATTATCCTCTGAATCAATAATTCTCACTAATTCATTCTTAATTTTATCAGTTGACACTTGTTCCCCAATATCATTAATCATAAAGTTAGAGAAGAAATCTTTAAGCTTAAATATTCCAAAATGAGTTTGAGCATATTTATTACTTACAACACGAGAGATTGTTGAAATATCCATATCAACTTTATCCGCAATATCAACCAAACGCATAGGTTTAAGTTTTTGAATATCTCCTTCAATAAAATAATCGTGTTGATATATTATTATTTCTTTCATAATTAGGTATAAAGTATCTCTCCTCCTATTTAGAGCATCAATAAATATGCTGGCTGATTCAAGCTTATCCTTTAAAAAATTTGCTGTTTCTTTATCAGAAGGATTTTTACTTTCAGAAACGGTTTGCAAAAGCCCTTCATAATATTTGCTTGTTTTAAGCTTACGTTTTGAAAAACTATTAACCTGAAAATCAACCTTGCCATTTTGTTGAAAAACCATAAAATCTGGAATTATTGAAATGGCCTCATTTCCATCAGAAAAAAGAGAATTACCAGGTTTAGGATTAAGTTTAATAATTTCCTCAATAGCATTTTGTAAATCTTCCTCAGAGCATTCAATTTTCTGAATAATAATATTGTATTGCTTCTTTTTAAAATATTCGAAATACCTTTTAATAATTCTTTTAGCCAGTAAAATTGGTTTGGTAGATTTTTCCTTATTTAATTGAATCAATAAACATTCTTGCAAATCTCTTGCCCCAACTCCAATAGGGTCAAAAGTTTGAATAATAGATAATACTTCTTGAATTTCATATATCTCTACTTCCAAGTTTTGACGGAAAAGAAAATCATCAACTATTGAGGTAATTGAACGACTTAAATATCCTGCATCATCAATATTACCAATTAATTCTAAACCAATTAACATTTGCTTATCAGAAATGGGTTTAAGTTGAAGCTGTGAAATTAAATCCTCATGAAATGTTGTCTCTGAAACAAAAATTTGATTTTTATCTAGCTTTTCGTAGTTATCATTATTCTTAAAAGTAATAATATCATCGTCACTTGGAAACATATCCATATCTCCAAAAACATCATTCTCCACATTACCATCTTCTTCTTGAGAATTTTCTTGATTTTCTTCTGTCCTTTCAGATTCATCTTCTTCAAGGGTAGGATTTTTTTCAATTTCATCTTTAATCCTTTGTTCAAGAGCAAAAGTAGGTAACTGCAACAATTTCATTAACTGAATTTGTTGTGGAGAAAGTTTTTGTTGTAGTTTTTGGAGTATACTTGTAGAAATCATATTTCTTAACTAATTCACTAATTTAAAACTCAGCATTTTTTGGAGTACGTGGAAAAGGAATAACATCACGAATATTTACCATCCCTGTTACAAACAAAAGTAAACGTTCAAACCCTAATCCAAAACCACTATGTGGAACAGAACCAAAACGACGAGTATCTAAATACCATTTCATATCCTTAGGATCGATTCCAACCTCTTTCATCCTAGCCACAAGCTTATCCATATTATCTTCCCTCTGACTACCTCCAATAATTTCACCAATTTTAGGAAATAAAACATCCATAGCTCTAACTGTTTTGCCATCAGTATTTTCTTTCATGTAGAAAGCCTTAATCTCTTTTGGATAATCAATTAGGATAACTGGTTTCTTAAAGTGTTTTTCAACCAAATATCTTTCATGTTCAGATTGAAGATCTACTCCCCAAGAAATTGGAAATTCAAATTTCTGTTTAGATTCTTCTAAGATTGTAATAGCTTCAGTATATTTTAATCGAATAAAATCAGTAGCAACAACGTGTTGAAGTCTTTCAATTAATTCTTTATCATACATATTTTGAAGAAACTCCAAATCATCCTTACAGTTTTCTAAAGCATAGCTAACTAAATATTTGATAAATTCTTCAGCCAAGTTCATATTATCTTCCAAATCATAGAAAGCCATTTCAGGTTCTATCATCCAAAATTCAGATAAGTGACGAGGAGTATTTGAATTCTCAGCCCTAAAAGTAGGCCCAAAAGTATATATCTTACCAAGAGATAATGCACCAAGCTCTCCTTCCAATTGCCCAGAAACAGTTAATGAAGTTTCCTTTCCATAAAAATCTTGAGAATAATCAATCTTACCATCCTCAGTTCTTGGAATATTATCTAAATCGAGAGTTGTTACCTGAAACATCTCTCCTGCTCCTTCGGCATCTGAAACAGTTATTAATGGACTATGCCAATAAAAGAATCTCTTATCGTTATAAAACTTATGAACAGCAAAAGCCATAGCATGACGTATTCTGAAAATTGCACCAAAAGTATTTGTTCTTGGTCTTAAATGAGCAATTTCACGTAAGAATTCTAGAGTATGTCCTTTCTTTTGAAGAGGAAAAGTTTCTGGATCTGCTTCTCCATAAAGTTCAACTTCTGTTGCCTGAATTTCAACATTTTGCCCTTGACCAACAGATTCAACTAATTTTCCATTAATTCTTAGAGATGCTCCTGTTGTAATTTTCTTAATTAGCTCTTGATCAAAATCAGATAATTCAACCACCACTTGAATATTATGAATAATTGTTCCATCATTTAATGCAACAAAAGCAATATTCTTATTCCCTCTTTTGGTCCTTACCCAACCCTTAACACAAATTTCTTTTCCTATTTGGTCATTTGCTTTTCCTTGCAAAAGATCAATAATCTCTATTCTCTTTAAATCTTTCATTTGAATAATTAGTATTTTTTATTTTTCTTTTTATATAAAATTTGAACCTTTTTCAACTTCTACATCAGTAACAAATTGTTTTATTCTTTGTTCCTGATCCTTTTCACAAATCATCAACACATCTTCTGTATTTACAATAATATATTTTTCTAAACCTTGAATAACAAGAAGTTTTGTTGATGAATTATTAATAACACATTCCTTTGTATCATAAATCATAATATTTTTCCCAACAACACTATTATCATTTTTATCCTTTTGTCTAACCTCATGCACTGCGCCCCAAGTTCCAACATCACTCCATCCGAATTCAGAAGGAATAACATAAACATTATTCGCCTTTTCCATTATTCCATAATCAATTGAAATGGCTGGACATGCCGAATAAGCAACCTTAATAAAATCTACTTCCTTAGGAGTATTGAAAATATCATTCCCCTTTTCAAAAATATTATAAACTTCTGGCAAAAGCTCTTTCATGGACTTATTAATACTTTTCAATGACCAAATAAACATTCCACTATTCCAAAGGAAATCCCCACTTGAAATAAATTGTAATGCCATATCGTAGTCTGGTTTTTCAGTAAAAAGCTTAACTTTATTCATCTGTTTCTTTGAGCTAAAGAAATTAGATTGAATATATTGTATATATCCATATCCAGTATTTGGAGAGGTTGGTTTAATTCCTAAAGTAACTAAAATATCACTATTCTTACTTGCTTCTAAACCCATTTCAATTGTTTCAATAAACATATCCTCATCAACAATAAAATGATCAGAAGGAGAAACAATAATATTAGCATTGGGATTCATTTTACCAATCTTAAAATTAGCATAAGCAATACAAGGCGCAGTATTTCTACGTGTAGGCTCAGCTATAATTTGATTTGGATTAAGATTAGATATTTGTTCATTTATCAAATCTTTATATATACCATTTGTAACAATATATATATTCTCTCTTGGACAAATTCTTTCAAAGCGTCGGAAAGTTGACTGTATAAGAGTTTCTCCTTTTCCCAATACATCAATAAATTGTTTAGGTTTAGAAGTTTTACTCAGTGGCCAGAATCTAGATCCAATTCCACCAGCCATAATTATGCAATAGTTATTTATATTTATATTCATATCATATCAAATCTAAAGTAAATGAAAGTACAAAAATACTAATACTTTGCTGTATTATCAAAATAAAACAAAGAAAAGAAATTCAAATCATATTTATTTAGTATTTTTGACAATCAAAATATGAAAATTATGAAAAGAATAATATATTTGATTTTCTCGGGATTTGTTATCTTCTCTTCTATTGAGGCTTGTTCTCAAGATACAATTCAACCCATAAAAAAAACTTTTTTAACTAATAGAGTGTCTAGCTTTGGTTTTAATGTTGGATTATCAAAGAAAGATGTTTCAAATGATATGTTTTTTACAATAGTTGACATAAAAGAAATTAAAGATGTTTCTGGTGATTTTTCTCTTTCAGGTTCTTGGTTTATTGCTGATAATATCGCTTGGGGTGCTAAAGTTAGTTATGGATTTTCTGATAAAAGCTATACCATTAGTGCAAAATTATTAGATCTTTTGATAGATGCCTCAACCTATAATTCTAATATTGTTTCTTCTTCTCTAAATATTGGTACTGGAGTTAAAAACTATATCCCAATAGGAAACTCAAACCGTTTCTTTGTTTATAATGAAACTAATCTTACCTATTCTTATCTTTCTTCCTTAAGAAGAGATATTTATGATGAAGGTGCTGATATTAAAAAACTAATAAAAACAACTCATGAACTAAGCATAGGACTTTCACCTGGATTTATGTATTTCCTTAAAGATGGTTTTGCTTTTGAATTTGCTTTTAACCCTATAGTAATGTATTATAACCGCTCCTTTATCAAGCAAGATGAAATAAAGAATGGTTCAACAAGTGATATTTCAATTGATTTTAAGCTAAACCTATTTAAAGTGTATTTTGGATTTGCTTATTTCTTTGGTTTATAATTTCTCAACACGGATATATATACTAACTTGAACTTAATAAAGATATGAAAAAGATAATAATTGCATTAGTTTTGTTTTCAATCTTCTTAATAGGATGTGTTGATGAAAAATACTACACAGAATCTAAAAATTGTGAGATATTGGTTTTTGATATATCAGGACAAATATCTAATCATATAATTTCAGGTTCACAACAAGATACAGGTTTAGTAGAGATAGGAATTCCAATTTCTTTAAATTATAATAATCTTACGGTAAGTTCCGTTAATTTTTCTCCCCTAGCCAAGTCGGATAAAAACCCACTTATAATAAAAGACTTCTCTAATAATCTTGTATTAACAATTACTGCTGAAGATGATAATATTTCAAAGGTTTGGAAAATCAAAATATTTTATGCAGATCCTCCTTTGCAATTAGCATATTCAGATATGAAAACCTGGACAATTGCTAAAGATGAAAATGGAAATGATATTAAAATTGGCTCAACCTATGCATATTTCCCAGGTGAAGAAAATATATTTTCACCATGGCAAAATGCAGCAAGAGCTAATACCCTAACAGGTTTCTTTTCAGTAAATCCAAAACCTAATATTGAAAATGCAGATTACGTATCATTAGATACAAGAGTTTATAGTGCGGGATCAATGCTTAATTCCGCCATTATAACAGGTGCATTATTTACAGGTAAATTTGTTTTTAACACCACATACTTACCAGCAATAGGCTCAGATCCCAACCCAAGGAAATTGGTAAATTTAGGAACCCCTTTCTATCAAAAACCAAGTCAAGTAGAATTTAAGATGAGATATAAGGCAGGAGACATAATGAAAGATGGAAAGAATAATCCAATATTAGAAGGAGATTCCGAAGGAAGACCATCAAAAGACTCATGTGATATATATTTCG
>Ga0172378_10001630_pt1 | contig 20852 bp, 16 predicted proteins | sample GrowelOW332metaG_FD_119755 | JGI IMG/M metagenome (GOLD analysis project Ga0172378, IMG submission 119755) | Groundwater microbial communities from an aquifer near a municipal landfill in Southern Ontario, Canada - Pumphouse #3_1 metaG | ecosystem: Environmental > Aquatic > Deep subsurface >... | reverse complement strand
TCTCACAGCTATTAATATTCATAGATAAGTCAGAAATTGTTCGAATCGGTTAAATCGAAGGTTATGATAAGTACATAAAGAAGTTTGATAGCTATACTCACTTTATAATCCTCCTGTTTGTTGTATTTTAAAGATACGATTCAATCCGGGGGGAATAGTTATAGGATTATTCTTTAATGTAAATAAATTTCAGCACCTGGATATAAACTATTGCATTAAACGTAGCACTTTTGTAGAAGCCAATGAGCGTAGAAGTAGCCCCTGTTCGAGAAAGTATATGCATTTCTTTACAGTCGTTATTCGGGATATTTAGCGGACAGCCGACTTACCTGGAAAAAGATGAAGCGGCTATATATTATGGATTCAGTAACAATTTCTCTGTTCTGTAATATTCTAAGGAGGTATACGTAATCCTAAGCGAGGAAAGAAAAGAGGAGGAATAATAGCTAATACGTTTATCAAAGCCGAAGAGGATGTTGTTTGGGATGTTCCTTGTTTGGTTCGTTACACTTCAGCAACAACACAAGATCATGTCCTTCTTAAAGAGGTTAATTTACCAAATGACATATACAGAAGATGCTGGCGGATAGAGAGTCTGTTCAAATAATTCAAGCAGAACCTTCTGATTAAATATTTCTATGGAGATAGCGTAAATGCAATAAAATCAGAGATTTGGGTAACAGTGATAGATTGTTTTCTACTCAAAAGAATAAGAAACAAGGAAAAAGATCATGTGTCTACTCTAATTTAACAACAATGGTCAGACAAATGTTGATGATTTATATTGATTTGTACTGTTTCCTAGAGCAGCCTGAATGCATTAACCTACAACAACTGTTACTTTCCTAATAAGGGGCTTGGAATGTGAAAAGGCAAAATGTATTGCTTAGTATAAATGAATTAGCAATGCATTTTGATAAAATTTTATTTTTACCGGACACTAATAATTGTTTATACTGAACTGACGTTAATATAAGTTCCTAATTGTATTCTATTACCAATAAAGATGGTATGCAATGAAATATAATTTGTAATATTGCGTTTTGAACTTTATAATTCTTTTAATAATGCTAATTGGAGATAGAATAAAGCAGGTGAAAATAATATTAGTGATTATTGCAATAATAATCGCATTTTCATCATTGATAGTTTCTCATATATTGATTAAAGATTTGTCTGTGGAGGAAAGAAGTAAGATGGAAGTTTGGTCTGAGGCAATGAAAACTTTTAATAGTGCTGATGAGAATGCTGATCTGACTTTAGTACTTAAGGTTTTGAATGGCAATAATACGATCCCTGTGATTGTGGCAGATAAAAATGGAGATATACAGAGCTATAGGAATATTTCAGTTCCTACTTCAGATCCTGATAAGTATTTGGAAGATAAGGTCAATAGTTTTGGTTACAGAAATCATAAAATTAGAATATATTTTAAATCAGAGATAAGTGCTACAAATCCTGATGAAACAGATTATATAGATATTTATTATGATGATTCGTTAATGCTTAAACGGCTTGCTACATATCCTTATGTTCAGCTAGGAGTGGTATTAATTTTTGTTGTTATTGCTGTATTTGCCTTATTAAGCTCTAAAAGGGCAGAACAAAATAAAGTGTGGGTTGGTCTTTCGAAAGAAACAGCTCACCAATTAGGAACACCAATTTCTTCTCTTATGGCTTGGATTGAAATACTTAAATCAAGATATGCAGATGATGACTTGATTTCAGATATGAGCAATGATGTTAATCGATTGCAGCTTATAGCAGATCGTTTTTCAAAAATAGGTTCTATGCCTGAGCCACAACCTTGTGAATTAAATTTAGTACTTAACAATGTTATAGACTATCTTTCGAAAAGATGCTCAGGGAAAATAATATTTGTCAGAGATTATGCTGATATATCTGTATCTGTAAAACTGAATTCATCACTTTTTGAGTGGGTTATTGAAAATTTGTGCAAAAATGCCATTGATTCAATGGGTGGACAAGGGTCTATTACAATTTTAGTCAAGAATAATGAAAGCAAGGTGCTAATCGATATTTCTGATACAGGCAAAGGGATTACGAAATCGAAGTATAAAACAGTTTTTCAACCAGGTTATACAACAAAAAAGAGAGGTTGGGGATTAGGATTGTCTTTAGCTAAAAGAATTGTGGAAGACTATCATCATGGAAAAATTTTTGTAAAGCGTTCGGAATTAAATAAAGGTACAACTTTTAGAATAGAACTTAAAAAATAAAGATTTAACCCTCATTTATATTTAATGAGGATTATAATTTGTATCTTTGTCGCCCGAATTGTATTTAATGACTTGTTTTTAAAGTAAAAATAAAGCATAATACTTATTGGTTTGCGCTTTTTTTGTACCTTTGCAAAAATATTATATAATTAGTTTTGGGAAAGTTCGATAAATATAAAGTTGATTTAAAAGCAATGCAAGCAGACTCCTGTTTATATGAGTTTGTGCTTGATAATGTATTCTTTGCTAATATTGATGGGCCTGAAGTTCAAAAAGGTAAAGTCAATGTTACACTTGTCGTAAAAAGAATTACAGATGCTTTTGAACTGGTATTCAAAACGGAAGGCGTTGCATTTGTCCCTTGTGATCGTTGTCTGGATGAAATGGAAGTTCCTGTAACAACTACAGATAAACTGTTCGTAAAGTTTGGTAGCGATTATGCTGAGGAAAACGATAATATGGTTATTGTTCCAGAAGAAGAGGGATGTATAAATGTTGCTTGGTTTATATATGAATTTATTGCCTTGGCAATACCAATGAAGCATGTTCATGCTCCTGGAAAATGCAACAAAGGCATGGTAAGCAAATTAAATAAGCATCTAAGAACAACGTCGGATGATAGTGGTAATGATGAAATAGACTCTTCAATAGAGGAAGAAGTTGAGGACATGGAAGATGATTCTATAGATCCTAGATGGAATGAATTAAAAAAAATATTAGATAATAATTAAAGTTTAAGAAAATGGCACATCCTAAAAGAAAGCAATCAAAATCGAGACAAGCAAAGAGAAGAACTCATGATAAAGCTGTAGCTCCTACATTAGCAATTTGTCCTAACTGCGGCGAATGGCATGTTTACCATACAGTATGTGGAGCTTGTGGTTATTACAGAGGCAAGCTTGCTATTGAAAAAGAAGCTGCTATCTAAGCAACAAAGTCTGTATACTGATAAAATATAGCCAGGGAGAATGCTCCCGGGCTGTTTTTTGGTATACATATTACATTAAAAAAAAATTAATGGAAAAAATTAATGCAGTAATCACAGGCGTTGGTGGATATGTACCAGATTATATCTTGACTAATGAAGAGATATCAAAAATGGTAGATACCAATGATGAATGGATTATGACACGCATAGGAGTCAAAGAACGTCGTATCCTGAATGAAGAGGGATTGGGTACTTCTTATATGGCCCGTAAGGCAGCAAAACAATTAATGCAGAAAACTGGTTCTAATCCAGATGATATTGATTTAGTAGTAGTTGCTACTACTACTCCAGATTATCATTTCCCATCAACAGCATCAATTCTTTGTGATAAGTTAGGGTTGAAAAATGCTTTTGCATTTGATCTTCAAGCGGCCTGTTCTGGTTTCCTTTATTTAATGGAAACTGCAGCAGCATTTATCAGTACTGGGAAATATAAGAAAATAATTATTGTTGGGGCTGATAAAATGTCTTCAATGACTAATTATACTGATAGAGCTACTTGTCCTATTTTTGGTGATGGAGCTGCTGCCTTTATGGTTGAGCCTACAACTGAAGACTATGGAATAATGGACTCATGTTTACGTACAGACGGTAAAGGTCTTCCTTTCTTACATATGAAAGCAGGTGGTTCGGTTTGTCCACCATCTTATTTTACAGTAGATAATAAGATGCACTATCTTTACCAGGAAGGACGTACAGTATTTAAATATGCTGTATCTAATATGTCTGATATCACAGCTTATGTAGCTAAAAAAAATCATTTGAATAAAGACAATATTGATTGGGTTGTACCTCATCAGGCAAATATGCGTATTATCGATGCTGTTGCTAATCGTTTAGAGGTTCCAATAGAGAAGGTTTTGATTAATATTCAGAAATATGGTAATACAAGTGCGGGAACGTTGCCTCTTTGTATTTGGGATTTTGAGAAAAAACTAAAGAAGGGAGACAATATACTTTTCACTGCATTTGGTGCAGGTTTCACTTGGGGAGCTGTATATGTGAAGTGGGGTTACGATGGATCTGAGAAATAACTAAAAAATAACCTGATATAAAAAACGCATCCCATTATTCGATGCGTTTTTTTGTCTTGTTGAATAACTAAAATGTATGCATAAAGCTGGATTTGTTAACATTGTAGGTAATCCTAATGTGGGAAAGTCGACATTGATGAATGTATTGGTTGGCGAACGGATTTCTATTGCGACTTTTAAAGCGCAAACAACCCGCCATCGTATCATGGGTATTCTGAATACTGACGAGATGCAGATTGTATTTTCTGATACGCCAGGAGTTTTGAAACCCAATTATAAGTTGCAGGAATCAATGCTAAACTTTTCAACATCAGCATTATCAGATGCAGATGTATTGCTTTATGTTACTGATGTAATTGAAACTCGGGATAAACATAACGAGTTTATTGATAAGGTTCGCCAACAGACAGTTCCTGTTTTAGTCCTTATAAATAAAATAGATCTGATTGACCAGCAAAAGCTGGAAATGTTGGTTGAAGAATGGAAAGAATTGCTCCCTCTGGCTGAGATTATACCTATTTCTGCAATTTCGAAATTTAATGTAGATTACGTAATGCGCAGAATTAAGGAATTATTGCCTGATTCTCCTCCATATTTCGATAAAGATCAATGGACAGACAAACCTGCCCGATTCTTTGTGACGGAAATTATTCGTGAAAAGATATTGCTTTATTATGATAAAGAAATACCTTATGCCGTGGAAGTTGTGGTAGAGCAGTTTAAAGAAGAGCCAAAGTTGATACGTATTAATGCGGTTATTTATGTTGAGCGCGATTCCCAAAAGGGCATCATTATCGGCAAGCAAGGTAAGGCCTTGAAAAAAGTGGCGACGGAAGCACGCCACGCGTTAGAAAAATTCTTTGATAAATCAGTATTTTTGGAAACTTTTGTAAAAGTAGATAAAGATTGGAGAAGTTCTGATAAAGAACTAAAGAATTTTGGCTACCATATAGATTAATATTCACCGACTGTGATAGTCGTAAATTAAAGTTGTAACTTATGGGAAATTTAGTGGCAATAGTAGGGCGTCCTAATGTGGGAAAGTCTACTCTTTTTAATCGTTTAACCAAAACACGCCAGGCTATCGTTAATGACGAAGCCGGAACCACTCGTGACCGCCAATATGGTAAGTCTGAATGGTTAGGACGTGAATTCTCTGTTGTTGATACCGGTGGATGGGTAGTCAACTCAGATGATATTTTTGAAGAAGAAATCCGTAAGCAGGTATTGCTTGCTGTGGATGAAGCTGATGTTATTCTTTTCGTTGTTGATGTGATGACTGGAGTGACAGACCTGGATATGCAGGTGGCTACAATTCTTCGTCGTGCTAAGAGTCCTGTGATCTTAGTTGCGAATAAGACAGATAATAACAATCTTCAATATAATGCTCCAGAATTTTATCGTCTTGGCTTAGGAGATCCGCATTGTGTTTCTTCTCTTTCGGGTAGTGGCACAGGAGATATGCTGGATGTTCTTGTTAGTAAGTTTAGTAAAGAAGCGGAAGAAATTTTAGATGATGATATTCCACGTTTTGCAGTTGTAGGTCGTCCTAATGCCGGAAAGTCTTCTATAATCAATGCGTTTATTGGTGTAGAAAGAAATATTGTAACTGAAATTGCAGGAACTACACGTGATTCTATTTATACACGTTATGAGAAGTTCGGATTTGACTTTTACCTTGTTGATACAGCAGGTATAAGAAAGAAAGGTAAGGTTAGTGAAGATCTTGAATATTACTCGGTTATACGTTCTATTCGTGCAATAGAAAATGCAGATATTTGTATTTTAATGTTAGACGCTACCCGTGGGGTAGAAAGTCAGGACTTGAATATCTTCTCAGTAATTCAGAAGAATTCTAAAGGCTTAGTGGTTGTTGTCAATAAGTGGGACTTAGTTGAGGATAAAACAGATAAAGTAATGAAAGAGTTTGAGAATGCTATTCGCAGTCGATTTGCTCCTTTTGTTGATTTTCCTATTATTTTTGGTTCAGCTCTTACTAAACAACGTATATTCAAAGTACTGGAAGAAGCTAAAGAGGTTTTTGATAACAGATCAATTAAGATTCCTACAGCCAGATTGAATGAAGAGATGCTTCCACTTATTGAGGCATATCCACCACCAGCTACAAAAGGAAAATATCTTAAGATAAAGTATGTAACTCAGTTACCAAATACTCATGTTCCATCTTTTGTATTCTTTGCAAATTTACCGCAATATATAAAAGAACCTTATAAACGCTTTTTAGAGAATAAAATGCGTGATAAATGGAATTTGAGAGGAACTCCGATTAATATTTTTATCAGACAGAAATAATTTAAATAAATGAGCCGCTAAGGAATTAACTTTAGCGGCTCATTTATTTTAGAAGTCAATTCGCTCTAAAATAGTATCTACTTATTATATAAGGTTATATCACTCATGGTATTTGCTGGCGCCACAATAAATACATTATCAATAAGATAATAACCCCGGGAACTAATAAAAAAGGAGTTAGAAAGATTAATTCCGTTAATGTCTTTTTTATTATCTATTGTGTTGTATAATCTTTAGCAATTATTCTTCTAATAGATTTTGTATTTCTACTTCTTTTACTTTTCGGAAAAATTCAGAGGCAAAGATAAAGTCGTTTAATCTTTTATTGGTTGAAGTAAATACATCATCTTTTGTTCCTTCCCATTCTTTATTACCCTCATAAATATAATAAATCTTCTCGCCAATACCCATCACAGAATTCATATCGTGAGTATTAATAATGGTGGTCATATTATATTCCTTTGTGATGTCCTGAATAAGTTCATCTATAAGGAGAGAGGTTTTGGGATCTAATCCTGAGTTCGGCTCATCGCAAAACAAGTATTGAGGATTCAGTGCTATAGCTCTGGCAATGGCAACACGCTTTTGCATACCTCCGCTTATTTCACCCGGGAATTCAGATTTAGCATCTCTCAGATTTACACGTTCTAAACAGAACATAGCCCTTTTGGTACGCTCTTTCAGAGAGTCATCTGAAAACATATTCAGGGGGAACATAACATTATCGAGTACGGAGAGTGAATCAAACAAAGCTGCACTTTGAAAAATCATGCCCATTTCGCTTCTTAGTAGTTTTTTCTCCTTTTTCCCCATGACCAGGAAATTTCGATTGTCATAAAGCAATTCACCTTTCTCTGGAGTAAGAAGGCCTACAATACATTTCATCAGTACAGTTTTACCCGAACCGCTCTGTCCGATAATCAGATTCGTTTTTCCATTCTCAAAGGTAGCATTTATGTTTTTTAAAACATCCTTTCCATCAAATGATTTATATAATGATTTAACTTCGATCATTTCTTTAACAGGTTAGTAAGTATTAAGTCTGCAAATAAAATCAGAACGCTGCTACATACCACAGAGTTTGTGCTTGCTTTGCCTACTGCAATGGATCCTCCCTCAACTGTGTACCCGAAGAATGCAGATACTGTAGCAATAATGAAAGCAAAGAAAAGGGATTTAATGATGCCACACCACACATACCATTCTACAAATGTATATTGTAATCCATACTCAAGATTTGTGGCTGTCATTATTCCCCCAAACCAGCAGGTAGCGTAAGCTCCGATAATTCCTGCAAAGATACTAAAAGTAACCAATACAGGAATGAATATTACAAGTGCCACAATTTTAGGTAAGATCAGATAACTTGCGGAATTTACTCCCATTATTTCCAGTGCATCAATTTGCTGAGTAACGCGCATGGTTCCTAATTCTGATGCAATGTTTGAACCGACTTTACCAGCAAGGATCAAACACATAATTGAAGAAGAAAACTCCAACAGCATAATTTCACGGGTAACGTAACCTACTGTCCAGCGTGGCATCCACGGACTTTCAATATTTAATTTAATTTGAATTGTAATTACTGCGCCGATGAAAAAAGAAATCAGCAACACAATTCCCACTGAGTTTACTCCCAGTTGCTCCACTTCCTTAATGAATTGTTTCAAATACATTTTCATGCGTTCAGGGCGCGAAAAGGTTCGCCCCATCAGTATGATGTATCTTCCAACTGTCTTTAATGCTTTGAACATATTATCTTATTTGTGGGCAAATGTACGCTATTTTATGCATATTTTTACTACATTTGCCCCAAAATATAGTATAACGATGGCTGAAGAAGGATTTACTGAAAATCAGGTTGAACTTAATGCTTCCGAAACTTTGATTGAAGAATCAGAAGAGATTGCTGCTGAACCTAAAGAGGAGAGTAAGATGGTTCTTCGTACCGAAAATCTTGTAAAGAGGTACGGAAAGAGAACGGTGGTTAGTCATGTCTCAATAGATGTGAAGCAGGGAGAGATTGTAGGATTACTTGGTCCTAATGGTGCAGGTAAAACCACCTCATTCTATATGACTGTGGGTTTGATTACTCCAAACGAAGGCCGGATTTTTCTAGATGATTTGGAAATTACTAATTATCCTGTATATAAACGGGCTCAGACTGGAATTGGATATCTGGCTCAAGAAGCTTCCGTATTCAGAAAGATGACCGTGGAAGATAATATTATGGCAGTATTGGAAATGACCAATACTTCTAAAGAATATAAAAAAGAAAAACTTGAAAGTCTGATTGCTGAATTTCGTTTGCAGAAAGTTCGCAAGAATCTAGGCGATCAGTTATCTGGTGGTGAGCGTAGGCGTACGGAAATTGCCCGTTGTCTGGCTATTAATCCAAAGTTTATCATGCTTGACGAACCATTTGCCGGAGTAGACCCTATTGCAGTGGAAGATATTCAGCATATTGTGTGGAAGCTTAAAGATAGAAATATCGGCATACTGATTACTGACCACAACGTGCAGGAAACATTAAGTATTACAGATCGTGCTTATCTATTATTTGAAGGGAAGATTCTGTTTCAGGGAACTCCCGAAGACCTGGCAGAGAATAAAATTGTTCGTGAAAAATATCTTAGTAACAGTTTTGTGCTTCGTCGAAAAGATTTTGAATCAAAAGAATAAAAGAAATATCATAAAGAGAAAGAGCCGGAATTTGAAATATCATATTCCGGCTCTTCTTTTTACTTTATTCGTTTAAACAGATTGAGCCCGATAATATTTCCATATTCTCCACATGCTGAGTACAAAAATAATTGTTCCGGCAAGAGCATACCAAACATTATTCTGAGTTCCCGAAACCGTTTCAATAAATTCGTTTCCTTTATTAAACGTGTTGGGTGTGAAAGTAACCGTCAAGGCGTTGTTTAGCGCATGCGCTATTATAGGCACCCAGATGCTTTTACTCCACACATATAAATAACCCAGAACCATTCCCAGTATCATACGTGGGAAGAATCCGAAAAACTGAAAGTGAATGGCACTGAATATAATTGCAGCACAAAGTATTCCAAGATGAGTATTGCGGGTCCAGTTAATTAGTATTTTCTGGAGAATACCTCTGAATAGGAGTTCTTCTCCAATGCCAGCCATTATTGCAATAATCAGAATATTCATTATAAAGCCTCCCCAGTTGCTTGTGTTTAGAAGCTGGTTAGTTGTAATTTCTGCTGCTTTTTCTGAATTAATCATCCATTGCTCAACGGCTTTCATTGATTCCGGCAGATGCAATCCTTGATTCCAGATGCTAAGTAAATCAATGAGAGGACTTACGGAGACAATTGCTGCCATTCCCAAAAGCAAAACAGGGAGATGTGGTGCCGTTAATTGCAAAGTCTTTGTGGTAGAATCTTTCCAAAGAAGAAACTGTGCAACCAAGGGGGTGAGTATAAAAAGAGTAAGATCCTGAATAAGAATTGTAATCCTTAAAATGTCTTGTTCCTCCATTCCTGCGCATAGTGATATTTGTACTCTCTGTAGTATAATGCAGAGTAAAGAAAAAAACACAAAAATTAGCACCAGTAGAGAAATCTGGGCGAATCCTGAATATATTTCAAATGTACCTTTTTTCATTTGTTGACCGATTAGTGATAATTATCAGGATGAAAAAAAACCTTCCGTCGAATAAACGACAGAAGGTTCATTTTTAATTTCCTAAGATTCTATTGTTTAGAATTTTGGTCTTGCTTCTTTTACAACTAATGCGCGTCCTTCAAATTCTGCGCCATTAAGTTCTGCGATAGCTTTCGCACCTTCTTCGTCATTAGGCATTTCAATGAAAGCAAAGCCTTTAGATTTCCCTGTTTCACGATCCATGATAACTTTAACAGAAGCTACTGTACCGTAGTCTTCCATAATTTGCTGCAAGTCTGCTTCCCTAACACGGTAGTTAAGGTTTCCAACATAAATGTTCATAATTAAACTGATAAAAATAAATAAATTGATAAAACTCTCTGAAAGATGATCTATAATGTAGGGATTTTAAATGACAGAGAGTTTACAAAAGCGTCATTAGAACGAAAGTAAAAACCTTGTAATCGAAATCGAAAAACTAAGATATCATCTTTTCGTAGCAAAGAAAAACAATAATTTTGAACCGACAATCTTTTTCTTTCCTTTTTTTATAAAAAATGTCGTTTTTTCTTTGAAAATCACAAACTAAGGATAGTATTATTTTATTTAAATATGAATCTGCAATTCATAGATATCAAATTGATTTTATTTTAAAAGAGGGTTAGGTTATTATGCTTATAAATCTAAGCTATTTCTCTTAACAATCTTCTTTTTTAAGCCTAGGCTAAATCTATATAAGGAGTAGACTTTATTGTAATATAGTCTACTCTATATATTTAAAAGGTGTAGACTATATTTAGAATATTCCCTTTTGTTTTTCCTTAGGTGCGCATATAAAATGTACAAGCTCTTGACTTAAAAGAATATAACAGCGGAATAATTTATCAGATAGAAATTTGATAATTGAAAGATTAACACTAATTTTGCACCCTCTTTTATAGATAAAGTATAAATCATATAAATAATTGTCAGAATGAACGTTTCATTGCAAAACATTGACAAGGTAAGCGCATTGCTTACTGTAAAGCTTGAAAAGGCTGATTACCAAGAACAAGTTGATAAATCACTGAAGAATTTCCGTCAGAAAGCTAACGTTCCGGGTTTCCGTCCGGGAATGGTTCCAATGGGTCTTGTTAAGAAGATGTATGGAAAAGCTGTTAAGGCTGAAGAAATCAATAAAATCCTTTCTGATAAGGTATACGGATACATCAAAGAAAATGAAGTAAACATTTTGGGTGAACCACTTCCAAACGAAGACAAACAACCTGAAATTGACTTTGATACAATGGATGAGTTCGAATTCTTGTTCGACATTGCCTTGGCTCCTGAGTTTAAAGCTGAGCTTTCAGACAAGGATACTGTTGATTACTATACCATTGATGTAACAGACGAAATGGTTGATCAGCAAGTGAAAGCTTACACTCAACGTGCAGGTAAGTATAACAAGGTAGACGAATATCAGGATAAAGATATGTTGAAAGGTTTACTTGCTGAACTAGATGAAGAAGGTAACACAAAAGAAGGTGGCATTGTGGTAGAAGGTGCAGTTTTGATGCCTGCTTACATGAAGAACGATGATCAGAAAGCAATCTTTAACGGAACTAAAGTAAATGATGTATTGGTATTTAACCCTAATACAGCTTTCGAAGGAAATGAAGCAGAAATTTCTTCTCTCCTGAAAATTGAAAAAGAAGCCGTTGCTAACTGTACAGGAAACTTTAGCTACCAGGTAGAAGAAATAACACGCTTTGCAGAAGCTGAACTTAACCAGGAAATCTTTGATCAGGTTTATGGTGAAGGTACAGTTAAAACAGCAGAAGAGTTCCTTGCAAAAGTAAAAGCATCAGTTGCAGAGCAGTTCGTTGCCGATAGCGATTATAAATTCTTAATCGATGTTCGCAATGTTTTGATGAATAAGATTGGTAAACTGGAATTCTCGGACGCTTTACTTAAGCGTGTAATGATGTTGAATAATCAAGATAAAGGTGCCGAATTCGTTGATGAAAATTACGAAAAGAGCATTGAAGAACTAACATGGCACTTAATCAAAGAGCAGTTAGTTAAAGACAACGAAATTAAAGTTGAACAAGAAGATATCGTTAATATCGCAAGAGAAGCTACTAAAGCTCAGTTTGCTCAATACGGAATGCTTAATGTTCCAGAAGATATTTTGAACAACTACGCTCAGGAAATGTTAAAGAAGAAAGAAAGTGTAGAAGGTTTGGTAAACCGTGCCGTTGAAGCAAAACTTTCTTCAGCATTGAAAGCCAAAGCAACATTGAACAATAAGACAGTTTCAATGGAAGAATTCAACAAAATGTTCTAGTAAAATAAGTTGCTGAAAGTAGCATTTTGCTAAATCTTCCTAAAAAGAGGAGGCTTTTGACTTAAAAAAGAGTTACTAATGAAAATAAATAAGATAAATCTGATTTATTTTTGTAATTTTGTTAGCTCTTACAAAGGATGGTCAAAAGCCTCCTTTCTATGTAATTAATTTAAAATTCAGTCAATATGGATGATTTCAGAAAATACGCAACCAAACATATAGGAATGAGTAGTATGGTCTTGGATGATGTGATTAAGTCACAAAACGGCTATTTGAATCCCTATATCTTGGAAGAAAGACAACTTAACGTAACTCAGCTTGATGTTTTCTCTCGTTTGATGATGGATCGCATCATCTTCCTTGGTACACAGATTGATGACTATACAGCTAACACGCTTCAGGCGCAGTTACTTTATCTGGACTCAGTTGATCCAGGTAAAGATATCTCTATCTATATCAACTCTCCCGGCGGATCAGTACATGCTGGTTTGGGCATTTATGATACAATGCAGTTTATCTCCAGTGATGTAGCTACTATCTGTACAGGTATGGCAGCTTCAATGGCAGCAGTATTGCTGGTTGCAGGAGCAGATAAGAAACGTTCAGGACTTACACATTCCCGCGTGATGATTCATCAGCCGATGGGAGGCGTTCAGGGACAGGCTTCGGATATCGAAATTACTGCTCGTGAAATTCAGAAATTGAAAAAGGAACTCTATACAATCATAGCCGATCATTCTCATACTGATTTTGATAAAGTATGGGCGGATTCCGATCGTGATTACTGGATGATCGCGCAAGAGGCAAAAGATTACGGTATGATTGACGAAGTGCTTATGCGTAAACCTGCGGTTATATAATAAGGTATAAAGATTAAATTGAATAACTAACATTGGAAGATTCAAAATCATCAAAGAATAAAAAGAAATGTAGCTTTTGCGGACGTCCCGAAAGTGAAGTTTCTTTTTTGATTACGGGGATGAATGGTTACATCTGCGACAGTTGTGCCACTCAGGCTTACGAAATCACTCAAGAGGCTGTTGGAGCAAGTAAACAAACCGGCTCCGGTAAGCCCTTAAATCTCAAAGATCTGCCTAAACCTGTAGATATTAAGAAGTTTCTTGATCAATATGTAATTGGTCAGACCGATGCCAAACGTTATCTTTCGGTATCGGTTTATAACCACTATAAACGTTTGCTGCAAAAAGATAGCGGAGATGATGTGGAGATAGAAAAATCTAACATTATAATGGTGGGAAGTACCGGAACAGGTAAAACTCTTCTAGCTAGAACAATCGCTAAATTGTTGCACGTACCTTTTACAATTGTTGACGCAACCGTGTTAACAGAAGCAGGTTATGTGGGAGAAGATATTGAAAGTATTCTTACCCGACTGCTTCAGGTGGCCGATTATAACGTTGCTGAAGCAGAAAGAGGCATCGTATTTATTGACGAAATAGATAAAATAGCCCGCAAAGGTGATAATCCTTCTATTACACGTGATGTAAGCGGTGAAGGAGTTCAGCAGGGATTATTGAAATTATTGGAAGGCGCAGTTGTTAATGTTCCACCACAAGGCGGACGTAAACACCCTGACCAGAAGATGATTCCGGTAAACACCAAAAATATTCTATTCATCTGTGGAGGTGCATTCGATGGTATTGAAAAGAAAATAGCACAGCGTTTGAACACTCATGTGGTTGGATATAGTGCATCTCAGGCAACGGCGGTAGTTGATAAGAAGAATATGATGCAGTACATTGCTCCACAAGACTTAAAGTCTTTCGGATTAATTCCCGAAATCATTGGACGTTTGCCTGTACTCACTTATTTGAATCCACTAGATAGAAATGCATTGCGCGCTATTTTAACCGAACCAAAGAATTCAATAACCAAACAGTATATCAAGCTTTTCGAGATGGATAACATAAAGCTTTCTTTTGACGAAGAAGTTTATGAATATATCGTAGATAAAGCCGTGGAATACAAGCTTGGTGCGCGTGGATTACGTTCTATCGTTGAGACAATCATGATGGATGTGATGTTTGAAATCCCTTCTCAAGGTAAGGCTGAATACAATGTTTCGTTGGAATATGCCAAGCATCAACTGGAAAAAGCAAATCTCGCTCGTTTACAAACAGCTTAATATCAGTATATAAGATGAAAAGATAATGGTTTGCATTATTTTTTCGGAAAATATTCTGTGAAATATACGTATTATTTAAGAAGTTGTTTATAACTTTGTTTGAGTTCAAAAATAAATTGAACTAAACTTGACGAACAGCCAAAAAACAACTTAAAACCAATGGCAAAGAAGAATATTTTAACGGAACAATTAAAAACGTACTTTGGATTTGATAAATTCAAGGGAAATCAAGAGGCGATTATTGAAAATGTATTAGCCGGTAATGATACGTTTGTACTTATGCCTACAGGTGGGGGTAAGTCACTTTGTTATCAGCTACCTTCCTTAGTAATGGAAGGAACGGCAATCGTTATATCTCCTTTAATTGCCTTGATGAAAAATCAGGTAGATGCCATGCGTAACTTTAGTGAGGATGATGGGATAGCTCATTTTATTAATTCCTCGCTCAATAAAGCTGCTATCGATCAGGTTAAATCAGACATTCTTTCCGGAAAGACAAAGTTGCTTTATGTAGCACCCGAGTCATTAACGAAAGATGAGAACGTAGAGTTCCTGAAAAAAGTTAAGATATCTTTTTATGCTGTTGATGAAGCTCACTGTATTTCAGAATGGGGACACGATTTTCGTCCTGAATACCGACGGATTCGTCCCATTATTAATGAAATAGGATCAGCACCTCTTATTGCTTTAACAGCCACGGCAACTCCAAAGGTGCAGCATGATATTCAAAAAAATCTGGGAATGATTGATGCGGAAGTCTATAAGTCTTCCTTTAATCGTCCCAATCTTTACTATGAGGTACGTCCTAAAACAAATAGTATTGATAAGGAAATAATTAAGTTTATTAAGGCAAACACGGGGAAGTCCGGAATTATCTACTGTTTAAGCAGAAAGAAAGTGGAAGAGCTGGCTGAGATCTTGCAGGCAAACGGGATTAATGCCCGTGCTTACCATGCCGGCATGGATTCGTCAACGAGAACAGATAACCAGGATGACTTCTTGATGGAGAAGATTGACGTGATAGTTGCTACTATTGCGTTTGGTATGGGAATTGATAAACCCGATGTTCGTTATGTAATTCATTACGATATCCCAAAGAGCCTGGAAGGCTATTATCAGGAAACTGGTCGTGCGGGACGTGATGGTGGCGAAGGTCAGTGTATTACTTTCTATGCCAATAAAGACTTGCAGAAACTGGAAAAATTTATGCAAGGCAAACCTGTTGCAGAACAGGAAATAGGCAAGCAGCTTCTGCTCGAAACCGCTGCTTACGCCGAATCTTCCATATGCCGGAGAAAGTCTTTGTTACATTACTTCGGCGAAGATTATATGGAAGAAAATTGTGGTAATTGTGACAATTGTTTAAACCCTAAGAAACAAGTGGAAGCTCAGGATTCATTATGTGCCGTGATAGAAACTATCTCGGCAGTAAAAGAAAACTTTAAAGCAGACTATATTATCGATGTATTGCAAGGGAGGGAAACTTCCCAGGTACAAGCCCACCTGCACGAAGAATTAGAAGTTTTCGGCTCAGGAATGGGAGAAGAAGATAAAACATGGAATGCTGTTATTCGACAGGCTTTAATAGCTGGCTTTTTAAGTAAAGATGTCGAAAACTATGGATTATTAAAAGTAACGGATGCAGGACGCAAATTCCTGAAACATCCAAAATCGTTTAAAATAACCGAAGACAATGATTTTGAAGAAGTAGAAGAAGAGACTCCTATTAGAGGAGGTGCTGCATGTGCGGTAGATCCGGCACTTTATTCAATGCTGAAAGATTTGAGGAAAAAACTTTCCAAGAAGCTGGACGTTCCGCCTTATGTTATTTTTCAGGACCCATCACTTGAGGCGATGGCAACTATTTATCCGGTAACACTGGATGAGTTGCAAAACATCCCTGGTGTAGGTGCAGGAAAAGCAAAACGCTACGGGCAGGAATTCTGTGTGTTGATAAAAAAACACTGCGAGGAAAATGAGATTGATCGTCCCGAAGATTTGCGCGTTCGCACTGTCGCAAATAAGTCGAAACTGAAAGTCTCCATTATTCAAAGCATTGACAGAAAAGTGGCATTGGATGATATTGCTCTTTCCAAAGGAATTGAGTTCACCGATCTGCTTGATGAAATTGAAGCAATAGTATATTCAGGTACAAAGTTGAATATAGATTATTTCCTTCATGAAATTATGGATGAAGACCATATGCAGGATATTTATGATTATTTTAAAGAATCTGTTACCGATCAAATTGATGAAGCTGTTGAAGAACTTGGCGGAGATTACTCAGAAGACGAGATCCGTCTGGTGAGAATTAAGTTTATCTCTGAAATGGCTAATTAAAGAACAGAAATATTCTTTTAAGCGCAGGCTATACAAATTGAGATCAATAGATTATAATGTTGAATAACTTTTTCACATTAATCTAAATCTGTTTGTATAATCTGCGTTTTTCTTTTTCCATTTTATAATTATTCAAAAAAAATCGAATATTTCTTCATACCGAACAAAGATTTCTTCGTATATTTGCACGCAATAATTTCTAAAAGCAAATCCTATGTCATTTATTGCAGATAAAATTGTCATGGACGGATTAACCTACGATGACGTACTTTTAATCCCTTCATATTCTGAGGTATTACCCCATAGTGTCGATCTCTCGACTAAGTTTTCACGAAACATTGAATTAAAGGTCCCATTTGTAACTGCAGCAATGGATACAGTAACCGAAGCGAAGATGGCTATTGCTATTGCACGCGAAGGAGGAATTGGTGTAATTCATAAAAATATGTCCATTAAAGCGCAGGCAAAGCAAGTTGCTATTGTGAAACGTGCTGAAAATGGAATGATTTATGATCCGGTTACTATAAAGAAGGGTTCTACTGTACGCGACGCTTTATCTTTAATGGCGGAATATAAAATCGGAGGAATCCCGGTTGTTGATGATGATAGAATGTTGGTTGGCATTGTAACTAATCGTGATTTGCGTTTTGAACGCGACATGAATAAGCGCATTGACGAGGTCATGACAAAAGAAAACATTGTTACTACCAATCAGTCTACAGACTTAGAGTCTGCTGCTCAGATTCTCCAAAAATACAAGATTGAGAAACTTCCTGTAGTCGACAAAGATGGCAGGTTAGTAGGACTTGTTACCTATAAAGATATTACAAAAGCAAAAGATAAACCAATGGCATGCAAGGATTCTAAAGGAAGACTTCGTGTAGCAGCTGGAGTGGGAGTAACATCCGATACATTTGTTCGTATGCAGGCTTTGGTTGAAGCTGGTGCAGATGCTATTGTTATTGATACCGCTCATGGTCATTCAAAAGGAGTTATCGATCAGTTGATAGAAGCTAAAAGACGTTTCCCAAATATTGATATTGTAGTTGGTAATATTGCTACCGGAGCTGCAGCGTTAGCTCTTGTTGCAGCTGGTGCCGATGGTGTGAAAGTAGGTATCGGCCCAGGTTCTATTTGTACAACTCGTGTAGTAGCCGGTGTTGGGGTACCCCAACTTTCGGCTGTGTACGAAGTGGCAAAAGCATTGAAAGGCACAGGTATTCCTTTAATTGCCGATGGAGGCTTAAGATATTCGGGAGATGTAGTTAAGGCTTTGGCTGCGGGAGGTTGTTCAGTAATGATTGGTTCCCTGGTTGCCGGAGTAGAAGAAAGCCCGGGTGAAACAATTATCTTCAACGGAAGAAAATTCAAATCCTATCGTGGCATGGGGTCACTTGAAGCTATGGAAAATGGTTCTAAAGACCGTTATTTCCAAAGTGGGGAAACCGATGTTAAGAAGTTGGTTCCAGAAGGAATTGCTGCACGTGTACCTTATAAAGGAACACTTTTTGAAGTTATTTACCAACTTTGCGGTGGCCTTCGTTCTGGAATGGGATATTGTGGTGCTGCGAATATTGAAACGCTTCATGATGCTAAATTTACTCGCATAACAAGTGCCGGTGTTCTTGAAAGCCATCCACATGATGTAACAATCACAAGTGAGGCTCCAAACTATAGCCGTCCGGAATAAGACAGTAATATCAGCTTATATACTAAGGGGAATAACTTTTAATTAAGGTTGTTCCCTTTTCTTTTTTAATATGAATTAGAACTATGGCGAATTGTGTGGGTAACTCCCAAAACGACTAATGAAATTGAATCTATTGATGAGATCATATGTCTCTATTTTATGATATGTAATATTCTATATATTTAAAATATTGTATTGAGTTACCCGCACAAAACGTTTTATCCTTCATTCTCTCTGTTTATTGTTGCTTTTTACTTAAGTCAGAACATTCTTTTTCTGATTTCTTTTTGTTTATAAAGTGATTATTTTGTTGTCTTATAATAAAAACGAATGAATTTCATTTAGAATACGCAATTTTTACGTATTTTCGCCGTTGAATTATTGATAGTTATACCAATCTATTTTTAATATGTATCTAACGAAACACGACTAATGAAAAGAAAGATTATTTTATTTGCAGGTTTAGCTTTGAGTGCTTATGCTTTTTCACAAGAAAAAGACCAAGTATTGATGAAGATAAACAATAAGGATATTACACGATCGGAATTCGAATACATTTATAATAAGAATAATTCAAACAATGAACTAGACAAAAAGTCTTTGGATGAATATTTCAACTTGTTTGTGAACTTTAAGTTGAAAGTTACCGCTGCCGAAGCTGAAGGAGTAGATACAACTAAAGCATTTCGTGATGAATTTATGGGATATCGCCAGCAATTGGCTAAGTCATATCTCACAGATGACTCTGTAGACGAAGCAAATGCCCGTAGCATCTATGAAAGACTAAAAGAAAATGTTGAAGCGCTGCATATATTGGTTCGATGCAAACCAGATGCAACTCCAAAAGATTCACTTGAAGCATATCGCAAGGCTGAGCGTGCTCGTCAGCGAATCCTGAATGGTGAAAATTTTGAAAAGGTTGCCCGTGAAGTTTCCGAAGATCCTTCTGTGAAACAGAACGGAGGCAATTTGGGCTATTTTACTGCTCTCCAAATGGTTACTCCTTTTGAAGATGTTGCTTATTCTTTAAAGAACGGTGAAGTAAGTAAGCCTGTGCGCACAGATTTTGGTTATCATGTTATTAAAGTAACTAACCGCAGACCCGATATGGGCAAAGTGCTGGTTGCGCATATCTTTAAATTTCTGCCGCAAGACGCTACCAAAGATCAACAGAATAAAGCAACTGTACAGATTGATTCCATCTATAACGCTTTGCAAAACGGTGCCGACTTTGCTTCTTTGGCAAAGAAATGTTCAGATGATCAGGGTACAGCTACACGTGGTGGTGAATTACCATGGATTGGCTTTCATCAGACTGTAAAGGAATTTGAGAATGTAGCTTTTTCTTTGAATAAAAATGAAATATCCAAGCCGTTCCGTTCTCCAAGTGGCATGCATATTGTGAAGTTGATTGACCGCAAAGCTATTGAGCCATTTGAGGAGAAAAAAGATGAGATTGTTCGTCGTATGGATCGTCAGGGAAGAGGGAATAAAGGCGTTGAGGCTCTTGTTGAGAAGCTGAAAGGAGAATATAATTTCTCATACAATGATAAAGGAATCAATGATGTTAAGACTTTAATGAAAAATATTCAGGCAGGAAAAGACTCTCTTACTTCTGCCGGTGCAATGAATCTTTCCGGTGACCTTTTCACCATGAACGGAATTAATTATCCGGTACAAGGCTTTATTGTTTGGACAAAAACTCAGCAGGGAAGTGTTGAAAAACAGCTAAAAGAGTATACGTCTAATTTGATTCTTGCTTATGAAGACAGCCGTCTTGAACAAAAACATCCTGAATTTGGTCATTTAATGCAAGAGTACCGTGACGGAATCTTATTGTTTGATATCAGTAACCGTAAGGTATGGGACAAAGCGTCAAAAGATGAAAAAGGTCTGGATACTTTCTTTGAGGAAAATAAAGCAAACTACAAGTGGGATTCTCCTCGTTTTAAGGGAGTGATTGTTCATTGCAAGGACAAAAAGACAGCTAAGGCTGTTAAGAAACTCACCAAAAAGAATCCACAGGAAGAGTGGGCAACGGTAATACGTAAGACTCTTAATAATGATTCAATTTCTGTAGTTAAGGTAGAAAAAGGACTCTTTATTAAAGGAGACAACAAATATGTGGATAAATTAGAATTTAAG
>Ga0172378_10001629_pt1 | contig 20853 bp, 19 predicted proteins | sample GrowelOW332metaG_FD_119755 | JGI IMG/M metagenome (GOLD analysis project Ga0172378, IMG submission 119755) | Groundwater microbial communities from an aquifer near a municipal landfill in Southern Ontario, Canada - Pumphouse #3_1 metaG | ecosystem: Environmental > Aquatic > Deep subsurface >... | reverse complement strand
TGGTTTTGATAAAATGAATTTATCAAATAGTATTAGAAATTACAAGGGGTATAGGTATAAAGTTTTATATAAAGAAGTAAATGTAAAGGAAATGAGTCCGATAAAATTAAAGGTTATAAAGGACATGTCAAAGGAATATGAAAGATTGGCGCTTCTTAGTATTTTTTCCATAATTTGGATATTTCTAACAATATTAGTAGCTAGGAATATAACTAAGAAATTTTATGTGAAATTTTTAAATTCCATTGAAGATTTGAATAATTCAACAAATAATATAAATTTAAATTCCCTAGAACTTAAAGATAATGAGTTTAATAAAAAACTTAATTTTAAAAATGAGTTTGAGGAATTTAATTTAATTAAAGGATCATACATTGATATGGTGAAAAGATTGAAACTACAAATGGATTCCCAAATAGATTTTGTAAATAATGCTTCCCATGAATTAAAAACACCTCTTTTTATAATCAGTGGATATGTTGATATGATAAAAAGATGGGGTATTGATGATAAAAAAATAGTTTTAGAATCCTTAACTTCAATTGAAGAGGAAAATAAAAATATGATATCCCTAGTTGAAAAACTTTTATTTTTAGCAAAGGATAAGGAACTTAATAAAAATTATTATGAGGAAATTAATCTTGAAGAGGAAATAAAACATATAGTAAGTAATTTAAAAGTTTTGTATCCAAATCAAGAAATAAAACTTTATTTGGCTAAGGATTTACATTTAATATTTTCTGACAAGGCCCTGTTAAATCAATTGATTTTAAATTTATTAGAAAATGCTATAAAATATGGAGAAAATAATCTGATAGAGGTTTTTCTTACTTTTGAAGATAATTATATTATAAAAATAAGAGATCATGGAATAGGAATATCTGAAGAGAATATAAGCCTTATATTTGATAAATTCTATAGGGTGGATAAGTCTAGAAGTAAAAGTATGGGAGGACATGGATTAGGTCTAACTATAGTAAAGGATATTATTGATTTTTTAAAGGGAGAAATAATTATTACCAGTGAAGTTGGAAAATTTACAGAGGTTAAATTAATAATTCCAAGGGGATAAAAAATAAAACAATAATATAGATGCGGAAAATCAGATTCTTAGAATAATATCTAAGAATCTGATTTTTTTAATTAAATCTTTTTAAACGTGACTGTTATCACACCTCTTTTATAGTGTTAAATGTTATTATATATTCTAGAGTTAGATATAATTTATAACATATATTAGGAGGGAATGCTTTGAAAAAATTGAAAAAATCTTTATTGAAATACATAGGGATAAATATAATATTCATAATAATTGGATCTACTATTTTTGCAAAAGAGGAAAATTCTAAATATACTATGAATCTTAATGAATTTGTAAATGAAGCTTTAAAAAACAACCATGATTTAAAATCAAAAAAAAATGGAGTACATCTAAAGGAAAAAGATCTAGACATAGCCAAAGGGAAAAGATTAGGAAAATTAGGAATTACAATGGCACATAAAAATTATGAAAATAATGTTGCCATAGGAGATTATTTAAATGGAGATTATGTAAAGGACAATGAGAAATATTCCAGTGCTGTTACTATGGAAATCCCCCTTTATAGAGGTGGAACTCTTGTAATGAATCAAAGAGCAGCAGCACAAGCAGTTGATTCAAAAAAATTGGATTTTAGTTGGGAAGAGGATAAACTTATATATAATATAGCCAAGACATATTATAAAATACTTGAAAATAAAAAATTGCTAAAGATAAATACGGAACATTTATATGAATTAGTTGAACAAAAAAGAATAGTGGATGAATTTATTCATGTGGGAAAAGCTATAAAAATAGAGGGAATAAAAGAAGATGTTGAAATAATCACAACTGAACAAGAGATAGAATTTATTAAAAATGATTTAAAAAGTGGTTACTTACTTTTATTTCATTTAACAGGTATGCCAAGTGAGAGTGAGGTCACTGTAAAGGACATAGATGAAGAAATTTTTCAAGATTATACCCTTGAAAATATTATAGCTAAGGCTTATATGAATCGTAAAGATTATCTAAGTTTAGAGAAAGAAAAATCTGAAAAGGAATATTTAATAAAAGCATCTAAAGGACAGAGAAAACCTTCAGTGGACTTTGTTGCAAATTACACTATGGAAGAGGACGGAAATTTAAAAGAGTACAATAATTGGGATGTGGGAATTCAATTTGAATATTATTTTTTTCAAGGGGGGACAATTTCCTCGAAAATTAAGCAATCTAAAATAAAAAAAGATATAATAGATGAAAAAATTAAAGAACTTAAGTCCAATATAAATTTAGAAGTTCGTGATTCGTATTTTCAAATGAAAACTTCTTTGATAAATATAAAAAGAGCTAAAAAAAATATAGGATATGCTAAAGAAAATCTAAGAATAGAAAAAATAAAATATGAATCTGAAAAAAATAGAATTGTTGATGTTATAGATGCTCAAAATCTTCTTTTAGAAATGAAAACAGATTACTATAAGGCTATTTATAACTATAAAATGTCAGAGATTAAAATGAAGAAAGCCTCTGGAAATATAAAAGACATCCTAAAGGGAGATAAAATATGAAAATAAACAAAAAAAAACTAATCTTTGTGTTACCAATAATTATGATTACAATGGTGAGTACAACTGTAATAAGAAAAATAAAAAATAAAACTCCTAAAATATCAAATGAAAAACTAAATCAGAAAGTTCCTGTGGAGATTTTTCAAGTTAAAAAAAATATTTTAGTGAAGACCTTTAATTACACAGGTCTTATAAAGCTTAATAGGGAAGTAATGATTTCTCCTAGAGTAAATGGAATAATAAGTAAAATATATGTGGATGAAGGGGATAGAGTTAAAAAGGGAGATATTCTTGCAACTCTTGATAAAGAAGATTATAAAATAAAATTTAATATTTCAAAAAATGAGAAGGAAGATGCAGAAATAAAGGTTGAACAGGGAAAATTGAATCTTGAAGATTCTCAAAAAAAAATAGAAATAGCAACTTTAAATCTAGACAATTTAATTGTAAAAAGAAAGGAATTGCATTATAAAAATCTTGAAGAAAAATCAAATTTTGAAACTGAAAAAGCAAATTATTTAAGGGATAAAACACTTTGTGAAAAAGAAGCTCTTTCAAGATCAGCCTTTGAATATAGTGAAAATAAATATAAAACTGCAGAATATAAATTAAGACAAGTGGAAACCCAAGAAGAAAGTATAAATATTGATATAAAGAAATCAGAAATTCAAGTGGAACAATCAAGACTTAGAAATAAACTTATTGAAAAAGATTTAAGTCAGATGGAAGCATATTTTAAAATAGCTTTAAATAATCTTAATGATTGTAAAAATCAATTGGAATATACTAATATAAAAGCTAAGGAAAGTGGAGTTATATTAAATTTATTTTCAGAATCAGGTGAAGTAATTTCTCCAGGACATGAACTTATTAAACTTGGAGTAGATGACATTGTAAAGATAACCTTGGGAGTTGGAAATAAAAATCTTCCATTTATAAAAGAGGGTATGGAAGCTGAAATTTCCATAGATTCAATTCCAGGAAAATTATATAAAGGTAAAGTTAATAAAATTATGCCATCTGTAAATAGTAATTCAGGACTTACCCTTATAGAAATAAATTTAGATAATAAGGATCATTTTTTCAAGGAAAATATGTTTGCTAGAATAAAACTTTTAGTTAATAGGAAGGAAAATGTTTTAACAGTTCCTAAAGAATTTATTAGCACAGATAGTAATAATAAAAAATATTTATATGTTATTGAAAATGAGATAGCTTTGAAAACCTTTGTTACAACAGGAATGGAATCTGACTCTATGATTGAAATTAGTTCTGGCATAAATGAAAATACCATTGTAGCTTCTGGGAATATTAGCCATCTTAAAGACAATAGTAAGGTTTTAATTTGGAATAATAATCCAAAGGAAGTGAGATAGATGACATTAACTAGTCTTTCATTAAAACATATTTACACAACCTTAGCCATTACCATTGCTATTATTTTTTTGGGGATAAGTTCTTTTTTTTCAATGAAAACTGAACTTAATCCAAATGTAGACCCTATAGTGGTAAGTGTGTTTACAACTTATAAAGGTGTATCTGCTTCAGATATAGGAACTCTTATAAATGAACCTCTGGAGGAAAAGCTAGGAATAATAGAAGGAGTTAAGAAAATAACGTCAAAGGCTATGGAAGGAAAATCAATAGTTACCACTGAATTTAACTATGATAAAAATATAGATGTAGCTGCTGTGGAGATTCAAAATATTATTAATTTAGTAAGGGATCAACTTCAACCAGATATAGATGAACCTCAGATTAAAAAAATAAGTTCAGACGATACTCCCATATTAACAGTTTCAGTAAGTGGGAATCTTTCCTTGGAAAAAATTAGAACGTTTGCAGATAATGAAATAAGTGACAGGCTTCAGTTGGTAAAAGGTGTAGCTTCTGTAGATGTTTTTGGAGGAAAAAAACGTGAAATAGAAATAAGTATAGATAAGGATAAACTTGCAGCATTTAATATATCCATGGGGGATGTAGTTTCAAAACTCAATAATGAAAATGTGGTTGTTCCAGGGGGAAAGATAACAAGAGCAAATAGTGAATTCTTAATAAGAACTCCAGGGCAATATGACGCATTAAAACCACTTGAAAAAATAGTTATAGGGAGTTCTTTAGATGGGCTTATATATCTAAATGAAGTGGGAGAAATAAAAGATCATTATGAAGATCAAAGAGGTTCCTTTTATACTATGGGGAAAAAAGAAGGGGTAGCCATTAATATAATAAAACAAAGGGATGCTAACACTATTGAAGTTGTAAAGAAAGTTAAAGCTCAGTTAAAATTCTTGAGGGAGGAATATCCTCAGATTAATTTTGTTATTGTGGATGATCAATCAACTTTAATAAAGCTTGTTGTAAATAATTTAGCTGGAAGCATACTTCAAGGAATAATTTTAACGATTTTTATTATTTTTCTTTTTTTAAACAAATGGAGAAATACCTTAGCTGTATGTATATCAATACCAATTACCTTTGTTTTCACTTTAACTCTTATGAGTTTAGCTGGGTTAACTTTAAATTCAACAACAATGGCTGCTTTACTTCTTTCTGTGGGGATGTTAGTTGACGATTCTATTTTAGTTATAGAAAACATCACCAGACATTTTGAGGATTTAGGAAAGTCACCTTTAAAAGCATCCATAGAAGGTGCAAATGAGGTAGGTGTATCAAATTTTAGTGGATCCCTTACATCTATGATTGTAGTTTTTCCTGTAATGTTTGCAGGAGGATTTGTTCAAAAATTATTTAGACCAATATCCATGACTCTTTTTTTTGCATGGACTGGTTCTTTGTTAGCATCTCTTACTGTGATACCAATTGTAATGTCTTTAATTTTAAAATCAAATAATAAGAAAAAAGAGTTTAAAATATTTAATGGAATAAATAGGATTGGAAAAAAATTTATTGAAATTTTAGATAAATCTAGAGATGGATATATTAAATGTCTTAAAATAGCACTAGAATATAGAGCTGTAGTAATTGCTGCAGGTATAGGATTACTTATAATATCTTTAAATCTTATGCCCCTTATAGGAATGGAAATGGTTCCTGTTATGGATAGTGGACAAATTTACATATCCATGGAAGCAGAGCCAGGTTCTTCATTGGAAAAAACATCGTGGATAACAAAACAAGTGGAAAAAACTTTAGATAAAATAAGTGAGATAGAAATATATTCAAGTCAAATTGGAACTGATACTGGAAGTGTTACCTCTAGTATAACAGGGGCAAGTGGAGTTCAGCAGTCATATATATCTATAATTTTAAGTTCTAGAAACAAAAGAAAAAGATCCATATGGGATATAGAAAAGGAAATAAGACTTGGCATTTCTAAAATTCCAGGATTGAGGTCTTCTGTAGTAAGAGAATTAGGCTCAACTGCTATTTCCACAACAAAGGCTCCAATATTAATAAAACTTTCAGGGGAGAATCCAAAAGTTTTAGAATACATAGCAAGGGAACTTATGCCCAAATTACAACTTGTACCTGGAGCTGAGAATATTACAACATCTTGGACAAGTGAAAATCCAGAGTTACATATAGATATGGACAGAATAAAAATTGCTAGTTTAGGTCTTTCTACTAAAGAAGTTGGAAGACAGGTAATGGCTGCAGTAGAGGGAACAGAATTATCAAAATATATGAAAGTTGCAAATAAAAAAGATATACCTATAAATATAAGGTATAAAGAAAATAGTAGACTTACAATTGAAAACATTAAAGATATACAAATAATTAACAGTAAAGGAAACAGATTTCTTTTAGGAGAATTGGCAGTTATAAAAATGAAAAAAGGACCAAATCTTGTAACTAGGGAAAATTTCACAAATGTTTTAGAAATTTTAGGTTATACAAGGGGGAGAGCATTTAGTAAAGTCACTGGAGATATTGATAAAATTATAAAAAATTATCAAGCTCCAGAGGGATACTCAGTTGTATTATCTGGTGAAAAGGATGATATGAAAGAATCTTTACAGAGATTATTAATAGGGTTAGTAATAGCAATAGTTTTTGTTTATTTAATCTTAGTTTCTCAGTTTAAATCCTTTTTACATCCCTTTACAATAATGCTTGCAATACCTCTAGAAATTATAGGAGTTGTAGTGGGTTTACTTGTAGGAAGAAAATATATTTCAATGCCAACTATGTTAGGAATAATTCTTCTTACTGGAATTGTAGTAAATGATTCTATTCACTTATTGGATTTTGCCATAGAAGAGAGAAAAAAGGGGAAAAATTCCAAGAAAGCAATCTTAAAAGCAGCACATCTTCGTTATAGGGCTATAATAATGACAACAGTTTCTACAATAGCAGGAATGATTCCTTTGGCTTTGGAATTAGCAGTAGGTTCAGAAAAATATTCTTCCCTTGCTATTGCCATAATAGGTGGACTTACATCTTCAACACTTTTACTTTTGTTTGTTGTACCAGTTGTATATACATTTTTTGAAGAGATAAAAGATGAAAGAAGGGAAAAAAATAGATAAAATTTATTTACTATGGTATAGTTTAAGATATAAATAAAATATAGAAAATAAATTTAAATTATTTAAGGAGAATATTTATGGGAAAGACAGTAGAGAAGATATTAAAAAATATTGAAATGTTTAATATGTTAGACAGTTCTCAAATAAAATATCTTTTAAAAAATTCAAAATTAAAAGAAATTGAAAAAAATATAGTTATATATAATCCTGAAGAGATATGCAGAAATTTTAGTGTTATAATTAAGGGAACTATTTCTGGGATAAAGTATAGCTCCACAGGTAAAGAACAGATACTAATTTACTATAAGGCACCTGAATGTTTTGGTGGAGTTCATATTTTCAATGATGAAAAATATCCTGCCTATATTATTTCTCAAGAGGAATCTGTTATTTTAGAAATACCAAAGGAAATTATTTTTCAGTTGTTTAATAATAAAGAGTTTTTGTTGTTTTTTCTAAAGGACTTAAGCAAAAAGATAGTTAATCTTTCAGAGATTATAGAGGTTCTATCACATACATCTATAAAGTCAAGAGTTGCAAAATATATTTTTAAAGAAATGGAAAAACAAGGTAGTAATATAATACAAATAGAAAAAAATAAAACTTTTATAGCTAAAGAATTAGGGACTGTAAGGGAAGTAATTTCTCGAGTTTTTAAAAGTATTGAAAAACAAGGAATAATAAAAGCTGATGCAAATATGAAAATTGAGATATTAGATGTTCTAGCTCTTGAAAAAGAATTTACGAAATAATAAAAATAGACCTTCTTAAGTTTATATTGAAATTTAACTTAAGAAGGTCAGCATATAATTATAAATTTTTTATATTTCTATAAATGTTACTTTTCTATTTTTAAATTGTGCAATATGTTTAAAACCAATATCTTTAAGTATGTTAATACCCTCTTTAAAGTCCCCACATAAGTCATTTGCACTATGTGCATCTGAACCTAAGGTTACAATTTTCCCACCTAATTGAAAATATCTTTTTAATATGTCCCTATTAGGATGCATTTCTCCAAGATTATACCTTAATCCAGATGTATTTAACTCAATACCCTTTCCCCTTTGTATAATTAAATTTAAAATCTTATCTATAGCTTCTTTAAAATCTACATATTCTATTTTTTTATTTGGAAAATTACCATACCTAACTATTGCATCTAAATGTCCATAAACATCAAAATTATCATAGTTTTCAATGGATTTTTCAATAGTTTTAAAATAACTTATATAGCTTTCCTCTTGGGTTTTTCCAATAAAGAAATCCCCATTATAAAAATCAAGTCCATCACATGAGTGAATGGAACATATTACAAAATCAAAGGGGTAAGATTTTATAAATTTATCTAATCTTTCATTTAAATGTGGTTGATAACCTATTTCAACCCCCATTAAAATATCAATATTAGGAAAAATCTTCCTTAAATTTTCCAGTTTTTTCATATAATCCACATAATCTATTTCATATAAAAACATTTCCTCAGGACTATCAAAATCAACATGATCTGTAAATATTACTTCTTTTAAACCTAGATCAATAGCTTTTTTAATAATATCAATCATTTTAGAATTTGAATCAGGGGAAAACTCTGTGTGAACATGGCTATCCATAATTAAATTTATATTATTCAAAATTCATCTCCTTATACTTTACTTTCTTCTTTTTACAAGTTCTTTTTTAATGTCTTCAATGGCAACACCTTGATTAATCATAAGAACTATAACATGGTAAACTAAGTCACTTATTTCATAAATCATTTCTTCCTTGCTTTCATTTTTAGAAGCTATAATAACCTCTGCTGATTCTTCCCCAACTTTTTTTAAAATTTTATCTATTCCTTCTCTAAATAAATAATTTGTATAAGAACCTTCTCTTGGATTATTTTTTCTATCTGTTATACTTAAATATAATTCCTTTAGCACATCTTCATTATTTTGAAAATTTTCCTTATTATCTTCATTTAATACTTCATTGAAGAAACAAGAGTAATTTCCAGTGTGGCAAGCAACTCCAACTTGTTCCACTTTAATTAAAATAGTATCCTTATCACAGTCATAATAAAATCCTTTTATTTTTTGGATGTTTCCTGATGTTTCACCCTTTTTCCAAAGTTCTTGTCTACTTTTGCTGTAGTAATGAGCTATTTTTTCATTTAATGTTTTTTCAACTGCTTCTTTATTCATATAAGCAAGCATTAAAACCTTACCAGTATTTACATCTTGTGCTATTGCTGGAACAAGTCCCTTATTATCAAATTTGATTTCATTTATTACATTATTAATATCCATGTTGACCTCCTAAAGTCTAATTTCTATTTTTTTATTTTTTAAATATTTTTTAAGATCTTCTATTTTAATTTCTCCAAAATGAAATACTGATGCTGCAAGTAATCCATCAACATTGGCGTATTTCACAGCTTCATAGAAATTTTCCATATTACCTGCACCACCAGATGCAATTACTGGAACATTAACTGCAGTAGTTATTTTTTTAAGTAACTCAATATCATAACCACTTTTCATACCATCTTCATCAATACTATTTACAACTATTTCCCCAGCTCCAAGTCTAACACCTTCCACAGCCCACAGTATAGCATCTAAGCCAGTGTTTTCTCTTCCACCTTTAACATATACATCCCAAGAGCCAACATTGTTTTTCTTAGCATCTATTGATAAAACAACACATTGGGCACCAAATTTTAGAGATGCTTCTTTAATTAACTGTGGATTTCTAACAGCTGCAGAGTTAACAGAAACCTTATCTGCACCTTTTCTTAGAATACTTGTGAAATCATCAATTGAAGAAACTCCTCCTCCCACAGAAAAGGGAATGTTTATATTCTTTGCAACCTTTGAAACAAATTCAAGGGAAGTTTTTCTTTCTTCATTTGAAGCAGTAATATCATAAAATACAAGTTCATCAGCACCACAATCACTATAATATTTACCAAGGCTTTCAGGACTATCAACATCCATTAAATTTTCAAATTTAACACCTTTAACTACCCTTCCATTTTTCACATCTAGGCATGGGATTATCCTTTTTGCAAGCATTCTATCACATCCTTTAATTTTAAATTTTCATTATAAAGAGCCTTTCCAATTATTGCCCCGTAAAGATTCATTTTATTTAGTTTTTTAATATCATCCATGGAAGTAACCCCCCCTGAAGCAATTATGTTTAAGGAAGTTTTTTTAGACAGTTCTTCATATATTTCAAAGTTAGGTCCTTGAAGCATTCCATCTTTGGATATATCTGTATAAACTATAGTTTTAACACCTATTTCTTCAAGTTCAAGGCATAAATCCAAAGAATTTACCTCACTTATAACTTCCCATCCCCTAAGGGCTACCTTACCATTTTTAGCATCTATGGAAACCACTATTTTTTCCTTATACTTTGAAACTAATTTTTTCAATAATTCTTTATTTTCAATTGCAATTGTACCTACAATTACCCTTTCAACTCCAGTTTCAAGTAGTTCTTCAACTCTTTTTTCAGATCTGATTCCCCCTCCAACTTGTACAGGTAATCCTATGTTCTTTGCTATTTTTTCTATTGACTTTCTATTAATGATTTCCTCGTTTCTAGCACCATCTAAATCAACTAAATGTAGGAATGTTCCCCCTTGCTCTTTCCATTTAACAGCCATATTAAAGGGGTCATGAGAATAAATATTAATTTTATTAAAATCTCCCTGGGAAAGTCTCACACTTTTATTATTTTTTATATCAATAGCAGGAAATATTATCATTTTATCATCTCTCCATATGCTCTCAATATATTAAATCCCACATCTGAACTTTTTTCAGGGTGAAATTGAATTCCATATACATTATTATTTCTAACTATAGCTGGAATTTTTTCCCCGTACTGAGCATATGCAATAAGTTCTTCATTGGAAGAATTAACATAGTAAGAATGTACAAAATAAACATAGTCATCTTCCTTTATATATTTTAAGATTTCATCATTTTTATTAAATTTAAGATTATTCCATCCCATGTGAGGGATTTTAAAATCTATCTCAAGTTTTTCAACACTTCCTTTAATAATACCAAGTCCATCATATTCACCATTTTCATAACTTTTTTCATAAAGAAGTTGCATTCCCAAGCATATTCCCATTAAAAATTTTCCCTTTTCCACATGTTCTTTAATAACTGGAATTAAATTTGTCTCATGTAATGCCTTTATTGCGTCTCTAAAGGCACCTACTCCAGGTAGAATAAGGGAAGTAGCAGAGGCTATTTCATCTTTATCACTTGAAATTTTAGTTTCTATTCCAAGTTTTTCAAAAGCTGTGTATACAGATTCTAGGTTACCTAATCCATAATCAATTATAATATTCAACTATAAAACCCCCTTTGATGAAGATATTTTATCAGATATAACTTCCATTCCTTCATTTAATGCCCTTGCAAAGGCTTTGAAGATCCCTTCTATTTTATGATGGTCATTTTCTCCATATAAAACATTAATATGAAGAGTTATTCCAGCTTTTCCAATAAATGCTCTAAAAAATTCTTTGAAATTTTCACTGGCCATTGTTCCAATTTTTTCATTTTTAAAATCAGTATTAAATACTAAATATGGACGATTACTTATGTCTAGTACCACGTGACTTAAGGATTCATCCATGGGAATATAAATACTTGCATATCTTCTAATTCCCCTTTTATCCCCTAGAGCTTTATTAAAAGCTTCCCCTAGAGCTATTCCAATATCTTCAACTGTATGATGGTCATCAACATATAGATCCCCTGTACATCTTACTTCCATATCAAAGGAACCATGGAAAGCCATTAAAGTAAGCATATGATCTAAAAACCCTATACCTGTATCAATTGTACTTTTACCACTTCCATCTAGATTAACATCCACAACAATATCTGTTTCTAAAGTTTTTCTTTCTATTCTAGATTTTCTCATATTTTATTATCTCCTTTAAGTTTTCAATAAAAATCCTATTTTCATTTTCACTTCCCACAGAAACTCTATAATAACCTTCAAGATCTTCTTTGAACTTTCTTATTAATATTCCCCTATCTGCTAATTTTCCATATAAATTTTCTATATTTGAATTGAAAAATACAAAATTTCCAGAGGAATTATACACTTTAATTTCCATTTCCTTTAACTGGGAATATAAAAAGTCCCTTTGATTTTTAACTTCCTCAACATAATCAAAAATTTTACTTTTGTTTTTAAAGGCCTGTACTCCTATATATTGACTAACTGAGTTTAAATTATATGGAGATTTAACCCTATTAATTATTTCAATTATATCAGTGTTAGCTCCCATATATCCAAGTCTAATCCCTGCAAGTCCCAAGGCCTTTGATAAGGTTCTTAAAACAATTAATCTATCATAGTTGAAAATTTCATTTATCATTGAACCTTGTGCAAATTCAATATATGCCTCGTCAACTACTATAATTGCACTAGTATTTTCAATAAGTTTTGTAATATCTTTTTTAGTCATTAAATATCCTGTTGGATTATTAGGATTACATAAAATAATTATTTTAGGATTAATTTCATTTGCCCTGTCTATTAATTTATCAATATCAATTGAAAAATCTTCATTGCATGGGACACCAACAAATTTAGTTGAATATATCTCAGCAAATATTGAATACATACTAAATGATGGAGTTGGGCTTAAAATAATTTCATCTTTATCAACAAATGTCTTTATAACAAGTTCTATCATTTCACTAGAACCATTTCCAACTATAATGTTTTCCCTTGGAATATTCACATATTTACTTATTTCACTTTTTAAAAGGGAAGCTTCGTCATCTGGGTAGTAATTTAAATTAAAACTTTCATCAAATTTCAATCCCTCTTTAATTGTGTCCTCTAATAAAATATTTTTCCCTTCATTTGCATCAAGTTTCACAGTAAAAGGCAGATCACATGCTTTATAAGCAGTTAAATTTTTTATACTATTTTTTACCATTTTCATAATTATTCCTCCAATTTAATTAATCTTCAGCTCTTACTTGTATAGAATTTGCATGGGCAGTTAGCCCTTCTTCATTGGCAAGGGTTATTATAGAGTCTTTAGCTTCCATAAGAGCTTTTTTACTATAATAAATTAAGGAAGTTTTCTTTATAAAATCATCAACTCCCAGTGGTGAAGAAAACTTAGCTGTTGAACTAGTTGGAAGGATATGATTAGTTCCTGCAAAATAGTCTCCAACTGGCTCAGGGGAAAATTCTCCTAGGAAAATTGCTCCTGCATTTTTAATTTTCTCATATATTTCAAAGGGATTCTTTGTAAGTATTTCCAAATGTTCAGGGGCAACTTCATTTGCAATATCTATGGATTCATTTAGAGACTCTGTTAAAATTATAGCTCCATAATTATCAAGGGATTTTTCAATTGTTTCCCTTCTTTTAAGAAGAGCAACTTGTCTTTCTAACTCTTTAATTACTTTTCCTGGTAAAGTTTTTGAATCTGTTATAAGTATTGAAGCAGCCATTTCATCATGTTCTGCTTGGGATATTAAATCAGCTGCTATATATTTAGGATTTGCTAGTTCATCTGCAATTATTAAAATTTCACTAGGTCCTGCTACCATATCTATTCCCACATAACCTGAAACTCTTTTTTTAGCCATTGCAACATAAATATTCCCAGGGCCAACTATTTTAGACACCTTAGGTATGCTCTCTGTTCCATAGGTTAAAGCTCCTATTCCCTGTGCTCCACCAACTTTATAAATTTTATCAACTCCAGAAATAAAAGCTGCAACAAGAATGGAATCTTTAATTTTTCCCTCTTTATTTGGAGGAGTAATCATTATTATTTCTTCAACACCTGCAATTTTAGCTGGAACAGCGTTCATTAGAACTGTAGATGGATATGATGCACTTCCCCCTGGAACATATATACCTACTTTTTCTATAGGTCTAACAAGTTGCCCAAGGATTATATCTTCATTGTCAGAGGACGTATAAGATTTTTTAATCTGTTTTTTATGATATTTTTCAATATTTTTCTTTGCTTGAATAAGACTGGTTTTTAAATTTTCATCTATATTTTTTAGGGCATTGTCTATTTCTTCCTTGGATACTAATAAATCTTTAATTAAAACTTTGTCAAATTTTAAAGTATAATTAATTAACGCCTCATCTTTTTTTCTTCTAACATTGTCTAAAATTTCTCTAACAGCTTTGTTTACATCTTCATATTCAAACTGACTTCTATCTAAAAGACTTTGTAAAAATGTGTTCTCCCTTTTAGAGTCTATTATTTTTATCATTACAATCCTCCTATTATAAGTTATTTTCCAATAAGTTAGTAATCCTTTGAATTCTATCATACTGGAACCTATAGCTTATTCTATTACATATAAGCCTTGCACTAATATTAAACATGTCTTCAATAACCTCAAGACCATTTGCCTTTAAAGTATCTCCTGTTTCAACTAAATCAACTATAACATCAGATAATTTAACTAGAGGAGCTAACTCAACTGACCCATTTAGTTTAATTATTTCAATTTTTTGTTGTTTTTCTTTAAAATATTTTTTTGATATTTCTGGGTATTTAGTTGCCACCTTTAAAGTGTCATCCTTTTTATAAATATTTTGTCCCTTTATACTAGCTATGGAAAATTTACATTTTCCAAATCCCAAGTCTAAAATTTCATATATATCTGTGTCATTTTCCAAGATAACATCTTTACCAACTATACCTAAATCAGCAACTCCCTTTTCAACATATGTAACAACATCTGATGGTTTAACATATATATAGTCAATTTTATTTTTTTCATCTTTAAAAATTAATTTTCTTGAATCTAAGTCTATGGAATCTCCTAAGCCTATTTTTTTAAGAATTTTATATGCTTGTTTTCCAAGTCTTCCCTTTGCAAGGGCTATTGTTATATTGTCCAATGCTACTCACCATCCCTATAAAGAATTTTTATTAATTCATCTAAATCTATTGAAAAACCAACAGCTGGAATTTTTACACCAAAGGTTTTAGTTAAGGAATCGTATCTTCCACCACTTATAACTTCCCTATAGGAATTTTTATAATAACCTTTAAAAACTAAACCGTTATAATAATCTAGTTCTGTAATCATTGATAGATCAAGGTGTATACATTTTAAATATCCATAGTCCAAGGCCATTTTTTTAAAATCTTTAAGTTTTTCTATTGATAATTTCATTTCTTTGTTCATATAATTATTTTCTGCTTTATTTATAACCTCTTCCATATTCCCTTGGAAATCTAAAATATTAGAAAATAAATCTTTAATTTCTTTTTTTATATCTAAAGCACTGATACATTCTATTATTTCATTTTTATTTTTTTTATAAATTAGATTCTTTAGTTTTATTTTTAGATTTTCTTCCAAATTAAGTTCTTTAAGTAAGGCATTGATATACTTACTTGTTCCAATTTCTAGAATGAAATTTTTTCTGTAATTTTTAAAAATCTTAAAAACTAAACCTATAATTTCCATGTCAGCTTCTAGGGAATCTTCTCCTAAGTATTCTATTCCCATTTGTTTAAATTCCTTTATGTTGTTGTCTAATTTATTTATAAAGATAGAGGAATTATAAAATAATTTAACTGTTAGATCCTTTTCCCATCTTGGAATTAAATTTTTAATTATATTAGTTGTAATATCTGGTCTCAAAATAAGAACTTTAGAATTTCCATCAATTATTTTAACCATTTTTTCTTTTTTTATTCTTTTATTGATTAATGTAAAAGTATCATAGTCCTCAAAAATTGAAGGTTCTAGCTTAATATATTTAGATTCTATAAATATATCCTCTATTTCCCTTGTTAGCTTATATTTTTTATATGAATAATCTAATTCATCTTTAATTTTAATAAATTCCATTGTTCACCACCTATTTTGTAATAAAATGTGTTGAGAATAAAAAAAAGCCATATAGGTTATCCCTACATGGCTTTACAGTATGTAAATCATCATAGAAACAATCCTAAAATTTAGTATGTAAACTAAGGATTGCTTCTATGAACTATTTTTCGTTCATTATTGCAAACCTTTTTCTCTATGATGATGAATATGAAATTGTAAAGTTAAGTTATTAATATTTAAATTTAATTTTTTTAAAATTGATTTTTTCATTTTAACTCTCCCTACGAAATTCTTTAATTTATGTTATTATACTTAGCGCTAAAGTATTTGAAACAGTATAGCACTTGTGTCTATATTTTTCAAGTATTTTTATAAAAATTTAAAAAAAATAACCTTTCTCCTAGGGGAAAGGTTATAAATTATATGCTATTTACATTTACAATCAGGACAATCACAAATATGTAATTTATGTCCCATTCTTTGTTCTTTAGTCTTTAAATATGATTTGTTAACACTATTAGGTTCTATTTCAATTTCTTCTCTTTTGCAAACTTTCATACCATAAGATTCAAGTCCACTTATTTTATCAGGATTATTAGTCATAAGTCTAACTGATTTAACATCCAAAGCCTTTAACATTTGAGCAGCTATTGCATAATCCCTTTCATCAGCTCCAAATCCAAGCTCTAAATTAGCATCAACTGTATCTCTACCTTGATCTTGAAGATTATAGGCTTTTATCTTATTAACAAGTCCAATTCCTCTTCCCTCTTGTCTTAGATAAATAATAACCCCTTCTCCATTTTCATCAATTTCTTTCATAGCTCTATGTAGTTGAGAACCACAATCACATCTAAGAGATCCTAAAATATCCCCAGTGAAACATTCAGAATGAATTCTTACAAGAACATTTTCCTTTCTTGAAATATCTCCCTTTACAAGGGCAATATGTTCCTTGTCATCTAATTTATTGTCAAATCCAACTATAGTAAACTCTCCTGAATTTGTTGGAAGTTTAGCAGTACATTCTACCTTAACCAACTTGTCATGGGTTTTTCTATATTGAATTAAATCTTCTATTGAAACTATTTTCAAATTATGAACCTTAGCAAAGGTTAATAAATCATCTAGTCTAGACATTGTTCCATCTTCTTTCATAATTTCACAACAAAGTCCCATTGGCTTTAATCCAGCTAATCTAACTAAATCAACAGTTGCCTCAGTGTGACCATTTCTAACTAATACTCCATCATCCTTAGCCTTTAGTGGGAACATATGTCCAGGTCTTCTAAAGTCTTCAGGTTTAGCTTCATCCTCAGCAGCTTTAACAGCAGTGATAGAACGTTCCAAAGCTGATATACCTGTAGTTGTATCACAGTGATCTATAGATACTGTAAATGCTGTTTCATGGTTGTCAGTGTTATTTGCAACCATTTGTGGTAAGTTTAATTTTTTAATGTAATAATCAGACATAGGCATACAAATTAGACCCTTTGCATAGGTAGCCATGAAGTTTACATTTTCAAGAGTTGCAAATTCTGCAGCACAAATTACATCTCCTTCATTTTCCCTATCCTCATCATCTATAACTAATATGTTTTTTCCTTGTCTTAAATCCTCTAAAGCTTCTTCTATAGTGTTTAACATTATATTTTTCCTCCAATTTTTAAAAGAATCCATTTGATGCTAGGAATTCTTTGCTTAATTTTGATTTTTTAACTTCTTTTTCTTCATTTTGGAAAGTTAAAAATCTTTCTATATATTTTCCAATTAAGTCAGTTTCTATATTAATATAGTCTCCAACTTTTTTATTTCCAAGGGTTATCATTTCTTGAGTGTGGGGAATAAGAGAAACTGACAGTGTATCCCCTTGAAATCCAACAATTGACAAACTAGCTCCATCTAAACTAACCCTTCCCTTTTCAACAATATATTTCATATATCTATGTTCCATTTGAATAATATATACTTTAGCTATACCATCCTTTGTTATACTTTTAATTTGCCCTTCACAGTCAACATCTCCAGTGACTAAATGTCCTCCAAGGGGAGTGGAAAGGGAAATTGATTTTTCAAGATTTACTAAGCTACCAGCTTTCAGTCTTTTTAAATTAGTTCTTTTAACAGTTTCATGCATACAATCAGCAACAAAATAATTAGAACCAACTTCAACTGCAGTAAGGCAAGTACCGTTAGTTGCAATACTATCACCTATTTTGGCATTTTTTAAAACCTTAGTACATTTTATTTTAAGTTGTACAGATTTATCTCCACTTTTAATGGAAATAATCTCACCTATCTCTTCAACTAATCCAGTAAAAATCTTACTCACCTCTCTTTATTCTATTTCTTTTGGTCAAATTCCACTGAAATATTATCTTGGAAAATATTATACTTAACATTTTCAAGATTAAATCCTTCTTTAATAGTTTTAAAATTGAACCCATCAATGAAAGGAAGTCCTCCTCCTAAAATTTTAGGAGCTATAAATATTTCTCCACCGTCTATTCTATTTTCTGAAAAGGCTTTGGAAATAAGAAATGATCCCCCTTCAAGGAGAACAGAATCAATGTTTAATTTTCCAATTTCATCTAATATTTCATCAACACTAAAATCATATCCATCTAAATAAATAAATTTTATATTTTTTTTCTTTAATTCTTCAGTTTTTGAATGTATATTTTTTAATTTATTAAAGTTAAACTTTTTTTCCAATAGATCAATTTTTCTAATGATTTGTAATCGATAGTATTTTTCTTCATCCACAAGTTTAGATAATTCATCATTATTTAAACCATGTAAACGTTCTAAAGTGTTTAATTTTTTAATATTTTTAAATTCTTTACTTTGATTTATTTCTTCAAAATCTGCTAATAATTTGCATAGTTTAGAATTTTTTTCTAATTTTTTAATATGATTAATCTCTTCAATAGTATCAGGATGAGTTAAATCCCTTATTTTATCAAAGATTTCTATTTTTTTATAATCTATAATATTATTTTTAGATGTTACAATAATACTTTTACCATCATCCATATTTATAAAATTACTATTAAGGGGAGTTTTTAAATAGGGATCAATAACTATTCTAAAGGGATTTATTCCATTTTCAACTCTAGCTGTGAGCCTTGGATTATCATTAATAAGAGTATTTATTCCAACCATAATTCCAGAATATTTATTTCTTAGCCTTTGAACTTTTTCCCTAGCTAATTCATTTGTAATCCATTTGGAATCCTTTGAATTTGTAGCTATTTTCCCATCTAGAGTAATAGCACATTTTAAGAATAAGTATGGCTTTTTAGTTTGGATATATTTGAAAAAAACTTTATTTAAATTCTTAGCTTCCTTTTCAAGTACTCCTACAACAACTTCAATACCAGCATCTTCTAATATTTTTTTTCCTTTTCCTGAAACTAAAGGGTTAGGGTCTAAAGTTCCAATAACACATTTTTTAATACCCATTTTCTTTATTTTATTTACACAAGGGGGAGTTTTACCTTGATGAGAACAAGGTTCTAAAGTTACATAAATAGTTGCACCCTTTGCATCTTCTCCAGCTTGGTCAAGAGCATAAACCTCAGCGTGTGGACCTCCAAAAATTTTATGATAACCTTTACCAATAATTTTATTGTTTTTAACTACAACAGCCCCAACCAATGGATTTGGACTAACATGACCTTCTCCTTTTAATGCAAGGTTAAGAGCTAAATTCATGTACTTTTGATCCATGATATTACATCTCCTTTAATAGATTACACATTTCTATAGCACCATTAGCAACATCAAAACCTTTATTTCCAGCCTTTGTTCCTGCTCTTTCAATAGCTTCTTCAATACTGTTAGTTGTTAACACACCAAACATTACAGGAAGACCACTTTCAAGGGAAATAGTAGCACATCCCTTTGAAACTTCAGAACATACATAATCAAAATGTGGAGTAGCTCCCTTTATTACAGCTCCTAAAGCAATAACAGCGTCATATTTTTTAGATTCAACCATTTTTTTAACAGCTATAGGTATTTCAAAGGCTCCTGGAACCCATGCTAAAGTAATGTTATCTTCACTAACTTCATGTCTTCTTAGAGCATCTTCAGCTCCACCTATTAATTTTGAAGTTATAAATTCGTTAAATCTACCTGCTACAATTCCTATTCTTAATCCTTTTCCACTAAAATTTCCTTCTAATACTTTCATTTCTGCCTCCTAAATTTTTTTTTAAGCTTGCAGGGACCAAAAAAAACCTGAAATAAAATTTCAGGTTTGGTTACAATTGCTAATTATTTTCGAACTAAATAAATCATTAAAATTATATTTTAACAATCAACGTGAAAAAAAGCATATATTGTAATCTTCTTTCATCCAGACTATACTGTCGGTCTTGGAGTTTCACCAAGTCTGTGAGTTATCACTTGCGGACTTTACCGCCGATCGGGAATTTCACCCTGCCCTGAAGTTTTACATTTTCATTATTATTTTTACTAACAAACAAATTATACAATATATACATTGAAAATGTCAATATTTCTTTAATTAATTTTTAAATTTCTTAGAATTAAAGTATTCAAGAATTACAAAACCTATAACTAGCATAACTGATAAAAGTAAAATAGGTGCTATTGGACTGTACTGAACTCTTAGCTTAGTAGTGTAGAAAACTAAGTTGAATATAGGTCCAAGAATGGCAATAACTGAAAATCCAAGGGAATAATCCTTTAAAACAGGGGTTTTTAATTCAGGATCACAAATTCTCAATAGTAATAGCCCTGTTATAAATATTCCTGTGGAAGTTCCAAACATAGTAACACATCTTTGAAAGTGAAAATTATCTTTGAAATATTTTTTACATAAAAAATCAATGAAAAACCATGTGGAGAAAATTCCAATTGTTGCAGTTATAAGTATAGGA
>Ga0172378_10001628_pt1 | contig 20873 bp, 30 predicted proteins | sample GrowelOW332metaG_FD_119755 | JGI IMG/M metagenome (GOLD analysis project Ga0172378, IMG submission 119755) | Groundwater microbial communities from an aquifer near a municipal landfill in Southern Ontario, Canada - Pumphouse #3_1 metaG | ecosystem: Environmental > Aquatic > Deep subsurface >... | reverse complement strand
GATAAACTGGTGTTTTTCATCAACTACGGCCTGACCGTTATATCCCTGAATGACACCGTGCCCCGTTTTCATTTTACAGGATTCGTTATCGGTGATATTCGACTGAGATTCTTTATTGCGTTTGCCGATCCGCGGTTTGTTTGTAGAAAGAAAGTTATCGATCTTCTGTATGTTCTTTTCGAGTTTGTCTATAGCTTTCTGTTTTGCTTCCGGGAGCTTTTGCAGCGGCTTTGAGTCGAGCGTTTTATTATTATTAATAATTGTTGTTATTTTGTCTTTGAGTTTCTGCTGTTTCTTACGCAGGTCGTCAAAGGTACCGCTCTGTTCCTTCCCTGCGTTCGACGGGAGTTTGCAGCCGTCGAGAGCGAATACGGTATTACCGAGCAGGTTCATTTCATCAGCAACTAAAAGAATGTTGATGAATACCGCTTTTATCTGCTCTGTCATATCTGAAATGAAGTCTGCAATAACGGTGAAGTCGGGAGCCTCATTTTCACAGAGTGCCATTGCCTGTACGTTATGTTCTGCGAAGTCGTGTATCCGGCGTGAAGAATTAATACCGTTGGAATATGCAAAGAGAATGAGTTTGAGCAGGACTCGCGGATTATATGCGGGCCTTCCTGTCATATCGTTACGCAGTTTCTGATCGAATATGCTCATGTCGATCTTCGTATCGACCATGTACTGTATGGTAGAAGCAAGCGTACCGTCGACGATCCGGTCGCTCAGCTTGAGCGGGATGAACAGGTTGTCCTGTTCTTTATCGGAATGAATGTATCGAGGCATGCATAAGTATACAGCGATATTTGCGTCATTGTAAATTCTGTTGTATACTTTTCCTACAGTTTCAACAAACGCTTCAACCGCGACAACACCTTTGTCACAATTTGTGCCGTTCGCTGCGCTGTCTCAAGCACAAATTGTGACAAAGGTGTTGCGTAAGTGAATGTTAGTTGGACGGCGGGCGCAGCGAGGGAAGAAAATGATAAAAATAAAATATGCAGAAGAAAAAGATAAAGATTTTTGGCTTTCATTGGATAAACATCTTTCAGAAAAAGAGTTCAGTTTAAAAGTGAGAGACAAAATGGCTTATATTATTTTAGAAGATACAAAAACTATTGGAATAATGCGATACAATTTGTTCTGGGATAATACGCCGTTTCTTACAATGATTTATATAAGAGATGATTATCAGAAAAAAAATATTGGCAGCAAAGCAATCCACTATTGGGAAAAAGAAATGAAAGATTCCGGTTATGGAATGCTGATGACATCTACACAAGTTGATGAATCAGCTCAACATTTTTATAGAAAACTAGGATATAAAGATGCGGGAAGTTTAATCATAGATATACCAGAATATGAACAACCGATGGAACTGTTCATGATAAAAAAAATATAGAATAATTAGTATCGTTCAAAATAAAGGCTGTTACAGGAAAAATATATCAGAAAGAATCAAATATAGATAATGTAATAATTTAAAAAAATGGAACCATAAAAAATAAAATGAATGGAAATTCGAATGAAAGCAAAAATATTCGATATGCAGAGCTGAATGATTTTCATGAAATAAATGAAATTGCAGATCAGGCACAATGGAGTGATATTAAAAAATGGCGGAATGATATGGTTTGATTGTAAGCGTCAAAAGAAAGTGGGGATGCAGTTCCCTCGTCATACAGAGAGGTGGAATTATGGAGTGTTTCATTAAATCGTTGTATATATGTGTAAAAGATATGCACCGGGCGATAGATTTTTATGAGACTTTTTTTGATCAGTCTGTTACAGAATCAGATGAGTTGTACAGCGTCTTTGACATACATGGTTTTAGACTGGGGCTCTTTGCTTATGATAAAGCAGGAGAAAGGCATACATTCGGAACAAATTGTCTGCCGAGTATTGAAGTTTATGATATTAATATACTGAAAAAGAAACTGGAAACAGTTAGAATAATATTTCCGATAACAAAAATTGGAGATAACTGGGTTTCAGAGTTTGAGGACAGTGAAGGTAACCATATTGAATTGACAACGAAAGTCAAAGAGTGATTGTCTTGTGTTTATACATAAGTATATGTTTGCAGAAGCGATATGCTGAATTAATAGACCGGAAGAAAATAATAGTTTATAGTGAAGAGCAGGAAATAGCGGGATATATAATTACGGATGAAAAAGAATGGAAAATAAAAATACTTTTTTAGTGACAGTCCCACAGTGAAAAATAACTCAAAATATCAGGGAATTGTAAAAAAAACTGATGGAATGGATAGAAGAATATGCAGATAGCAATGAATACAAAAAAATAAAATTTCAGGTAACATGTAAGGAACGAAAAAATGTTTTGAACTATGGTTTTATTGATTTAAATTGTAAAGAATATAAAATGGTAAGGGAGTTCACTACAGATAAGTATGCAGCAATGATACATATTCATTGTAATAATATAACATTCCAGGAACTATATAAATCGAAATTTTATGATTTGATAAAAAATATGAGTATATAGACTATGTTCTGTGTTTATTATTAAAGAAGTAAGGCAGTATCGATTTTTCGCTATATTGTTAGAAAACGAAGAGATAGGATTTCTGTCATTAAAGCAGAACTCAGAGAAAGTCATGGAATTATATGTTTAGGAATATTAAAGAAGTATCGCCGATACGGAATAGGAAGTAAATTACTTGCATTTATAAAACTAGACGTATTAAAAAATGAGTGGGGGGAAAATCCATGTCTTATAAAGTGATACTTTTCTTTTATTCTTGCCGGTTCGGAAAAAATGATGATGTGATAGTTTACCGGGAGGAACAGAGTCTCCCGGTAAAACGGAACTTACATGTGGATCAATGGAAAAGACAGCCAAAGAAAACGGCTATGGTATAAATCTGCTGAAATTTTGCGCTGTATACAATACAGGAAGGTAGAAAAAAATGATGTTTGTTTTTGATTTAGATGGTACATTATTAAATTCAAAGAAAATCATTTCTATAAGGAATAAAACAGCACTTCAGAAATTATCTAAACGGGGCTATAGAATAGTAGTAGCTACAGCAAGACCTCCGAGATCGATAGATGAGAAATTAAGGACCCTGGAAATTGAACATGATACCGTTTATTACAATGGAGCAATGATAAGATTTGCTGATGGAGAAATCAGTGGCTATGTCATACAAAATTCTATATTAAATGAAGTACACAATTTTCTGTATGAAAAAGATAATGACGCAGTATTAACGATAGAAGAAAAAGACACGTGGTATACATATAAGAAATACGATTTTGAAAAAGCATTCTGTGTAACTGAAGGTCCCGATAATATATCAGAAAAAAATATGCTTGAAAAAACTCCGGATAAAATTCTGATAAATAATTATAAAAACCCGCGAGAGATAAAGAAAATATTTGGAAGTAAAGCAAATGTGATAGAAACAGATTCAGGTTCACTGATACAGATAATGGCAAAGGAAGCATCAAAAGAGACAGCAATCAAAGATATTGCAGAAAAATATAATATTGTCAAAGAAGATATTTACTGTTTTGGCGATGATCATAATGACATTGGAATGTTTGAATATTGTGGAAACAGCATTGCAATGGGAAATGCTGTGCAGGAGTTAAAACGCATGGCGACATTTATTACATCAGGAAATGATGAAGACGGCGTTGCAGAATTTATTGAGAATAAAATTCTGAATAATGTGTAACAGAGGTATTTTTTTTATGGATAAAATAATTAAAACTAAAAAGGGAAAAATAACGATAGCACAGGAAAGAATTACATATGATAAGTATTATGAATTTCTGACAAGAACTGATTTGGGAGAACAATATCCGGCGGAACGATTTAAAGAAAGAGTAACGAAGTTATTGAAGAATATCCAGATAAGCCTGACAGCCAGAAATGAGGAAAAAGAAATTGTAGGTATTTGTTTTGGATTGACAGATTATTCATACTGGCTACTTATTACAGATTTGGGAATAGACCGAAACTATGAAAAGAATGGAATAGGGAAGGAAATGATGAAACAGACAGATATTGAATGGACTCCATTTACAGTGGAATAAGATCATCACAATTTTGTTAAGCAGGAAACACAAAAGCAGGTAAATCAGGTGCTGAAGTAAATTCTTTTGTTCCGGGGAGAGAAAATCGAAATCTGCCTGTACGTCAGGTGAAAGGATGGTGCTGTCAACAGACAGTTAGAATAAAATGGAACTTGTGGTAAAAAAATTTAATGAATTAACCCTGGATGAATTGTATGAAATTTTGAAGATACGAGTTTCTGTATTTGTAGTAGAACAGAAATGTGCTTATCAGGAAATAGATGATAAAGATCAGAATGCGGTACATATCTACTTAAAAGATGAAAACGGAATAGAAGCATATTTGAGAATTTTTGATAAGGGTGTTTCTTTTGAGGAAGTGTCATTAGGGAGAGTAGTAGCTGTAAAACGAAGATGTGGATATGCAGGAAGAATATTGGAAGAAGGAATAAAAACAGCTAAAAAAGAATTTAATGCAAAAAGTATAAGGATCGAAGCGCAGACATATGCAAGAAAATTATATGAAAAACACGGATTTGAACAGATTTCAGAAGAATTTCTTGAAGATGGGATACCGCATATACAAATGAGATTGGAATTATAAATAATTGATCCGATTGAATACAAAGAGAAAAAATAAAATGGATGTAAACAAAAACTATGATAGAAAATTTACAGAGGAAAATAAACGCAGCAACTGATAATTTGTAGGAAGGTCGCTTAAAATGAGAACTTGGAAGCAGGGAATAACCGGAATATTGCTAATGTCGAATGGAGACTTTGTTTTTACAAAATGTCTCAAATATCCTTTATTAAAAATATACAGCCGCTGTAATGAAGAAATGGGATTTCCGGAAAATTTAATATATACAGGCTTTGTAAATCTTGATGTAATCAAATTAATTGAAAAATCAGGTTATATAAAGTTAAACCGGGAGGAAATAAAACTCGGTTCACTGTTTAATTTGAAATACCTGGAAGGTTCATCTGTTGTTGATCAAATATATATTAGTAAATCTGAATCTATTGAGACAATAAAAAATGATGAGATTATGACTCCTGATAAATTACATGAAATGCTGAATAACCTTATCCGGAATGGTATATAAATGTTATTGGGTATTTACGAAGAATCTGTTTCACTGAAGGCATTGACAATACGACGAAAGAGGCTGTAACTGTGAAAAAAATAAAACGGGAAATTGAAGAATACATTAATCAATATGATGAGGAAATAGCAGGCAGATTATTGAAAATACGGGAAAAAGCATTTGAATTATTACCGGAAGCAGATGAAGCGATCAAATACAGAATGCCAACGATAATATGGAATGGTAATGTATTTCATTATGCAGCATTTAAAAATCATATCGGAATATATCCATTGCCGCATGTTCTTGAAGAACTGAAGGATATGTTAAAGGGATATAAACAGGGAAAAGGGTCAATTCAATTTAAAAATAATGAAGAACTGCCAATAGATGTGATTGAAAAGATAATAAAGGCAAGAATAGAAGATAAGAAACAGGAAGGTAAAGAGGGAAAATGAATTTAGAAATATTGAGTTTCGGAGGGGCTGCAAAGATGGGAGAAATAAAAACCATTCGAAGAGCCTGATGACATCATCTATACATTGGGAAAACAGCTTTCGAACTATTATTCAAAGATAATGAACTGGGGGTGGCTTTATATAAATATTCTATGGGTTGATAAAAATACAGACATCAGGGAGTAGGTACAAAATTAATAGCAGAAGCGGAGCAGAAAACTGGAAAAAGGGGCTGTACGTATGCACATGTAAATACAATGAACTTTCCGACGCCAAAATTTTATAAAAAACTTCATTATAAGGTAATTGGAGTTGTAAAGAATATTCCCGAAGGACAAAAGAAATATCATTTGATAAAAAGGTTGAAAGAGAAATTTAAGTAACTATGAAAAAAATATATATAATTGGTGGTACGATGGGAGTTGGAAAAACAACAGTAAGTAAGGCGTTGAAAAACAGCTTGCAGAAAAGTGTTTTTCTGGATGGTGACTGGTGCTGGGATATGAATCCGTTTTTGGTAAATAATGAAACAAGATTAATGGTGATGGATAATATCTGCTACGTGTTAAATAATTTTATTCATTGTTCCGCGTATGATAATATAATATTCTGCTGGGTACTGCATGAACAGCAGATAATAGATTCAATACTTTCAAAGCTGGACATTAAGAACATACAGGTGGTAAGCATTTCACTATTATGCAGCGAAAAAGTCTTACGGGAAAGAATACAGAAAGATATAGATAATCAATTACGCAGCAGTGATGTTATTGAGAGAAGTATAGGGCGTATTCATTTATATGAAAAACTGGATACGGTAAAAATAGATGTTTCAGAAAAAACTGTGGCAGAAACTGCTCATGAGATTATGCTGCTCGGACAGAATACATCATGTTTCAGAAAATAGATGTGTTTTATGCATGATTTCAAGGATTTAGCCGCAAGTCGCAGAAGTGTTCGACGATATAAAGATATTGATATAGATATAAATGAAATAATAGATTGTGTGAAAATTGCAACAACAGCACCGAGTGGTTGTAATAGTCAATGTTGGAAATTTGTTGTTATTCATGATAAAAATAAAATAAAACAATTGACGAATATTATAACAAAAAAACAGAAAGAGTTTTTAGCAGAAATACATATGGAATATGATATGACATATGTAGAAAGCCGGATTAAATTATTGACATTCTTTCAAAGTGCGCCTGTATGTATAGCGGTATGCATGACACGACTTGATTATTATGATACAAGAATGGAAAAAGCATTATACGATTACGGATATTCCTTACAGGGAATTAATGGAATTATATGCAAATCCTGATTTTCTTTCGATTGGGGCCGCAATCCAAAGCGATACTTATTTTTTGATAATTTTTCCGGTTGTAAAAAGTAAAGAATTTAAAGTATCTGAGAAAGGCATAAAAATGCTTGTCTATGCTGATTATCTGCAAAACGGTATTTATCTTACTACGGCAATAAAATGTGTTAAAAAAGATTACTTGGTAGCGGCAAAAACAATAGAAAATTGTTCGCATATGCTTGAAAAAGAAATTGATTTGTTTAAAAATGTACATGTTGTGCTATTAATGGGTGATTTTGTTATAAAAGCAATAAACAGCATATGAAAAGTAAGCGTCAATTAATCCACACGCCACGGTCAACGAAGGGAGTAAGGTTGCGATGATGATTGACGATATTGGAAAAGCAAACAGGAAGGTGAATGGTTATATGTACTTTTGACAGCTCCAATATGGGCTGACAACGGTGAATGGATAAAAAAATATGCTAAATTCTGGATTTTCCTTCCCGAAGATACGGAGATTTTTGATTTTGAAAAATAATTACTCTTTTATACGGAAATACTCTGGCATGGAGAGGATATTCGCTGAAAATAGAAGGAAGAATAAAATTAAGATGAATGAACATTGCCTGTGTAATGTAGAGGAAGAAAACTTATGCAAATTATCTCATTTGATTTAGGTTGGACAATTGAAGATGAAACTGATGCGCAAATGCAAAGATGCAATGATACTGTCAAAATATTAAATAAATATGGGTATCAGATTTTAACGGAAGATATTTTAAATAAACAGGATGAATTAGGTGCATTTGGTTGTGGAGCTGTTTTTCGAGATTCATTGACTGCATTAGGAGTTTCAACAGAAGTTAAAAATATTATAAGAAATGAAGTAATCTGGAATCCGGTGCTGTGTAAAAAATATGACGGAATAGAAAAAGTATTAATTAAAATTAAAAATGGAGGAAATAAGGTAGCCATGATTGCAAATCAGTCAAAGCCTGTGATTGAACGACTTAAGAAATATGATATATATCAATACTTTGATGATATTATCTGTTCATGTGATGTGGGGTGTGAAAAACCTGATGAAAAGATATTTATGATACTAATGGATAAATATGGTAATGATAATGATTACTGGATGGTCGGTGATAGAGTTGATAACGATATTATTCCTGCAAAAAAATTAGGATGGAAAACAATCAGATTACTAAAAGGACCACACAGAAATTATTCTGAAAAAAATAAAAATGAAACGGCAGACTATACTGTAAAAGATATTGATGAAATAAGCAGAATACAGGAATTAAACGTTTGACAGTGCTCAATGTCATATGCGGGAAAATTATAGCAACTGTAAGATAACCCGTAAAGGCAAGAACTGGTATGCAGAAATCAATGATTGTATAATTACAGTAAATGCATACAGCTGCTCAATCATTACAGCGCATAAAATTAAATAAAAATCTGTCGGAAGTTTACCAGGCATATTGTTGCGAAGAAAGATTAGCCGTTATTTTATTTGCAGTAAAACAAGCCATATCCTGACGTTTTGTATACAGATTTTTTGTTGCACAAAAACGAATATGATAAGGTATTAATAACCAGCGTAAAAAGGGAAAAATAATGGATATAGAAAAATTACAACCAGGTGATCAGATAGGAATAATATCACCCTGCTATATAGTAAAAAAAGGTCAATATGATGAAGCTGTTAAAGGTTTGAAATCTCTTGGATATAAACCGGTCCTTGGTAGAAATATATATAAAGATACGTATGGTTATTCTGCATCGGAACAGGAAAGGGCTGATGATTTTAATGTTATGATAGCTGATCCGGAAATTAAAATGATACTGTTTGGAGGTGGATTTGCCGGAAATGAAATACTACCTTATATTGATTTTGAGAATATAAAAAGAAATAAAAAGTTTATACTCAGCTACAGTGATGGAACAAATATACTTAATTCAATTACATCGCATACTGGGCTGAAAACTTATTATGGGCAAAGACCCTCGACTTTTGTAAATATTACTGAATATAATAAAAAAACATTTATAAATAATTTTGTTAATGAAAATTGTATCGAATTTCTGAATAATAGTGATTGGAAAATAATTTTTCCTGTTCTGATGACCAGAAATATCTGCTTTTTTTGGAAGATTTTATCGAATTCAATTCACTAATAAAAGTGAGTATGTATCTATCAAATATTGAGCAGAACTCATTTATTGACAACGTCAGCGGTTTGTTGTTTGGTCATTATTGTGATAATAAAAATCAGGAATTGTTCGACAGGTTGTATCGTTTTGGTTTAAAACATAACATACCTGTAATTTATTGTGATGATTTCGGACATGGAGTAAATAATGGTATTTTGCAAATAGGAAGCGAGGCTGTTTTAGATACAGAAACAAAAAGTTTGAAGTATGTCAGGAAACTGGTATGAATATACAAATAAGAAAATAATAGTTTAATGTTATGGATAAAACAGTGAAAAAAATTATCAGGAATGACTATAATGAAGCATTAAAACTGAAATTGTGGAAAAAATATGAACATAACAGAGATCGTTATACGGAAAGTAAAAACTCAATTTGTAAAACAATATACACTGCTTGCTAAAGAAAAGTATGGCAAAAAATAGATGCGTCTGATGTCAGGTATTCAATTTCAGCCGTATTACTTCAAATTTATTTACTGAGATAGGAAATCTATGAAAAAAATTATAATTTTTTTTGCAGTTTATTTTTTTACGCTTGTTTCATGTAATTCACAGAAAGGAATATCTTCAGATTCAATAGTACCTTATTCTCAGAAAAAAATTTCAGAAGATATCATACCCAGCTTAAATGGCTGGCTGTTGTATAGAAAAAACAATCAGTATGCAGACTGGCTGGGAATAAAATATTTTAATAAAAAACTGCGAGAACCGATAAATATTATAATAATAGATGCGTATGCAAAAAGCCGAAAAGAGGCTATTGACACAGAGGGGGCCCGGCTTTAGTAAAGAAAAACCGACAATATTTAAAGGGATAAAGCATTTGTTTATTTCATTTGATGAAGCCCGTGACAATTTTGCATTAAAACTGAATGAAGGAAGTGTTTATAAAATAGCAGGCAGTATTGATTTGCATAATATTATAAACACAGAAAAAGAAACGACCGCAGACCATGATGGAAAAGCGGTTGTATTTGAAGCAAAAGAATAAGGACAGGCTAAAGAAAAGGGCAGATCCGGAATTTGTATGTTTGGATCAAATAAACAGAAGTACTGGCTCTCTGATCAGACATTTGCAAAAAAGTACGGATTCGCCGTTGTCGATTCTACGGATAATGGATATGAATTACTTGCACTTTCTTTTGATGGAACGACTCCTGAATTTACGGAAAATGTAAAAATCCATAAGATAAAAAATCAGGTAATAAAAAATGAAAAGACAAGTAGTGATAATAGCAGACATGGAAGGTGCCAGTGGCATATTCGGGAATAATAGTAATGCTTTTGTTCCCGGAACAGATGAATGGAAAACGTATGGAAGAGCGTGCATAACCAGTGATTTTTTTGCCGTCTGCGCTGCATTAAAAACATGCGGTATAGACGATATTTTCGTATATGACGAACATTATGCCGGAGACAGGGCTGGCTGCCTGCAATTTTTTGGGAGCGAAATATATAGCGAACATCGGGTGTGCCGCTTCTCATGATGAACCAAGAAGTATAAATGAGACGGTAACGTGTATTACGGTCAAAGACAAAAAGAAGAGATATGAGCCGGCATATACAGAAACCTGTAAACTGATAGAGGAACAGGTTATAAACGCAGTAAACGATAGTGACAGCAAAACGTATATCACTGTAAAAGAACCATGTGAAATAGAATTAGTTCTGGAAACGGGATACGAATTTTATTTTGAAGATGAGATACCCATAAAATGTAGACAGGATAAGCAGAAAGTGGTCTGGTATGCACCGGAAATAGAAACAGGACTGGAATTTCTGGATTATTTCAGAAGCAGAATCAAAAAACTATAGACTGATTAACAAAAAAACGGTAATCCCTTAGAGGAGAGGAAATAAAATTGAATGAACGAATGCTTGATAAACAGCATCAACCGTCTGAAGACGAAATAAGACGATTCATAGGCGGAGACTCCTGTAAAAACCTTTGTTTGATAAAAAACAAGCTGGAAGACTTTTTAGATTTGAATATAGAGTTGAAATTTCCTTTCGGCAATACTTATGGCTGGGGATATAAATTCAGTCACAGATCAAAACATCTTTTTTATATTTTTTTTGAAAAAGGGAGTTTAACACTTATGACACAGATTAATGAACCAGAGTCTGATAAGGAAAAGGGATTGATAAATGAACTTTCAGCAGATGGAAGAAAATGCTGGGAAACAAAATATCCGTGCAAAAACGGTGGATGGATTCATTATAGATTCAGCAGTACAGATAATTTGAAGGATGTCGGTATTTTTATAAGTTTACGAACCAAAAAAAGTATAACTCTGTCATAATAAAGAAAGATGATAATGATCAACAGGGTCTTCAGAACAAAGAAAAAAATGTGGAATATGATGAAGAAAAATACGGTTCACATGATATTGATCAGCAGACTGAATTAGAAACTGAGGTTCCCGTAACAATCTGCTGATAATCAGATATTCTGAGTTTACTTGATTTTTCTGCGGTACATCATGACACGCATTGCGTTTGCTGTGGCAAGCAGGGCGACTCCCGTATCGCCGAATACAGCCGTCCACATGTTTGCAATGCCAAGCGCACCCAATATCATAATACCGATTTTTATACTGAGTGAGAAAGCGATGTTTTCATGAACAATGCGTATCGTGCGTTTTGAAATACGGATTGCCTCGGCAATCTTTGCCGGCTCGTCTGTCATTATTACGACATCTGCCGATTCAATTGCCGCATCGGAACCTAATCCTCCCATCGCTATTCCTGTATCTGCTCTTGCAAGTACCGGTGCGTCGTTAATACCGTCGCCGGCAAATAAAAGTGTACCTTGTTTCTTTTTCCCATCCAAGCCTGATTCGGAAAGCAGTGCTTCCACTCTGTCGACCTTATCCCCCGGTAAAAGCTGGGCATATACCGTGTCCACGCCTGTTTTCTGTGCGACGTTATCAGCTGTTTCTTTGTTGTCTCCGGTGAGCATGACGAGTTTCTTTATACCCAGAGAGCGCAGTTGTTCCATTGCTTCTGCCGCGTCTTCCTTTGTCTGATCAGATATAACAATGTGCCCCGCATAAACTCCATCAACTGCAACATGGACGATCGTACCGAAATCATTTTCAGGACAGGGAACGAATCCCGTGACGTTGTTCGTTTTCATGAGTTTCATGTTACCTGCCAGAATATTCTGCCCGTTAAGATTCACACGGATGCCTTCGCCGCTTATTTCTTCCGGAGTTTCGATCCGTACAAGACTGCAGCACGGGCCGGAATGAGCTGTTCTGAGTGAACGGGATATTGGATGGTTCGAATAAGTTTCTGCGTGTGCAGCTATTGCAATAAGTTCATCTGCCGGAATACGGGATTCATCTGCCGGGTGGACTGCGGTTACGACAAACACACCCTTTGTCAGCGTACCGGTTTTGTCAAATACTGCTGTTTTAGTCCGCGCTAGCGTTTCAATGAATTCGCTTCCTTTAATAAGAATACCTCTCCGGCTTGCAGTTCCTATCCCGCTGAAAAAACTGAGCGGAACGGAAATAATAAGGGCACAGGGACACGATACGACAAGGAATATAAGTGCACGGTATATCCATGTGTGCGGATCATGTGTGATGAGCGATGGAACGACTGCAAGTATAAGGGCTGCCGCACATACAGTGGGCGTATAGATACGTGAGAACTTTGTTATGAATTTTTCTGATCTGGCTTTTTTCTCCGAAGCATCTTCGACCAGTTTAATAATGCGTGCTGCTGCCGATTCTCCGGCAATTTTTGTTGTGCGTATTTCGATGACACTTCCGGTGTTAACCGCTCCCGCCATGACGTCGCTTCCGGTAAATACCTCTACAGGAACTGATTCTCCGGTAAGTGCAGACATATCAAGAAAGGATTTTCCTGAAATGACCACTCCGTCTATAGGAATACGCTCACCCGGTTTTACGATGATTGTCTCGCCAGTCTTTACGTCATCAGGTGGTACTTCTTCAGTTCCGCTGCCGCGTTTTACAAATGCTTTATCAGGCCGTATTTCCATGAGTGCTTTAATCGATCTGCGTGAACTGCCGAGAGCCTTGTCTTCAAAAAACTCTCCGATCTGATAAAGAAGCATGACAGCAACCGCTTCCGGGTATTGTCCCACACCTACGGCTCCAAGAGATGCGACTGTCATCAGGAACTGTTCATCGAATACGTGTCCCTTGAACAGATTTTGCACAGCTGCCAGTACTACTTTTTTGCCGCAGACAAGATATGCAGCCAGATATAGTATGACAGACAGCAGTTCGTCCGCGGACGCAAAATTACCGAAAGAAATATTAAATACTGATAAGATATGGAAATGTGTGACTGCCATTCCGCCTGCAAAGAGGAGTGCAGCTGTAATAATCTGCTGTATTCCTTTTTCATCTGCTTCATCTTCTTCCATTTCAAGGCTGCAGGCTTGACACTGTTTTTTTTCATCATTCATAGTAAAATAATAACCTCCGTCTGGTGCGAATTTTTTTCAGTCTGCCAGATGATCAAGTCCCTGGCTCAGTATTGTATGAACATGCGCATCTGCAAGTGAATATATAAGGGATTTTCCATCCCTTTTGTATTTAACAAGCCCGTTTGCCTTTAGAATCCTCAGCTGGTGACTTATTGCTGACTGCGTCATGTGAAGTACCTTTGTGATGTCGTTTACCGACAGATCGGATTCAAGCAGCACAAACAGTATTTTGATGCGCGTTGAATCCCCGAATATTTTGAATAATTCAGCAAGGTCGAACAAAGCGTCTTCATCAGGGAGTTTATCCGAAATTTCCAGAACAGCTTTGTCATCTTTTTCGTCATATTCAGTAATTTCTTCCATGAGTTCAACTTCCTTCTGTCAGATAAATGAATTGATTAACATATGAGCAACTGTTCATATGTTAACTGGTTATCCTTGTTATGTCAAGACAAAAAAAAGACTGCCCGGAATTATATCGAATAATTTTCCGGGCAGCCCTTTTTTATGCTAATAGCAATCAATACGGGGGATTTTTATTTTTTTAAATCATCAGCCTTTTTTATATATTTTCCGGCCGCATATGAACTAAGTTCAAATTTATACGGAGTTTCGCTGCATGTACCGTAATACTTTACATCTTTATCGGTTCCTGTTTTGTATATAGTCAGTGTAATTTTCTGTGTTCCTGCAGTAATTACTGTTACAGACTCTGGTGTTTCCGGTAGAACAAAACTGTCGTCAAGCCACGAATTTGCACTGACTGAGTAGAGTGATTCAGCCCAGTTTCCTGCTTTTTCACTGTCTACTGCAGGCGTTCCGTCTGCTGCACTCCATACCGCAGGGCTGCCTGATTTTGCAACTGTCAGTGTTACACCGTTTACCGTTTCTGCAATATTTGAAAGTTGATCCTTGTCTGCCTTATAGATGATTTTGCTGCGTATGTCGTCCGCTGTTTTTCCGAACGTGTCGTGCAGATTACCGGAAACAAGACAAACATCCTTCCCGTTGTCAATCGTGATGTATGTCTGCGAACCTGTTGATGATGCCTTTCCTATTTTGAGCGTACGCAGTATCTTACCGCTTTTCGATGCGGTAACGGTTATAACTTTTTCGTCGTTAAGTTCGTACCGTTCCTCTACGGCTTCATTTCCGGTTTTACCGACTGTGTTGAGTACGTTGATTGACTTAACTGCATTTACTATACCGTCCGTCATACTTTCATTTGCCGCGTATTTTTTGTCACCTACAACCCAGCCGCTGTCTGCTTTAGCCAGCGAGATTGAATTGCTGCCGTTTTTAATAAGAATTGTGTCAATATCATCAGCAGTTGCAATTTTTTTTACCGGGCTGCGCAGGGCAAATACCAGCTGAATGATATAGATGCAGAGAAGTACTGCGCATGATGAAAGAAGTACTATTTTTCGTTTACTCATACTTATTTACCTTCCTTCGTTTTTTTTGTGATGATCCGTGTATCATCTGGATTATAACGGTCGTGAATTATCTTTCTGCGTTTTTCGCGCATACGCCAGATGAACAGGCCTGCGAGTGCAACAAGAATCGTAAGTCCGAATTCATTGAAGTATTTGGAAAGTAATGCGAAAGGACTGTCTGTATTTCTGAGTGTGTTCAGAGAAAGACCTTTCGTACGCATTGTGCAAAGATCGGCATTCCCGTTCATATAATCAATGATGTTGCGGGTGAACATAGCGATCGGTTCGGAACCGTTTTCGTCGATAAGCTGAGAACCTGTAATCTGCGACGTACCAGTAACAAAGATTTTACCGTTCTGCGTACTCTGTGAAAGATGTGTTTGAGCAGTGAGTGCACCGTTTTTCTTTTCTTCGGGAGTCGGATCAGCGGTAAACGCACTTTTGAACTTGCCTTCAAGCAGAACTGCAAGGTCTTCTGATTTTTCAGTCGACTTGTCGGCTGGTGCTGCTGTCATAAGCGGATTAAGCTGAATATTTTTTTCCATAAGCCACGATTTCGGTGACGATTTTGCAAGAATCGTAACTTTTACGTTTTTGTCATTCTGCGCTGCGGTTGTATCGACAGAACCTGCCTGCAGGAAAATCACGTAGCCAAGATTTTTCGTAATGACGTTTTTCGGTGCCAGCTGGCTGCTCTGGAGCAGCGGTGCCCAGAAAAGAGACACATTGCCGTAGCTCTGAGAGCGCTGTTTGTAGCAGTCTTCGTCGAGAACGTAATTCTTTCCGAGCTGTACGCCGTACTTATTGAGCAGTTTTTCCAGTTTTGTCTCATTCGGCGTATATACCGGTGCCTGATAATATCCCTGATTCTGTTCATTGAAAGGATCCACGTAGAACATAACGTTTCCGCCTCTCATAATGAACTGGTCTATCTTATACAGTTCCGCATCGGTGAATTCAGATTTAGGTCCGTTGATGACGACCGTGGTAATGTTTGTAGGTATGGAATCTTTTGTCAGGTTTATTTCCGAGAATTCATACAAGTCGGATATAAGCGACGAGAACCGCGACTGTCCGTTCTGCGAGTAGAGCTCTTCTTCGTTGTGTCCGGTAATGTATCCTATCTGTGTTGCTTTCGAAAGCAGACTCTGAAGGCTGTCACTGATAGATTTGTCGAGAGTATCAAGTCCGCCGATTGCATAACCGAACAGCGAACGCTGCATTGAAAGCGGGATAAGGCGGAAACTGTCACCATGTTCAATCACGAGTCCGATAACACCTGCTCCCTGAGAACCGTCTTTATTTGTCCAGTTGATGAGCTGAAGGCCGTATTTATCGGCGAGGATATGAATATCCGATGCGGGCGGATCAATTTTTTCATAATCGATACGGTTCAGGTTTTTTTTGTTGATACTGTCGTATGCCTTTTTTACGGTCGATTCAATAGTGTCGAATCCTGATATCTGGAAATCTTTAAGCTGACCGGTGACATATAATGTCATCTTGAGCCGGTCGTTCTGTCCAAGTCCTGCAAGCGTATCGGCAGTAGAAATCATCCGGCCTATTTTTGTCGTAAGCTTGTATTCAAACCCGTCCGAACTCGTAATACCGTCGAGTGTTTCTATTGAATCGGCATAGGAAATAACAATTCCCATATATGACTGCTTAAAGCCAACCTCGCTGTTTTTAACTTCCTGAATCTGAACCTGATTCAGACCATAATTAGCAGCAAGCGTCTGATTCGTTTTATCATTCATATCCATGAATGTATACGAGAAATTTTTGTTGGCCGCACCTTTGTATTCAACAAGGATATCGCGCACATACTGCGCCGTGTTACTGTACGGGGCAGGAAGATTATCGCTGAAAAATACTTTAAGCGAAAGCGGTTCGTTGAGTGTTTTCATGAGCTGCCTGCTTGCCGGCGACAGAGAGTACGATTTTGGCTGCGTAAGGTCGAATCGCAGAAATGCGCGGTGTCCTACGAGGTTTGCAAGAATTAATAATATAACAAGCAGGGCAAAATCGCTTGAGGGGCTTTTAAGCCAGTTAATAATTTTTTTCATATCAGATTATCTCCTTTCATTCTGCTGCGTGATTACAGTGAGATAAAAAAAGAACACCGTAATGGAAACAAAATACAGCAGATCGCGTGTATCGATGATGCCGCGTGAAATGGAAGTAAAATGCGCATTTACAGAAATGTACGACAGAACACTTACAGCCTGCGCCGGCAGGAAAATAAGAAACTGATCGATCATCGTGAGCACAATACAGATGATGAAAGCGGTGAAGAATGCAATAATCTGATTTTTTGTAAGCGAGGATGCGAACACGCCTATAGCGGAGAATGCTGCACACAGAAAAAGTGCGCCTAAGAAGCCGCCGATAACAGGACCTGCGTCAGGTTTACCGAAAATAACTGTCGGAAGAATGTACAACAGTGTCGGCGCAATCATGACCGCGGTACTGATGAACGCTGCCAGCCATTTGCCGGTGACAACGTCGGTTTCTGTAACGGGCAGCGTCATGAGTGTTTCAATAGAGCCGCTGCGTTTTTCCTCTGCAAAAATACGCATAGTAAGGGCCGGAATAAAAAACGAGAGCAGAATCGGGAGAAGACTGAAATAATTCCGGAGTTCCGCGCGGTTCTGCAGGAAGAATGTAGCAAAAAACAGGATTCCTGCAATAATCAGGAACAACCCTGTAACAATATATGCGACAGGGCTTGTAAAATATGTGCCCAGCTCGCGTTTCATAATGACGACAGCAGGTGACTGCCTTTTTCCTGATGTGCTGCTCATTTATCTGCCTCTTTATCTGATGTAGTAAGTTCGTGGAATACTTCCTCAAGACTGTTGCGCTGTATTGCAAGCTCGTAGAGGTATCCGTTTTTTGCGGCGGCTGTTTTGAATAGTGCCGGACGTATTTCAGCCGTACCTGCGACCGAAACAAGAAGCGTAAATGCGCTGCTGTCTTCCTGTATTTTTTCTCCTTCGGTAACAGTGACGTTGTCCACACCGTCGATTGTTCTGATTGCAGCTGCAAGCTCATGTTCGCCGCATCCGCCGGCCGTGAGTTTTACCGCTGCTTTATGGCCATAGCGTTCTCTCAGCTGTTCTGTCGGACTGTCTGCAACAAGTTTTCCTCCGGAAATAATAATGACGCGGCTGCATATCATTTCCACCTCGCCAAGAATATGAGTGGATATAATGACAGTTCGTGTTTTTCCTATTTCTTTAATAAGACTGCGTACTTCTCCTATCTGGTTCGGATCAAGACCGCTTGTCGGTTCGTCCAGAATAAGAATTTCAGGATCATTCATGAGCGCGTGTGCAAGGCCGACTCGCTGCCGGTACCCGCGGGAGAGTTCGCTTACGTTTTTATGCATGACTTCTTTCAGTCCGCATTCTTCACACAATCTCGGAATTTTTTCTTCGGGATTTTTGTCCTGCATTTCCGCAATGTACCGCAGATAGTCTTCTACTATCATGTCGCTGTACAGTGGTGCAGCCTCCGGCATGTAACCGATTTTTCGTTTTGATGCGACCGGAGCATCATCAATGTTTACACCGTCAATAGTGATTGTTCCATCAGACGGTTTTAGAAAACCGGTAATCATACGCATGGTCGTCGTTTTCCGGCCCCGTTAGGTCCCAGCAGGCCGACTATCTGGCCGGTCGGAATCGAAAAACTGATGTCATTTATCGCACGGAACGTCCCGTAATTCCGGGACAGGTGCGAAACTTCAATCATATATTTCCCCCAATTTAAAAATAAATGCGTTAAAACTATATATATAAGAAAAAATAATGACAAGAGTAGTTACGGAAAAAATAAAAACGTCTGATAAATTTATGTTGTTTTTTTGTGTCATATAGGATATATTTCTGGTAAGTAAGAGGGGAGTAGTTTCCCTGGCGGAATCAACATGCCCGGTTAGAAATCCAACCTGGTTCCGCCGCTCCGGTTTACCGGATAACAAGACCTTTTACCTGAGACATACACTGTTATGATGTTTCAGGTAAAAGGTCTTTTTTTTAGCCGGAATGATCCGGCCTTTGAAAGGAGTCCGTAATGGAAATGAAATGGTTCGTACTGGCACTTGCAGTTGTCATGTATCTGCTGGTGATCATTGTACAGGACAAAAAAGTGTGGTTTACTTCAATTGCCGCACTTGCAGTCATTATACTCGCTTTTTTTATGCCCGGCCGTATTTTCCCGTATAACGGCAGTATAAATAAATATTTTTATGCCGTTTTTCATGCATTCGGGACACTTATAAACTGGAACGTACTTATGATTTACATAGGCAGTATGGCAATTGCGGCACTTTTTATCTATTCAAAAGTTCCGGCCCGTATTGCCGATCTGCTTGTCGACTCTTCTCCCAGTACAGGAATTGCGATTGTACTCATTCTTGCAATGACAGGCATTATTTCGATTTTTGTAGAAAATGTTGCAACGGTGCTTGTAATGGCGCCGATTGCACTAGCGCTGTGCCGGAAAGTAAAAATCAATCCAACGTATTTTATGGTCGGTCTTGCTGTCATGTCAAATCTGGAGGGGACGGCTACGCTTGTAGGCGATCCTCCGTCAATGATTTTTGCGAGTTATGCCGGCTATACGTTCAACGACTTTTTCATACACAGCGGACGCGCTTCAATTTTCTTTATCGTACAGACAGGAATGATTGCCGGTTGTCTTTTTTTCTATGCTTTTTTTGCCCGGCAGAAGGGAAAGACAGAAGTTGCAAAAGAAAAAGTCGTATCGTATTTTCCTGCAGTTCTTCTGCTGGTAATGATTTTCGGACTGGCAGCAGTCTCGTTTATTCATACTGATTTCGGATACCTTTCGGGATTGTATGTCGCACTGCTCGGTTTTACCGGCATACTCTGGTACCGTTTTGTTCAGCATAAAACACGAAACGATACATGGACACTTGTAAAGGAACTTGACTGGGAAACAATTGCGTTCCTTATCGGCATATTTATTGTGATAGGAGCTGTTTCCGAGACAGGGCTGCTCAGGGATTTTGCGTCATTCCTTGCACGAATTACGGGCGGCAGTATACTGGCAGGTTTTGTACTGATACTTGTCGTATCTGTCATTATTTCAGGTTTCGTCGATAACGTACCGTATATTATCGTAATGCTCCCTGTTGCACAGGTTCTTGCCGCACAGATGAATCTTATGCCCGAGCTGTATATGTTTGCACTGCTTATAGGTTCCTGCCTGGGTGGAAATCTTACACCTTTCGGGGCAAGTGCGAATATTGTTGCGATGGGAATTCTGAAGAAAGAAGGATATCCGATGAAATTTACCGGCTGGCTCAGAATAGGTGCGCCCTTTACGGCCATTACGACTTTTGCGGCGGCTCTGCTGCTCTGGTTTGTGTGGAGATGAAAATCACGCGTTGATGCTGAAGAGTACACCGGACTGCGGCTGTGCACCCGACAGAATGTACGGTGTACTGTGAACAGCCTGCTGAATCTGTTTCTGGTAATTCTGAATAAGAGCGTCTACCTGTTTGTCACTCAGATTCTGGGCACTCATCTTCGGCTGGTTTTTTATGGCTGTCAGATGCTCAATAAGCGTATTAAGAATCTGTATTTTACTGATAGAAACGCCGCTTTCTCCCTGCCGGGCAGCAATGCCTGAAATATGGTCGAACTGTGCATATACGACAGACATCGGATTAACCGGTACGTATAACTTTCCGGATGCGCTGCCGGAGGCAAACGTACCGTATGAGTACGGATTGACTGTTCCGATATTGAAAATCATACTGTGCCTCCTTTTTATAAGTTTCTACTATATATATCGGACAGTGGCAGGGAAAG
>Ga0172378_10001627_pt1 | contig 20875 bp, 18 predicted proteins | sample GrowelOW332metaG_FD_119755 | JGI IMG/M metagenome (GOLD analysis project Ga0172378, IMG submission 119755) | Groundwater microbial communities from an aquifer near a municipal landfill in Southern Ontario, Canada - Pumphouse #3_1 metaG | ecosystem: Environmental > Aquatic > Deep subsurface >... | reverse complement strand
TGGGAAATAGTAGCTATACATACTTTTGTTCAGCGAGTTGGTGGCCGGGTGACCGGAGGTGAGATGACCAGCCAGAAGCGTATAGTGAATGGTCCCAAGAGAGGCCACTGAAAGCATAGGTATGTGAGTAGGCTGGAACGGTTGCCACCGTTATAGGGCTAGAGTATCGGATGCAGTTATGTATTCTCGTACTTGAAAAGAGAAGTTGTTGTTTTATTAGGGTGGTTTACGAATCCATTTCGTCCCTTCACAGGGAGAGATGGATTCTTTTTATATAAAACAAAAACTTGAATCAGGGTGGTACAGCGAAAACCATTTCGCCCCTTACAATGTTTAAGATATTGTAGGGGGCGGAATGGTTTATTTTTTTGTTGATTTAATTTTAAATTTAAATAAAAATGGAGGAATTATCATGTTAAAAGTATATTTAAATCAGGTTATTGAGGGGAAAAATCTTTCAAAAGATCAAGCAGCTGCCGCAATGAATGTCATTATGAAGGGTGAAGCAAGTGAAGCACAGATTGGTTCGTTTTTGACAGCACTGAAGATCAAAGGTGAGATCAGTGAAGAAATTGCTGGTTTTGCGCAGACACTTATCGAGCATGCGGATACCGTAAAGCATGATAAGCCGGTTATCTGTAATTGTGGCACGGGTGGTGATACAAAGAATACCTTCAACATATCGACGGCAGTTGCCTTTGTCCTTGCTGGTGCCGGGGTAGCCGTAGCAAAACATGGCAATCGCAGTGTATCAAGTGCCTGTGGCAGTGCGGATGTACTTGCGGCACTTGGTGTAAATGTTGATTTGCCAGCAAGCCGGGTTAGTCAGGAAATCAATGAAATCGGCATTGGTTTTTTGTTTGCTCCGGCGCTCAATAAGGCAATGCGGTTTGTGGCAAAACCGCGTAAGGAACTTGGTTTTCGCACGGTGTTCAATTTGCTTGGACCTATCATTAATCCAGCAAATCTTGACTATCAGCTTGTTGGTGTTTATGATGGCAGTCTTACGGAAAAAATTGCAGACGTACTGAAGTCTGTTGGTGTAAAACAGGCTATGGTTATTCATAGTGAAGATGGCATGGATGAAATATCAACGCATGCAAAAACGAAGGTCAGTGAGCTTCGCAATGGTGTGGTGACTAATTACGAAATTGATCCCCTGAAATATGGTTTCAAGAATGGCACGGTAGAGGATTATAAGGGGGGACAGCCAAAAGAAAATGCAGAAATCATGCTTGATATTTTAAAAGGAAGCAAAAGTGCAAAGCGTGATATCGTACTTCTCAATGCTGCAGCTGGGTTCTATATTGCAGGAAGAATTGATTCCATTGAAGCGGGTATTGAACTGGCAAAGCAGACCATAGACTCTGGTGCGGCTTTAAAAAAACTTAATGCTCTTGTCGAAGTAAGCAATGGAAGGGTTGCATAAAATATGATCGTCAAAATTTGTGGGATTCGTTCACTGGAAATGGCAAAGGCGGCAGAAACTGCCGGAGCCGATTTTATCGGCTTTGTTTTTGCTAAAAGCCGTCGTTCCATAAAGCTGGAATTGGCAGAAAAGATTAGCAAGGCGGTACCAGACGTAAAAAAAGTCGGTGTGTTTGTTAATGCAACAATTGATAAAGTAAAGCAGACGGTAGAGGTTTGTCAGCTGGATTATGTACAGCTGCATGGAAGTGAACCGGAAGAGTATTGTTGTACAGTTGGCTGTCCGGTTATCAAGGCATTTCGCTTTGGTGATGATTTTTCTGTAGAACAGGCCAATGCATATCCGTCAGAAATGATTCTGGTAGACAGTGGCAGTCAATTACAGCCAGGTGGTACAGGTAAAAAATTTGCATGGCAGGAAGCAGTGACTGGGCTGGCTTTGCTAAATAAACCGCTCATAATCGCCGGTGGTCTTGCTGTGGGAAATGTAAGAGAAGCAATGGAGTTGTTCAGACCGTATGGTATTGATGTATCAGGGGGGGTTGAGACAGATGGCGTCAAGTCAGCAACAAAAATTTATAATTTTATTCAGGTGGTACGGAAAAACGAATGGAGGATAAGCTGATGAAAAATATATTGACAGAGATTGTTGAAAAGAAAAAAGAAATTGTAGCGCAGGACAAGCGCATGCAGTCACTCTATGATGTAAAACAACAGCTTAAGCCAGGAGAATTTCGCATGTCGCATAAGATCAAAAAAAATAACTGGAGTCTTATTGCCGAGTGTAAACTGCAGTCACCAGCAAAGGGGCGTATCTGTACAAAGTACTCAATTGTTGAACTTGCTAAGGTCTATGAGCAGAATGGTGCAAGTATCTTGTCAGTGCATACAGACCCGCATTTTCTTGGAAAAAATGAAGATATACAGAGGGTTCGGGCAGTTACAGACCTGCCTGTTTTGCGAAAGGATTTTATTATCGATGAATATCAGATCTATCAGGCACGTCAGCTTGGAGCTGATGCAATTCTGCTTATTGCACGAATCCTGTCGCCTGCACAGCTTAAGGAATATGTATATACAGCCTGGAACCTTGGTCTTGATGTACTTGTCGAAGTACATGATGAAGCCGACATAAAATCGGCGGAGAACACACCCGCAGAATTTATTGGTGTAAACAATCGCAATTTAAGCACATTTAAGACGGATATACAAAATACAATTGATTTGATTTCGTATTGCGATCGAGAACGTACGCTTATCAGCGAAAGCGGTATTCATGATGGAACAGACGTTGAAAGACTGCAGCAGGCTGGAATCAGCGGAATTCTTGTCGGAGAAAGCCTTGTCAGGGCAGATGATATTGGCAGAAAGACAAGGGAGCTTTCCCTGCAGGCTACCCTACAGAAAGTAACGGCATGATAAAGTCTAAAACATAGATAAAACTGATTATGAAATTAGTGGAGGAATCGATTATGGGAGAAAATAAAGTTGGACGATTTGGCAAGTATGGCGGACAGTATGTACCGGAAATTGTAATGCCGGTGCTTATGCAGCTGCAGGAAGCTTATACTAAATATAAAAATGATGATTCATTCAAGGCTGAAGTAAAAAAGTATCTTGACGAATATGCTGGTCGGCCAACCATGCTTTACTATGCAGAAAAACTTACCCAGCATTATGGTAAGGCAAAAATTTATTTAAAGCGTGAAGATCTTTTGCATACAGGTGCCCATAAAATAAACAATGCGCTTGGGCAGGCAATATTAGCAAGAAGAATGGGTAAGAAGCGCATTGTTGCGGAAACAGGCGCGGGTCAGCACGGTGTAGCCTGTGCAACAGTTGCGACACTTTTTGGGATGGAATGTCATGTTTTTATGGGCGAAATGGACATGAAGCGTCAGAAACTCAACGTGTTTCGTATGCGGCTTCTTGGTGCAACAGTTATTCCGGTAACAAGTGGAACGGGAACGCTTAAGGATGCAACAAGCGAAGCGATACGTTATTGGGCTTCAAACATTAATGATACACACTATATTATTGGCTCGGTTGTCGGACCACATCCATATCCTACAATTGTACGTGATTTTCAATCTGTCATTGGGGCTGAAATCAAAGAACAGATCAAAAAAACGGCTGGCGGCAAGGTCGACTATCTACTTGCCTGCGTTGGTGGTGGCAGCAATGCAATGGGGACGTTCTATGATTTTTCTAATGATAAAGATGTTAAAAAAATTGGTGTTGAAGCAGCTGGGCGTGGCAATGGTAATGGAGATCATGCCAAGACACTCTCACAAGGACGCCCAGGCGTTTTACATGGTGCGTACAGCTATCTTTTGCAGGATGATGATGGACAAGTCGTCGAAGCATATTCTATATCAGCTGGGCTTGATTACCCGGGAGTCGGCCCGGAACATTCTTATTTTAAGGACGCCGGTATTGTACAGTATGTATCTGTAAATGATAAAGAAGCCCTTGATGCATTCCAACGGTTATCCCGTATTGAAGGTATTATTCCGGCAGTGGAAAGCTCACATGCACTGGCGTATCTTGAAAAGCTTATGCCGACAACAGTGAAAGCACAAACGGTTGTCGTTTGTCTTTCGGGCCGTGGTGATAAAGATGTGCAGATGGTAGCAGAAACATTAGGGGAGGAAATCTAATATGACACGTTTAAGCAAACGAATGAATGAATTAAAAAAATCGGGTAAAAAAGGACTTTTCATTTATATTACAGCTGGAGCACCAGATTTGGATACGACCGTAGAAACCGTCAGACAGGCGGAAAAGGCAGGGGCTGATGTTATCGAACTGGGTATACCGTTTTCCGATCCGATGGCCGATGGCCCGGTAATCCAAAAAGCAGCTGTAGCCGCGATACGAAATGGCATAACACTAAAAAAAATACTGGGAATGGTAAAGGAAATCCGAACGTTTTCGCAGATACCGCTTGTTGGCATGGGTTATATTAATAACATACTGAACTATGGTGTTGAAAAGTTTATTGAAGATTTTAAAACAGCAGGTATGGATGGTGTTATTATTCCGGATTTACCACATGAAGAATCGGCTTTTATGAGAAGGGTCTGCATAAAGAAAGAGTTCAATCTTATCGAGTTTGTTACACCCAATACTGTAGCAAAGCGTGTCGAAGAAACTTGCAAAAGCGCAAATGGCTTTATTTATTGTGTATCAGTCAACGGTGTAACAGGTGTGCAGAAAATCGACTACGGACCAATCAATAATGTCGCAAAGATGGTCCGCCGGCATAGCACTATACCGCTTGCCGTTGGTTTTGGCATCGGCTCAGCGGAAGCTGCACTTGAGGCAAGTGAAGAGGCAGATGCCGTAATTGTTGGCAGTGCTGTAGTCAAGCGAATAATGGAAAATGATAAAGCAGGGGCAATGCAGCTTATTCACGATATTCGTACTGCTCTGGATGAAAGGGTGAAATAAATGAAGACAGTACCAGAAAAAGAGAGATTTATAAGTTTAGCCCAAAAAGCAAATGTTGTACCCGTTACCATAGAACTATTTACGGATATGGATACGCCTGTTTCCATTTATTACAAGCTTGTCGGCGAGGAACCGGGCTTTATTTTGGAATCTGTCGATACAAGTCGTCAATTCGGACGCTTTTCCTTTATTGGGGCTGAACCGTTTGCTGAAGTTCGTGTGTTCAAGAACAGAACGCTTATCAAAGAAAATGGGCAGGAACTTGTTGTTAAGGGAACGCCGACAGAAGCACTGAAAAATTATCTTGGTAAATATCAGGCTGCTGTTGAGGACCCGCTCATTCCACTTTTGGGTGGTGGTGCTGTTGGCTATTTTAATTATGAAGTTGCAGCGACATTCGACCGTATACGCGGACTTTTTATAGAAGACGATGAGCTTTTGGGGCAGTTTATGATTTGTCGTATCCTTGTAGTTGTCGATCATTTAAAGAACAAAATGCAGCTTACCTATCTTGCTGGTGTTTTATCGGAAGATGACGCAGCAAAGGTTTATGAGGATGCAATTAAGAAAATAGTTGCGGTCAGAAAAAAATTAAAAAATGTACACATTGAAGCAGTAAAGAAAACATATCCAGCTAGAAAACTTAATTTTTTGAAAAAATATGGTGAACCACCAAAAACTTTTCTTGAAAAAATCCGCATAGCGAAAGAACATATTGCAGCGGGTGATATTTTTCAGATTGTGCCATCCCAACAGTTTAGTGAAACACTCACGCATCCGCCATTTCTTTTTTATCGGCGGTTGCGTCAGGTGAATCCATCCCCCTATATGTTTTATATGAACTTTGGTAGGGTGAAGCTTGTTGGCGCTTCACCAGAAATGCTTGTAAAGCTCAGCGGGGATACTGTCTATACGTATCCGATCGCAGGTACTCGTAAGCGTGGTAACGATACAGCGGAGGATGAAATACTTGGTGTTGATTTGAAAGCAGATGAAAAAGAATGTGCAGAACATGCAATGCTTGTTGATCTTAGTCGAAATGATATCGGCCGTATCAGCAAACCGGGGACGGTACACCTCAAAAAATTCATGCAGATTGAAAAGTTTTCCCATGTCATGCATATGGTTTCTGAAGTTTGCGGTACAATCCAAAATGGTTATAAGCCGCTGGATGTGTTGAAGGCCTGTTTCCCGGCAGGAACTGTCAGTGGGGCGCCAAAGATACGCGCAATGGAAATTATTAATGAGCTTGAGGACAAAAAGCGCAATGCGTACTCTGGTGCAGCCGGTTATATTGATTTTAATGGCAATATGGATATGTGTATTACACTGCGGACGATGCGTATTGAAGGTACGATGGGTGTCATTCAATCGGGTGCCGGTATTGTTGCTGATTCAGTTGCTGAGAAGGAATATAAAGAGATTTTACAAAAGTCAAAGGCACTTTTTGAAGTTGTCGAAGAGGTGGAAAACAATGATTTTATTGCTTGATAACTACGATTCTTTTACTTATAATCTATATCAATATTTTGAAGAACTTGGTGTACATGTTGATGTTGTACGTAATGATTGTATAACCATCGAAGGGATTGAAGAACGTCAGTATGAGGCCATTGTTATTTCCCCCGGAGCCGGTACGCCAAAGGATGCTGGTATAAGCAAGGCAGCTGTACTTTATTTTGCTGGCAGATTACCAATTTTAGGTATTTGTCTCGGTCATCAGGTCATCGGTGAGGCTTTTGGTGGAACAATTATACGTACAACAGTGCCTATCCATGGGAAAGTCTCTAAGCTTCTGCATGATAGCAGGGGAAGTTACCGCAATCTTTTTAAAAATGCTGTCGTTGGGCGTTATCATTCACTTATAATTGATAAAGACAGTATACCGGATTGTCTTGAAGTATCTGCGCAGCTGGAAGATGGAACAATCATGGGAGTACGTCACAAAAAATATAATATCGAGGGCATGCAGTTCCATCCGGAGTCAATATTGACACCAGAAGGAAAAAACATACTGCAAAGCTGGTTGACAAAATGAAAACAGGAGTGTGTTGCTGCGACAGCGACATACTCCTGTTTTGTGTTATTAAATGGTTAAAATACAGTCAAAACAAATCACTGGCTTAGCCAGTGTATATTACTTGCAAACTTTATTACGCCCGCTGGATTTCGCACGATAAAGAGCCTTATCTGCGTTGCCAATAAGTTCCAATACGTCTTCTTCAGGGGAACATTGCATGGTTACAATGCCCAGGCTGACTGTAAGATACTTTGAGATTTTAGACCCTTTATTGCAGATATGAAGACTCTCAATAGCACTTCGCATTTTTTCAGCAAGGATTTCAGTATCCTTCTCATTCGTTTTTGGTAACATACAAATAAATTCCTCGCCACCATATCGGGCCATGAGATGTGATGGATGGGACACACTCTGAGCTAAAGATTTTGCAACCTGTTTTAGGCAATCGTCGCCAATAAGATGGCCATAATAGTCATTTAAACTCTTAAAAAAATCAATATCAATCATAATGAAAGATAATAGTTCTTTGTGTTTTGCTAATTTAGTGTATTCTAAAGACACGGTGTTGTCAAAGTATCGTCGATTTGCCAGATTGGTCAAACCATCAACATTGCTTAATATTTCAAGCTTTTTTATGGCCGCTTTTAACTGTTCTTCGAGTATTTTTCTCTCATGAATATCAGTCAACATAATAAAAGAACCCATATAATTGTTTTGGTCATCCAGCATTGCTTTTGCAGACAAAGTTACCCAATGATTAGAATCATCTTTTCTTCGTAAATATTGCTCATAGGTTGCATCTTTTCCTTGCATTCGTTCCTGTATTTTTCGTTCCAGATCTTCTAAATGTTCTTCAAAAAATAACCTTTTTAAAGATTGTCCTATCAATTCATTGATTTTATAACCAAGCATAAGTGCCAATTTGTTATTAACAAATATTATTTCCAAGTCGTATCCAATAATCAAAATTCCTTCATTGGCAGCTTCAACCATAAAACGATAACGTGCTTCGCTTTTTTGCAATTTTTCTTCGGCTGTTTTACGATCAGTAATATCAGACCCAAGAACAATAAAAGAACAAACTTTTCCCGTAGTGTCAAATTCAGGTACATAGTCTACTTTAAGCCAACGTTTTCCCATCTGCATATTAAAATAATACTCATACGCTATATTCTTCCCTTTTTTTACGGCTGAAATGTAATTAAGCGCATTTTGATAGTTCTTTTCTGAAAGTATTTCATTCATATGTTTACCGATGATTTGTTTTCTTGGAATATCATAAGCTTTGCTAAATACATTATTAACAAACTTATAGCGCAAGGTAGTAGCATCAATATAGGCAACATAAGCAGAAATGTTATCCAGGATAAAAGACGACTTTTCATTGAAAGATTTTTTTAATACGAAACGGGTTCGTTTCAATAGAATCACTCCTTTTGTGAAATCTCATAGGTTTACTGTTTTAGATTATTTATTTTAGAGGACCTATACGATCTCACTATATGGAATATCATCATTATCAGTAGATTTTGCTGCTGATTTATTCATAGGAGCATTAAGGAATGTATTTGCATATTTCTTACCATACAGTTGTTTAAACAACATACGCGATTCATTAAATACGTTTCAGGCTTTCCTTATTTCAAAATTATCCAGTCCATTTTTTTCGCTTAAAAATTTAAAAGCAGGTTCCAATAATACATTTAGTTCATCAAGGGTTAAATCGGTGGTTCTGTCAATTTTACATAAGAATTGTAAAACAGTTGCAGTGTTACAATTTTTGGAATTATATCTTTCGGCATTTACATAAATATAAAACTGTCTTCCGGAAGTTATAATCTCATTATCAAACAGAGATTTTCGTATTGCATTGGCGATTAAAGAAGGCTGTTTTTCGCCTCCTTCTTTTAACTTACAAGAAATATAGAATTCAATCATATTTAAATACCTTTGCTCTCTTTAGATTGTTGATTAGTCCCTTATAAAGCCAATGCATTTTATTTGGTATACAGACTTTATAAATGATTTCAGCATTGAATTACTAAATTACCTTAAATGATTTTCTAAAAATTCAATAACGCATGCCTTCTTAATATCTGATAAATATGCCATTAGTTTGACAGCATACATATTCGTTTCGTTTTCTTTGCTTGTGTTGGAAAAAAACTACGCATACCTTTTTCCAAGTTAGTTATTTCAGTATTAGTGCTGACTGTCTTTGAATCAACTCCCATTATTGTATGCAGCGTTTTTTTATTGGGCTTATAAAATTATTTGTAACAGTCTGCTTATTTATAAACAGTTTACTATATGTGTAACCAAAAGGGAACAATTTATAAAATATTAACTAAAAAATGTGTTGTTCCTGTTTTGCGTTATTACACCATTTTACAGTAACATATAAAACGTTATACAATCCTTATTAAGTATGATAAAATATAATATAGTGCAGTTTTCTGCAAATCAGAGATATAAAGTTGGAGTCGCTAAGAAGGCGGCTCATAATTTGTTTGGAGGATATATATTTTGTCAGTAGAAGAACTTAACAATGAGATTAAAAAACGCCGTACATTTGCGATTATTTCGCATCCGGATGCCGGTAAAACAACATTAACAGAAAAACTCCTGCTCTATGGTGGAGCAATCCATCTTGCAGGTTCGATAAAATCACGTAAGACACAGCGGCATGCCGTATCAGACTGGATGGAAATCGAAAAGCAGCGTGGTATCTCAGTAACGTCGAGTGTGCTGCAGTTTGACTACGATGGCTGTCGTATTAACATTCTTGATACACCAGGGCATCAGGATTTCAGTGAAGATACCTATCGTACGCTTATGGCAGTAGACAGTGCTGTAATGATCATTGATGTGGCAAAAGGTGTTGAAGCACAGACGAAAAAACTCTTCAAAGTTTGTAAGCAGCGTGGGATTCCAATCTTTACTTTTGTTAATAAGCTGGATCGTTATGGTAAGGCACCGCTTGACCTTATGGATGAATTGGAAACTGTTTTGGGAATTCGTTCATATCCAATGAACTGGCCAATCGGTACAGATGGTAACTACAATGGTGTTTATGATCGTCAGAAAAAGACAATCGAGTTATTTAGTGCGGATGCGACACATGGACAGAAGGAAAGAACTTCTGTGACGGGCTCGCTTGATGATGAAAAAATAAAAGAACTCATTGGCAAAGAAAGCCAGGAGACTCTTATGGAAGATATCGAGCTTCTTGATACAGCTGGTGAAGAATTTGATTTCGATAAGGTTGCAGCAGGTGAGCTTACACCGATGTTTTTTGGTTCAGCAATGACGAACTTCGGGGTACAGAATTTTCTTGAGGAATTTCTTCGTTTAGCACCGCCACCAGCACCGCGCAATTCGTCGGATGGCATTGTCCAGCCCAATAGTGAAGAATTTTCAGCATTTGTCTTTAAGATACAGGCGAATATGAATCCGGCGCATCGCGACCGCCTGGCCTTTATTCGTATTTGTTCAGGTAAGTTTGAGCGAGGTATGAGCGTGTATCATCACAAGACTGATAAGATGATTAAGCTTTCGCAGCCACAGCAGTTTCTCGCGCAGGATCGTCAGATCATTGATGAAGCATATCCGGGTGATATCGTCGGACTTTTTGATTCGGGAGTATTTGGTATTGGCGATACACTTTGTATGGCAGAGCACAAGTTTAATTTTGAGGATTTTCCGGTATTTCCACCCGAAAAATTTGCTCGTGTCCAAGCAAAAGATACGATGAAACGTAAGCAGTTTGTTAAGGGGATTATGCAGCTTACACAGGAAGGTGCGATACAGCTTTTTCGTCAGGCTGGTACGGGTATGGAATCTTATATTGTCGGTACAGTTGGCACTTTGCAGTTTGAGGTTCTTGAATATCGCCTGAAAAATGAATATGGTGTAGATATTATTATGCAGATGCAGCCATATGAAGTTGCGCGCTGGCTTGCCTTTAAGAATGGTAATGCTGTTACACTAGAAAAGCTTCATGGGGCGGATCGAGGCATGTTCGTCTATGATCGCAATGAAAACCCGGTGCTTCTTGTAAATAATGAATGGGCACTTGGTTGGATTATGGATAATAATCCGGAACTTGAAATGTTTCATGTACCGATTGATAAAAAAGAAGCATAATAGAAATGACAGGCTGCGCATTGCAGCCTGTCATTTCTTAAAGTATATCTTATGGATTTCGTCAACGATTTGTTCGAGATTGTTCGGTCGGAAACGGATATTGTAACCGATGAAAAGCGGTGATGTCGCAAAGCGCGGCAGGATTTTTACGCAAATACGATTGTCAACAAGGTAGAAAAAAAGATTGTAGCTTTTACAGTGTTTGTTGAAGTGGTGCATGAGATAGTCAACGGCAATCTGAATGTAGTCCGCAATCGTATCAATCTGGCTATTGTCACTGGCAACGACATTGAGTTCACCAAAACCGATTCTTGGGATTGTTGAAATGTTGAATTCAACGAAGTCTTTTTTATCAATAGGCAGGCCATAGAATTCCTGTGGATTATACATGAGCTGACTATCAAGAGTTTTGAAGCCGATGATTTGCATATGTGGATGACGTATCGTGCCACCTGAAAGAGGACCATGGTTCTTGAAAAATAAAACGGATTCATATAAACCAGAACTGATCATATCAAGCCAGTGACGGATGCCGAAACGGATGAGTGCATGCATATGTTCCTTACTGTAGTCCGGAATATCCTTATCACAGGAAGTGCTTTCGATGAGAACCGTCTGGTAGGCATCTTTCAGCACATTGTATTTGTTTTGCAGTAATAAGAGTTCACCATCGGTATCAATGATGTTTGTGAGCTGCTCACGGTGGCAGAATGGACAGTCTGCCGTTTGATTAATGATATTTTCCGGCTTTTTTTGGCCGAGTGTTATGTCAAATCCAATGAGATTAATTTCCATATGTACCACCTTTTAAAAATTGTACTGGAATACTTAGTAGAGAAATGATATAATTCATTAGCTGTCAATCTATAAGTATTTTATTGTTTATTGTATAGCTTTATTATATAGGTTTTTTGTAAAAAAGAAAGTGGAAGTTTTCTTTAAGGCGGGTGTTTTAGATTAGCAGGCAGGATAGTATAGAAAAAAAATCAGGTACAGGGGAGTCTTTCCTTAAAGGGACTTTTATTCTTACAATAGCCGGAATTGTTGTTAAGGTTATCGGGTCATTGAACTGGATTTTTGTCTCACGTGTACTTGGTGGTGAAGGTATAGGTTTATACCAAATGGCTTTTCCAATATATTTCTTTGCGTTAAGTGTTTCGACGGCAGGGGTACCGGTTGCAATATCAATTATTACGTCGGAACGTGTAGCATTGAAGGATATTTTTGGCGCAAAACGGATTTTTCGTATATCGATGGGGCTTATGTTTATTACGGGAATTGTGTTTAGTTTGCTTACGTACTTTGGAGCGCAGTGGCTTATTGATTTCCATTTTATTCGTGATGCCAGAGCGTATTATTCGGTCATTGCATTAGCACCAGCAATATTTTTCGTTACATTGCTGGCGAGTTCACGTGGTTATTTGCAGGGTTGGCAGCGTATGACACCGACAGCTGTTTCACAGATTGTTGAGCAGATTTTTCGCGTTATCACGATGGTTCTTTTTGCAAATCTTTTTTTACCATGGGGGATCGAGTATGCGGCTGCTGGTGCAAGCCTTGGTGCGTTTGCCGGAGCGATAGCAGGTCTTATTGTACTTGTCTATTTTCATTGGAAATTAGAGCGGGATATTATTCGTGAATATGGCGAGGAAATCAAAGCACAACCTGTCGTAAAAAAGGATTCTTGCTGGAAAATTATAAAACGTATTTTTATATTAGCATTGCCGGTATCAGCAGCAAGTATCATGCTGCCAATTGTTTCGAATCTTGATCTTATGATTGTACCGGCAAGATTAGAAGCTGCTGGATATTCAGTTAATGAAGCAACGGAGCTCTTTGGCTATCTTACGGGAATGGCTGTGCCACTGGTGAATCTTGCGACGATACTTACAGCATCTTTAGCAGTCAGCATCGTACCAGCAATTTCTAAGGCACGGGCATTAAACGATACAGCGCGTTCGTTTAACCAGACTGCTGCAGCGATGCGTATATCGAATTTTATCTGTTTTCCGGCATTTGTCATTGTGTTTGTTTTGGCTACGCCAATTTCTACACTTATTTATAATGCGCCGAATGCAGGACCAGCTGTATGGGTATCTTCATTTAGTATTGTATTATTGGGCCTTCATCAAGTGACGACAGGGGTATTACAAGGGCTGGGGCATACATCGATTCCTATGATTAATATGATTTTGGCAGCGATTGCGAAAGTTATATTAAACTGGGTACTCACAGCAATGCCATCGCTTGGTATTATGGGGGCTGCATGGGCGACGGTTGCGGATATTGGTATAGCGGCATTGATTAATATGTATTTTATTTATAAATATATTGGTTATAAAATGGAGTTATCACAGGTTTTGAAGACAATTGTTTCAGCAGTGATTATGGGATTGGCAATCAGTTTTTCGTATACCTATATTCTTCAGCAACTGTCAAGCAATGCGATAGCAACGTTTAGTGCAGTTGTGATTGGCTGTGTTGTTTATCTTGTAGTTCTTTTGCTTTTGGGTGGAATCAAGGAAGATGATATTGAACGCATACCTGTATTGGGGAAAGTCAGTATAAAATTTTTAAAAAAAACGGGTATATTTAAGGTGTAAACAGGAGGTTTACCGGATGATACGGAAATTTGTTTTTGTTTATAATCCAGTATCGGGAGATGCGACATTTAAATATAAGCTGGATGAGATGCTGGAAAAGTTTCAGACGCGTGACTGTATGCTTATTTTGTATCGTACACGTAAAGATAATACAGGTGTATTTGCTGAGTTTGTTCGCAGCGCGGATGCTGAAGGCGTTATTGTTGCCGGTGGTGATGGAACTTTGCATGAGATCATAAATATCATGATTAAAGAGAAAATTGATTTACCAGTTGGAATCATTGCAAGTGGGACGTCGAATGATTTTGCTTCATATCTTGGTATTGATCGTGATCTTGATGCATATATTGATCGTATTGTTGGTGGTGGAACCATGGTAGTTGATATTGGAAGGGTAGGAGAAGAATACTTTGTCAATGTCGCTAGTGCGGGGATGCTGACATCTGTTGCACATGAAGTTGATGCGCGCCTTAAAAATGCTTTAGGTAAGATGGCATATTATTTACGTGGTCTTGGTGAATTGCCGCGTTTTAGGGCATTAAATCTTGAAATACAGGCGGATGAGCAGCTTTTTCATGAAAGGGCATTTCTTTTTGTCATTGTTAATAGTGGTATTGTCGGAAGCCTCAAAAATATTGCTGTAAATGCGAAAGTAGACGATGGAAAACTGGATATGCTGCTCGTGAAGCAATGTAATATTCCAGAGCTTATGACATTGACGGCAGAAATTGTAGCGGGCAAAAGTGTAACAAAGACAAAAAACATTCTTTATATTCAGGCATCGCGTTTTACGATATCTTGTGACGAAGAGTTGGAAAGTGACCTTGATGGTGAACGTGGTCCTAAGTTACCACTTAATATTGAGACGGTACCAGCTTGCATGCATATATATTACTGAAGAAAACAGTAAAAAATAAAACATACCAAGGAAAATAAGATGGTTTTCCTTGGTATGTTTTATTTTTGTTGTTCTCAGCGGTGACCGAGAAAGTTTGTTACAAATTGTTGTGCTGTACGACCGCTTCGGCCGGAATGGGTAATTTCCCAGCGAAGGGCTTGAATGCGAAGCTCTTCATCGCCGAGACTGATGTTTTCTTTTTTTAGCAGGGCATCAATAATGGCGAGATACTCATTTTGACTTGGAGCAGTATAGTTTATGATAAGACCAAAACGATCTGATAAGGAAATTGTTTCATTTACACTGTCATTGCGATATAATTCTTCCTGTGTGTCTTCACGATCATTCCATGTTTCTTTGATGATATGTCGGCGATTCGATGTTGCGTAGATAAGAACGTTAACTGGTCTTGATTCTACGCCGCCCTCAATTGCTGATTTGAGGTATTTATATTCAACTTCAAATTCTTCAAAAGAAAGATCATCAAGGAAAATTATAAACTTTTTACTGGCGAATTGACGTAATAATTCCATGATTTTTGGAAGTTCAATAAGCTGAGTTTTCGTGATCTGCAAAAGACGCAGTCCTTGCGCATAATATTCGTTGGCAAGTGCTTTGACTGATGTTGATTTTCCTGTGCCGCGTGAGCCGACGAGCAAAACATTATTGGCGGGTTTGCCTGCAGCAAAGGCAGCTGTATTTGCTATAAGTTGTTCCTTTTGGTGTTCATAGCCGATAAGATCTGTAAGTTTGACACGCTCAAAATGACGGATGCCAATAAGGTGCTGCTTATCCCAGCGAAAAGCACGATAAGAAGCAATATCACCATAGCCGTAGCGGCGATAATAGCTGATAAAGGCATCTGCTATATCTTTACCAGCAGTCAGGTTATTGAGAGAAGTGTAAAGACTATTCATTGATTCGTTTGATACCGTCTTTGTTGGCTCGTAGTCGTCAATCAGGTTTGTAGATACCATTTTACTAGGTGGAGTATTCAGTGCGTATTGCAAGATGTCCATATCATGGATAAAAGCAGCGTAAAGGCTACTGCCAAGCTTGCCATTGGATTTTTCGGTGATATGTGCAACTATATTATCGCCGCGCGAAAGAAGATAAATAATATAAGCACGTAAAATGTTGCCGGACAGGTGAAGATGTTCGGCATGTGAAATAAGCTTTGCAGCAAACTCATATTGCAGAGATTTTTTTTGAGGACTTTCAATTGCCTCAAGGAGTTTTTTGATTGCCTCGTCAGTTAAAATACTGCGACAAATGAGAAGTTCTTGTAAATTAAGTATAGTCATAAAGCAAAAGTGTCCTCTCTAAAAACATTTATTTACTTACTATAGCGTAAAACAATGAAAATGTAAATAAAAAAAAGCTTTATAATAAATGCGGGGTAAGTAAAAAATAGAAACTGAAGTGAATACTTCGTTTATGACGAAAACAAGAAGCTGCTCTATATAATAGAGCAGCTTCCTGTTTTCTGCAAAGCAAGAAAGCCTGTCCTTTTGGACAGGCTTTTTATTGTGCATCTTGTAAAATTATTTAGCCATAGCATTGATTTTGCGAGCTAAACGAGATTTTTTACGGCCTGCAGCGTTTTTATGATAAACACGGCTAGCAGCAGCCTGATCGATTGTTTTGCAGGCAACGATAAGGAGGGCTTTCGCTTCGTCTACGTTTCCGGCTTCAACAGCGTCAATGACTTTGCGGGACGTTGTTCTGACAACAGACTTCGCGGCAAAGTTTCTAGCATGGCGTTTAGCGTCAGATTTTACACTAAGAATGGATGCTTTAATATTTGGCAAGATTTCACCCCCTTAACATTTTGTTACCTAAGTATTCTAGCATGGGGAGAATGAAAAAGCAAGACCCTATTTTGGCGCAAATGTATTTCTTGCTACAAGGCCAGCGGAAATGATATAATAAAAAATAGTACTCGTAAGTAGATTGCAGGAGGAAAACATGCAGACAAAAAATATTCGTAATTTCTCAATTATCGCTCATATCGATCATGGCAAATCGACGATTGCCGACCGACTTATAGAATATACAGGAACTTTATCCAAGCGTGAAATGGAAGCACAGGTTCTTGATACCATGGATCTTGAACGTGAACGCGGCATCACGATTAAAGCACAAACCGTACGTCTTGACTATATCGGTGAAGACGGCGAGATGTATGAGCTTAATCTTATCGATACACCGGGCCATGTCGATTTCACATATGAGGTGTCACGCAGTCTTGCGGCTTGTGAAGGTGCATTGCTTGTTGTTGATGCAGCACAGGGCATCGAGGCACAGACACTGGCCAACGTATATATGGCACTCGAACATGATTTGGAAATCATTCCGGTCATCAATAAAATCGATTTGCCAAATGCTGACCCGGAAAAAGTGAAGCAGGAAATTGAAGATGTCATCGGCCTTGATACATCAGATGCAGTATTTGCATCTGCGAAGGCTGGTATTGGTATTAAAGAAATTCTTGACAAGGTCGTGGAAAAAGTTCCAGCGCCGTCAGGTGATGAAAATAAGCCTTTGACAGCGCTTATTTTTGACTCGTACTTTGATCCGTATAAAGGTGTTATTGCACATATTCGTGTAATGGATGGTTGTATAAAAAAGGGCATGATGCTCAGAATGATGGCAACTGGCAAAAATTTTGAGGTAACTGATGTTGGCTGTTTCAAGCCGGCACCGGTCAATATGGAAAAACTTAGTGCCGGACAAGTTGGTTTTGTTGCAGGCAGTCTTAAAAATGTAAAAGATGTGCGTGTTGGTGATACGGTAACATCTATGGAAAATCCAGCAGCAAAGGCTTTGGAAGGTTATCGCGGCGTAAATCCCATGGTCTATTGCGGTCTTTATCCGGTCGATAGCGCTGACTATGATAATCTTAAGGATGCGCTAGAAAAGCTGCAGCTGAATGATGCAGCACTTGTGTTTGAGCCTGAAACTTCAATGGCTCTTGGCTTTGGTTATCGCTGTGGTTTTCTTGGGCTTCTTCATATGGATGTTGTACAGGAGCGTCTTGAGCGCGAGTACGATCTTAGACTCATTACAACAGCACCAAGTGTAATCTATCATGTACACAAGACGAATGGTGAGATACTTAAGATTGACAATCCATCGAAGCTGCCACCAGCCACGGAAGTTGAGTTTATCGAGGAACCATATGTTAAGGCAACGGTTATTGTGCCAAATGACTATGTTGGTGCAGTTATGGAAATATCGCAGGAAAAACGCGGTGAGTTCAAGAATATGGATTATCTTGATGTGAATCGTGTTATGATTACGTACCATATTCCTCTTAGTGAAATTATTTATGACTATTTTGATCGTTTGAAGTCAGCGACGCGCGGTTATGCTTCACTTGATTATGAGCTTGTCGACTATAAGCAGTCGAAACTGGTGAAGCTTGATATTCTTTTGAATGCAGAGCCGGTTGATGCGCTTTCAATCATTGTGCATACGGACCGTGCGGCAGTGCGTGGCCGTCAGCTTGCTGCGAAACTTAAAGAAATCATTCCGCAGCAAATGTTTGAGATTCCAATACAGGCAGCTGTTGGCAGTAAGATTATTGCACGTGAAAACGTCCGGGCGATGCGTAAAGATGTCTTAGCAAAGTGCTATGGCGGCGATATCTCACGAAAACGTAAGTTGCTTGAAAAGCAAAAAGAAGGAAAAAAGCGCATGAAGTCGGTTGGCAATGTTGAGGTACCACAGGAAGCTTTCATGGCAATTTTAAAGATAGACTGATGAAGTATGGAGTTTATATACACATTCCGTTTTGTCGGAAAAAGTGTTTTTATTGTGATTTTCCTTCTTTTGCCGGCAAAGAAAAATATATGGAGGACTATGCTGTTGCTTTATGCCGCGAAATAGCAATGCAGGGCTCTCTTTTGCCAGGCAAAGCAGTAACTGTGTATATTGGCGGCGGTACGCCGACGGCTTTGCCCTTGAACTTGTTGGAAAAAATCATTATACAGCTTAAGGAGTCTTTTCAACTTGCCAGTGACAATGAGTTTACAATTGAAGTTAATCCGGGAACGGTTACGTTGGCAATACTTGAGCAACTTCATAGACTTGGAGTGAATCGTCTGAGCATAGGTGTTCAGAGTTTCAATGATGATCTTTTACAGCGTATCGGACGTGTGCATACGGCAGACGCTGCAAGTTGTGCTGTTTTTATGGCACAGCAGGCAGGTTTTGCAAATGTCAGTATTGATCTTATGTATGGATTACCTGGGCAGACGCTGGCGATACTTGAGGAGAGTATTATGCAGGCGTTTGAATTGGATGTACAGCACATTTCGATTTATGGACTGCAGGTGGAAGAAGATACAGTGTTTTCGCGGCAGCGTGATATGCGCAAACTTGATCTGCCGGATGAAGATGTTGTTGAGCAGATGTATGATTATATAGTGCGTGTATTACCGGAACATGGTTATGTGCGTTATGAAATATCAAATTTTGCCCGGTCAGGTTTTGCCAGCCGTCATAACATGAGTTACTGGCAGGATGTGCCTTATATTGGTCTTGGTGACGCAGCACATTCCTACTATAAAGGGCATCGTCTGGCAAATCTGCAGGATATTCCTGATTATATTACAAAATTGCAGCAAGGTGAGACTGTATCCTTTGAGGAGGAGATCATTACTCCCAAAATTGCTATGGAAGAATTTTGCTTTCTTGCACTGCGAACGACGAAAGGCATCGACAAGGCGGGCTTTGCAGCTGCGTTTCATTGCACGGTGGAATCGGTTTATAGTGGGATGATTTTGTTGATGAAGAGTAAAGGATTGCTTGTGGATGAAGGTGGATGGATATATCTTACACCGCTTGGGATGAAGTATGGGAATGTTGTTTTTGAAGCATTTTTATTGTGAAAAAATATTTTCGTGGGAGCACTTGCTTGGAATGAATCATAGCAAGTGTTTTTTGTTTATAAAAAAAGCACTTGACATAGAGTGGACTCAAAGGAGTAAACTTAAAATAATGGCAACAGGGGATGGAGTGTATCTAAATGGATCGGCAGGATAAAGTATGTTCGAGAAGAAAATTTGTAAAAATTGCTGGTGGTATAGTTGTCGGAGTAAGTGGTCTTTATATATTTTTACCAGAGCTGAGCTTCTTGTCACAAAAGACGGTGAGATTGGCTAAAGCAGCAATAGTCGGACGTTATCTGCCAATGGGTGACACAGATCCTTATATTTGTCAGATTATTACGAGAGATAGTATGGATTCACGGACGATTATGTGGCAATCAGAACAGGAAGAACAGGAGGCGGTTTTAGAATATCGTGTGAGAGGAGCGGAAATACCGGAATCAAGTCAAGCCATAAATGAAAAATTCACAGATGACAATGTAACTGTATACTTGCATACGAGTGTATTGACTGGATTACAGCCAGCGACACACTATGAATATCGCATTGGCTGTGGTAAGAAGCGTAGTGACTGGCATGATTTTACAACAGCGGGTACAGATTCATTTAAGGCATTGATCTTTCCTGACTCACAGTCAAGTGATTATATTGATTGGAAAAATTTAGCACAGTTTGCTTACCGGGTAAATCCGGATGCAGCTTTTTTTATCAATATGGGTGATCTTGTCGATAATGGTGAGGATCATACACAGTGGCAGGCCTGGTTCAGTGCATTGAACGGGATTATTGACACGATTCCAGTTGTGCCAGTTATGGGGAATCATGAAACGTATACGAAGGATTGGAAAGTACGCATGCCAGAGGCTTATTTGCATTATTTTTCGCTGCCGGAAAATGGTGATGATATGCGTAAAAATCAATATTATTCCTTTGATTACGGTGATGTGCATTTTATTGTTCTCAATACGCAGATTGATGAAATGGAAGCGTTTCAGCCGGGACTCTTAGAAGAAGAACAGGCATGGTTTAAAGCAGACATTACTAAAACACAGAAAAAATGGAAAATTATCCTTATGCATAAGGATGTTCTGCAATATGCGAATAAGAAACGTCCTGATCGCCTGGCAGGTATTTCTGATATAGGTCGTGTCTTTATGCCACTTTTTGATAAATATAATGTTGATGTTGTGCTGACTGCACATTTGCATACCTATCGTCGTCGTGAACGCATTTATGATTTTCAACCGGATACAAAAGGTCCGCTGTATATTATCACAGGCGTTGCGGGTAACGTCCGTTACCCGAATTTGTGGAAGGATCATCTTTTTGATAAGGTAAAAGCACCTCAGCCAGAGACAGATAACTTTATGACATTAGAAGCATCCTTTGATAGGCTGCGTCTTGCTGCCTATTTACCAAATGGTGATGAAAT
>Ga0172378_10001626_pt1 | contig 20876 bp, 18 predicted proteins | sample GrowelOW332metaG_FD_119755 | JGI IMG/M metagenome (GOLD analysis project Ga0172378, IMG submission 119755) | Groundwater microbial communities from an aquifer near a municipal landfill in Southern Ontario, Canada - Pumphouse #3_1 metaG | ecosystem: Environmental > Aquatic > Deep subsurface >... | reverse complement strand
TATATTTTGTTTTCGCTTAAACTTCCAACTATAAATTCATTTTTTAATATTGGAATTTGAGATATGGAATATTTTTTCAAGATACTAATCGCATGTTCAATTTTATCAGAAGGGCTTAAATAAATAACATTTTTTTTCATTACTTGTTCGCAGGATTTTTCGTGTTTCTTTTCTATTTCATCAAAATAATTAAAGATTTTAATAGCAATTTCATATGAGGTATTAATTTTGCCAGATTCTAATTTCGCAATTAAAGACTGAGACAATTCTAGGTTTTTTGCTAAATCTTTTTGGCTTAAATTTAATATTTTACGTCGATGTTTTATTGTGGATATGCTGGGAAATGGCATATTATGTTAAAATTATAAAGATATATAAATATTCCTATTGGAATATTATTATCAATAAATATTATAAAGGTATAGAGTGAAATATCCTAATGAATAATTATTTGTTTACATCAGAGTCTGTTGGCAATGGCCATCCAGATAAAGTTTGCGATCAAATTTCTGATTCTATTCTAGATGCTTGTTTGGAACAAGATCCAAATTCAAGAGTTGCAGTAGAAACATTAGTTACAACTCAATTTGTGGTTATTGCAGGAGAAGTTACTACAACTGCAAATATAGATTACGAACAAGTTGCTAGAAATACAATAAAAGAAATTGGCTATACCAGTAAAGAACTTGGGTTTGACTATCAAAATGCTCAGATACTTGTTAAAATTCATCAACAGTCTCCAGATATTAGTCAGGGTGTGACAAAAACAGAGACAAAAGAGCAAGGTGCTGGAGACCAGGGAATGATGTTTGGTTATGCAACAAACGAAACGCCAGAGTTTATGCCACTAACATTAAAACTTTCTCATGATTTAGTAAGAAAAGCAAAAGAACTTCGTGAGCAAAGCGTTTTAACATATTTACGACCAGATTGCAAATCTCAAATTACTTTAAATTATATAGATGGCAAGCCAGACAAAATAGATGCAATTGTTTTATCTTTAAATCATGACGAATCCGTTTCTTTAGAACAAATTAGAAAAGACGCCATAGAACACTTAATTCCGATCTGTAAAGATTACATTACAAACGAAACTAAGATTTATGTAAACCCAACTGGTAGATTTGTTGTTGGTGGACCAAACGGAGATACTGGGGTTACTGGAAGAAAAATAATAGTAGATACATATGGCGGGTTTGCAAGACATGGTGGCGGAGCATTTTCGGGTAAAGATCCAAGTAAAGTTGATCGTTCTGGCGCTTATGCTGCAAGATGGGTTGCTAAAAATATCGTAGCTGCTGGATTCTGTGACAGATGCGAAATACAACTTTCATACTGTATTGGAATGGCACAACCATTGAATATTTACGTAGACACATTTGGAACGGAAAAGATTCCAATAGAGAAGATAATTGAATCTGTAAAAGTTTTTGATTTAACTCCAAGCGGGATAATAAATTCCTTAAAACTCAAAAGACCTATTTACAAAAGAACTGCTTCTTTCGGACATTTCGGCAATAGCGAATATCCTTGGGAACAATTAGATATGGTTGAGAAATTGCGAAATGCAATCGATTAATTTTTTATAGACTTCTGATTACTTTGGCAAATTCATTTAATCCGATCTGATCATCAATATGATAGCTATTAACAAATCGCTCACCAATAATGGACCCATTATTACAAAGTTCCGCCAAATCACGATAACAAGTTTGTTTCCAGTCTATTCCAATTCTTTTAGATTCTTTATTGAAAACTTTTTTTGTTGGAAATGCCCATTTTTCTGGGTGTGGGCACGAACAGTCGCCAGCAACACGTATAATTTCCCCATAAGTTTTAGGTTGTTTATGTCCAACAATTGGATATTCTAATTCATGCAATTGTGTTGCAATTTCTAGCGGCAATCCCTTACCATCCGGAGCAGAAGCTTTCCAATAGTACCATGCCCTTTCAAACGTCCAATCTCCTAATAATCCAGTTATGGAGTATGCAACCTCTTTTCTCGAAGCTTCACACTTGACTTGATCAATACCAGCAATATGTAATTCTGATTGAATGTAAGCGTCTGCGTCTTTATTACCCGCTAGATTTATCATACTATTGCTTGGTTAATGTAATTTATAAACATTTATGAAGTTAATATGATAGATATGTAATTAATATTTAATATATATACTCTAAGCCATAAAGCCTTAAAAGACAATAATTTGATTATTTTTTATGTTACAGGCATTATTCGACGGAAGATCGGAAACAGAGTGGTATAATAAATCAGATATAGATAATTTTATGGATAATTTTATGAAAGCTGTTCCAGGAAGAAAGCTAGATCAAAGAACTTATTTTATGCTAAGAAACCTAGAAAAAGAGAATTTTTGGGAAGTCTTTAATGGTATTGATGCAGACGCGCAAACAAGAGATAGGGCACGTAATATTTTTTCAGAAAGCGAACTCAGTAAAATGTTAAAAATTTGTTTAAACCAGGCTTTGGTTTTTGTAAAATCAAATGCTCATCCAGGTTCGCTAAAGGGAAACTCTACGGTTTATCGTTTTGCATCAGATCCAGATTCCCTAACTGCGCAAGCCACTTCTCATATATCCAATTTTACAAGAAGACTTCAGAATGGAAGATTTTGGGAATCCTTGTCTGACATAAATGGAAGAGGCGCAAATGGGAAAAATTATAGTATTGCAGAAGATTGTCTGCTAAATCATTTTGAAGAATTAGATGCTTCATATTTACCTAAGGGTTTAGAAATAATGGCAAGGCAAGATAGTGCCTTCGCTTCTTCAAATAGTTTTCATACGCCTACTTTATTGGGCCTTTCGTCAGAAGCAGTCCCTAAATATGGTGATTTTTTTCTTCAATTAGATAGAAGCTTTCGGGATCATAAAGCACTCCAAGTTTCTCAGAACGATTTTAGGAGAAGATTTTTTAAACCATACGTTGAGAGAGTTTTAAAGAATGACAAAGACGACCTTCCACGTTTCGCAGTATATAAAGCACTAAATGTTATTGGCCTTTTGGCTAATGAACCATGTACTAATATTTTAGATACCAATTCTGGATTATTAAAAAAATATGATGAGATTGTGAACGGAGATTAGTTTATTTCTTCTATAATTTCTTCTACGATTTCATTTGGATTTTTATTTTTAGTATAAATCAATAAGTTTGTATTTTTCTTTAAAATCTTCGGAAATCTAGAATAGCTTTTTATGGTTTTTCGGATTAACAAAAATCTATTCATATCTTTGAAATGCTCTCGTTTTTTTTCTCTTTTATATAAAAAATTAACAGCTCTTATGTGATTTCTACACGGTAAGAGCCCGACAACAAATGAATTTTTTTTCGCAATTTTTCTAACTTCTTCGGATATTTTTGGTATTTTTCTATATGTAAATGAACCACCCGATAAATCAAAAACATAATTTTTCTGCGTGAGATATATTTTTTTAATCAACGAGTATCCTTCTTTTTTTATCACACCCCTAATTATACCAGCTTTAACTGCCCCAGTTATTCCGCCATATTTCTTAAATGCTTTATTCCCAATTTCATCCGCAGAAATGTATTTTAGTTTTAATTTTTTAGCTAATAGTTTAGAAACAGTTGACTTCCCAACAGATCTCGGACCAGTTATAGTAATATTCATAAAGAAATAATGAAATTTAACTTTATAATTATTTACCAAATCCCATTGATTTTGTTGGATAAAATGCTTGCTGATGTTCTTTTAATAAATTTTCCAATCTGACTTGCCCAACATAGCCAGAGCGTATTCGATTATCGGTTCTTTCTCTTGATATCTCAAGCGCTCTTTTTCTAACAGTACTTTCTACTATCTGAAAAATATCTGCATAGCTAAAACCATTAGACATTTCTGCAAGAATTTCAGGACTCATGCCCCTTACCACCTGATATCCAGCTTGATTATTAATTTTGTCCCTAGCTTTTTCAAATGCTATTTTACGTTCTGTTTCGTTTGGTAATTCTAATTTATATCTTTTGTCTATACGTCCAGCTCTTAAACTTGCTTCATCACAATCTCCAGCAGTATTGGTCATTAAAACAATATATGCGCCAGGCAGATCGTGTGCTATTTGAAGATTTTTCATAATAGTTTCTAATACTTTTTTATCTTCGCTGTGTATTCCATCACTACGTTTACTCAAAATAGCATCACACTCATCAAACATAATAAGAACAGGCTTGCCGCTATAAGTATATTTCAATGCTTTGTTGAAAAAGGATTGTACTTTTACGGCTCCCATATTAATGTATGCAGTACCATAGTTGCCAATATCATATGCGAATGTAAATAATCGATTTTTACTTTCAAGTTGTTTTTCAAATTCATATTTAATGGCCTGATTGTTTTGTTGACAGACACGAGGATAATTTTCAACAAAACAATCTAAAACATCCTTGTTTCTTGTGTTATTTAGCGCCTTAATTCCCATCGTCTTTCCCATCCCCGGTTTAGATTCCAGCAAAAATGTTTTATCGGGACTAACACCCATTGTTCTATAAACACGTTCAGAATCCATCGATAAAGAAATATCTTCTATAACTGTTTTAATTTTACCAACCAAATCTCCAATTAGAGGATCTGTTGAGGTAGCCATTGGCCTAATTTTAACTTCTTCTTCCAAATCCGCTTCTCTTAACGATGGCATGTCGTTTTAGATGTAGTTGCATATTTAAGTTCTATCGATATAGAGTATATATATAATTATTGTCTTTAATTACCATAATATTTATAAATACAATTTTGGCCAAATCTATTATGAGTAAATACGTATATTTGTTTAAAGAAGGAAAAGCAGAGATGAAGCAACTTCTCGGCGGAAAGGGAGCTAATTTATCGGAAATGACAAACATCGGTTTGCCTGTTCCATCTGGATTTACAATTACTACAGAAGTTTGTGATTATTTCTATAAACACGGAAAACAATATCCACAAGAAATGGATCCTCAAATTGATGCTGCAATAAAAGTTTTGGAAACTCAAGTTGGAATGAAATTTAACGATGACGTTTCTCCACTTTTGGTTTCTGTTCGTTCTGGTGCTGCAGTTTCTATGCCAGGAATGATGGACACAATTCTTAATTTAGGTTTAAATGATAAAACAGTTGAAGCTGTAGCTAAAAAAACTCAGAATCCAAGATTTGCTTATGATTCTTACAGAAGATTTATTCAAATGTTTGGTGATGTAGTTTTAGAAATAGATTCTGATAAATTTGAACATATTTTAGAAACACAAAAGAAGACAAAGGGATTGAAGTTTGATACAGAATTGACAGTTGAAGATTTAAAACAAATTATTGCAAAATATAAAGAATTGATTAAAGCAGAAAAGGGAACATCTTTCCCAGATAATCCAAGGGAACAATTATTAATGTCTATAAATGCAGTTTTTGGTTCATGGAATAATCCGAGAGCAGAAACCTATAGAAAATTGAATGATATTAAAGGACTTTTAGGAACAGCAGTTAATGTTCAGGCTATGGTTTTCGGAAATATGGGAACAACATCCGGAACCGGTGTTTGTTTTACAAGAAATCCTTCCACTGGCGAAAATGTTTTCTATGGTGAATATTTGATTAATGCACAAGGCGAAGATGTCGTCGCTGGAATCAGAACTCCAGAGCCAATTTCAAGACTAGATAAAGATATGCCAGCGGTTTACAAAGAACTTTTAGAAATTAGACAAAAACTAGAAAAACATTATAAGGATATGCAAGATATTGAATTCACGGTTCAAGAAGGAAAATTATATATGCTTCAAACTAGAAATGGGAAAAGAACTGGTCCCGCTGCTGTTAGAATTGCAGTTGATTTAGTTAAAGAAAAATTATTAACAGAAGAAGAAGCTTTAATGAAAGTTGATCCACAACAATTGAATCAATTATTACATAAAAGACTAGACCCAGTTGCATTACAAAAGATAAAATCAATCGGAAGAGGATTACCAGCTTCTCCAGGCGCTGCTGTGGGTAAAGTTGTTTTTAGTGCAGAAGTAGCTGAAGAGTGGACAATTAAGAATGAAAAAGTTGTTTTGGTTAGAATTGAAACTTCTCCAGAAGACATCAAGGGAATGCATGTTTCTCAAGGTATTTTAACAGCTAGAGGCGGAATGACTTCCCATGCTGCTGTAGTTGCAAGAGGAATGGGTAAATGTTGTATTGCTGGATGTTCTGAATTAGTAATTGATGAAAAAGCAAAAACAATGAAAGTTGGCGGAGTGACATTGAAAGAAGGAGATCTTATCACATTAGACGGAACAACTGGCGAATTTTATGAAGGCGCTCTAAACGTAATAGATCCAGTTTTGGCAGGCGAATTTGCAGTTCTTATGAGTTGGGCTAAGAAAATAAAAAGACTTGGCGTAAGGGCAAATGCTGACACTCCATACGACGCTAAGGTTGCGTTTGATTTTGGTGCTGAAGGTATTGGATTAACAAGAACAGAACATATGTTTTTCGATGGCGATAGAATTACTCCAATGAGAGAAATGATTTTAGCAGATGATGAAACTGGAAGAAAAAAAGCTTTAGCAAAATTACTTCCTTTGCAAAGAGGAGATTTCGAAGGTATATTTAAGGTTATGAATAATAAACCAGTAATTATAAGATTCCTAGATCCGCCTTTACACGAATTTTTACCAAAAGAAGATAAGGAAATATCTGAATTATCTAAAGCAATAAATGTACCAGCAGACAAGATTAAAGCAAAAATTTCTGAGCTTCATGAATTTAACCCAATGTTAGGGTTCAGGGGTTGTAGACTTGGAATTGTATATCCAGAAATTTCTGAAATGCAAGCTCGTGCTGTTTTCGAAGCTGCTTTGGCTCTAAAGAAACAAGGAATCAAGGCTCTACCAGAAATTGAAGTTCCAAATATTATCTCCTTGGTAGAATTCAAATTTATAAAAGAATTAATCCAAAAAGCAGCTAAAGAAACTGGCGCTGAAGGGCAAATTGATTATAAAATTGGTACAATGATTGAATTTCCAAGAGCTGCATTTATTGCTGACGAATTAGCGGTTGAAGCAGAGTTTATGTCTTTCGGTACAAATGACTTAACTCAAACAACTTTAGGCTTCTCTAGAGATGATTCTGGTAAATTTATTCCATTCTATTTATCAAGAAATATTTTCGAAAAAGATCCATTTCAAACTATTGATCAAGAAGGAGTTGGAAGGGTTATGAAATTAGCAATAACAAAAGCAAGAAGCTCAAGAAAGAATATTGATATGGGTATTTGCGGAGAGCATGGCGGAGATCCTGCATCTGTTGAATTTTGCCACAGAATCGGTTTAAGCAACGTTTCCTGCTCGCCATACAGAGTTCCTATAGCAATATTATCTGCTGCCCAGGCGGTAATCAAGGGAAAACAATCTATGACTAAAGTAGTTCAAAAAACTCCAACTGTATCAAAAACTATAGTTCCTAAAAAGGCTATTTCTATCAGAGACGAAATAAGAAACGTAGTTAGACAAGAAATCAAGCAAATGAGAAATCAGCCTATGCAAAATCAACAAAGAAAAACAGTTATTGTTCCAGTTCAGAAAAAACAAGTTAAAGTAGTTATTCAGCAAAAACAACCTCTAAAAGTTGGACTTAATCCTGGAACAAAACGAGGCGAATCCAAAAATAACCCAGCTTTACAACAACAAGCTAATGATATCTTATCCAAAATGGCTAAGAAGAAATAATTCTAATATAAGTAAGGATATGTTTTTGTATACTCATAAACATTTCTATACCCAAAAGATAAAATAAATAATAAACAAATTATTCGGAATTGTTTAATAATTATAATTACTAAGAACCGCTATAAACAATATCTGCATACAATGGTGTTCCTCTTTGAATAGCAAATAATCTCTGAATATTTGGATGTGAACTTGGATTGCCTCTTGCTTCATCGCTATATTCTGCAAATAACTCGATACCACTATTTGCCATTTCAGGAGTAACCTCTCCACTTTGAAAGTTCAATAAATTCAGATAGACTTGTAGAGATCCCCTTTTTCCCTCTGCATTCGGAATTTCTCCAACAATTTCTTTTCTAGAAGTTAAAACAATTTTCTCGACATCACCTATAGGCAGTAATCTCTCAAGGTTTTGTTTAAATCCCATTTTTTAAAATTATTTCTTCTTAGCTACTTTCTTAAAATTCTTTTTCTCTTTCTTTCTTCTTTTAGCAGCTACAAACCAGTAAGCAAGTCCAAGCAATACTAATATTAAGATTAAAGACAATGTTACTCTTCCAGCTGTTGTACCGATAACCGCACCAGTAATTGTATTAAAGAATCCCGGATCCTCTTCTGTATTAACTAACTCTGGTTGTTCTGCTTCATTATCTGTAGTAACTGTACATGTTCTTATGGATAAAGGTTTATCTGCCCTTGGAGTACAATCATTTTCTGGGTAAGTAACTTCTCTTGTTTGACTACCATTTATACATTCAGACCATTCAGACACAGTCCATTGCGTTGTACAAGTTCCGCCGCCATTTCCACCACTAACTGTAGCAATGCTAGAAGTAGCTGCTGCGATACTAAATGAACCCATCTCAGTTCTACTGATTAAGTTTCCATCTGTATCAAAGATAGATAAGTATAATGTATAATTTCCTGCTTCTAAAGTGGGTATTGTATAACTTCCAGGTAATCCAGCTCCATCAGCTATAGTTTGATTTGTATTTGTAACGCTAACATTAGATCCATCGAATAATTCATAATTCAAAGTAAGTGGATATACTGTAGATGTAAAATCAACAGTTACGTTGGAGTCAGTTGTTGTTTCATTGTTGAAAGTATTTGTTAAGTTTTCAATTCCTGTAAAGTTAACATAAAGAGTAACCGTAACAGTGTTGCTGTTTAAGTCTAAATCAGTTGCCTTGTAACTGAACTTGTCTATCCCATTAAATCCGCTAACGGGAGTATATGTAAATCCGCCATCTTGTCTTAATGTAACATTGCCGTGTGTTGTTTTGTTCACAATTTCTGTGAATAAATTATCATTTTCAGCATCGTTATCATTTACTAAAACGCCATTTGTTGAGTTAATAAATAAGTAAGTTGTAGATTTATTGAAATTATATGTTTCTGCAGTTGCAGTTGGAGCAGTATTATTTCCAATTACGAAAATAGACTTAACTGTATTACTGTTTTCATATAAATCAGTAGCACGATATGTGAAATAGTCAACACCATTGGATTTGTTCGAAGCATATTTTAATGTGCCGTTATTTTTGAATCCTAATGTACCTGTTAAACTTCCAGAGTGTACGCCTTCAACAAGCTCTGCATATATAGTGTCGCCATCTGAATCATTATCATTTAATAAAACACTAGTAGTGTTTGTTATGTTATATTTACCATTAGCAGTAGTATATACGTCTTTATTTGCCACTGGAGCAGTATCATTGATTCCGATAACAGCTCTAGCCGTACTACTTGAATATCCATCAGATAATTCATAATCGAAATAATCAACTCCATGGAATGTAAGAGAATCTGTATAATAAGTAAATCCGCCATTTTGGTTGAATATTGCTATTGGCCCATGTGTAGTGTTCTTAATAATGGACAAATATAGGGTGTCATTATCAGCATCATTATCGTTATTTAATATACCAGGATATAAAACTTGAAGTGAATCTTGTGGATTGCTTAAATCATATTTATCATCATTAGCAGTCGGTTTGCTATTATTTATTGCAAGCCAAACTCTTGTTGATGTGCTATTCGAAATTCCATCACTTGCGATGTAATCGAAATAATCAACTCCATGGAATGTAAGAGAATCTGTATAATAAGTGAAAGAACCATCGTTTCCATAGAAGGCAACTTGTCCATCTTCAGTTTTTTGATTAAGTACATAAATTGAATTGATAATACTTCTAGATGCATCGTTATTTAATATACCAGGATATAAAACTTGAAGTGAATCTTGTGGATTGCTTAAATCATATTTATCTACAGCAGTAATTATAGCAGGAAGAGAAATTCCAAATACTCCCCAAGATGAGAAATGATTTGTTTTTGCCCATACATAGTTTTCTATAGTATTTACTCCAGAAGATAAAGGAGCAACCCAAGTTGTACCATTATAATAGTATAATCTTAATGTAGATTCATTTAATCCAGCTGCAATTACTTCTGCATCTGTGTAATATGCTCTGAATTCTGTTTCATCTGAAATTGCGCTTGTGTTTCCAACAACTTCTATATTGAAATATTTATTCAATCCTGGTAATGAGAATGTGTTTGTTCCATTTGGTTTTTCAGAATAAGATTCAACAATTACGTTTCCATTAGCACTGCCTTCAAAGGTTAAATTAATAGACGCATTAAATTTTTCATTTATTGTTCCGTTAAGTTGATTAGCTGGAACTGTAGCTGCGAATTCTGCATCGCCTTCAGAACTTACTAAAACTGTTCTCATCGAAGAATAATCGTCTGAAGGAGTATTTGCTGTTAATGTTAATTCATTATTTCCTATTGCTAAAATGTTAGTATCTATTGTAACGTTATAAGACAACGAAGAAGCTTGTCCATCATAACCGTACCCATATCCATAACCATAGCCGTAGCCATATCCATATTCTGCTGTAGAACTAGATAATTTATTGATTGTAATTCCATCACAATCAGTTAAGTTATTTCCGTTAACATCAACCGTACAACTTAAACCATTATTAGAACTTAAAACAATAGATTCAACATTAATATATTCATTAGAGTTCATGTTTAAATCAAATTGAGCAGAAATAGAATTTCCTTTCTTTACATTTTCATCAGTAAAATTTCCTAAAGCAACACTGTAAGCACTTGCTGGTCCAGAAATAATTAATAATCCTATAATTAAAATAGTTAGTAAACTGGAAATAACGTTTGTTTTTGTTTTATCTTCTCGTAGTTTTAACATGTTGTATCGATGATTTAACTAGTTTTAAATCTAATTATCCTATAAAATATGCCTATTTAAATGTTTGGTTTATTGTGTCATTACTCAGTTAATACAATATTGGAAGAAATGATAGTGCTATTATATATAGATCATATTTATTAGAACAAATAAACCAAAAACTAGACCAAAATAATTATCTCAAAATAGCTACTTCTTTTCTTCTTTTTCTTCTAATCGCAAATAAGTAGCCCAGTATAAGTAATATTAAGATTAAGATTAAAGCTAAAGATACTCTTCCGGTTGTTGTACCGATAACATTACCAGTAATTGTATTAAAGAATCCCTGATCTTCATCTGCATTGGTTAATTCCGGTTCAGCTTCATTGTTGTCAATTTTTGGAGCTTGATCTACAATTATGGGTTCTGCCTCTGTTGTATTATTAACTGGCGTTGTTATTCTGTGTCCACCATAATATACGGCAAGAGCAGATTCAAATACTCCCCAAGATGAGAAATGATTTGTTTTTGCCCATACGTAATTTCCTGTAATATTTACCCCAGAAGATAAAGGAGCAACCCAGTTTGTACCATCATAGAAATATAATAATAATCTATTTTCATCCAAACCAGCTGTAGCAACTTCTGCGTCTGTATAATATACTCTTATTTCAGTTTCATTAGATATAGCGCTTGTATTATCTGTTAGTTCGATTTTCAAATATTTATTTAATCCTGGTAATGAGAATACGTTTGTTCCATTTGGTCTTGTACTATAACTTTCAATAATTACGTTTCCATTAGCACTACCTTCAAATGTTAAATTAATAGATGCGTTAAATTCTTCATTTATTGTTCCGTTAAGTTGATTAATTGGGAATGTAGTTGCGAATTCTGCATCGCCCTCAGAACTTACTAAAATTGTCTTTGTTTCAGAAGAGATATCTTTACCGTTAGTATTTACCTTTAACGTTAATTCATTGTTTCCTATTTGAAGAATACTTGTGTTTACTGTAACTAAATATACCAAACTAGAAGCTTGTCCATCATAGCCATATCCATAACCGTATCCGTATCCATAGCCATATCCATAACCGTATTGAGCATTAGAGGAATTCTGTCTTTTAAGTGTAATTCCCCCACAATCATCATCTAAGCACTTCCCATTAACATCGAATAGACAACTTGAAAGACCATTAGCGATTAAAGTAATAGATTCAATATTAATATATTCATTAGAGTTCATATCTATTGTGAAATTAGCAGAGATTAGACTTCCCATTTTGGGTTTAGAACTTGAGAAATCGCTAAGACCAACCGTATAAGCGCTTGCCGGTCCGGAAATAATTAATAAACCAATAATTAAAATAGTTAGTAAACTAGAAATAACGTTTGTTTTTGCCTTGTTTTCTCTTGTGTTTAACATGTTTTTACCATGGAACAATACTTCTTAAGCGTTTGCTTCCATAGACATTTTGTGATAATGGCGATATTTAAACTTTTGCTTTAAGTGTTACTCTAGAGAGATAACATTGCTGAGATATTCATATTATTTTTTATAATACTGGATAAAGACGCCTATGCTCTTTCTTCTTATTCGTTTCTTGCAAAATATACTACGTTTCAAAAATACTCAAAAAATGCCTATTTCTGAAACCTGATAAAAAATGATTAGATTTAGAAAAGTGTCAATAAGTGACACTTTTTAAAAGAAAAGAAAAGATTTATATACGCAGATATAATAAGGTATTTATGGACATAAAAAATACACTAATTGAGGCCCTGTTAAATAGGAACAAAATTCAATCTAAAGATGAAATTCTCAAGCTTGTTGAAGACTACAAAAAAAAGTTTAATATCAAGCCGAATAAAGACATAATCAAATACCTATCAAGGCACAATTATATCAGGAAGATATTCAAAAGTTATTACTATATCAATTCCTTTGACGAAAGAGAAAGAGGATTTTCTAGCTTAAAAGATTATGAGGTTATTTTTACGGTATTAAATAAAATGGACTTAATGTGGTATGCGGGAATGGGCTATTCATTGTATCTGCAAGGCAAAACGTGGCAAACCCCCAATCAAATCTCCATTGTAAATACGAAGTTCAGTGGTATGAAACAGATATTTGGCCTGAAGACAAGATTTTTTAAATTAGACAAAGACTTTTTTTTTGGACTAAAGAACAAAAAAACCCCAAATGGAGTAAGCTTTCTTCTGTCTGATCCGGCAAAAACTTATATCGATATGGTATACTTCAAGCAAACAAAAAAATTAACTGGGGTAAAAAACACTCAAAAATACTTAAAGAGGTATCCGAAATGGCATGGAAGGAAATAAGGTTTGAAAAATACTCTGCAGAGGTTAAAAAAGCATTAAAGCTCTCGGTATCGGATGGTATAATAGAAAAAGACTTATTGTTAACATTAATTTTAGCAGAATTTGAAAAAAGAAAAATTGGGAAAGACCTGATATTTAAGGGAGGCACCCTTTTGTCTAGAAACTACTTAAATTATCATAGGTTTTCAGAAGATTTAGATTTCGTCTATAGAGATTCTGGTAATCTCAGGGAAATGACTCGTCTTGCTAGGGAGAAGAAAATAAAACAATTTATCGATACTTTTTGTCCAGTTCTAAAGTCTATTTGTGATGAACTCGGTTTAGATTTTAGTATAGATAGGAGTAATGTTAAATATTGCAGGATTATGCATGGTAGGGCAGTTTATACTTTCAAAATTTATTATTCAGATGAACAATTCATAAAAGTAGAGATTAATTTTGTTGAAAAGATATTCTATGAAACTCCAGAAATTTCAGTTAAGGCTATAACGGAATTATTTGATTCAAGAAAGCTTTTGAGTGATTTAAATATAAGTTATCAAAACTTCAAAGTGCCTAGCTACTCATTAAAAGAAATAACACTTGAAAAATACAGGGCAATTCTAACTAGAAAAAAACTTCAAGAAAGAGATTTATTCGATTTATTTTTAATAAAAGATTCCTTGGATGCCAATTTGGATAAAGTTATTGAAAAGATAAAAAATTCCTCTTTAATAAAAACTGATCTAAATAACCTAATTAAAGAAAAGCTAATTCTCTTTGAGAAAGGAGTGTTTTTTGACTCACAAGAAAAAATTGAAGAACTAGCTATTTCAGAATATAAAAATCAAGAATTCCAAGAGTTCAAGGATAAAATTAAACCTATCTTGATAGAAGTCTGCAAGAAATTTCTAGAATAAAGCAAATTCTAAAAAATAGTCCTATCGGATAAAGACATTTATGCTCTTTCTTTAACGAACCATACCAATAATGGGGCTGGTAATCCATCCCTTTTAGCTTTTCTTATAGATTTTTCTAAACTATTCCACTCAGAACAAAAAAGCATATTATATGAAAATTTAGACATTCTTTCTTCTAATTCTTTAAACTCTCCCAGAATTTCCTTTTTAATTCTTAATAGATTCCACGCATGGTCTTCATTCTGATAGTACATTCTTCCGCTTGCCGCTATTTTGTTTTTGCCTGGTCTTAATATTTGTCCTTTCATTTGATGTGAGTCAACTCTTTTTTCACATCACCACTAATGATTTTTTCTGTGTAAAACCCTATTTAAACAAGCCTAAATTTTTTTTTGTTAAACAACACAAAACTATATAAGATGTGGTCTATTTGACAAAATATGGCTGATACCACAGACAAGTTGATTCTTTATGAGTTATTACAAAATTGCCGCCAGTCCGTCGCTAAAATTGCAAAAACATTGCGTTTATCAAAACAGGTAGTTCAATATAGAATAAACAAGCTAAAAAAAGAAAAAATTATTAAGAAATATACAATTAATTTAAACTATCCAAAATTTGGCTATAGTAGGCATTCTCTTTATTTGGACTTAAAATCTATAGGTGCGAAAGAAGTTGAGAAGTATTTGGAACATATCACAAATATAGACGAGGTAAGTTGTTGCTATATGCTTCATGATGTATCTGAATGGAAAATGTATATTTCGGTTTGGACAAAGACCATAGAGAGATATGATGATATTCAAACAAAAATTTTGTCCAAATTCGGCGAATATATAAAAAATTACCTATCTTTTCAGAGCGTTAAGTCATATACCTATTTTCAAAGAATATTAAATCCAAACAAAAAAGCATCTTGTGATATCAAAACTAATCCAGAGAATATCGATTTAAAAGAATCTGATTGGAAAATAATTAAAGAACTAAGAAAAAATTCCACAATTTCACTTCTGGAATTATCTAAAAGAACAAAAATGAGTATTAGTACACTTAAAAGACGAATGTTGTTTTTTACAAAAGAAAATATTATCGAGAGGTTTTATCCAATTATGGATGTTTCAAAGTTGGGATTAAGAGAATATACTTTTATTTCTAGGGTTAGCCCATCACGTAATAATGAAATTGATAAGTTTATAGAATACGCTAGGTCAGATCCGCGATTTGGAATTGTCATTAAAGCGGTTGGTTATGTTAATCTTTATTATGCATTTTACGTAAAAGATAATTCTGAATTGAAAGAAATAACCTTTAATGTGGAGAAAATATTGGGGAAATCGGCTATTAGTACTTATAAGATTGAAGTTGAAGAAATGATTAGCTAAGGGATTCTGTTAATCTAAAAGATATCCATAATTTAGGTTAAAATTAAGGAGTAGTTACCTATTAGGTAACTATGGAACAAATGATTAAAATGAAAGATAATAGCGAATTTTCTGGCGTATTTGAGATACCTACCTACTTATTGAGAGCTTATGCCCTATTCTACGTTAAATACGGGTTAAAACAGGAATTCAGCCAGAAGGAATTAGATTAGATAGTTGGAGAGAGCATGAAAAAAAAGATATTCGCCTTATTATTGAAAGCTGGCTGGATAGCAAAAAAGAAAAAGAATACTTATGTATGTTTGAATCCCGAAATGTTATTAAGAAAAATGGTAGATTTTAAAGTACCATTCTTAATGAAAAATATAGAAAAGCCTTATTGTTTTACTGGATTATCTGCTATTGAAATTTGGAGCAATTATTCATATATCCAGAGAAGTTGGGAGAAATCACCTTACTTTGTGAAAGTTTTGAAAAAAGACTTAACCTACTGGAAAAGTTTTTTCAATAAAAGTAGAATTCCAAACTATATTAACTCTGGAAAATCTATTGGCGAATTTATTATATTAATCCCTGTTGAAAAATTAGACTTTGAAGAAAAAGACTCTTTAAAAGTTGAAAAATTGAATATAACAATGGACATGGCAAAGAATAACAAGATTTATTTATACCCCTATAATTATATGAAGGAGAAATACGGTTGAAAATTTACCATTTTCAAAAGATTTATAAATACCTAAAAATAGGTATAATTATACCTAAAAATAGGTAGATTAAACATGTTAACAAAAAAACAAATTAAACTATTTGGAATATTTACAAGAAAACCATTTGGAGAATATTCTTTTAGAGAATTTAGAGAATTGTCTGAAGTAAAATCTGTATCTTTAATTCAGAATTCAATTAAGGCATTTCTAGAAGAAAATTTAATAAAAGAGAAAAAAGTTGGCACATCTAATCTCTATTCTTTAAATCATGATAATAAACTAATTTATTCTTACCTTGATATTTTAGCAAAAGAATCTCTTGAAAAGAATGTTAAATATTCAATTTCATTATTACAAGAAGAATTGGAAAAGAATACTCCTTTTTATTCGCTTGCTATCTTTGGGTCATTTGCTATTGGAGAACAAAAGAAAGATTCTGACTTAGATTTGGCTGTTTTTATAGAGAATGAAGATAAAAGAAAAATAATTGAAGCATCTATTAAATCAATCGAGTTAAAATCTTTTTTAAAAATTGATGGTCACGTGATTACAAAAAACGAATTCCTAGAAATGCTTAAAGTTGATTATGAAAACTTAGGGAAACAGATAGCAAGAAAACACTTAATAATACATAACCCCTTAATATTTTATTCTTTATTAAAAGAGGGTATGAAAAATGGATTCAAAATTATATATTGAAAGAGCCAATAGTGAAATAAAACTTGCAGAAACTTTAATGGATTTTAGTGCAAGGTTAAGTGTAACAAAATTTGTATCACTAATATCATAAAGTGTAACAAAATTTGTATCACTATCAAAAGATTTATAAATAGGTTATTCTTAAAAAAGTAATGGACCGAGAAAACCTTTACTCTATATTATTTGAACAGCAGAAAGATTTTGAAGAAGAGAATCCTACAATAAGTAGGGAAAAAACAAGTGAAGCCATAAGTCTGATTTCCCTAAATATGCCCGTGATTATAACTGGGATAAGAAGATGCGGTAAGTCTTTTCTTCTAAAACTAATAAAAGAAGAACTTAAACTAGAAGAGAAGGATTACCTTTATATTAATTTTAACGATGATAGACTAATAAAGTTTGAAGTTGAAGATTTCCAGAAAATAATAGATTTTCTAAACGAACAGAAATATAAAGAAAAATGCTTTCTTTTTATTGATGAAATACAAGAAGTTTCTAACTGGGAAAAGTGGATAGATAGAATCAAGAACAAATATAAAATTTTTATTACTGGCTCTAATTCTAGATTATTAAGTAGTGAATTAGCAACAATCTTAACGGGAAGATCAATCAGTTTAAGTCTTACACCCATAAGTTTTAAAGAATTTCTTGAAACAAAGAAGATAAACACAAAAAATTGGAAATTAGACTTAAAAGAACAATCGGTAATTCGTAAGGAACTAAAATTATTTATTGAAACAGGTGGGATTCCAAAAAGAATAGTTACCGGGAAAGATGTAATTATAAAAGAACTCTACGAAGACATATTATACAGGGATATAATCAAAAGATTCGCGAAATTAGATAGACAAATAAAAGAAATTGTCCTTTTTTTCTTTTCAAATCCATCTTCTTTGGTAAGTCTTAGAGAAATATCTAAAATGTCTAAAGTAACAAACATAGGTACTGTAAAATCAATTTTAGAATCTTTTGAAAATTCTTTCTTATTTTTCTTTGTAAATAAGTTTGATACTTCTATAAAAACACAGATTCAGAATCCTCGAAAAGTTTATTGTATAGACAATGGTTTTTTAGTCAATATGGGATTTAGACTTTCAGAAGATAGTGGAAAATTACTTGAAAATCTTGTAGCTATTGAGTTAAAGAGGAGAGAAAAAGAAATGTTTTATTATTCGGACAAATTTGAGTGTGATTTTGTGATAAGAGAATGTAATAAAATAAAAGAAGTAATACAAGTAACTTATGAAATGAACGAAAAAAACAGAGAAAGAGAAATTAAAGGTTTAGTTGGTGCACTTAACAAATTCAGTCTCAAAGAAGGTTTAATTATAACACTTGATCAAGAAGAAGAAATAGATATTGAAGGTAAAAAAATAACTTTAAAACCTATTTGGAAATGGTTATTAGAAAAATAAATTTTAATCACCAACTCTGTTTTTAGAGCATGGCGGTTGATTATATCGCAATATTAAAATATTGTTGGGTCAGAAATTACCGTTAAGTAATACAAATAAATATAAGAAATTAAAATTCTCAATGTCTATATATCCGTTTTTCTTGTTTTAGATAAGGTAGTTTAATAAGACTTATTGAAAATGAAAAAAACAAGGTAAAATGCCTATTTTTATCAAAGTAAAAAAAGAGGTTTTTAAGGGATTTAAAAAATAAAGTGAAAATAGTCCGACGGTGAAAAATGACCCGCCCCATATAAGAGGTTATTTTACACGGGTCATTTTTAATAGTTTATTTAATTTTCCTCTAAGAGATCTAATTTCTAAAACTGGGACTATTTTTTTGTAGTCTTTTAAATAATGATTATCAGTTATCACAAAAAACCAATTATCATAATTCTTTTTTAAATTTTCAACCTTATTTTCAATCATTTTTGGATCTTTTTTTATCTTTGTTCCGGTTTCAACTTCAATTGCATAAGTTTTATCTTTAATTGTGAAAACTAAATCTGGTTTTTTTGTATTAAATGTTTGAACTTTAATCCCTTTTTTCTCTAAAAATAATTTTATGTCTTGGATTACAAAGAAATGATTTGGAGATTCGTTTGAATAAGGAAGCAAGAGATATTTTTCATACTTACTTGACATTATGCTTTTATGTTTAGAAATTATATAGCCTTCTCCAATTAAAAATTCTCTTTCGTCTTTTGAAACCTTATTATATTTATAAAATCTTTTCTCTGGATCTACTCTAATTTTAACAGTCTTCCCCTTAACGTTTGTTATAGTTTTTTGAGTTACTAAAAGTTCATCTGCATTAGTTGTAATTATTTTATGTTCTTCGGGTGAAGCTTTAATTTTAATTTGACTGTGATCGTCTTCCATTATCAGAAGTCCTTCTCCTATCGCACAAGTAAGTAAATGTTGTCTTTCAGATGGACTTAGATTAAAGGTATTACATATTTGTTCTATAACTGCCGGCTTTTGTCTCATCAATAGAGTATAGGCAGAATTGGCCAGGACAGATTTACCAGCAGGGGATCCGAATAGTCCTTCAACTTCCTGATTAATCATAAGTAGTCCCATATTAAACTTCCTACATGTTTTTACAATCTCAAAAATATAGCTAGCATCTTCTGCTCTAGACAATAGACTCCAAGACTCATCAATTAGTAAAAGCTTCCTAGATAGATCTGATTTCATTTTCATATAGATATAGTCTAAAACTAAAAACATAATAGCCGGCTTTACTTGCTTAGGTAAATTTCCGATATCAAAGGAAACAAATCTATTCTTAAATTTTATATTAGTATACTTATTCATAAATTTGAAAACGCCAGTCACATACATATCTAGTCTATTTACTAAACTAGTTAGTGTGGTTCTTTCTATTTGAGTTGCTTTTTGTTCTAACTTTTTTAGAGCAGTTAACAAGTCGTTTAATATTGGTGGTTTATGATTCCATGTTCTTTCCTGATCAGTTATGCCTACCGATTGATATGCCATACTTATCGCCTTATCCATAAACGATTTTTGAGGTTCTGTCATTTTACCCAGCATAATTTGCATTAGGTCTATTAGACTCAAACGTTTTTCTGCATAATCGTGCCCCATTAAATCTAATGGATTAATCATCGTGTTAGAATTTCTGGATAAATCGACTCTCTGCCCACTAAAATGTTTTACCAAGGAGTTATATTCACTTTGCGGATCTATTACCATAACTTTTGTTCCATTTAGTAGGTAACGAGTAATTAGTAGTTTACAAAAATACGATTTTCCTCCACCAGATTGAGATAAGACTAAGCCATTCGGATTTGGTAGTTTGAATATGTCTTTTATGATTGGAATACCATTTTTATTTAACCCTAGCCAAATTCCACCATTATCTACCTGTAAGAATTGACTCGTAAACGGGAAAAATGCCGAAAGTGCTTTTGTGGTTATATTTCTTGTTTCATCTAGAGCATCTACTCCAAATGGTAGGCAAGACTTAATTCCTTGTAAAGTTCTATATTCTGCAATTCTTGGCAGTATCATTAGACTATTTAATTCTGACTCAACTTTCTTTGTAAGTAAATTTAGTTCCTTTAGAGAATATGCTTTACAGGTAATGTATAAGCCAACATTGAATAGTCGTTCTTCCCCCTTTTGCAAATTTTCTAAAGTGTACCTAGTATCCGTGTTTTGAATTTCCAAAGAAGGATTAGTTATGCCTTTAGACTGCATAGTGTATAAGTCAGCTCTTTGTTTTTGCAATTGCTTGTTTAAATCTACTAGCATAGTTTCTATGGGGTATGGTTTAATGTGAAGGCTTAAATTAAAATTTGCTAAAGAACTAACTATCTTATCTAAAAAACCTGACTCTACATTTCTCGGATAACCAGAAGCATAAATAACTCTCTTGAATTCACTAGCTGGATATTTGCCACTTGTTTTCTTTTTTTCAAGCGGTAGCTTTTCTTCTAATTT
>Ga0172378_10001625_pt1 | contig 20879 bp, 25 predicted proteins | sample GrowelOW332metaG_FD_119755 | JGI IMG/M metagenome (GOLD analysis project Ga0172378, IMG submission 119755) | Groundwater microbial communities from an aquifer near a municipal landfill in Southern Ontario, Canada - Pumphouse #3_1 metaG | ecosystem: Environmental > Aquatic > Deep subsurface >... | reverse complement strand
GATATTGCATATACTGTAAGATATATGATTGATACTGGAATTTGTAATGGTATAGAATTTCCAGATGATTATAAAAAACGTACGTTAAATATTTCTGAAATAAAACCTGTTAATTTTGATTATGCTCCGAGAGTTTGTTTCTGTGATATCGAATGTAGTGATGCAAACGGATTCCCAAAACCGGGCCGTGATCCTATTGTAAATCTTACATGCTATGATTCGTATTCAAAACATTATACTACGTTTTATTTGCAAGCTGATACAAAAGTAAATTTAAACAACCAGCCATTACCGAACGGTTGTTTTAATCCAGAAGTTCATACAATAATTGTCTATGAAACCGAAGTAGAAATGATGAAAGGTTTTATCAAATATATTGATGAAGTCGATCCAGATATCATGTCTGGCTGGAACTTTGATGAATTTGATATGGATTATATCATCAATAGATTGGAAAAAATCGAAATCAATCCTACAAAAATCGGTAGATTACGTGGACGTATTGATAAACAGAATGTAAAAGGTAGAGCTATATTTGATTTATTGGCGGCATATAAGAAATTACATGTTACTAAAATGGAATCATATAGATTAGATGCCATTGCCGAAGCTGAATTAGGTGAATGTAAAGTCAGATATTCGGGTACCTTAAACGATTTGTGGAAGTATAATCCCGATAAGATGATTGAGTATAACTTTAAAGATGTTGAGTTATGCGTTAATATTAATGAAAAAGGCAGTATTATCGATTTCTTTACAGAAATTTCAAGATATGTCGGTTGTCCTTTAAAAAGCACATTAAATTCATCACATATTGTTGATATCTATGTTTTGAATAAAGCAAAAGGTAGATACGTACTTCCTACTCGCGGGAATGAAGCTGGAGAAATGTTCGAAGGTGCTACTGTTTTCGTTCCGGTAAAAGGACTTAAAACTAATATTGCTGTTATGGATTTGAAAGCGTTATATCCAATGTCAATGATGACAATGAATGCTTCTCCAGAAACAAAAGTTACCGATGATACTATCCCAGATTCATTGTGTAATATTGCTCCAAACGGTATTAGATTCTTAAAAAGTCCAGATGGACTTACAAGAGATATTATCAGTACTTTACTGGAAGAACGTGATTCTAAAAAAGCATTAAGAAATACATTCCCGTATGATTCTGATGAATACGAAAAATACGATATGCAACAGAATGTTATCAAAGTTATCATGAACACCTATTACGGTGTATCTGGATACTACAAATTTAGGTTGTATGATAGAGACATTGGTTCGTCTGTAACCGCGGTAGGACGGGCTACAATCGAACATACCAGACAGACTATTGTAGATAATGGTTACGATGTTATTTATGGTGATACGGACTCTTGCTTTGTTAAAATGCCGGATGATATGTCAATCGAAGATATTATTGTCAAAGCAACAAAAATGGCCGACGTACTTAATGATAGTTATCCACAATATGCAAAAGATAAACTCAATTCCGAAACGTCGTATTTTTCGATTAAATTTGAAAAATTGTATAAACGGTTTTTCCAGGGAGACGCTAAGAAAAGATACGCTGGATATTTAATTTGGAAAGAAGGAGTCGAAGCCAACAAACTTGATATTGCCGGGTTTGAACTTAAACGTTCTGATTCATCGTTAATTACAAAAGAAGTTCAAGAAAAAGTATTCCATATGATTTTAGATGGTCTTACTAAAATTGATATTGAAGCATATATCAAACCTATAGTTCACGATTTTAGACGTGGTAATATTACATTAGACCAAATAGGTGTACCGGCTGGATTATCTAAAGATTTAGATGAATATGACAATGTTGATACTAAAGTCCGTGGAGCGGCATATTCCAATAAATATTTAGGTACTAATTTCCGAGGAGGAAGTAAACCTAAACGAATCTATATCAAACGTGTAAAAGACCGAGTTAGGTTTGCAGAAGATACCGATGTGATTTGTTTCGAATTTGCCGATCAGATACCGGTTGATGCATTTGATATCGATTATGAAAAAATGTTGGATAGAGCACTTAAATCCCCGTTATCAAGAATTTTCAATTCTTTAGGTTGGGATTGGTGCGATTTCGATCCAGATGCAACGAAAGCTACAACTTTAGATGATTGGTTTTAAAAAAACATACCTTAACATTTATATATACACAACTCCTATTTTTATACATGAGTTTTAATTTTGATAATTATGTTGGATTTTTAATGGAAAACTATTACGAATATGTTGCCAAACCATTTCTTGAAATAGAAGATGAAGCTGCAGATTATCTTGAAATGCATAACCGTGAAAAATACAATTATATAAGCCCATATGTATATCATTTACTTGCAGGCGCTTTTGCTGACGATGATTATTTTAACTCGATAGACGAAGATGAAAGATATGATTTAATTGACGATTTAATTGTTGATTTTACATATGCATGTATTAATCAATTAGATAAAGATTTAAATTAATCTTTTTTTCAAACGATAATGTAAATTTATATATACTTATATGACATATAAATATATATGATATTTAATTATAAGAATTATTTGAAATATCTTATCGATTCGTATTATGATTTGGTAAGTGAGGATACATATTTCAACGATCCAGATGAAAGTGAAAGATATCTCGGTATGAGTGAATCTGAAAAATACGATGAATTATCGGTATATTTTGACCAATTATTTGAAAATGCTTTTGATAACGACCCATATTTTAAATCGTTGAATGTATCAGATAGACATAATTTAATTAACAAATTACTCTACGATTTTACCCATACATACATAAAGAAATTAAACAAAGATTTGAAACGCTTATTTTAGATAATGCATAATTATATATACTTACATATCATATGAGTATATATGACAGAAAATTATGATGAGTTTGAAATTGAATCTGATTTCGATTCACGATATGAGCGCGCAGAAAAGTATGAATATTACTACCGCAATTATTTGCAGATGTTGTTTTCAACTCGCTATGATGAAATCATAAATTATATTTTAGACACTCCATCTGAAATTGAATCTTATAAAAAACTTAATGATTACAAAAAGACAAAATATTTTGTATCGTGTGTTAAGCATCTTGTTGAAGATGATATTCTACATGATAAATTATTTAGAAATTCGTTTTATGATAATGTGGAAGGAACTGCACATAATATGATTCTCGATCTTGTTGGATTGTGTATCGATAGATTAGATAGAACTATGAACTAATCTATTTTTTAAAAATCGCAACATTTATATATTTATACGGTATATTCATAGATATGACAAAAGCAGAAGAATTTGCTGAAATCCGCAAAGAGTTTTTAGTAAATATGTTGGATAAGCATTATTCACATATTGCAAACGTAATTAGATTTAATGATATGCGTGTTGCTAAGTATAAACTTATACCCGTTGGATCTGGTGAAAAACTTAGATATATTACTACGTCGTATGGAAGTGGTATCTATGATATACTTGCAAAAGATATTAATGATAAATTATCTACTTTAGATTGGTTACCAATGCCAATGCGACGTGTATGTGATTCTATAATGTTTTCGTTATTAGAATTGGTATCAGAACGATTGGATAAAGAATTAGCCGGAGAATTGGATGATGAATTGAATGAAGAATCTGATGATGAAATCTTAGATATTGAATCTGATGACAAGTCGTGAAATTAACCATGTTACCCGAACGTTTTGTTTACGAATCTAACCAAAATTTAATAGATTATATTCATTTTCTATTCAAATGCGAACCTACTACCAAAATGGTCATTGGAACTTCAACCGTTCCTAAAATTAAAAAAGATGAACGTGATGATGTAGAATATTCATTGAAAATGTTGAAATATAATGCAATTGATAATCTTTTATTTTTACACACGCCGTATCATAAATTTAATTTGACTCAATTATATAGTCAATTTGATGGTTATGAAAATTTCAGATTCCAAGAACATTTTCCTCCTAAAAGCAATGAAGAATACCATTATGTATCTGGAACATTTATTGATATTTACATTCCAGTTGAAAAATCATTTGATATACCGCCACAATTTGCTTTTCCATGTGATGTGAATGTAGCAAATTTATATTTTCAATATTATCTAAATTCGACATTTAAATCGGATTATATTGAATAACTTATTATGTTATTCTTGATAATATTGATATTGTGAATACTATACAAAATACACGTTTTTCTACGATAGAACTTTTTGCGGGTGCGAGAGGATTGTCGTTAAGTTTAGCATATGATATTGGGTTGGAAATCAAACGAAGTTTACAATCTTTGTGAACATTGGTTAATATTTATATATTAAAAAGTATATTGTATATTATGGCAAACCATACAAATCCTTATGAAAATGTAAAAAATAAACTTACACAAGATCAACTTATTCGACAATTAAGATCGATGGTAAATGAAGAATTTGATGCTGCGACTTTGTATCAAAATTTAGCAGATGTTGTTGACGACGATTCTGTAAAAAATGTCATTTTAGATATTGCAAATGAAGAACTTATTCACGTAGGAGAATTTTTAGCATTGATTGAATATTTGAATAATGAAGAATTGCAAATCATTAATGATGGTAAATCTGAAGCTGAAGATAAATTGGTTTAAATTATATGTTTAGATATGGCGCATATATAGGTCAACTTGATTGTAAATTAAGTGATTTTCATAAAGTTGCACATCCAGATAAAAAAACAGCTGATAATATTGTAATAATTATAAAATAATACCCAAACTCTTTTATTTATAAACGACATATCAGATATAATGCCTTTAAATATTTCTCAGATAGAACAATTGGAATTGTCTATACGAGATTTTGTTGATGATTTGTATGAAGATTATGTATCTACATTGTCAAAATTGGTAAAAGAATCTTTTGATGAAGGTATTCATAATGCTGAAAAGAATATGAAATCTAAAATAACATTTAAAAGAAAACAAGATATTTATAATACCATTCCTGAAACTATTGATTATGTCGAAGAAAGAATCACTCCGGCGTTTGATACGATGTATAATACGCTGACAGATTTGTTGGAACAGTGTATTCAAAATAAACTAAATTTAAACGATACGAAAAAAATTTTAACCGATAAAATTCGATATCTCGAAAAGCACATTCCATTCGATTCTGTTGGTCAGATTGTGGAGACATCGGAAATTATAGATGGTCTTATTATACCAGCTAAAAAGACCATTACTAAAAAACATACGATGAAAACCGATGATTATTTTGGGTATGTGTCGAGAGATGTTGCTAAGATGGCATATTTACAATCTAAATTAAACGGTTATAAATTAAAAGGATATTCAAGATTTAAATATGTATCGAAAAACGATAGTAGAACAAGACCCGAACATAAAAAATTACACAATCGCGTATTCGAAATTGGATCTTACGATGCTGGTTTAGCTTTAAAAGAAATGATGAAACCAAATTGTAGATGTGATATGATACCAAAAAATTAATCTATAATATATAAATTTATTGTGCGCAATTTTCAATTGTCTATATAAACTATACTGTTACATTTATATATTAGTATTTTTAAAACATATATTTCCATTTTTGTTTATATACTTATAATAATAACATTAATAATATGCTCAGCGTTACGAGTTTAAATGTAAGTACTCCAAGTTTTGCATTATTCAACGATAACTCTACTACAAGTGGTGTTTCGTTAGGTAATTCGATTCAAAATGGGGTAACGAAATATCGCATCCTGGCATTATCCGAAGGGGTTCATAACAACCTCGTCGTTAAATCAAATGATATCAAGCAAATGGTTTATGACGTTCAGTCAAACTCCGATCTTGTTATCCCAGTTGTTTTAGATCACAGTTTTAATTTCAATGACATTGTTGGAAAAGTACTGAATATCCAGTATTATGAACAATATACAATGCCAAATGGGAATATTTTGAATGGTGCAGCAGTTGCAGAAATTGAATTGCTTGCATCGTCAGAAGGGACCCCGAAATTAAACGAGACTTTGTATAGAATGCAAATGTTACCGGAACTTGCTAAGTTTTCAGTAGCTTTCAAATTTGCACCGACCACAGATGAAGTGGGTAATGTAACTGTACATGATTTAAAATTACAGCATATTGCCATCGTCACAAATCCCGCAGATCCGTCTACGGGCATTATCGAAAAATTCTCCAAACATGACAAATGTTTTGGATCGTTGTCATATGATATTGATATGGACAACTTAATTAACAGAGGTACTAAAATGCCGTCAAGAAAAACTACACAGTTTAACAGAACTCCGAGCCGGGCAAAATATTCTGCACGCCGGAGCGCACGGTTCAATAATTCTGCCACAGATGCGATTGTTCGCAATGCACTTCCACTTACGGGAACCTACCCGATTCGGAATGTTCAGAGTATTAATCTTGCACCAGGTCAGCGTTCACCACTTATGGATGGACGTGGCGACGAATTATATGAAAACCAGTCCCGTAAAGCACAGCCACAGCCTATTGCAGATGCACGCGCAGCAGAATTTGCACGTTCGAGACGTGCAGCTCGCTTAAACGCAATCCGCAAGGCAAAGTTCGCTGGTAAAAAGAATGCACGTTTCTCAGGCAGAGGTCGTTCAAAGTTCACCGAATATGGTACTCCGTATGCATACGGCAGTCCGTTTGGATATCCAATCTCCGATACCTACGAGAATGTAAACCAGCTTATCGCACTCCGCAGAAAGCAGGCTGCACTTGGTAAACGTGGTAAATTACTCACCACGAAAGATGCAGATGCCCGTTTCGCAAGAAATGCACGCAAAGCAAGATTCGGTGGATCACGCAGAACCCGCTTTGACGATGATGCTTACACCGTTCCGCAGCAGTATGATTACGAAATCAGCGACAACTACGCACCGGTACAGGCACAGACCAACCCGATGTATGGTAACCCAGAACCAGTAACCTACGATGTACCAATCTACGATGCACCTGTCAATACCGCAGATGTTGGAAATGTATCCGAATACGATAGCTATGCCGTTGACCCGGTTGTAGAAGCATACATTGAAGCCGGTCTTATCTTCCCTGAAGAAGTACAGGTTGTCGAAGCTGCACTCCGGTCACACAGATCGAAGATGGCACGCAATGCACGCTTTGCACGCAAGAGCACTCCACGTAAGGGTAATGCACGCTATGCACGTAAGAGCAATGCACGCAAATCTTCAAAGTTTGAAGGACTTATCAATGAATATATGTTACCTTCTGCAAACATTCCCGCAGACGACAACGTACATATCCGTAGAAACCAGGCTGCTGCTTTTGCACGTAAGAAAGCACAGTTATCTGCCGCAAGAAACTCACGCAGGAGTGGGTCTTTTTTCGCGGACAGCGGTAAAGTTACCCAGGGTAAGAAATTAGCTTCCCAGAGAGTGCCTGTTCAGAATACATCCATTTCTCAGAACTCTACCGCAAATACATCACCATCGACCTTTGTCGGAAACGATGGTAATTCTAAGAAAGTATTGGAAGAATTAAGAGAAACTAAGTTTGCTCTTGAAAATGCCAATAAATTAACGAACCTTCGCGCAGTCGCATTATCCATGCAGTTTGCAGATAAAGATTTCGTAATGTCATTGAATGAACCACAGCTTCAGAAATATATTGAAACTCGTGGCTTAAACAATCAGGCGGCATTATCAGGACAGATGAACCCATTCGTGGGCCAGCTTGCAAACAAAGAAGCTGTAGGAAACTACATCGCAGAATTTGCAGATAATTTTACAAAGGGAACTCAGAAAATGGTCGCAACAATAGATCAGACTTCCCCGTCAGCAGAAGCCAAAGCTGCTAAAATATTTGGAGGTAATTAAATATGCCATTATACAACGCACAAACGGCAAATAGTAAGATCATTCAGAACTTAACGTTCAATGGTCAGATTATTCCGTGTACATTATACACACTTAACGGTGCTGCTCCAGTCGCAGACGCCGATGGGTGGTATATCAAACCGGGAACTATCGTAAAACTTGTTGGAGATTACACGGTTGCACCTTGTGCTCTCGTAACAGATGTTCCCTTCGGTATCGTCGAAAACGGTCTCAGTATCGCTAGCCATGCATACGATACCGCAATTCGTGGACTCCCAATCGGTGTAGTTCCATTCAAATTCGAACAGGCAATTGTATCAGTCCCATGCCTTGAAGCTATGACAGCAGGTACAATCGGCAAATTCTCAATCCAGGGTGTAACAACTTTCAATATCACCGCTGTAACCGAAGTTAAATACGCAGGTGTTACTCCGGCAACCGTAGTTACTACTGTTAGCGATTGTTACAAACTTGATGCCGCAGGAACCACTTACGCATTAGCAGATAAGACTCTTGTCAAGTTATCAGCATGCACTACTGAAACACTCGTTTTAGCAGATGGTGTTGGTTACGAAGCAGACGGCGAAGGCGACCCGATTCTTGCTAAGCCAGTATATACTCTTACCGGTGAAGATGTTATCATTGTCCCGGCAGAAGCAGCAGATAATGCAGTCTATGCAGATTGTATTGTGATCAAAGGTTCTGCAATACCTAACGCAATTGTAGAGGTGATTGTTTAATGACGTCGATGCCAAACGCACAGTTAACTCCAGAAGTTATCCTTGCACAAATCAAACGCCGGTATGTAACAGTCCCGACAGCCCGTAATATGCTTACTCTTGAAACCATTGCAAGCCCAACCGCTACATGGATTAAAGAGGATGAGCTTGATGGAAAAGTCAACTTTATTACCGGCAAGGGTGGATTCAAGAAGATTTATCAGAATTTCTCCAAGAAATCTATCAGTACCGTTCCTTACGGAGTATCTTTTGAAGTTACCCGTGATGAGTTTAATTTCCAGCAGTATGTTACTGTTAACGATAAAATTACATCCGCAATCAATGAATTCAATTCATTTGAGAACGAGTACATCTGGAGTTCAATCTTAGAGAATCCGGAAATCCCGGCAGTTAGTGCAATCTCTGCATGGACTGACACAAACACCGGTAAACCAATGAAAGATGTTCAGAACGCTAAAATGGCAATTAAATCCGCTACCAAGAAACGGTTTAGCCCAACTGCAATCATCATGTCAAGTGCATGCTACGGAGAATTATTAGATTATGATTTCTTCAAGAATGGAATGTACTACAACCGTGATGTCATTGCAACCGGTGCAATCCCAACTATCAACGGTATGACCGTCATTGAAAACGATGACGTCGATCCAGACAACGTAGGACAGGCACTTGTGTGTGTTCCTGGTCAGGTCGGTAAGCTTATGGAAACCTATCCGTTTACTATGGTAAGCTCTGGATGGGAATCTACTAACAACCCGATGATCCACTCTACATACTACATGTTTGCGCAGACTGCAGCTGCAATCACGCACCCTGAAACCGCAGTGTTAATCGAAGGTCTTTTAGGATAATGCTAAAAGTAAGGATTTATCCTTACTTTTATATATTAATAACAAATATATAAAAACTGACCATCTTCATCAAATTTATACTTATAATTATTTTGAGTTATAGTTTCTCTAAACTTTGTATCAGTAACTTTCATCGGTTTGAAGAAATTTGTCCATGCCGTATCATACCTAAGAGCTTGCACAACTTGTTTAAATTCTTCATAGGTAAGTTCATCGGCTGTTTTAATAATATATTTTACTGTAACGATTTGCATACTAATACATTGTCTCATAAGTATATATATTATAATTTGACACGCGATTTATTTTTTATAAACCATATATAAAAAATTACCATTTTCTTCAAATTTAAAATTGAAATTATACGATGCAAGTATTTTTCTAAAATTTCTATCCGCTGTTTTTATCGGTTTGAAAAATTTAACCCAATCCTTACTGGATTTTATGAACATGACGACCTGACGGTAATCGTCCATCGTAAGCTCGTCTGTAGTTTTGATTATAAACGTGTTTTCTGACATGTTCATACGTAATATATTGTTTTGTAAATATATATACATGAGTATTTAGGCAATTGCATGTTGACTTCAACAAGTATATATCGGAATGATAACAATAAGTATATATGTATATTTCATATGAACTATCCGCAATTGAAGATTTTAAAATTACTGTGAAAGCTCATGTTAAAAATATGTATGAATCCGAAACACATTTTCATGATAATTTAACAAACATTGAAAATGATAATAAAATTAAAACACAATCTAAAGTTTCATATTACGTATCATTTAAAATAACGTCAGAAGAATATGAATCGAAAAAATATGCTAGTATTAGTGATAAAATAAAATCTACGTGTAAAGAATTTAATTCGTTTGAAAATGCATATATTTGCAATTCTTTGTTAAGCAACCCAAAACTTAAAACAATTACAGTAGATTGTCCTTGGACGGATTATCTTTCAAGCAATCCTTTACAAGATATCGAAACTGTTATATCAAATCTTAAAAATATAAAATTCGGTATTCAAAATGTTATATCAAATCTTAAAAATATAATTGAAAATTCCAGAAATATAGATGAATTTACAATTGTAATGTCTAGTAAATGTTATGATATGTGTAAACACGATATGTTAAATGATATGGTAACTAAAACGAAACCAAAAATGCGCATTATTACAAACGATGCCGTCGATCCGGAAAATGTTGGTCAAGTAATTATATTTAAAACCGGCAAGCTTGGAAATTTTATCAAACATTTACCGATTGATATAACTTGTAAAAATTTAGTATGTGATACAATGTATTTTCAGGAATATTATTTACAAGCAATATCGTCCGTTATAATTAATTATAATAATGTAATTTTAATAAAAGGGTTGTATGGATAAAATTATGATTGAATATATTTCGGATTAAATAATTTCCCATATACTTTTTCATACGTTTTCATACGATCTCTGGTATGACTATTCACATAACATTCTGATGTATCCCAACAATCTACTACAACCGCGTTTCCACCATCCTCTTTTCTACGAAGTGCTCTTCCAATCGTCTGTATGGTTAAAATTTCACTTTTATATCCGGCGGCAAATATCAATCCTGAAATTGCCGGGATGTTCACACCTTCTTTGAGAAGTGTTGAAATTAAACATCGGATTTTACCATCGGTGAAATCTTTGATGATTTCTGCTCGGTCTTTAGAGTTTCCAAATACAACTCTGGAACCCGGTATCATACTGTTCAATATTTCACCATGATCAAGTTGCGTAACATGCACGTAGACCTGTCTATCTTCGCTGAGAAGCTCGATAGCCTGTTTGGCAATCATATTGTTCCTATATTCATTTCCAACGATTAAATCTCTATACGCGGTCTGGAAATTTGGTTTGTCACAATATCTAAAATGGCATAAATAATCTATTGGCGTATCTGGCACAAGTATTCTAAATTCCGGTCTTGCAAGAATACCCTTGTCCACGAGATCTTCTACCGTTACAGATTCGATAACCGGACCGATAATAGCAAAAATTTTCTTTTCGAGATTATCTGCCCGTCCAGCCGTTGCCGTAATTCCAAGAATATATTTTGCCGTGCTTCTGTATAAAATATCATATACAGAATCAGCTGGGGTTGTATGACATTCGTCGGCAATAATCACCGGAAATGTAATGCGTTTAATTGGTGAGTTTCTATCTTTTATAAACGAGTGTAACGTTTGCACCATTGCAATACAACACCTCGCAGATTTCCATGCTTCTAAAACATCGTTAGCATTCTCTAATATGACAATATTATCGGATTCTTTTGGCATATCGCATTTCTTAGGAGGTTTTATACCAAGACTCTGACATCGTTCTTTTTCAAGTTTGTATGCTTCAGTTTCTTCACGTTTTACAGCGGCTCTGATTTTCTTAGCACTAACGGTATCACCAATAATGATTGGATCTTCACCAAGCACTTCTTTGATTTCTTTCTTCCACTGATTCAACAATTCTGCTCGATGAACCAATACAAGAAATGGAAAATCTAAATTTTTAGCATACGATAATGCGACAATTGTTTTTCCTCCACCCGTCGGGATTTCAATAACACCGTTATTGTTACAATTCTGAGAAAGCTTATCTAAACTCATCTGCTGGTAATCGTATAATTTTTTATCAGACAACCATTTAAAATTGCATTTCAAATTTTCATCAATAGCGGGTTGATCCGTAAATTCATATTTGATACGCAATAATCTAAATAAAAGTAAAATGTTGTGAATAGCTCCGGCTGGTACAATAAGTGTATTTTCCAATTCTTTTCGGTACATCATATGTATTCTACCATCCCATAGACCTTTACGGAATTTTTCCGAATATTCGGCTCCTTTAAAATCACATGATAATAAATCGTCGATAGTATCATATACTGATTCTGGCAATTCACCGGATATTACCGCATATCTACCGGTTAATGCTTTTGTAACAGTTATCATATATATACTATATACGGATTATGGTAATATAATGGTATCGTTTTAACTAACATGATTTTTATTCCAAATGTTTAATATATGTTATATCCAATAATATGATATGGAATTTAAATTAGAAACTCCTATTACAAACGAAGATTTTATGAGTTGTGATAGAATTAAAATTGTTACGTATAGAACAACAAATAAAAGGATGTATATGGATACTATTTCTTATGAAATTTTACCAATTAAAAATGGTATTTTAAAGAATATCGATATTACATCCGAGAGTGTTGGAAACATCATGCCATTCAATAATGATGTTAATGTATATATGTATGAAATGAATAGTTGTGGTCATAAATCGTATAAAAACGTTGATAAAAATGACAAAATTGTTGTAGATTCGTTAAAAAACATCAACAAACATATTACAAATCCAATCGATAAAGAAGAAAATGGTGTACATAACGTATTTATGTACAAATAATTATTTTTGTTCAAACTTTGGTTTGATAAATTTAAACGTATATCCTTTTGCAGAAACGTGTCTTTTACCATTTCCATGTAAAATATGTGAAACCGTTGATCTATCTAAACTTGCATATTTTGCAGCATTTGTTACACTAATAGCAATATGTTCGATTTTATCATTTTTAAGAACCGCAATCCTGGGTTCTGTATATTCAATCGGGGAATTTCCAAGCGGAACTTTTGTGATATATACGTTATCTTTTTGACCATACACGATATACAACACTAAATTAGATGCATTTAAATTTGTAAAATCTCCGTCGATATATGAAATGTCTACATTATGTAGCGTGTAATTTGCCGGGACGTTTTCTTTAATAATAGTTTCTATTGGTTTTAGATAGTTATAAATTACAGTTCCGGCGGAAATGTAATTTGAAGAATTGGTTTTTACATTACCAAACGTATCCATATTAATAACGTCGGTTAATTTCGGAATATTACTAAAATCAATAGTTTTTGTTGACATATACAATTATGTGGCATATATGTTATTAATACTTTCTATTTTATCGTTTAAATATACTATATTATTCACAATCAATTCGATATATTTATATTATGCAAATGCATATAGTTATATGCGCGAACGTAGTAAAGTGGCTAAATACGAAAGATTCAAGATCTTTTCTCGTAGGGGTTCAGGGGTTCGAATCCTCTCGTTCGCATATGTTTAGAAATTATTATTATTCGAGATGTCCGCATTGTAATGCCAAAAAAGATTTATTTGCATTAAATGAAGATATTCCTGATATCCTTGAAGAAAAGTATCTTTTAGAATGTGATTATTGTCATAAAACCGGCATTTACATTCCATTGAAATATTATGCCGTAGACGACGAATTGATGGATTGTAATTATCCGATTACAACGTTTACTAAGAATTATATGAAAATAAATGTTGAGTTTGGTGTATTTGCATCATCAAGAGTATTGGATATGTTTAAACTCAGACATAAAAACTATACTCTTGTTTGTAGTTCAAATTTACGTTTTTAAATAACATGGTGAATTATTACCATAAGTTATTATCATATTGTGTCAAATATCGTATATAATGGTATATAAATCTACAAAACCTAAAAGCAAAGGATTGAAAACCCGATTTTATAATAATTATCAGCAAGTTTATGTTAAAAACAAATGGATTTTTGTACACCAATATGTATGGGAAACATTGAAAGCTCCTCGGCGGGTTGGATATCATATTCATCATATATCGGGAAATAAATTCGACAATAGTTTATCAAATTTGGTGGAATTAAAAGCAGAATACCATATTACCATGCATAAACTTATCAAATTGCTTGGTATCAATTTTAAAACGTTTTATGTTATGATTGGTATGTTGCCGGAAGATAATATGTTATTTTATTCAAGAATCACCGATATCGCAGCTAAATATAATATTCCACTTGACTGTAAACAATTTTCATCTCGGAAAAGTAAAGGTGGTTCTGGTCTTGATAAATCCGAAGCTGTGAAAAAACGTATGATAACCGCAGGACGAAAAGCCTTAGCCAATGGTAAATTACCATACGAACGATCGACAAATACCAACACTGAAAAATGTAAATTAAGTGCAATACAATATTTTACTACATTGCAAAATTATATCGATGCGGTATCGTCGAAGAGTAAAAACAAAATAAAAAATACAATCAAAAAATAAAATTATTGATAATAAGTTGGAGTTGATAACCGTTTCCAGTTGGACTCGGAAATCATCTTCGAAATTTTTTCATCCGATACACCTTTTTCATTATGCATATACAACTCGAACTCGTCATACGTGAATCCAAAGTTCTGTTCGTCGGTTCTTCCGGTAAGATCGTCTCTGGGAGGTTCACACAAGAACGATACGGGTACTTCGAGCTGTTTACCTAACTCCACTACCTCTGAAACATACATGGTCTTTATAGGGGCGATATCTCCCGCAGAATCACCGTATCTAGTAAACCATCCTAACATGTATTCTGACATGTTGGAAGTATTGATTACACGTCCTCCTTCATACTGTTTTGCAACAGAATATAACAATGTCATTCTTAGCCTTGGAAGAATTGACATATCGGAATATTCAGTGATGGCAAGACCACAGTTTTCAAACGATTTTGATAACGATGTTGTCATATTGAAATAAATATCATCTACATCGATAGCAAGTGGATTGTCATATCCATAATATTTGCAGATTTTATATCCAAGTGTTTTATCTGACAAACATCCATCGGTATCACAATACACCACATTTGGTAATAACACAGGAACAACATTCTGTTTTCCAAACGCTTCAATACACAAAGCAAAGATAACGGTAGAATCCTTTCCACCCGACACACCAATGATTGCCGTCGATCCACCGATTTTTTTAAACCCATCTCGCATAAATTTTACAATATCGTTTTTATCTACCATTTTACATCACCGTATTACTGTCTGTTTAGTTTGTTTAGTTTGTTTCTGATTTCTTCCATCGAAGGTTTATATGGTCTGTTACCATTTTCAAAGTATATTACCAACCAATTAGCGTTATATCGGTCTACTGTTTTTTTACAAGAATCTTCCATATATGTATGTTTAACCAAACAATCTTCGGACATCCATTTACCAGCGTCTTTAAAGATTTTAATACATCCACGTGGAGATTTCTTAGAAGAATCCCCTATAGGTTGTTTGTAGATTGGATATTCGCTTGAATCGTTCATTATCATATTGGTCATTTTTACAGCAACACCTACGGTATCACGTGTATATGGACTGATTTTACCATTACCGATATATGCCTGGAACGAGAATGCTCCTACACCTAAGACAACATTATCGATACTGAATTTATTCTGATAACACCATTCGTAAATCTTACCAATCGAATCAAAGGTAATACTATCACCGTAGATTACACGAATGTGATCATTTAGGACTTTGAACTCATTGCCTAAATTGTCAAGAACAGTATATCCTCCAAACGTGTTCCATAAAGATTGTAACGTCCACGTTACTACATCGACCGGATCTCCCGAATCACCACGGATATAGATAGTTCCATTGTGATTGATAATTTCGTTGTAGCATTTTGGAATGATTTCAGTTACGAAATTAACATAATCATAACTATCACAGACACATGAAAAATTTGCATTTGGATAGATTTCGGTGATTAATCTTTTGAAGTGAACCATTTCATTTCTATCAATTGCATAATTCGAGCACATACACGAGTGTTCGGTACTGACTGCACCTTTTCCGATAGAACCATAGTTAACACCTTTGTAGTGTTCTTTCGTCCACATGATAGCCGGAATACACGATGTGTTAATGAACTGTGTTAACCATGCAGCACCGGTGGTAATTGCAGAATGATATGATTCTGCACCTCTAAAACCAAAATCTCCAAGATAGGTAGACTCTGGTTTCGTTCCACCGGTAAGTGTTTTGTATTTACAAACAATTGACTTGAACTGATCGGCAACTGTTGCAGCAATCATAGTATGCCATAATTCAGACTGCATTACAGATTCCAACATTAACGGTAACCATGCAAATCCGGCTACGGTGTTAGAAATTTCAAGAATTGGAACTCCTATCGGTACACGTTCTCCTTCTGGAATGCCACGAATACGCAGTGGTAAATATCCCAAATTATATAATTCTTCGATGTGGGTGATATCGTAGGTATTTTCTCCAAGGCATTCGTCTAAGACAATTTTATACTGATCAAGAATGTCAGCTTTTGGAATATTAAAGAAATTATTTTCTAAGAATTCATCAATATATCCAGTAATACCGAACGTAACAACATAATCAAATTCTCCACGTGATTTTCTTGGAATATAATACGACGTAGAAAACGCGATATCTTTTGGATACTGCGAGTAATGCGTCATTTTATAGAAATCTGCCATTAATGGTAACGGTATATTATTCATAATAAATCCTTAATATCGATAATTATAACATTTGGAAGTTTATCTCGATTCGGAGCTATCATAGAATTTGTACAATATATTTTTTCAATTTCACTAGTTGGAATATTACCTTTTGCAATCGAATCTTCAACATGGGTTGCATATACGTAAACATTGTTGACTTCTCGGTATTCGAGTTCTTCAATGGTTTTTAGAATAGTTCCACCGTATGAAATGATATCGTCTACGATCAATACATCCTTATTAGCAACATCGCATGGTTCAAGAACATAGCTTTCAATTTTGCCGGTATCTGGATTTCTGTGTTTTTCTGCAACAATGTATTTGATATCATGTTTCATATTTCGCATTAATGGACATTCGGTAATAAATCTTCCTTTGGAACTTTTATCTGGAAATACGATATGCGAAATTGACGGGTTGATATTTAAAATTTTATCAACTGCTTTTGGAGCTACCCATTCTGAAACACAATTGTTAAGTGCATTTACAATTACATCACTGTGTGGTTCTACAACATATACCATTTTAAAGCCAAATGAATCTATAATATCTGCAAATGCACGTAACGTACTCGTTTTCGGATATGCGACTTTATCATTTCTGGCATTTGGAGCATACATCAAATACAACTCTGCTTCAAGAAATGACATATTATAATCCAAATACTTCAAAGTCAATAATTCAGCTTCGCTTTCATAATACCATTCGACGGTTTCTGGATTGATATTTGTATCAAAATCCAAAATTAACGTTCCATCCGGGAACCGTTTCTGGTCTATGATTTTTCCATCAATAACTATCATATTAAATCACATTAAATCCCATGACTTTCATGAGGTGTAAAGCCATATTATGGTTTTCTACAGTCGTTCCGGCGCACAATTCACTCATAATGGTAATCTTTGACATTGGATACAATTTATAGAACTCAATAGCATTAGCAATTACACAGATATCTGTACATAATCCGAAAATAACAATTTCTGTATAATTACCATCGTATATTTTTTTGAATTTATCATTAACTGCATATGAACTTTTTTCAACATAATCGACATTATAGTTAAATATACTTAAAATTTCGTTATTAATCAACCATCCGTCTGTATTTTTTAAACAATGTTTTGTAAACTTGCTGTCAATTGGATTTTTAGAATCTTGATTAAAATGTGTATCCATGGTAAATACAGCATACATCGTCTCATTTTCATCATTACAAACCAAAGAATTTAAATAATCGGTAATCTTTGGAACAATTGCCTGAGCATCTTTACTACCTAATTTACCGGTAATAAAATCATTCTGTAAGTCGATTCCGACAATTAGTTTTGTCATATACATTAATTATAAGTATAGTATTATAATACTACCGATTCATCTGGGCATATAGAATGTATCTTTTAGAGAAATATAATCCCAATTGTCGATATATCCACTCATATGTTCTCCAATTGCATACGATAACGCATCTGTACAGTGATCGGCAATTTTTACCGGTATTTCTAATACTATACCATTTTTATCTACCGAATAATGATAATTTGCAATTTCACGAATCATATTCACACTATTAGATGATATTAATATTTTGAACTTTTTAACGCGGTCAATACCGGCAATAATGCCTTTCTTTGCCGCAGTTGCCATATAACCGGCTTCTTGTATCTGTTTAATACGGTCTGGTTCTGCATTATCGCAGTATAGCGGATATCCATTCCGTTTAATTTCAGGATAATTATTATTCAAATATTCGATTAAATCGGCAGTGGTTAATTGTGATTGGTATAATATTTCGTGTGTATATATTGTATCTTCGACCCCACGACAGCATTCTACAACAGCCATCGGATTGTTAAAACCAAAATCAATTCCATAAAAGAAATCTCCGTATTTTGGGAAATCTTTAGGATTGATTTGTGACCAATTAGTATATACGATATTTGCGAGGATACCTGGTAAACCTAACGCATATACACGATAGAAATTCTCATCGTATTTAATAGAGTTTTCTAACTTTCTAACATACTGTGCGGGTAAATGCACATTGTTGATATACGTACTGTGATTGACACCGACTTTTTCAAGTTCGTCTGGATCGTTGGCAACAATACCGGTTAACCATTGTGCCCAAACCCAATGGTTCGCATCTACAGGGTTAAACGTAACAAATAACTGGTTAACAACACCTTCGTTTGATTTACGGAGGGTATTTTGCACCATCATTAAATCTGCAAGAGTAAATTCTGTTAACTCTTCCATATTTGCGAAATTATATTTTGTAGATTTAATTTTATGCGGAGCATCGAGAGATTTAAACTCCATGGTAGATTTTGACTGAATTGATGTAAGAATACGATTTGTTTTATTGTAGATATAATCTATTCCTTCAATATATCCTTCGTTTTGGATAATTTCAAGACACATATCAATAACTGAAGCTCTTAACGAAGAACCGGATTTACGATACATCGCAATTTTAATATTCGGAATAGTAAATAATTTATCAATAAGATACTGGTTTACCGAATGCGATTTACCACCTCCAGACCCACCGTATAAAACCAAAATTTCACGATGTGCATTTCGTCTGAAAAAATCCCAAAAATGTTTAACTCTACTTGATGTAATTACGACCGGTTTACCAGTTTTACGAGCTTCGTCAATTATTTCTTTACGGTCATCTGTTACCGGATTGAAATTAACGAATTGTGGTGTATTATCCTCATTTTCGTCAGGAATATCGCATATTCCTTTGGTAAAATAATCGTAATTAGTCAAAGTTATTATATAATAGTATATAATACTATTTATATACTATTGTGAAAAGTATATAAATATTACTAAAAAATAGAATTATTTTTTGATTTCAGAAATCAATTTTAATTCAATTAATTTTTGTCTTTGTTCATTTGATAAAGAATTATAAAATTCATTTAATGTACCACATGATTCTAACAAATTCATCATTGTAATCCATCTGCTGATTTTATTTTTTCTACTATCAGAATCAGTTCCATCGGTAATATTACAAACTTCGTTTGTCCATGCAATGGCATATGTTTGAACTTGATGTTCATTCATATCATCTTGAGAATAATTCATATATTGTTTTAATTCTTCCATTGCAGTTGATTGATTATCAAGTTCTAATATACGTTCGTGAACTTCTTTTTGTAGAATTGCAATTTGAAACATTATTTTTTTAATTTCCAATTCTAATCTTCGAATTGTGTAATTATTTTTTTCAGTTTTTAATTTTTCTTCGGCTTCATCCAAATCGATTTGTTTTGATTCAATTTCAAATAAATTATCTGCCAACGCTGTAGAATGAGCATACATTTCCATTGATAATTGCCAATATTTAGAATCTGGAGTTGGATGATCCAAATCATTTAATACCGATGTTCTTAATAATGTTTTTGTTCTATGCATGATAACATGTTTCATAGAATGTTCAATGTTATTTTTTGCCAACGATAATTTTTTATTATCATCTTCACTTAATACAGTAATATCTGCCGTAGTATAAATTGGCATTAAATTAGTTTCATTTTTTAAATCTGTCATAAATATCACAAAAATATTATGATTATATATAGAATATACGTATATATAAGTATATTGGAAAAGTGAAATTAAGTAGTTATTATTTTTACAGTAAATGCTCCACTTGAAATAACATGTGCAGTTTTTTCAGTAACAGTTGTTCGTGTTGTACCAGATGTTTGTCCATCATACACAAATCCGAAATTTTTAGATCCTATTGTACAAGGACCAGTTCTTGGAGTATTTAAAGAAGATATAACTCTCCAAACTGCGCCATCGTAATATTCAGGCATACTAACATAAGTTCCAACTGATATGACCGACGATACTGTCTTGCCGAATACACTAGTACCTCCACCAACACTAACGGATGGCGATATTATCCATGTAGCTCCATTGAATAAAGAACAAACTGCTGATG
>Ga0172378_10001622_pt1 | contig 20888 bp, 28 predicted proteins | sample GrowelOW332metaG_FD_119755 | JGI IMG/M metagenome (GOLD analysis project Ga0172378, IMG submission 119755) | Groundwater microbial communities from an aquifer near a municipal landfill in Southern Ontario, Canada - Pumphouse #3_1 metaG | ecosystem: Environmental > Aquatic > Deep subsurface >... | reverse complement strand
TGGATTCGTGACAGATATTTGTGTTATTATGAATGCGATGATTTTGAAGACTGTATTTCCTGAGATTCCGATTTCGGTAGATGCGAGTTGTTGTGCTGGTGTAACTATTGAATCGCATAAGAATGCATTGGCGGCAATGAAGATGTGTCAGATTGATATTGAGAACGAGGAAGTTTAAGATAAAACATTTGGATGTTGTGTGGGAATAGGTTAAGATATTGAGTGATATGATTGAAGAATTTGCCAAGGAAATGAGTAATTGAATACTCGAAACAGTTTCCTTGGTATTTGGTGGAGCAGGTCCGAAAATCGAATTTGTGTTTCAGACGGCGATTCTATACTGTGATATTCGACAGTGATAGCCGATAAATCAGAACACCCTTTTAAAAACAAATGAGGATAAACAATGATATTAGTAAATGATGATGTGATTATTCCAGAGAGATTTCCAGATGGGACATTTCGATTGATGAACATTCCGATGTCTGAATATGAGGACGACAAGAATATTCGTTTTCGGTGGGAGTTTGAGAACAATGAGGAAATGATTTTGTTGTATATGTTATCAAAACATTATCGGGAACATGGGCGTACAGTGCAATATTTAGATTTGCCATATGTTCCAAATGCGAGAATGGATAGGGTCAAGAGTCAGTTTGAGGCGTTTACATTGAAGTATTTTTGTGAATTTATCAATTCGTTAAATTTCACTCAAGTAATTGTTTTTGACCCTCACAGTCAGGTAACGATTAATTTGTTAGATCGTTGTAGGGTATTTACTCCTGAGAGAGATATCATGGTGTTGATGGACAGATTGATTTTGCTAGAAAAGGTGTCGCATATTTTGTATCCAGATGCAGGTGCGATGAAAAGATATTCTGGTGGATTGCCATATCATTTTTTGCAAGGAGAGAAGCGAAGGAATTGGGAGACGGGGAGGATTGACGGGATTACAATTGATATTCCAGAAGGAGATGTGGTGACAGGAGTTTTGATTGTGGACGATTTATGTTCATATGGTGGAACATTTGTAGCGGCGTTTGACTGTAACGGAGGTTAAACAGATAGGGATGTTGTTAGGTTTGCCGCAACATTTGGTGGAGAAAACGCCAACGGATGGTTTGTGTGGATTAACGGACGAGGAAAATCTTGGATTTACCTATGATATATTGGACAAGTATATTCGTACAGGTGTTTGTGAAGACAAGATTGTGAAAGCAAAGATTGACAAGATGCAAATCAAGAATCGTTTCAAGTTGTTTATGATGCCGTCATTCAACTTGTTAGATGTGCTAGTTCACCATGAGTTTGAAGGTTAGGTCAGGTATAAATAAAAAGGAGATTATTATGAATAAGTTGAGAAAATTGTTGTTGGTTGGTTGTGTCTTTATATTTCAGGGATGTGCTGTTCTACCGTATATACAAGATGTATTGGATGAGACTGATGTGACTGATGTGTTGGATGACGCTGACGAGACGGATGTGACGAATGTGGTTGGGGAAGTTCCTTCTTGGGATAAAGCGACGAAGGCTTCTTGTTGGAGTGGTTCTAATGCAGAACAAAGAAACATGAATATTTTGTCGCCTAATATGAGCGACGACATATTCAAGGACAGGGTTGCATGGCAGATAAACAGAGGATGTAATACTGTTCATTTGTATTTGTCAAATAAGGCGGATGGGGAATATGCGGGGTATTGTATTTATGGAAACAGTTGGGATTGGACGATTGACGAGAGTTTCGTCAAAACGTTTAAGAACAGAATATTGTATTGTCGGGCTAAAGATTTAGCGGTTGTGGTTTGGTTGTTTGCTGATGATAGTGGAAGTTGGAATGCAGAAGCGGCAAAAAACTTCACTCAGTATCTTCAAGATTTGAAAGAACAAGGTCTTTTTGACCAAGCTTCGACAGTTGTCTCTGGATTAGAATTGAATGAATATTTTTCGTCCAGAGATATTGAGATTCAGACGAAACAGGTTATGGATTTAGTAGCATCGATTAGAAATGTGTATTCGGGTAAAATTGGGACTCATGGGACATCTGAGTTTCTTTCTTATGCAAGTCTAGGAGACATTGTGTTTTATCAGGTGAGTCCTGGAAAATCGGCAAGTTGGATTAAAGCAGAAGCGGAAAGAGTGATTAGTGTAACAGGGAAACCAGTTAATTTCTTTGAATTGTCAAGGCAGGAAGATCGAACATTGAGTTCGGCGGCTTTGGAAGGGAAGTGTTTTGGGGTTGGGAATTGGTAATATGAAACCTATAGTATTTTATCACAAGTCAGATTTTGATGGGATTTGTTCAGCGGCGATTTTCGATGACAAATTTGGAGATGATGTTGAATTGTATGGATTGGAGCACGGGTGTGAATTTCCGTGGGACAAAGTCTCTGTAATCGGATTTCCAGAGGAAGAATTAATTCTTAGGAAAGTTTTTATGGTAGATTTTTCTTTGAATCTTAAAATGATGACTCGTCTTTCAAAGATGGCGGATTTGACATGGATTGATCATCATGCGACGGCGATTAATTCCATGAAAGATTTGGAGTTGAAGGGTCTAAGAAAGACAGATCGTGCGGCATGTGAATTGACATGGATGTATTTGAATGAAGATAAGGATATGCCAAAGGGAGTAACATATTTAGGTGTGTATGATTCTTGGAGAGATCATGGATCTTTGTTGTGGGAGAATTATGTTGTTCCATTCCAATATGGATTAAAAGGGATTTTAGGGATTAATAATCCAAAGTCTCCGATGTGGAATTTAATATTGAATACTAATGAGTTGGAGGATATTTGTAGAGCAGGTAAATTGATTTTGCCATACCAACGACAACAGTGTGAAGAAATCGCAAAGAGCAGATCTTATGAGGTGACTTTCGATGGACATTCTGCTGTAGCATTAAATACTCCGATGAAGAGTAGTATGTCATTGGAGTCTGTATATGATGCCAACAAACACGATTTGTCAATTGTTTATTCTTATAATGGACAATTGAAGACATGGACGGTTAGTATGTATACAACGAAAGAAGAGATACATTGTGGAGATATTGCAAAAAAGTTCGGTGGTGGCGGACATAAAGGTGCCGCAGGAATGGAAATGTCCACAAAGAAGTTTTTAGAATTAGGGTTTGTTTAGTGGCAAAAGGAATATACAAAATTGTTTGCAACGCAAATAATGTAGTGTACATTGGCAGTACAACTGTAGACTTCTTAAAGAGGTGGCGCAAACACAGACAGAGACTCAGGCATAACTATCATGAGAATTCATATTTGCAAAATGCGTGGAACAAGTATGGAGAAGACAGATTTTGTTTTGAAATCGTTGAGGATTTGAGTGAATCAGAAGCGTGTTTTATAAAAGAACGAGAGGCTTATTGGCTGTCTGTTTATTTCCCACTAGGAAGGGAATTTTGTTTTAACATGTCAGATCATACGTGTGGAGGGAATACCGTAAATTCAAAAGAGGAAAGACTGGTATTTTCAGATAAAATTAGGAAGTCTTATACTCCCGAGTTAAGAGAAAAAAGAAGAGTGCAGGCGATTGAAAGAAATAGTGTTGAGGTTGCCAGAAAGAAAGTGAATACAAAGGAGTGGAAGGAAGCACATCTTCTTGGAGTTAGAAAACTTTCGAAGAGTCAGGCGTGGTTGGCAGACAACAGGGAGAGAAACAAGAAAAGAAGAATTAGGGTTGGAACAGATAGAGGAGAGGTTTTTGATTCTGTTAGTGATGCAGAAAACAAGACTGGCGCGAGAAGGGCAAATATTCGGGCATGCATTCGTGGTAAAATAAAAATGAGTATGGGGAGAACATGGCATTATGAAGCGTGAATTTAAAATATTTCAAGTGAACAAGAATAGACACAAAAAGCTATTCGATTATTTGTGTACAAAAATGTCGTCAGAAAGCGAAGAATATTTCTGGATGGATTTTCCAGAAAATGAAAGGTTTTGTTTTCATAGTGTAGGTGGTAGTGTCGTGATAGATAATGATGAAATCAAGTGTCGAAAGATGTCAAATGAAGTACATTCAATTATGACAGACTGTGAGACAATGAAGAAAATAAAAATTTCAATATACCAGTGCAAGATATTGGTCAGGGCATTAAAGTCAAAGGAAGTAACGAAATACAAAGATTTTTATAAAAGGGTTTTGAGGATAAATGTGTATAGGTTGTTTCAACCGAAGAAGGGCAACATTGTAAAATTTTTTCTTGATGATTGTGAGAAAAAATTTATGAAGAACTAATAGAGTCAGACCGACACGGCAGACATATTCGCCATGGATTGGCGCATGGGGGGACAATGAAGGTGGAAGAAGATTTGGAAGAAGATTGGGATAAAATAGACAAAATGTTGGGTTTCTTGTTTGAGTGTAGGGAGATGAAAGAAACAAGAGTCATTATGTGTGATGGACCGAAAGTTTTCGATGAATCTGCTAGCATAGATGCATATGTGAAGGAATTGGATGATTTCTTTGTAAAAAACATTGTTGCAGAGACGAAGGAGGAGTTTTTAAAAGAGGTATGTAAAAATTTACATCTTGTTGATTCTAAGATGGTATTAGAGTTATTGCTGTATGATTTGTTAATATTCTTGGGTGAGACGATTAAAGAAATGATGGGAAATGGGTGTAAGAAGGCAAAAGTGCTCCACGACTGGAGATGCGAATATTATGCACATTTTAATAGTTGGGATGATGTTGTGAAGAAATTAAAAGGAAGAAATTTTTCGCAAAAAGATTTGTTGAATGTGTTTGCCGAGCTTTCTAAAACAGGAGAATTGAAAATGTATCAAAACAAAAAAGCATTATGTAAAAAGCCTGTATGGGAAAGAGAGAGAGGAGATGTGAAGACAGATGGATTAGAAGATGATGGGACAGGCGGGAAAGTTAGGGTTGAGAGGTTTTCGGATGGATCTTCGACATATCATGGAGGTGGTCCTTGTGGAGATCGGAAGTCGGACAAATTTGGGAGGGAGTGTTGAAATGGAAGCAATAATGGAGTTTAGAGGGTCTACGAAGTGGCTAAGTAATTATGAGGAAACGGATATAGTGTTCGAGGGTAAAACCTATCATTCTTCAGAGGCGGCATTTCAGGCGGCAAAGATATTAGATCCAATTGAGAGGGCAAAATTTGAAAAGATGTCTCCATCTGAAGCAAAACGTGCTGGACAGTTGGTGACGTTGCGTAAGGATTGGGAGTCTATAAAAGAAGATGTTATGTATCTTGTTGTAAAGGAGAAGTATGCAAGGAATAAATCTTTGTGCGACAAGTTGTTGGCGACAGGAGATGTACATCTTGAAGAGGGGAATCATCATGGAGATAGAGTCTGGGGCACAGTAGATGGAGTAGGTTTGAATTTGCTGGGCAAGATTACGATGAGAGTGAGAGAAGAATTAAGAAGGGGGTAGGAATGAAGATTGTTGCGATTGCAGACATACATGGAACATTGCCAGAGGATTTACCTGATGGCGATGTTTTGACTATTTCTGGAGACATTTGTCCTGATTTTATGATTGCGGGAGATGGAGGACCGATCGTGGGATCGCAGAGGAATTGGTTGAAAAATCATTTTTTGCGTTGGTGTGACAAATTAATTGAGAGTGGGAAGTTTTGTGATATAGTGTTTGTTGCAGGGAATCATGATTTTGTTTTCGAGAAGCCTATTAAGATACAACATCTCAATTTCAAAGAGAGAGTGCATTATTTGCAAGATTCGTCAGTCACAATTGATGGAGTAAATTTTTATGGTTTACCTTGGTGTACCTTTTGTGGGGCGTGGGCATTCATGGGAAGTAAAGAAGCATTGGAAAGAAAGTATAGTAAAATCCCAGAAGGCACGGATGTGCTTTTGAGTCATGGTCCAGTCAAAGGATATGGAGATGATGTTGAGAGTTATAATGTGATGTTAGGAATGAAAGAGATAGAACATGTTGGTTCTAAAAGTTTGTTGGACAATGTGATTAGGGTTATGCCTAGATATGTATGTACAGGACATATTCATTGTGGAAGTCATAGGGAGTTCACACTGGATTTGGAAAAACCTGTAACGATTGTAAATGTGGCTATTTTGAATGATCATTATAAAAACATGTATAGTTCGTTTGAGTTCGAGATATAGGAGGTAAAGATGAATGTAAACTTGTTGGCGATATTAGTTTTTTCGACTGTGATGGCGTTTTTTGTTATTTTATATATTATGAGGAAGGATATGGCAAATTTCGGAGTATTGTTAAAACAGATTACAAGTGGGAGGTGGTTGTTGACTGTGACGGCAGGGTTGTGTTTAATAATTGCGATGGGAACAGACGCATTGGTGGCAATTAAATGTGCTGGAGTTATTCCGAGTGTTGAGTTGCCTTTCCCTGTATCTACGATTTTTACATTATTGGGTGTTGTGTTTACTTCTTATTTCAATAAAAAAGATGTTGATGCGATAAAAGATGTTGAAAAGAATGTAGAGAAGTGAGTATAATAATTTGGTGATATTTGCAGAATGCGTAGTAAGATCGTCTCAGGTTGGCCGCTTGAGGAATGTAGGACGAAGTGTTTTGTTTAGGTCACAAGTATGGGGTATTCTTCCCGTTTCAGCCTTATACGAAAGAAATGGGTGTGAACATGTACAGTAACAATGTCCTTGACGGTTATAGGTTAAGCCGTTTTTAAATTTTAGGAGATATATGGAAATTACAGTAGAGAAATATACAAATGTGGATTTGATGAGAAAAGCATGTGCGAAGACGATGCATAAGAAGAGATCGAATGCGAGTCTTTCATCTATATATCGTTGTGAACATTCGCCAGCAAGAACCCAAATGTTTTGGATCGAGATGAATGATATTCCGACGTTTGTGTCTGTTCATTTTGTAAGACATAAGTTTGGGGTAGAACATTTTGTGACTAGCAATCGAGATGATAGAGGGGGAGATCAGAAGGTTGATAGGAATACCCCAGTAGATCATGGGATGTGGGTAAATGCACAATCGTTAATTTTCATGGCGAGGAAGAGGTTATGTTTGTGTGCTCATACGAAGACTGTAGAGGTCATGCGTTTGATTGTTGAAGGAGTTAGGAAGGTTGATCCAGAGTTGGCAGAGTTGATGGTTCCAGAATGTGTATATCGTGGGTTCTGTCCAGAGATTCGGAGTTGCGGGTATGTTAACACGGAAGAGTGTAAAAATCTTTTAGACAAGTATAGATTGAGATAATGTGTAAAAATTAAATATGAAGGACAATTCGGAGGAAAAAAATTGGAGTGTCTATCTGTTGGAGTGTTCGGATGGGACATATTATACAGGATGTACGAATAATTTAGTTAGGAGGGTTAAGACTCATAATGCTGGTCGTGGAGCAAAATACACTAAAATAAGAAGACCAGTCACAATAATCGCAAGTAAATGTGGATTTTCGCATGGAGAGGCATTACGAGAAGAGTTTAGAATTAAACAATTGTCTAGATCGAATAAGATAAAAGCATTTGATTGTAAATAAAAAATTTGTACAAAATTGTACAAATTTTTTATTTATAAGGCTAAAGCTGATATTTCAATAGGATAAATTGTGAAGATTTTTTGATATTTTGTTCTAAATGTAGAGAGTTGGTTTGAGGATATATAATTTTAAGAACGAAATGGGGTGAACGATGATGGGTGTCGAAGTAATGAATGGATATAACAATGTAATAGATGCTGGTAGAGATTTGGCATTTATATTGATATTTGTCTTGTTTGGTGTTGAGATAAGAAGATTCATAATATTCCTTAATCACAAGTTTTGTTGGCCTGTGAAAAAGGAGGCAGAACAGAATCGAGAGATATATGCTGAGTTGGTAGCTTTGAGAGCGATAATTAATGCAGATCGAGTTTTTGTGTCAAGGTTTCATAATGGGACAGAGTTTCTTCCAAGTCACCCTGCGTGGAAAACAAGTCGAACACACGAAGTTGTAAGGAAAGGTGTTACTTATGAGTCAGGGAACAGACAGAGTATGTTAGTATCGTTGATGCCTCATATCATCGAGCCTATTTTAACAGGAGGAAGTACAGCGGTTGGAGTAACAGTGCCGAATTGTGACGATTGTTTGTCGAAGATGAGGTGTGTTGCCGAGAATAAGAGGGTTGTAATTGTTCAAGTAGAGGATATGGAGAGCAGTTATTGTAAGTGGTCTTTGGAGAGTCAGAATATCAAGACGATGATTTATTGTGGGATAGCATATAACGGGAATGTATGTGGAATGGTTGGGGCTGATTTCTGTGGGGTACGACTATCTGATGATTAAGCGTTAGTTTTTGCGAAAAAAATATGTGAAGCAACAGAACAGATTCATTATAGTTTGCAGTATAAAAAACAGCCAAAGGATTCTGGCCCAATAAGTTGCAATATAATTCGATAGGGTTAAAAATAGTTCAATATTTTCCTTGAGTCCCGATATTCAATAGAGTATAATAAGGGGTATGAAAACAATAGATTGGACAGAAATTAGAGGACAAAAGTTCTCTGTAGAGGAAGCCAGAGTAGCATCTGACTTTTCTGAGGTATTGTTCAACTTCGGTATAGAAGATGGACAACTGTATGACCTTTTTAAAGGCGAAACATTAACGGTCGGACAACGTTTGGTACTTGCAGAGCAAGCGAACATTGATGAGATTTCAATGATGGTGTTACTAGATGTCGAAGACAGACTACGGGCAATAATGATGAACAGAATACAAGAGGAGAAATTAAATGCAAATGGAGGAATCATCCTTTAAGGCTATGTCGGAATCTGAAGAGAAAGATTTCGTGGCTACGGCCAAACAAGAGGCGGCAGTACAGAGAGAGTTGATTCGAGGAATTGTGGACATGACACGTCACAAGGAATTTTATGGGCATATCGTTCAGCAATTTGAGCGAGTTCTTGTCAAGGGGAATCATACTATTCAAACAGCGGCGGTTGGAAGAAATTCTGGCGACAGATTTATTAAGTTGTATTTGAATACAGATTTTTTTATAAAGATGTTTGAAAAAGAGGGTCAAGAGGTAGGGTGGAAACAAATGTTGGGAGTTTTGGAGCACGAGGTGCTTCACATTGTATTCGGACATTTGTTCCTTGTATTTCAGGATCATGTCAGAGGGAATGTTGCTGTGGATTTGGTTGTGAACAGTTATATTCAGAAAGACAGACTTCCAGAGAATTGTTGCTTCCCAGATAAATATGGGTTTGACGAGGGTAAGTCTGCTTTGTGGTATTACACACATTTGCAGAGTAATCCAGAATATCAAAAACAGTGTAAGAGTGGAGCATTTGGGGTTGAGGGTATGATGTCGCATGTTGTTTCTTCACATTCGAAGTGGGAAGACATTGCGGATGATCCTATTGCACAGGAGTTTGCAAAGGATATTGTCAGGAAGTCTAAGGAAATGTGTAATAATTCTTATGGAGATATTCATGGAGATGTTGTTGCTCAAATTGATTTATTATTGAAGATGGATAAACCTCTTGTGCCTTGGTCAAAGATATTGAGAATGTTTGTGGCTTCTTGTGCGGAGAGTTCCTTGGATTATACAATCAAGAGAATTAGTAAGCGTTTTAATTGTAGGCCAGGAACTAGGAAGGAAGACATTCTAGAGATTGCGGTAGCGATTGACACGTCTGGTTCTATCAGTGATGATGACCTGAGAACCTTCTTCAATGAGATTCGGTGGATTTGGAAGAATGGGTGTAAGGTAACTATCTATGAGGCGGACAGTGATGTTTGCGCTGTGTATCCGTTTAAGGGGAAGTTTAATGGTGAGGTACATGGGAGGGGTGGTACAGATTTGGAGCCAGCTCTTATTGCGGTGGAAAAGAAAAGATTTGATGCGTTGATTTATTTTACAGATTTTTATGCACCAGAGATTTCGAAACAATATAGGACTCCGACATTGTGGGTGTTGACTTCGGATATGACCCCAGATCAATATCCTGCAAAATGGGGTAAACATATAAAGATCGGTAATGGAAGACCAGAGAAAGGATAGAATATGAAAAGTATGATTGTGTTGGCGGGAAGAAAAATAAATGAGCATGTTGGAGAAGAATATGATACTATTGTTGAGGTTGCAGATGAGCCAACGACAGAGAATATTCAGATTTATGCGAATGAGGTTATGGCAGGGATTAAAGACTTGTGGAACCAGCAGAAGGGTGATGAAAATAGGTCTGTAAGGATTTATTTGGATGCGGCGAGTCCTTTCGCGGCAATGTTGATAAATCTTCAAATTATAATGAAGAAGCAAGATGGAATTGAGATCACATTGCCTTGGGACAAACCAATCAACATTAAAGAGCTAGATCAAGAATCCAGAGAGATTCTCAAGAAACTAGAAGTATAATAACAAAAAAATAATCAGAAGGAGTATAATAAGATGTCAAAGTTTGTAGATTTTTATTCAGATCAGGAAGTCAAGGATATTATGGAGAGTTATCTTGGTAGATATCCAGAAGCGTTTGAAGGGTTTGATACGTCGAAGATTGGGTTTGTGATGACGAAGAAGAAGAATGCAAGGATTCCGATGAAGATGCACAAGGTTTCATATCCAGAGAATGTCTGGATGTCACATGTATACATTGTGGAAGTCTTTGAAGGGCCTTGGAAGAAGTTGGATCAAAAGAGAAAGAACCTGACGGTATACAAAGGAATGTGTTCAATTCCAGTTGGAGCGTTCGATGAACAGAGTAAGCAATACGGGAAGATTTTGAAGCCTGAGATCAGCATGTTTATGAGAGAATATGCGGCCAGTGGTGGAGTCGTCAATTGGGAAGAGAATCCTGCGGCGAAAGATCCAATGGAGAGAACAGAGGAAGAAGTTGAAAACGAGGTTGTAAGAGTGGAAGCAATTCCTGAGGTCTAGATAAAAATAAATTGGAAAGTGATACATGAGGAAACCAGATGATTGTTTGCCGACTCCGAAGCATCAACGTAAATTGTTGAGGATGAAGAGGAGGTATCGTCATTACAATAAACAGGTTAGAATCAAGTTATCACGAGAAGAAATGTTAGTGTTCTTACGAGAACGGAAGATACGTTCGAGTAGGGAGTTACTAAAAATCCGAAAGCCAGATGAACCAAACGTTGACGACTACCGAAAAGAGTTCGGGAGTTGGGCAGATGCGGTCTATTTGGCTTTCGGAAGCATATCCGTATCCGAGCATGATGCCGATTATATGTTGAAGGTAGTGTCTGAATTTAATTTGTGGACAGTTAAAAGGTTTCGAGAGGCGAGGAAAATTGACCCAGTATCTGTGCCGTCTTGGAGCGAGGTTAAAAAGGAATGGGGTTCTTATACGAATTTGATAGAATCTGCAAGAAGAATGAATTTGAAAAAATTGTTAGAAGAGTATAGAAAGTTGATGCGAAGATTAGGACGGATACCGACCCTAAGTGATTTAAAAAACAACGATGTTCGAATGGATGAAGCCATTAAGTTTTATGGAAGTAAAAAAGAGATGGATGAATTCGTTTTAATGATGAGGGGATAATATGAGAGAAAGATATGAAGTGGAGACGAAATATCGCGAATTGAGAGATAGACATCTGAAAGAGAGAAAAGAGAAGTATCTTGGACGCCAACCAATTAATTGCGAAAGTAATGTTATGTTGAGATTGAAGGGTAGAGGACAGTTTAGGTTTTGTCAAAATCCTGTGGTCTTAGAGGAGTGCAGTAAAAAGGCATTTTTGTGTCAGGACGTTGAGACGGCTTGTAAATGTCCGTATTTCAAGTGTAAAAATACTGAAGAGTCTGTCGAGGAAGATTTCAACAAGGTGTTAAAAGAACCTGCTCGTTGTGGAAGTGAGTATCCGAAATTAGCAATGTTGATTTGGTTTCTTCAAGATTATGTAGTAAATACAAAGATGAAGAGATTGATTGGGATGTTTAAGATGACGTGTAGGGGAATCTGGAATATTGTCAGTTTGAGGTGGTGGTAATGGCGAAGATGTGGGTTGGATTGATGATTAGCAAATCTTTGTTGTATAAAGATGATAAATTGATAGGTAGAGAGTTAGGGTCTATTTTTGGAGAAGATTTGTTGGAACACCGAACGGCGTGTAGTGATCAGATGATTAAGTCTGGGGAATACTATATTTTCGTTTTGTGTAAAGATTTTTGGAAACATGCAGACATGGCAGTTAGGAACAGAAATATAATTGGGGTTATTCCGAGTAAGGAAGAACCTCATTTTTTCACATCCAAGGAAGTCGATGATTTTGTTTTATCGGCAGGAAAAAGAATAGAAGATGGGATTGTTTGGGAAGCAGGAGATGTTGTAAAAGTTAAAGATGGATATTTGTCTGGATTGTATGGCATCGTAGAGAAGGTTGTGTCAAAGAAAAAGTGTCGGATTTTGTTTAGTTTTTATGTCCGACAGTTTTCGGAAAATTTAAACGTGACATCGTTGGAGTATATTGGGAAGATACCTGGTTATTGCAATGAATCAAATGTCAATGGGAACCCCATAATAGTAGGAACACACATTGTCCACAAAAGTAAATTATATAGGTCAGCAGGTCGAGAATCTTAAAGCTGATGGTCAAGAAGAAGTAGGCGTTCTACCATTTTTCAGTGTAGAGCAGGTTCATGCCTTTCGGTCTATTTTCGGATTTCTTAATAACAAAGATAGAGATGTTCTCTATCTTATTTTTGTATCGCGGAAAAAACAGAAGGATGTTCAACGAATATTGAAACGGTCACAGCCTTCTTTGTGTTATGATATAAAGAGAATTCGTAGAAGATTGAAGTATATTTTTTATATTCATTCGGTTTTCGATATTTTTGTCAAATTCGTATCTCAATGTCATAAAGACTTTACTCCAGAAGAGATCGAGATTATGACATTGATGTTTTATACTAGCAGTTTTACAATGACATCTGAAATGATGGGATTGTCGCAAGTGCGAACAAGATATTCTTATAACAAGTGTATAAAGAGAATTGAAGTTTTAGAGAACTGGGAGATATATGAGATTTTAATGGTAATTAGAGAGAATCTGAATTCGATTAAGAGGTCGTATAAAGGAGATGTTATTGAGTCTTAACAGTTTGAAAGTGTAAATTTTTGTTTATATTTTACTCAATAGTGGAGGACATTACAATGAGTGAAGAAATTTTAGAAGGTTTTTGCTGGCATAGTTCGATAGGAATAGATTCGACTTTGGATGGCAATAAGAGATTTGTGACGAGATTGCCAAATACTAGAACAGCAAGAGGGATGTTTGTTGCTTCTGGTAGTGATTTGCTTATTCATAAGACGACAAAATGTTTGTGGAAAATGTCTAAGGATAAGAAGAGTATAGAACCAGTATTTAGCTCAGATGTGTTATCTGAAGAAGAAGTTCGAACGGCTATGGGGGAGTAAAAATGAATTTAAGTGCATATTTTGGAGAAGACACGGCAATAAGAGAAGCATCTTTGGTGGATCATGATTGGTTGACTGACCCAGAATCTGTCATGGATTTGTCAAACATGAAGAAGAATAATAACATGAAGCCAGAATTAGAAGTGTCATGGGGTCTTGCCACTGGACCAGATTTTGATATCGATGAACCAGCAGGAGAGGTTAAAAGAAATATCCCAGAAGACAATCTCGGAGACGCAGACAAAGTTGTTTTATTTGCAAGAGATTTGATGAACAGAGGACTTCGAGGAAGCAAGGTAGCGTCAGAGTTAAAATCGAGATTTCCTTCGGCTTTGTTGGCGACAGCTCAAGAAGGATTGAGAGAAATGTTTGCTATGGAAGGACTTATAGGAAGAGTCATGATTGATGCGAGAGGATATAAGAATTGTCAAGCGGCAATGAAGGCGGCCAGTAATAATCCATACAAGAGATTCATCAAACATGTTTATGGTTGTCATTGTGGAGATCCACACATGATTCATGCGAATGATGTAAATATCATTGGAGATAGGAAGGCTTCGAGCGGGAATGGGTTTGATGATTTTTTTGGGTCAGATGATCGAAGTGAATCTATGGTGTCACATTGTCGAACAACCATGTTGCCGATTTATGCAAGAGGAGATTTGGATAGATCAGATATGGATAGTACATTAATTGAAATGGGAGAGGTAACAACAATTCCACAGACAGTATTGAGTAAGATCAGAGATGCCTCAGGGTCAAATGTTTGGAAGATTAAGAAGGCTTTTAGATACTTAGACAAGGTTGCAGACGAGAATGATAGGAAGCAATATGCAAGTAAGATTGATGCTAGTGAGTATTTGGTTGAGAGAGCAGACAATGAAATTGAATTAGGAGCAGAGGCGATGTCTGACATTGAAGTTGACCCTACAAGTGGAGATTTGTTTTCAGAGATTGAGACTGAAAAGTTTGTACCTACGAATTTTGATGGTCCATCTACTTTAAACAGAGTTTTAGATGAGGTTGATGTTATGGATGACACATCGGAGGAGCAAATTCCAGTGGAAGAGTTGGATGTAAGCTTTGATAATGTTGAGGTGGCAGATGACAATTCAGAGGAACAAATCCATGTCGAATTAATGGATGAGAATAATGTGTCTAAGCTTCAATTGGATGATGTGATATTTGCACCAGAACAGCTTGCAGTAGATGAGCATGTGGCTGATTTGGAGGCAGATGTTCAAGAGTTTGACACACAAGATGTTGATATGGATCAGTTTTTCGAAGAGGAGTTTGAAGGGACAGATGAGTTCGCATTAGATGATGAAAGAGATATCCCGATGGATTTGAATGTAGAGATTGGAGATATGGCAGATATAGAGTTATGAAATTAGATGACTTCCAGAAGGCGGATGCGGAAGCAACAATATTTACAGATGTAGAAAAACCTACAGATGATAGGATGTTAGTAACCAAACCGACGAATGATATTATTGAATTTAGAAGGCAACTCGTGGAACAATACCACGGAGGGGCTTCTGGGTTTTTATCGAAATTTAAGATGGATGGGACAGAAGACATTGATGCGGTTTTGATGTCCATTTTGCAAGAAGTAATCAAAGAGTCAGATCATTTATTGGGAAATGAGTTGTTAGCCACAAGTGATGGATTGCTTAGAGATGCGTCTGTAATGTCTTTTAAGAGGACGGAAATTCTAGAGAAGGTCATTAAGGCTATTCAAACGAAACAGCAGGTAGACAAGCAGAGTGGCATTGATGTGGATTCTCCTTCGATGATGATTGTCTTTCGGTATTTTTTAAGCAAAGTAAAGAAGACTTTTGAGAAGATTGGAATGCCAGACGAGCAAAATAATTTGTTTTTTAGAGCGTTTGGAGATGAGACCATGAATTGGAAGAAAGAATTGAGAGAAAACTTCAATGAAATGAGGAAACCGCAAGAAGGTAAGTAATGAGTTCTAATTTATTATCAGAAATTTCGAGAGAATTTATTTCTGGGGACACAGAGGTTGTAGACATTATTACTTTTGTTGAGGCCAGTTGGGGCCTTGGAATTACTTTGACGCCAGTACAAAAGTTCATGCTCAATTGTCTTTACGGTTTGCCATTAGGTCGTGGAGATCCAACGATAGATGTACCAGATATTGTAAATGAGAGAATTCTATATCGTTTCAACGAATATGATTTTCTTCAATGGTTGTATGCTGAAAAGCGTTGTAATGTTCGAGAGACAGAGGGACATGTTTTCCAGAATTTAATATTGGCATGGGGAAGGCGCAGTGGGAAGTCTACTATTTCTGGATGTATTTCAAATTATGAGATGTATAAATTGTTGAAGAGGAGTGATCCAGCTAAATATTATGCTTTGAACCCAGGGGCATCGATTGTAATTTTGAATGTTGCTCCGACAGATGAACAGGCTGGTATTGTTTTTGAAATGACGAAATCAATGGCATTGAGATGTCCATTTGTTAGAGATCGTTCTTTACATCAAACAATGACTTATTTTGATTTGCAGACAGATGAGGATTTAAAGGTTGGAACTGGGAAGAAGCAGGCAAGTCTTTCTTCGATATCAGGCGGATGTTCTTCTAATGGTTTACGAGGACATAGTGCGGTTGTTATTATCATGGACGAAATGGCTTTCTTTATTGACAACAACGGAAGATTTTCAGGAGATCAAGTGTATGGAGCTTTGGAACCATCTCGTTTGACTTTTAAACGAGATGGTAAAATGATTTGTATTTCTTCTCCATATGCGAAGTTTGGAAAATTTTATGAATTGTATGAGAAGTCTTTTGTTTCTGATTCCGAGGTAGAAGATAATATTACTTTGACTTTCCGAATGTATTCTTCGATGGTAAACCCTGATAGATGTCCGATGGAGATTTTGAAGGCGGCAAGAAGAGCGGATAGAACAAAGTTCATGTGTGAATATGGTGGAGAGTTTTCTGACACGATTACTTCTTGGATTGAGGATGAGGCCGAATTCAAATGTTGTGTTACGAGCAAGAAGGCTCCGAATAAAGGGATTCATGATGTACCATATTATTATGGGATTGATTTAGGATTTAAGAATGACGGGACTGCGGTTGCGATAGTACATAAGGATCAAGAAGAGAATAAGATTGTTTTAGATTATGCGAATGTGTGGTATTCGGGTGCTTCAGATGTCTGGGAAATAGAGGACTCTATATATAAGAATTGCAATCAGTTTGCAGGAGGAGATCTTATTCGGATGAATGACATTGTGGGAGAGATTAAGGAGTTGGTTCGATGGTTTCCTGCGAAGGCAGGTATTTTTGATCAACACAATGGATATGCATTGGCAGAATTATTTTTGTCAGAGCATTTGGCTCAGTTTGAAATGGAGAATTTTTCTGATTCATTGAATAGTGAAGTATATCAGTTGGTAAAGAGATTGTATGCGGAACAGTTATTGGAACTTTATGAGCATCCAGTTTTGACAAAGGAGTTATTGTCATTAGAGGCAGAGAAGAAGTCTAAGGATAAGGTGGCAGTTCGTGCGCCGAGGAGGACTGGAGCACATGATGATATTTCGGATGCATTTTGTAGAGCAGTCTGGAAATGTTATAATGGCTTTAAAGCAAGGCCGTCTTGTGTTTCTACGGGTTCTGGTGGAAGGGTTAATCCGTCAGGGGCTAAGGTTGAGACTCAGGCATCCTTTATCGTAAATCGTTTAAGGCAACATGGAGAACATCCTCGTGGGATGTATAATGCAAGAGGACATAGGATAGGTGTCCCAGGGATGCAGGGAGTATTTGGAAGATAGGAGTAAAAATGAGTACAGGAAAGAAAGTTGACATTGTTAAGAATTCGATGAGTTCTTTAATAAAGAAAAGCGACGACACGTTAACCGCCGAGATGCGTGAATTGAGTGGTGGGAATATTCGTAAGGCGAGTGTGTTGTCGGATGAACGCATTGCTTATTTGAAAGAAGCTGGCAAATTAAGATAAGACTTCCATAAGGAGGAAAATATGAAAAAGACGGAAATGAAGGTGGCGAAGAAAATTGGATTGAAAAGTTTGGCAGGCATTTCAATTGCAAAAGATGTGGAGAGTTCGTTGAAGAAAAGAGAGTTTGAAGATTTGACTGAGAATATTCCTGAAGGAAGTCCTCTTAAAGAGTTGATGGATAAACAAAGGGCATTAACTGGGGATTTAGATGGGTTGCCACCAGGCCATCCATTATTGATGATGTTGCAGAAGGCAAAAGAGACATATGAGGAACAACAGAAGATTAAAGCAGAAGAACAGTTGAAGGCAAAAAACAAAAATACGGTAGGAAAAGATAAACAATCGAGAGAAAGAATATTGGCAAGGAGAGAAGAGGAAGAGAATGAAAGCAAGCTTGATTCGATTGTAAAAGAGGTTAATATTGGTACACAGTCGGTTTTAAAAGAAGTCAGGACTTTGTATGGTTTGGCCAAAATGAATGAAGAAATTTTGGGTGAGAATCCAGTATGTAGGGCGAAGATAAACAGATTGGTAAGATTGTTACATGCGACAGAGAGAGGGTTGTCTGATTTGAAGTTAACGATTGGGAGGTCATAAATGCAGTATGTACAAGGGATTTTGAATTTGGAGTATGAGGACAATGATGAACCAAATGATGTTAGGCAAACGCTCAAAGATGTATGTTTGACTTGGCATAAAGGTGTTCAAGAGGAAATTGATAGAAATGTTTTTAAGTCTATGGAGGTCATGTTTCGGGATATTTTTGTTTATGTAGAAGATGAGCAGGATGAGGATCGCAAGAAATTGTCCAAAATCCATATGGGGTTGGACAAAGTTGTTTTAGATCCAGAAGAGGTTTTTATAACGACAGATCATAGTGAAGAGTGGAATCAATTTTTCAATGTGAGAAAAGAGGAAGTAAATGGATAAGAAAAAAGTGAAGACAGCATCTGTTAATGGGGTTCAAAGACCAGCAGTGACAGTTGGGAAAGCGAATCCTATTAGAACAAGGATTGCACGGAAGGCAGTTGGAGCTGGAGGTTTTAATTTGCAAGGTTCTAAGAGTCGTGATGCTGGCATGTTGATAGATACGTCTCAGGTTGCGGCTCCATATAGTTCTGGATTCAAACAGGAAGCATATCGAACATCTTATGCTTATGGATTGAGTGACAGAACGGGGTCGTATGATATTCCGACTTATTTTGTCATGATGAATGAACAGAATGGCGGCATGTTATATTGGCCTGTTACGTTGCATGAGAAATATAGTTGGTATAGGTATTGGGCGCGTAGCGATGCTTATATTGGAAGGTCATTAGAATTGCTTTCAGATTTGCCAATGTCGAAGTTGTCTTTAAATATGCCGAAGATGGCAAAGAAGGACAAGGCTTTGTCGGAAGAGATTCTAGCTTTTTTTGAGTATCAATTGGAGAGGATTAATGCGTTTGAATTATGTCAGAGTATTCTATTCGAAACTAATATGATTGGAAATTGCTTTAAGGGAGATACGTCCATTTTGACAAGTCAGGGAGTAATGCCTATTTCTCAAATCAAAGATGGAGATTTAGTTTTAGATTCTTCTGGATCGTATTCTAGAGTGTCAAAGACGATGAGGAGGAGGGTGTCAGAACACCTTGTAGATTTAGGCATTTCTAAATTAAATGCATTTGAGTTTTCTCCGACAAGAGAACATCCAATTTTCATATTTAGAGATGGTAAAGAAGTAATGGTTAAGGCTGAAGAGATTCATAGAGGTGATTGGGTTGGCATTGGAAGAGTATCTGAAGTAAGAGACGTCGAATATAAAAAATGGCATGAAGAATTAAGAGAAGAATATTTGAACAAGTTTTATGACACGTATGAGGTTGATGATCATAGAACGAAATGTAAATATTGTGTGCCTACAGGTATTCAGGAAAAGTCTGAAGAAGTTCGAGAAAAGATTATTGCTTGGGTAGATACGTTAATGGAGCCGACAACACTAGAGTGTAAAGAGGTTGCAAAGATAATTGGAATTTCAGATGCGATCCGTGTTAGATCGGCGGCTTATTTGCTTAGTAAAAAAGGAGAGATTAAAACTCAAAGGACTAGTAGGGGGTCAATTGGAGGAAGCAGCATTATATGGTTTCCGAATGTATGCATAGATGGTGATAGGAAAATGTCACATTTAGAGTCAGAATTCCCAGTGGTGGCGAATAGAGAAATAGAGATTGACGAAGATTTTTTATATTTTTTGGGATATTGGCTTGGAGATGGATGGCTTTGGGCGTCTAAAAACAAGTATGCTAGAGAGTTTGAGGGATTAGATGTTTGTGTCTCGAATAAGGCTACAGACTTTTATGATAGAGTAAACGATCTTGCCAAGAAAATATTCGGTGAGGATGCGGTGACGAATAGTCCGTTTATACAAGAGGATAATATGAGTCATGTTGTTATAAAAGACCCAATGTTGTCTGCGTGGTGGAATCTTAATTTTGGACATGATTGTAAATCGAAAAAACTTCCAGAGTGGGTTATGAGGTTGCCATCTGAAAAGTCGATTTTCATATTGAAAGGAATGATAGACAGTGACGGATGTATTAGTAAAAAGGATGTGGGAGGTTCTGCGACAATTAGTGGATCTAATAAAGACCTTATATTTCAGTTGTTTGTGTTGGGGTTGTCGTGTGGATTGCCGATGTCCTTTAACAAGGCAAAGGAGAGAGGGTTGGCGAAGGGGTGTGTCTATTCTTCTGCGAACATGTATATAATCAGTGTGGAGACGAAAGGTTATTATGAAAAAATTGTCGAAGGGTGTCTAAAGTGTAAAGAGGTTGTTTGGTCTGACAAGAATGTGGTTAATCCATCTTTTAAAGAAGTTGAAGGGAGTTTTTATTATAGAGTTGATAATGTGTCTAGGACGTATTATGAAGGATATGTTTATAATTTAGAGGTTGAAGGAAGTCATACGTATTGTGCGAATGGTGTCAAAACGCATAACTGTTACATTTTTCATGAATGGGATGAAGAGAAAAAGATGTGGAGTCGAGCAGTGATGTTACCTCCAGAAGAGGTTTATGTGTTTCAATATCCATTCACGGAGACTAAGAGGGTAGAATATAGGCCACAGAGATTAATTTCTTTGATTCAAACAAATGTTGCAGATGGGAGGAGTGAGGTTCCAAATGGGACGGATGATCGTTCTGAAATGAATTCTAAGATTGTGGAGGGAGTACCGAAAGAATTGGTAGACATGGTTGAAAAGGAGGGATGTATTGTAATGGATACAGATCCGATGACAGGATCTTTTGTTCATCATATTGCAAGAAGACGTGCTCCCTATATGGATTTAGGAGCATCTGTTTTAGAGAGAGTGCTTGTGCCGATGTTACAGAAAGAACATTATAGATATACACAGTTGTCATTGGCGAGTAGGAATATGACGCCAAAGAATTTGATTTCTGCTCCTGGATTAATGCCAGAGGAATTGGAGGATCTGAGGACACAGGTAGATTTGTCATATATGGACCCAGAATATTC
>Ga0172378_10001621_pt1 | contig 20889 bp, 9 predicted proteins | sample GrowelOW332metaG_FD_119755 | JGI IMG/M metagenome (GOLD analysis project Ga0172378, IMG submission 119755) | Groundwater microbial communities from an aquifer near a municipal landfill in Southern Ontario, Canada - Pumphouse #3_1 metaG | ecosystem: Environmental > Aquatic > Deep subsurface >... | reverse complement strand
GGGTTTACATTTGGATCCTTTTCGTGAGCTTCATTATAAAAATAGGAAATAAGAGAGTTGCCGTGATGTTCACTAATAATATCAACAACTTGGTTTGGAAGATGAAGAGCCTGCGCTTTTTCAACTCCTTTTTTTACATGGCTTCTAATTATGCTTACTGAAAGAGATGGATTTATTTCATTATGTTTGTTTTCCATGCCATTCTGATTTTCCACAAAATATTCTGGCTGATCCATTTTACCAATATCATGATAATAAGCACCTACTCGTGCAATTAAAGGATTGGCTCCAATTTCACGACATGCAGCTTCTGCTAATGACGCGACCATCATTGAGTGATTGTAAGTGCCGCTTGCAACAATGAGCATTTTTTTCATTATAGGATTATTCAAATCGCTTAAGTCCATAAGTCTAAAAACAGAAGCTGTGTTGAGCATTGACTCAAGTGGAGTTAAAAGACCTAGAACTAAAATACCAGAAATCAAGCCGTTCAAAGCAACTCCTGGAATTGTAATTATTGAATCGGAAAATGAATCATTGAATATAATTTTTAACGTTGCTAAAAAAACCACATTCAGCAAACTTAAAATTAATGAAGTGAACACCAAATCTATACGGCGCTGAATTCTTCTTACAATTCGTGTTGCGCTTAATGAAGAGCATAATACAAAAAGAAACGGCACAAGCTGGTATGAGCAAGCGTCTAAAACGCCAAATGAAAGTATTATTGAAAAATAAACGGAACTTACCTGCCCAAAAAGAATTGCAATAAGAGACGAGCATAATGAAGCAGGAATAATTATTGGAAGAGCAAATGAAGATGATAGTTTTGCAGTTTTACCGCCTAGTACAGTGACACCGTAAACTATTAAAAAGAAAACTGCTTGCAATATCATTTCTTTAAATTCTGGCTTTCTTCCTAAACAAATTGGACTGAACAAGAAAAAGCAGAACGCACTTAAAAGCATTAAGTAAAGAACAGAATTTGCAAACGACCTGTAGTCTATATAAACAGGGGACTCTGACATTTTTTTTAATTTAGCATAGTCATCTTCTGTAATTGCAAAACCTTTTCTTGTAATTTTTTCACCTTTTTCTATTGCAACAGGATTTGAATAGTCGGCGGGCAAAGATTTTTGCGCATAAATTGTTCTGTCTGCAATTTGCCCTATTTCATAATCTTCCATTTTATAAGATGAGATTGTTGTTGAAGTCGCAATTCTTAAAAAAGATATTGTTGCAACTGATAAAAATGTGATTATAAAGACAATCAACATTTGATAATTTGATTTTATGTATTTTCTAACTGATAAAAAAATTTCTTTTGTTCCAGATAATTCTTTATCATTATTTTCTTTCTTCATTTTCGTACGCCTTTACTATTTTTTTTACTAAGTCATTTCTTACAACATCTTCCGCTGTAAGTTCCAACATTGCAATTCCTTCTACATTTCCTAGAAGTTTCTGCGCCTGAAGAAGACCAGAATTAATATGATGTGGTAAATCAATTTGTGTAACATCTCCTGTTATGTAAATTTTTGAAGACTCGCCCATTCTTGTTAAGAACATTTTCATCTGTTCGCTTGTTGTGTTCTGGGCTTCATCCAAAATCACTACGCTGTCATTTAAAGTTCTGCCCCTCATATATGCTAAAGGTGCAATTTCTATTATACCGCTTTCTGTCATTTTTCTAACTGTATCGCGTGGCAAAACAGTGTTCATTGCATCATATAAAGGACGAAGGTATGGATTTATTTTATCCTCCAAATCGCCTGGCAAAAAACCTAAGCTTTCTCCGGCTTCAACTACAGGCCGCGTTAGGACAATGCCGTTCTTTTGGTGGCTTAGAACTAAACGCAATGCTTCTGCAACTGCAAGAAATGTTTTTCCGCAGCCAGCTGGTCCTGTTGCAAAAACCATGTCGTAATTTCTAAGAGCCTGTACAAGTGATGCTTGGTTCTGTGTTCTAGGATAAACTTTTCTTATTCCACCAGGAATTGTTATTGAGCACTGCGAAAAAAGCGCATGTGACTGCAAGGAAGATTTTTTATACACGTCAATGTTTGTATTCAGAACAGATTGCACAAGCTCAGTGTCTGTAAGCTCTGAACTGCCGTCTCCAATTTCATCAAGAATTCTATCTATAATAAAACGAAACTGCTGCTCAACTTCAGAGTTTCCTCCGTCTACTGACAATTCATTTCCACATGCAAACACAGGCACGCCAAGAAATGATTCTATGAGTTTTAAGTTGCTGTCATTTGTTCCGCACACACGCTGCAGTACAGTTGTGTCTGGAACAATAATTGTATAAGGCTGCACTCTTATATTTTATGTTTCTATTGCCATCAAGTCAATGGTGAATAATTTTCAAATATATTACGGGTTCAGCTCCCACTTTTCATTGTAGTCATCGTTATAGACAAATTCTGTCTTCATGCTGCTTAAAGGATTCCATACTACAGACAAAGTAAAATATGGATTAAACCTATATTCTTGGTCTATAAGATAAGGCTTAATTGTGCAAGACGCTGACAAGTCCCAGTCACACAAATCATGTGTAATTGTTACTTTTAAGTTTTTTAATTTATAGCCAGAAGCTTTTCTCTTAGTTTGATCAGGATCCCAGAATGAGTCGTCGCTCCAAAACACAAAAGAATTAAGCAAGTCTATGAATGGATTTGTCTCTCCTCCTACAGTTCCTTCATAGCCAACATACTTTTGGAAGTATCTAAATATGACACTGTTCTTAGATTCAGAGCTGAATGATAAGTTAAGAAAATTATTTATCTTAAATGATATTGATGGAATAAATTTAAAATAGCTGTTTGTTGGTCTTAGGCAGTCATAGACAACACTTGTATTTAATGCAGGTGCCCAGGTAATTCGGTTCTTCCAATAACGATAAGTTTTGCTAGAGGTTGAATAGGCTATGCTTGCAGAGTAAGGAAGAAATTCCTCTGTGTCACGAACATTCCAGCCTGCTTCCATGCCTGTTTCTGAATTATCTGATTCTGAAAAATCATAGCCGTAAGTATATGCCATTGTATAAGCCAGCTGAAAATTATTCCATGACAAAGCAACCTTCATGGAGTCTGGATTATTGTCTTCTAGCTCGTAATTAAAAGACTCTGTGAATTTTAATTTATTGTCAAAAAGCGAAAGCGACGCTGACTGCTTAAATGGATTTTTTGTCCAGGAATTATCAGTTGAGCTTGTCTGCTTTATTCCACTTGAAAAGTCTAATGACAAATAAGGAAATGTTAATTTTAAAGAGCCTGTGTACTCGTCTACTTGAGGAGGAAGCGTTGTTGAAAGAGTAAACACTTGAGAAAACTTATCTTCAGTTGCAGAAATATTGCCACTCAAAGTGTGTACAGTCACGCAGTCTTCATCAGTAACATCTGTTGTTAAATATTCCCATTCAGGATTTTCAGCGTCCCCTATGAAATTTGTCCGTATCATTTTTACAGTTGTGTTCCAAGAGAGCCCTGTGTCTTTAAAAATTGAATTGTACAAGAAAGGCTTAAAGGAAATTGAGTTTGTATTTGTTAAGTCAAGTTTTCTTGCGTCATAGTCAGTTATCTTTAACGATGCGGCAGAAGTTTCTGAATAGCTGCTGTCTAAATAAGGATGGTCCTGTAGAATTGGATTAAAAGTAAAATTATTTTTCATTGTCAAAAAGGAGCTTCTGTACCCCAAAGAGCTTGTTAATACAACTGGCACCTTCACTTGATAATAAGTTGATTTGAATGAAGTCCAGTCAAAGTCTTCTGGGCTTGTAAGTTTAGATGAGTCGTATGTAACTTGAGAAGTGAATGTCGGTGTGATTGAATAGTCAAGAGAGTAAGTTAAATTACTGAATGAAATAACATTTAATGCCGTTGATGTGTTTAAATCAGGAAGGTCTTTTTCTGCAATAATCAAGCTATCTTCTTCTGTTGAGTTAGAACTTTCACTTTCGTTATCTTTTTTTTCTGAATCCGGCTCTTTCAATTCTTCTGGCGGCTCTAGTTTTATAGGGAATTTGTTTTCTGTTTTTTTCGATGTTGAAGTCTTGATCGGAATTTGAATAATGTTACCCGCTAGTTTGCCTGTAATTTTAAATGGTGTAATTTGAGATGGATAAAAAAAAGTTCTTTCTGGAGTGTATGTTGACCAGTTGTCATTTGTCTTTTCATCTTCAGAAAAAGTTCTTGACTTTGAGCTAAAAATAATTTGTGAAGAAAAACTTGAAATTGAAAGGCTTGAAATAAAAGGACTTAGAAAATCAGGAAGTTTTTGAGTGTAAGATCCGTTCAATGCCCAAGTAAATGAAGAAATAGAACTTGCTGAATCTTCATCATCGTCTTCTGCGCCACTCATTAAAAAGCCAATCCAGTCCATAGACTCTGAACGTGTTCCATAATCATAATTAAAATAAGCGTCGCTATAAATTGGCAATGAAAGAGTAAGACTAAAAGGTTTGCTCATTGTCATTTTTAAATTTGCGCTGTATCTAAATGGTAGCTCCAAGCCCATGAAATTTGAACTGTCAGAATAAATTACACCAGTTGATGAATACGGCAAATAATTACCATTTGAGTCTTTAAACACAGTGTTGCTAAAACCTAAATTTAAATTTGCCTGTATGTTTGTAATATAATCAGAAGGCTTCATAACTCCGTCAATTCCAACTAGAAAACCTAAATTGCTGTAATAGTCGCCCATTACTTTTAAATAATTAGTTGTGTCTCCTGTATAATTTTCATCAAGATTATGAAGAACAAGGCCTTCTCTTTTTTGTTCCTTTAAAGCGCTTGGTTTCATAAAGTTAAAAAGTCCTGCGCTTATGTCTTCCGTGGTTGAGCTGCTACTGCTTGATGAAGTTGTAGAGCTTAAAGGTTTTCTTCCATAAAGATATGTTGTTGTTTGAACATAGTAGCCAGTCCGTGAGTTGTATCCAAACACAGGATTAAAAACAAGCTCGTCCTTTGGATAATAAAAAGCAGGAAAGTACATTAGCGGAACATGTCCTACAAAAAGCACTGCGTTCACAAAAGCAAATTCTCCGCCAGGCAAAAGCCAAATTCTAGATGCTCTAATTTTCCAATGGGGATTTTCATCTTCGCAAAAAGTAAGCACTCCGTTTTTAAATGCGATTGTGTTTGAAGAGTCGCGCCCGAACATGCTTGAAGAAACTCTCAATGTAGAACCAGACGGTAAATTTATAGCGCTGCTCTGCGTTTGAATAACATGGCCGTTGTCAAATACACCTTCGAGTGTGCTTGTGTTGAACAAGAGGCTGTCTGCTTTTATGTCTTCGCCGCCTTCAGAGCCGCCTGTTTGCTTTAAGGCTACACTTCCAGTTGCATAAAGCATGTTTGTCTTTCTGTTGTAGTTCACAGTGTCAGCTGTGATTGTTGTCTTAGTGCTGCCGCTTGTTATGCTTATAGAAACATTTCCTGTAAGCACAATTGTGTCGTCGCCAGAGTCCTTGTCTTTTTTATACTCTGTCTTTTGAGCGCTGTCTATTGAGATTACAGTCTTATCTTCTGCAAATAAAATTGATGATGAAATAAAAAAAACGCAAATCAAAATCAAAATTTTTTTTGATGATGAAATGAATTGTGAGAAGTTCTTTTTATTCCAGCAAATTCTATTTTTTTTCACTGTTCCGCTCTTTTTCTCTTTCTAGCATTTCTTCTATATATTTTCCAGTATAGCTCTTTTTTATTAAAGCAACCTGTTCTGGAGTTCCTGTCGCAATGACTTCTCCGCCGCCAGTGCCGCCTTCTGGCCCCAAGTCAATTATGTTGTCAGCCTGGCAAATAACGTCAAGGTTATGCTCTATCATAACAACTGTGTTGCCTTTGTCAACAAGACGCTGAATTACGTCCATAAGCTGCTTTACGTCTGCAAAGTGAAGGCCTGTTGTTGGCTCGTCCAAGATGTACAAAGTTTTGCCTGTCGAAGGGCGCGCAAGCTCTGTTGCAAGTTTAACCCGCTGCGCTTCTCCGCCGCTCAAAGTTAGCGCGTTCTGCCCAAGCTGAATGTAGCCCAAGCCTACGCTTTTTAAAGTCTCAAGCTTTCTTGAAATGTGCGGAATTGAAACAAAGAAATCAGCCGCCTCTTCTATTGTCATGTTGAGGACATCGTTTATAGACTTGCCTTTGTACAAGACATCTAAAGTTTCCTGATTGAATCTTTTTCCATGGCACACGTCGCACTGTATAAAAACATCTGGCAGAAAATTCATTTCTATAGTTATAGTTCCAGCGCCCTGGCAGTTTTCACAACGGCCGCCCTTTACGTTAAAAGAAAACCTTCCTGACTTCCAGCCATGGGCTTTTGCTTCTGGCAGCGACGCGAACAAGTCCCTTATCTTATCAAAAACACCCACATAAGTTACAGGGTTGCTTCTTGGCGTTCTTCCAATAGGGCTTTGGTCAATGTTAATCACCTTGTCTATGTTTTCAAGCCCTGAGATTTTTTTGTACTTTCCAACAGGAAGCTCTGAGTGCATCAGCTCGTTGCTTATTGCGGGGAAAAGGACATCGCTTAGCAAAGTTGATTTGCCGCTTCCAGAGACACCAGTTATGCAGGTAAAAGTTCCAAGCGGAATTTCAGCTGATATGTTTTTTAAGTTGTGCTCAGTCACACCTTCTATTTTTATAAATGAGCCGTTGCCTTTTCTTCTTTGCGTTGGTATTTCCATGCGCAATTTTCCGGCAAGAAACTGTCCTGTTACGCTTTCTTTTACAGTCATCACCTGCTCTGGAGTTCCAGATGCGACAACATTTCCTCCGTGCACACCAGCTCCAGGTCCAATGTCAATCAAGTAGTCTGCTGTGCGAAGTGTCTGCTCGTCGTGCTCTACAACAATGACAGTGTTCTTTAAATCCCTTAAGTATATTAATGAATCAATAAGACGCTGGTTGTCCCTTTGGTGAAGCCCTATTGAAGGCTCGTCAAGAATGTACATGACGCCTGTAAGCCCGCTTCCTATTTGAGTTGAAAGCCTTATTCTCTGAGCCTCTCCGCCGCTTAGTGTTGCCGCAGAACGCTCAAGTGTTAAATATTCCAAACCAACATTCTTTAAAAAAGTAAGGCGCGCCCTTATTTCCTTTAGAATCTGCGCCGCAATTTTTTCCTGTGATTCAGTGAGCTTTATATTGTCAAAGAATTTCACAGATTCAGAAACAGAAAGGCTTGAAAGGTCCCAAATGTTTTTTCCATTTATAGTTACTGCAAGCGCTTCCGGCCTAAGTTTTTTTCCGTGGCAAGTTGTGCATTCCTTGTGCGACATATATTTTTGAAGAGCTTCCCTCATGTTGTCGCCCCATGCTTCCGCGTAACGCCTTCTCATGTCAGCAAAAACGCCAATCCACGGCCTGTTGTAAGTGCTCTGCCCTTCGCCGCTTTGCTTTTGGTAAACCCAGTGAATGTTTTCTTCTCCTGTTCCGTCTAGCAAAATGCTCTGCTGTTTTTTAGTCAGCTTGTTAAAAGGAGTGTCCAGGCTAAAGTTGTACGCTTTTGACAATGCCGTGAACATTGAGCTGTTCCAAGCGCTGTCTGGATTGTAAGGCGCAATGGCACCTTCATTAAAAGAAAGCGATTCGTCTGGAATAATAAGCGACCTGTCAAATTCCATTTTCTCGCCAAGTCCTGTGCAGTCAGGGCAAGCTCCAAAGGGATTGTTAAAAGAGAACAAGCGTGGCTGCAGCTCTGGAATAGAAATGCCGCAGTCTGGGCATGAGTTCTTTTGCGAGAAGAACACTTCCTCTTCTATATAGTCAGCGCTTCTGTCATAAGGCTTTCCTTGAATGTCCAGTGATTTTGTAATTTCTTCATAGCAAGAGTCAGTCTTGTTCACACGGCGCAAAACTATTAAAACACCGTTCGCGCTTTTTAACGCAGTTTCAACTGAATCAGCAAGGCGTTTTCTTATGTCTTCTTTTAAAACAATACGGTCAACTACAATTTCTATTGTGTGCTTCTTCTGCTTGTCCAGCTTTATTGAATCGTCAAGGCTAACCATAAGGCCGTCAATTCTTGCGCGTGCAAAACCTGATTTTTTTGCGTCATCAATTATCTTCTGATGCTCACCTTTTCTGCCTTTAATTACAGGCGCTAAAATTGTAAGCTTTGTGCCTTCGTTCCAAGAAAGCATTGTGTCAATTATTTGGTCGGTTGACTGCTCGTTAATTTCCCTGCCGCAGTTTGGACAGTGAGGCTTTCCTATGCGCGCGAACAAGAGCCTGTAGTAGTCGTAAATTTCTGTGACAGTTCCAACAGTTGAGCGTGGATTCTTGTTAGTGCTTTTTTGTTCAATTGAAATCGCAGGAGAAAGGCCTTCTATTAAATCAACATCAGGCTTGTCCATTCTTCCTAAAAACTGGCGTGCATAAGAAGAAAGGCTTTCCATATAGCGCCGCTGCCCTTCCGCAAAAAGCGTGTCGAACGCCAAAGAAGATTTGCCGCTGCCAGAAAGTCCGCTTATTACAACAAGCTTGTTCCGTGGAAGCTCTATATTTATATTTTTAAGATTGTGCTCACGCGCACCCTGAACTATAATTCTCTCGCCACTAAATGGAAATATATTTTTACTCACAATGGCAATATTTTAGTTGAAAAATTGAAAACCCGCAATAACATATATTATTCATCTAATAGCAAGTCGGAAGTATCTAACTGTACATTTTCAACATCTGCAACATTCATGTTGAACGTACGTAGAGAAGGCTTGCCGTAAACTGTTTCATTGTCTTTTTCATACACAGCTTCTACTTTCCAAGTAACTGTTCCATTTTTTATTTGAGCTAGACGTTTTCCTTTTATTTCAATTGACGTGCTTTTAACTTTATACTGAACAATCTTACTGTCTTTTTCTGTTCCCTGATAAAGAGTAAATCTGTACCAAGACGCATTTTCAACATTATTCCAGCTGAAAGATATTTTGGGATTTTCTTCATTAAAATTGTTTTCTGTAAATTCAGTTGAGTTCAGAGGAGCTACTAATTCTGCGGCAGGCAGTACTTTTGATTTTTCCTTTGCGATTTTTTCTTGTTCAGCTTTTTCTTGCGCTAATTTTTCTTCGTTCGCCTTTTGTTCAGCAGCAATTTTTTCTTGCTCTAGTTTTTCTTCCTGCGCCTTTTGTTCAGCAGCGGCTTTTTCTTGCGCTAGTTTTTCTTCCTGCGCTTTCTTCTCTGCAGCTGCTTTTTCTTGAGCAAGCTTTTCTTCTTGTGCTTTCTTTTCTGCTATTGCCTTATCATTTGCTAATTTTTCTTCCTGCGCTTTCTTTTCTGCAGCTGCCTTTTCTTGAGCAAGCTTTTCTTCCTGCGCTTTCTTTTCTGCAGCTGCTTTTTCTTGCGCGGCCTTCTCTTCCTTAGCTTTTATTTCTGCGGCTTTTTTCTGAGCGGCTGCTTTTTGCGTTGCAAGCCTTTGTTCTTCTGCCTTTTGTTTTGCAGCTTTTTCAGCGGCGGCTTTTCTAGCAGCCTCAGCATTTGCTTTTGCTATTTTCTCAGCTTTTGCTTTTTTATCAGCTGCTATTTTTTCTTTTTGCTTTCTTTCTGCAGCTTCTTTAGCTTTTATTTTTTCAAAACGTTCAACTTCTTCTTTTTTTGCGCTCTGTTCAATTTCTTTATTTGTAATAGAAAGCTGTTTTTTAACATCTTCCTCTTTTTTCTTTTGCTCTTCTATTTGCTTTTCAACAGGAACAATTTTTTCTTCCTGTGCAACAGGCAATTCTATTTGATTTTTCTGTAACACTTCATCTGCATCATTTGCTCTATTAATAATAGACACTGATTTCTTTTCACCAAATGTTTCTTTTGCAACTTTAGCAAGCTCTGCATTGTCTTCCTGCCTGCCTATTATCATTCCAGACTGGTACACTTTTGAAATTGTTTTATCAAGAGGAACAATTCTCCAATACATATTAAGTGAATTAGCATTTATAAATTTAACAGGAACAGAAGCCTTGTTGTTTCCAGCAGGCAGTTTGTTAGCGCTTGTTATTATTGAAAAGTCAGCTGTATTTGAAAATTCAAGACGTGTATTTTTTGTAGAATTCCAGTAGAACGGCACATTGGCTTTATTATTTTCAACCTTGATGGAATATGTTGTTGACGGAATAAAAACTGTCATTTCGTCAGAAGCAATTTCTGTTGAAGCAACTTTATCAGAAGCGACTCCGTTAGTTGTAGATTTTTCTTCTTTATTTGAATTGTTTTTAGCTGGTGAACTGCTTTTTGCGGAATATGAAATTATGTCTCCTATCTCAAGCGTCTCTATTTTACCTTCATCATTTTCATTTTTTTCTTCAACTTGCGGATTATTAATTATCCTGACAGCATTTGTAATTTTCTTAGGAGCGCTTTTAGAAACATCAACAGTACCAGATGTAACAGCGACAGTCGCTTTGTTACTTCCTCTTTCAGACATCCTAATTTCAGCGGAAGAATTGCCATTGAAATTTAAATATTTGTCCCCTGTTTTTATAGAAATTTTATTTTCATTGTTGGAAGAAGTTACAGAAACAGCGCCTTCTATAAAATCAAGAGTGTTATGTGAATTATCGCTTTGTATTCTAATCAATGAATTTTCGTGCAAGTCAATTTTGCTTCCGTCGTTAAAAAGAAGATACGCTTCAGAAAGTGCGGCGGTTCGTATTCTGTCACCGTTGTAAATTTTAGATGAAGTCTTTAGAAGTTCCCACAAATTCTTATTTGCAAAATTTCGTTGGGCTGTCTTGTACTTAAAATAAATAACAGCGACAGGCTCTTCATTTTGCTTAGTGCTTGAGTAATTTAAATCTTTTTGAAATAGGAACAATGCACTTGCCATGCCAGCTACGCAAATTATTCCTACTATAAAATCAATTGGCTTTAGATGTGATTTTGTATTTCTTTTCTTCTTCATCTGTGTTTACCTTTTGCAAATCTGGAGTAGCAACTCCAAGCAATGCTCTTAATTCATCTATAGTTTTTGGCCCTTTTAAGCCAACAGCGTTTATTACAGCGAACATCTTAACAGGCTTTTCTTTGCCCTTTACTGTTACAGATGGCATTTCCTCGTAAAGAATTTTTTCATGCACAAGCCGCCATGTCTGCTCTGTTATTAAAATATCTGTAGCAAACGGTTTGTTCAAAGATTCTGTTCTGCTTGCAAAGTTTACAGCGTCACCTATAACTGTATATTCCATTCTTTCATTCGAGCCAATCTGACCGGCAACAACAGAGCCTGTGTTTATTCCACAGCCAATTCTTACAGCTGGTTTGCCTAAGAACGACCTTTCTTTGTTAAAATCTAAAAGCGCATAGCGCATCATAAGAGCAGTTTTTACAGCATTCCAAGCGTCATTTTCTGGAGTGCCTGAAGTTTGTGGAACTCCCCACTCCACCATAATAGCGTCGCCTATGAATTTATCAACAGTGCCATTAGTTTTTTTAACACACTCGACCATGCGGGTCATATATTCATTTAGAAATTCAACAACTTCAAACGGAGCCATTTTTTCTGACATTGCAGTAAACGAACGAATGTCTGAAAAGAAAATTGTAGCAAGCTTTGTTTCACCGCCCAGCTTTATTTGGCCTTTAGCGGCCTTAGTTGCAATTTCTGTATTTGTAAATTTGCTGAATGTTGACATAAGATGCTCACGTTCAGAAAGCCCCTTGCTCATTTCTATAAAACTTGATGTAAGAACTCCCACTTCATCATGTGTACGAGGTTGTAAATTTATTTCAAAGTTACGTTTTTGTATTTTGTGAGAAGCGTCAACAAGCTCTTCTATAGGGCTTGTGATTGTCTTGCTAAAAAACAAAATAATGAATATCGATAAAAATAAAATCGCCAGAGAAAACAAGATAATTCTTTTTGTAGTATGGTTTATTGTTTCATAAACATCTGACTCTGCAACAGATGTTACAACGTACATGCCGCCTGCAATTTTGTTATAAGCATAAAACCATTTTTTTCCGTTCAAGTCAGGGAACAAAGACTGGCTGCTTTCCAATGTTGACTCCATCATATTCTTAACAGCAGGAATGTTTTTAAAATTAGCGCCAGAAATCATCATGTCATAATCAGAATAAATAAGTAAATCACCTTCTTTGTTTATAAGGAATGTTGAGTTGTAGGAGCCTGTGCTCATAAGGGACGCAAGCTCTTCTGAATAAAACGCGACTGTTGCGCACGAAGTTTCATTGTTCAATGTAGAAGGAAACAAAACGCACACAACAGGTCTGTTAATAAGGAATGAAAAATTTACAATTTCAATTGATCCATTCTCAACTTTTTTTACAATCTCTTCATTTGCATCAAACCAATCATTTACTTTCTGTGTAATCTGTGCTTTATAAATATTTAGCTCTGGATTTAATTGGAATCCAATATATTTTTCCTTCATAAAAACGACAGATTTGTTTCTAGAAAAATAATCTTTTACCATCAAATCTGATGCCAAGTTTCTGTCATCTTCAGAAAGAAGCATAAGTGAATTAAAAAGTCCTGCCGCGCCGTTTTGCAAAGAGACAAACATTGTGCTGACAGTTTCCGCAGTTCTTTCATTTATAGTAAGGTTTGTTTCTTCCGCTTTTATTTTTTCATCATTTCTTACAAGCGTTGAAACCATGTAAGTTGTAATTCCTAAAACAAGTAGAACAAGACCAGCAAAAATTAAAATAAGTTTGAAGCTTATTGGAAAAGAAACCTTTGTTACTTTAGAGACAGAATCACTTGCTTTTGATTTTTCATTTTTTTGTTCCATGACAGCCCCTACCTTTTATTTTCCAAATAATCTTTGTAATGAAATAAAGCGTTATCTTTATAGAAAACCTTTCCATCAAAGTGTTTTAAGCCAGACAAGTCACGCTCTGTTTCATCAGAGGAAGTCCAGTCAAGTCTAATGTAATCCAACCCGCTTCCTGAAAAAGCATTGCTTGAAATTTCAACAACTGAATAAGGTATTGTTAAATCGTATAAATATGAACATTCAGCAAAGGCATTTTCGCCTATTCTTGTAAGATTATTTGGAAGAACAATTGAATGAAGATTTTTGCATTTATAAAAAGCATTTTTTCCTAAGGCTTCAAGAGTGTCTGGCAATGTAACAGATTCAAGTGATTTCATATTATCAAAATTTGAAATTTCTGTTACACCATTATCAAATACAAGATTGAAAGTTTCGTCTTTATGGAATGAGACTTCTGTTCCAGAAACAGAGCCCTGCTTTGTAATTTTTGAATCAAAGCCATTAGTCTTTTTTGTGTAAGTTTTTTGTCTAAGAGGAAAACGGCAGCCTATTGAAAACGAATCTAAAAAATACATGTTATTTGAAGAGAACAAAACATTATTCAAAACACAGGTATATTTGAAGTCAAGGAATTCAAACACTACAACGCCCATGTAGAAAGGCACTTCTAGTTCTGCAATATCCAAATCTGAATAGTTTACAGAAATTCCAGCGCCTGCATAAGGCAAGAAATATTTCATAAAAGGAAATGTAAAATCTGCTGAAGAAATTATTGAAGACTCGTTTTTTAAGATTTGCAAAGAGCCGCCAAACTTTAAGGCAAACCATCCAGTGTCAAAAATATCAAACATGCCAGAAACAGAAATATTATCTGCTGACGATTCTATATTCTTCAAATCAATATCAAAAAACAAGAACGGCATGAAATATTTATTTTTCCCTGTCACTTCCACAACCCTTGAATCTTCTTCAACAGAAGCCTGTTCGTCCTCTTCCTGTTTGACTGGCTCCACAAAATCCGTAGGCCTTAGATAAGTTTCGTTGCTTTCTTCTGCAGCCACTTTTTTATCAAGAGACGTATGAAGTTGCTTGTCCATTTCAACATATTGAATAGAAAACGCATTGTTCTTTTCAGCCATAATTGCATAGCTGCCTTTTGCAAACTTTTCAGCATCTGCATCAAGAATAAGTTTTGCGCCACCCCACTTTGTGTCAAGAAGAGTAAGCGGAATTTTTTCATTCAAGCCTGTAACATCAGACACTGCAGAAATTAAAAAGAAGCTTGCTCCAAGAAGATTTTGGCCTTTAATAGTAAAGGTGATTGAGTTTCCTTGAACAGAAGATTTTACGCTTGAAATTTTAGGCTTAGATAAATTATCATCGTCTTTTATTTTTACAAGAAGAAGGACATTGTCTGTCCCTGTGTTTTTGTTTTCTGCTTGTATTTTATAATAGCCTGTCTTTGCATAGTTCACATCTACTTTGAAATCAAGTTTTATTCGTCCATTGCCGTCAAGCTCTTCTCTGTTTGAAACATTCAGTGGTATTTCTTTGCGCTCAAGTGCAGACGCAAAAGGGTAAGGAATTCCTTCTGTTGATGGAGTTAACACAAATGTTGTTTCATCTGTAAAATTATAACCTGTTACAGTAAGAACGTTTTCTTTTTCTTTGTCAAAAGTAACAGTGTATGTTTTGTAGTTTTCATCATAGTCGTATGAATTCTTTTCTATAACTGGAGTCCTGTCTACAAGAACTAGAATGCAAAGAGAAGTTGAAAGACCGTCAGAATTTTTTACATCAATATTGTAATACCCGGAATATAATTCGTTGGGATTATAAGACAAAATAATTTTATTATTTTCTTCATCACGTTTAGCTACAGAAAGGCTAGAAATTTTTCTGTCTATGTTAACGGCATCATAAGGCACACCACCAGACGAGCTTTTGGAAACTGGTACCAATGTAAATTGAGTTTCTTCTGAAAAAACATTTTTCGCATTAAGTGCAAATGAATTATCTGGAAAACCACTGTTTGCGTTTTTAAGTTGAATGTTTTTTTCTATTGATTCAACATCTGCGTTCTCTGAAATTTGCTTAATGTAAAGAACTGGAGAATTCCATTTATTGCTTTTGTTTAAATAGTCGTCAGAAATAAAAGGCTCAACGTCAGCTTTTACAGTGAACTTTGTCCATGTAGTTGTTGAAGAACGTCTGCCAATAATATTAAAAGCGCTTATTGCAACTCTATATTCACCAGGCTCCAGTAAAATTTCTTTTTCACATTCCTCTGTCTGATTAGCAATATACCTTTGCCATTTTCCATCTTCTGATAATTTTTGAATATCAACTTGATACTTAACTGCATTGGAAACTGGCTGCCATGAAAAAGTTTTATTCTGCTGTTTTTGAAATTCACCGTCAAAAGTTGCATTAGACGCATTGTTAGAAGAAGGATTTACGTTCTGTTGATTTTGCTTTTCATTTACATAAGGAGCGTTTTTAGAAGTTAGTTTTACATTTGGATGATTCTGAGGCTCATTGCCACCAGGCGAAGGCTGTGAATAAGCATAGACTGTTAGAAAAAATCCAATAAGAAGTGTTAATGCTGCATATATGATGAAATTTCTATTTTTCATTTGTTTCTCTATGTTGAATGATATTATGGAAGCATTTAAAAGCAAGTTTCAGCTTTTAAATGCTTCTAATAAATTAAGGGCATCTCTAAAAGCTGAAGTTTTTAAAGGCTCCCTTCAGTTTAACTTATTATCATTCAATTGATATTGAAATGTCAAGCGTCAAAGAATTTCATATTTCTAATTGTACACAGGAATATTTCTGCTGTCTTTGATGAAAACAGGAATTACATCAAGCGGTGTCTGCACTTTTACAGTCTGCCCTCCGTCGTAAACTGTTCCTGTTTTTGCTTCCTTCCATTTATGGCCTTCCGGCAAATAAACATTCCGTTCCTTCATGCCTTTTTGCATTACAGGCGCCACTAGCAAATTTGGACCGAACATGTACTGGTCATTCATGACAGCGCATTTTTTGTCGTTGTAGAAATCGTAGTACATTGGACGCGCAACAGGCGATCCGTTTTTATGCGCTTCTTCCATGCACTCGCGGATGTAAGGCCTTATGCGCTCCCTTATTAAAATAAAGTTCTTCATTATCTCGTAGTTGTCGTCTCCAAAGCTCCATATTTCATTTGCCTGAGCGCTTGAGAACTGTGGAACTCCGTCTATAACCTCCTTGCCTTTTTCCAAATCAAAGTAAGGGACTCTTTCTCCATGAAGACGGAACACTGGGCAGAAAACGCCCCAAGCAAACCATCTTACTAAAAGCTCGCGGAACTCTTCGCTCTTGCCGTCGCCTCCTACAAAGCCGCCTATGTCTGTTGTCCACCAAGGGATGCCCGCCATGCTCATGTTCAAGCCAGCCTGCAGCTGTTCGTTAAACGCACGGAAGTCGCTGTGAACATCGCCAGTCCAAGTTAGAACGCCATACTTTTGGCTGCCAGCCCACGCGCATCTTACCAAGCTCATTGCGTCCTTTTCGCCAGCTTCTTTTAAGCCTTCTGCAAAACCTTTTGCGTACATTTCTGGGTAGATATTTGCGCACTGCTCAACAGGCCCCGCGTAGTAACGGTAGATGTCCCAGTCATAAGGGCCGTATTCAGGCTCCGCTTCGTCAAGCCAGAAAATTTTTACACCTTTGTCGTAGTAGTTTTTTTTGCACTGGTTCCAAACAAATTTTCTAGCGCCAGGATTTGTTGCGTCAAAGAAATATGTGTTGCCAAGCCATGTCATATGAAGCCCGTTGCCCCTGTCGCAATTTACGAGATAGCCTTTGTCAGCCATTTCACCAAATGTTGTTGCTTTTTCATCAACTGTAGGCCAAACGCTCACGCACAATTTTATGCCCATGCTGTCAAGTTCTTTTATCATAGCTTCTGGGTCTGGAAAATTTCTTGGCTCAAATTTAAATTCGCCCTGCCGTGTCCAGTGGAAAAAGTCTATTACAATTACGTTAACAGGAATTTTTCTTTTGTGATATTCACGCGCAACTTTTAAAACTTCATCTTGTGTTCTATAGCGCAGCTTGCACTGCCAGAAGCCCATGCCGTATTCTGGCATCATTGGTGTTCTGCCTGCAACAGATGTATACTGCTCTTCTATTTTAGCAGGAGTTTCCGCGGCGGTAATCCAATAGTCTAATTTTTTTGTGCTCTTAGCCGACCATTCTGTTTTGTTAGAGGCAAACACAGCGCTGCCAATTGACGGATTGTTCCATAAAAAGCCGTAGCCTCTGCTTGAAACAAAGAAAGGAACGCTTGCCTGCGAGTTGCGGTGTGCAAGTTCCATGGAGCTGCCCTTTCTGTCAAAGCAGGAGTCCTGGTACTGGCCCATGCCGTAAATATGCTCGTCGTCAAATGATTCAAACCTTGCGGTAAGAGTAAAGTCGTTTGTGCTGATTATTGGCTTTAGCTCACGGCCTTCAACTCTTAAGGGAACAGCGTAACGGTCAATTCTGTCCCTTGTGCGCCAGTATTCCTTTGTTAGCAAATTGCCGTCTTTATTATAGAAGGAAATCCATCCTTCAAAATTGATTTTTGCAGTGATGTCGCCGTTTGTAATTGACGCTTCCTTTGCAGAAGACTTGTGCGCCTCTTTTTCTTTGCCATACCACCAAGGCTCTGTTGTGTCTACTTCTGTAAATTTTATATCAGCTTTTGGAGTTTCATGTTTTACACACAAAGCCCAGTCATTTTTGTCCATTTCGGCTTCACGGGTCATTCTTACCCTTAGTGAATTTTTGCCCCAGCTTTCAATGTAAAGCTTTTCAACACCGCGCTGTAAAACCAGGCGATTTTCTTCTTCAAATAATTGCATTATTTCCTCCTGCACATTTTCATAACATTCTTATAACATTATAAGTGTTCAAAAGCTTCCAAGAATTTACCTTATACAAAGTACACTCAAGCCAGCAACACCATGGGTCCTGCCATGTGTAAAAAAAACAGCGCGCCTCCTGCGCTTACCTTATAACTAATTACAAAGTCGCGTCAGATTTTCTAATATGACTGTCTTAAATATAGCAAACTTTTATTCGTGTTTTGAAACAATTATAATTTGTTCTGTTTATTTTCTAATTTTATATTGATAATATTTATATGTCCACTTTTATTATTTAGAATAAATGATTTTATTTTTAGTGATTATAGGAATGATTTTAATTCTTCCAGCGAACTACAGTTTTTGTAAAGCATAGATTTTATTTCGTCATCAGGCTGGATTTGGTCAGGTACCATTACAGGAAGCATTTTTGCATTGAACGCCGAGCGTATTCCGTTTGGGCTGTCTTCTATTGCAACGCATTCTTCAGGGGCAACTTTCAAACTTTCTGCGGCCATTAAGTAAATGTCAGGGGCTGGCTTTGAATGTTTTAGCATGTCGCCGCAAGTTACAGTTTCAAAATAATCATATAGTCCTGCGTTTTTTAATTCCTTTGTAACAGTCGCTGTTCTTGTTGAAGAAGCAAGCGCCAAGTGGTAAGGACGGGTCTTTAAGTAAGCAAGGATCTCTTTTGCGTAATGCATAAGTGGCAAGCCGTTTTCATCAACATACAAATGGAACAAAACTGAGCATCGCTGCCGAAATTCTTTTGCCGGAAAATCATCACCATATTTTTTATTTAGATAAGCCCAGGTGTCTGTAACAGAGCGGCCGGTGCAGTCTTTTACAGCAGTTTCAACGTCATCAATTTTATATTCCACAGCCGCTTTCTTCCACATTATCCGTGTTATTCTTTCACTGTCAAAAATAACCCCGTCCATGTCAAAAATTACAGCGCTTATTTTTTCATTGCTCATTGCAGAAAAGATAGTGTTAGAAAGAGGAATTGTCAATTGAAAATATTAACTAATAGCTAAGCATTTCACCTTATATTGTTTACATTTACAAATTGCATTATATTAGAAGGTAAAGTGAGTTACAAAAAAGTAAAAGGATCCTCTAAAAACTTAAGCTTTTAGAGATGCCTTAAATAATATTGAAACCTCTAAAACATCAGCTTTTAGAGATGCCAACATTTCGGAGGAAAAAAGTATGGCTACTAAAACAACAAAAGCTGTAGCTAAAAAGACTACAGCAAAAAGCACATCAAGAGCTTCTGCAGAAACAAAAAAAACCGCAGCAAAAAAAAGCGCTTCTTCTAAAAGCACAGAAGAAAAAATTTCTGTAAAATCAGCTGCTAAAAAGACTACAGATGAATCAAAAAAGCCTTCTGCAAAAAGCACAACTTCTAAGAAACCTGCAAAATCTACAACTAAAAAAACAACAGCAAAAAAAGTTGCTACTCAAAAAATAACTGTTGTAGAAAAAAAAGAGCCTGTTGCTCAATCTTCTGTTAATACAACAAAAACAACATCAAATGAAAAAGAAACAAACTCTTTTGCAGGCACTGAAAAAATTCGTATTCTTACAGCCGACACAAAGAACTTTCTTTTGAATGCGCAAAGAAATGAAGAGACAGAAAGCATAATCTACAAAAAAGTTGCGGCTTTTGTAAAAGATGAAAAGAACAAGAATATTCTTCTTCAAATATCAGGTGAAGAAAAAAAGCACGCTGGCATTTGGGAAAAAATTACAGGCGTAAAGGTACAGCCTCATAAAGGTAAGATTTTCTGGTACACGCTCCTTGCAAAAATCTTAGGCTACACATTCACATTAAAGCTTATGGAAAACGGAGAAACCAACGCAGGACCGGCTTATGAAAAGATTTCTTCTGAAGTTCCAGAGGCAAAGCAAATTGCAGCTGATGAAAACAAACATGAAAGCGAGCTTCTAGGAATGCTCGACGAAGAAAGGCTCCAGTACGTTGGCAGCATGGTTTTGGGACTAAGCGACGCTCTTGTTGAGCTCACAGGCACTCTTGCAGGCTTAACATTTGCAATGGGCAACTTGCGTCTTGTTGCGTTAAGCGGACTTATCACAGGCATTGCGGCAACCCTTTCAATGACAAGCAGCTCTTACTTAAGCGAAAAGGCAGACAACAATCCACATGCTCTAAAAAGCTCGCTGTACACTGGCGGAGTCTACATGCTCACTGTTGTGCTCTTAATTCTGCCATATCTTCTTCTTCCAAAAGATGCTTCTATTGCGGCTGTTGCAATTCTTGCGGCAATTGTAATTATTCTGATTGCGGCATTTATGTTCTACATTTCTGTTGCAAAGAGCGAAAGCTTCTGGAAAAAGTTTGGCGAGATGGCGATTATTTCAATAAGCGTCGCAGTTCTTTCATTCGTGATTGGACTTCTTGTAAAGCATTTCTTGGGAATAGAGATCTGATTTTGGTAAAGATCTGATTTTAGTGAAATTTGATTTATAAAAAAAGCACGGCTCGTTCTAAATTAGAATGTGCCGTGCTTTTTTTATATTGAATGGCTCTGTCCGTAAATAAGTGAATTCTGTCATTCCGACCGAAGTGGAGGAATCTGTTTATCCTACAATGCACATTTGTATAAGAGATTGCCGCGTCGCTTTGCTCCTCTCAATGACTTTTACTTATCACTCAATTTACGGAAATAGACTTATTCTTAAAAGGCCAACTTAACAACTTCTTCGGCGTTTGACACTGGAATGAATTTAATTCCGTCCTTTACATGGGCCGGTATTTCCTCAAGGTCGCGAACATTTGCCTTTGGAATAAGAATTGTCTTAATGTGGTTGCGTTTAGCCGCGACAGTCTTTTCACGAAGCCCGCCTATTGGAAGAACCATTCCAGTAAGGCTTAGCTCGCCTGTCATAGCAAGGTTAGGCTTTATTGCAGTTTCCTTTAGCAAAGACAAAAGCGTTGTAGCCATTGTAATGCCAGCGGAAGGCCCGTCCTTTGGAGTTGCGCCCTCTGGTATATGCAAATGAATGGTGTTCTTTTCAAACCAGTCAGGGCTTTTTATTCCATGTGAAAGCGCATAAGACTTCACCCAGTTCATAGCAATTTGCGCGCTTTCCTTCATAACATCGCCCATTTGTCCTGTAAGCTGCAGGCCGCCTTTTGAAGAAGGAAAGTAAATGCTTTCTATTAACAAAGTGTCGCCGCCCATGCTTGTCCAAGCAAGCCCTATTGCAGTTCCAGGAACAGAAGCCTTCTTAATT
>Ga0172378_10001620_pt1 | contig 20894 bp, 20 predicted proteins | sample GrowelOW332metaG_FD_119755 | JGI IMG/M metagenome (GOLD analysis project Ga0172378, IMG submission 119755) | Groundwater microbial communities from an aquifer near a municipal landfill in Southern Ontario, Canada - Pumphouse #3_1 metaG | ecosystem: Environmental > Aquatic > Deep subsurface >... | reverse complement strand
TTCCATAGGCTTCGAGGAAGGCTTCTACTTCCTGCTTGAGGGTGAATCCTACAGGTACAGAGATGCATCCATTCTTCTCTCCAAATCCGAATTTACAAGCGCTGTGGAGAGCGTCAGGGGAGCTACAGTGGCTCTCGTTGACACCTGTGCCTCTGGCAGCCTGGCAGAAGCAGGCGGAGCGATTGTCAGCTCCGACAATGCAAGCCTTTCTACAAAGCAGCTGCTGATTGCCATGGGAGAGGAAGCCTCCACGATGAATGTGCTTGCCTCATCCCGTGCAGACCAGGTCTCCTACGAGGTCAGGACCGCTGAAGAGTCCTATGGAGTGTTCACAAGGGCCATCCTCGAAGGCCTTGGATACGACAGGGCAAGCGGCACAGTCGCCTTAAGCAGCCTGACCCTGAATCAGCTGGCCGGATTTGTCACAGACCTCAACGTCCAGAACGCAAGGCTGTCCGGCAGCCCAGTGGATGTGACAATCTTCTAATCAGCCTCCTTTTAAGATAATACGTTGACGCCACCTGGGAAGGTGGCGTCATTCTTATTAGGTGCGCCATCAAGGATGACGCTCTAAGGATAAAGCTGAATTATTTAAGAAGCGCAGAGAAAGCCAGAAGCTGCTGATCTTCCTCGCATCCGTTGAGAACCTTGGTGGCAAGGATCTTTCCAAGCTGCACGCCTTCCTGGTCGAAGCTGTTAATGTTCCAGACAAAGCCTTGGAACATGACCTTGTTCTCAAAGTGGGCCAGCAGTGCACCAAGGGTTCTGGCGTCGAGCTTGTCGGCAAAGATCAGGCTGGAAGGCCTTCCGCCTTCAAAGACCTTGCTTGGATTGTCATCATCCTTTCCTCTGGAGAAGGCGACCATCTGAGCTATGAGATTGGCTAGAAGCTTCTCCTGGCTGGAGGAGCCATCCACTGTTGCATCAAGGCCCATCTGAGAGGACTTGAAGCCAATGAACTGCAGTGGAATCACATCAGTTCCCTGATGAAGAAGCTGATAGAAGGAATGCTGGCCATTGGTGCCTGGCTCGCCGAACACCACAGGGCCGCTTTGATATCTCAGAGGCTTTCCGTCACGGTTGACGCGCTTTCCATTGGATTCCATGTCCAGCTGCTGAAGATGAGCCGGGAAGCGTGAGAGAGCCTGGGAATAAGGGAGGACTGCTGTAGAGGGATAGCCGAGAACATTGCGCAGATATATTCCAATCATTGCATCCATCAGGGCTGCATTCTTGGTGATGTCTGGCTCAAGGGCCGCTATGTCGGCTGCGTGGGCTCCTTCAAGCACCTGGGCAAGGACGTCATAGCCAAAGGCCAGGGAAAGGACAACGGCTCCTACTGCGCTTGTAGCGCTGTAGCGGCCTCCGATGTAATCATCGATGAAGAAGGCATCAAGCACATCAGAAGAGGTAGCCAGGGGGCTTGTCTTGCTTGTCACAGCTATCATATGGCGGCTTGGGATAAAGCCTTCGATGTTCCTTGCCTGCATGAGGGACAGCACAAGATCCCTGTTTGTGAGAGTCTCAAGGGTCGTTCCGCTCTTGCTGACCAGGATGAACATGGTTGTCTCAATATTGACCTGGCTAAGGGTCTTTGCAGCGTCGTCAGGATCGACATTCGAGATGAAGTGAGCCTTGATGGCATGAGGCTTAAGGTTGTCCAGAGCTATGTACAAGGCTCTGGGGCCAAGGTCCGATCCGCCGATGCCGATCTGAACCACGGTGTCAAAGCTCTTGCCAGTTGATCCCTTGATCAGGCCCTTTCTCACATCATTGGAGAAGCTTTGTATCTTCTCAAGCTGAGCCTTGTAGAAAGCGCCTTTTTCCTCGTCATCCTTCTGCACTGAAGTGCCTTCTAGGACAGCTCCGCGAGCAAGGTGATGAAGGACGCATCTTTTCTCTCCTGGATTCATGATCTTCCCGGATAGAAGAGCCTTGTACTTCTCAATGACCTGCTGCTGGTCTGAGAGAGCCTGAAGAGCGCTCAGGACACTCTTGCTCACTGGCTCGCAGGCATAGCTGTAGCTAAGCAGGCCTGCCTCTGAGATCAAAAGCTCATTTATGCGCTGACGGCTGAGGCCTTCCTTGATGTTGAAGGGCTTTGCCGCTTTCAGGTCTTCATAGCTAGAAGCTTGATCCATATCCTTGAATTCCATGTTTCCTCCAGTGCTTCTGCACATCGAAAGCAGTGTATCCTCAAGAACATCGATTTGCAAGTAGGGCCGCAAAAGGCGAAAATCACTCGTCTAATTCGGGTATCCTTGTCTTGAAGCTTTCCAGAAGATCCTCCTTTGTCATGTTCTCGCGCAGTATGATGATGATTGTGTCATCACCCGCGACTGACCCAAGAATCTCGGGAAGAGAAAGCACGTCCAAGGCAAGAGCAACACTGTTTGCATGTCCGTTTCGAGTCTTGATGACTCCGATGTTGCCTGAGAACTCAATGGAGATGATTCCTCTTCTCACATCCTGGATGTAGCTTTTCTCGCTCTCGCTCACCAGGTCATTGTCAGGAAGGGCATAGTAGTAGCCTGACCAGCCATCGCTGATCTTGCCGACCTTGAGCATCTTCAGGTCCCTGGACAGGGTCGCCTGGGTAAGGGAGAAGCCTTGCTCCTTGAGCATCTCAAGAAGGGTGTCCTGGTTGTCGATGCGATTGTTCTTGATTATATCCTTGACTATAGAAAGCCTGTTGTAACGTTCTTTCATGTATATTCCTCACGCTGGGTTTTAAATAAATATACACCCGACTTGCATTTTCATCAAGGTTTATCGGCTATTCTGCCTTGTTAGGGACAGAAAATGAAAAACGGCTGCATTATCAGAGCAAGCAGGAATCCTGGTCCTCTTCATTGAGAAATGGCCTGCTCTGTGATACAATGGGGCAATTATGGAAGATCCCCTCTCGTATCAATTGATCATCATTGCCGTCTTGCTGGTATTCTCAGCATTGTTCTCCGCTTCAGAAACCGCATTCACATCCCTTTCAATCGCCAATAGAAAAGCAATAGAGGAGCTGAAGACTCGAGCCTCCAAGAGAACCATATGGCTTGTAAGGAAGCCGGATCTTCTTCTTACCACCATCCTGGTTGGAAACAACATAGTGAACATCTTCGCCTCCTCCTTGGCCACAACCTATGTCCAGGCCCGCTTTGGAAACCCATACATCACTGCTGGAACCTTGATTCTCACTGTCGTCATCCTGATATTCGGGGAGATAACGCCCAAGCAGATAGCACTTAGATACAACGTTGGCATCGCCCTTGCTATGAGCGGCCCGATTCGCGTGATCTCTGTCGTGCTTTATCCCTTGATCATATCCTTCCGCTTTGTCTCGAAGGGCATAACCCGCCTTGTCTGCGGAAAGGCCAAGAGCAAGCAGACTTCAGTGGAGTCGATTCTCCAGATAGTCGATGTGGCAGAGGATGAAGGCGTTGTCGACAGCTATGAGCAGGACCTTGTGCAAAGGGTCCTTCATTTCTCAGAGGACACGGTGAAGGCCATCATGACTCATCGCACGGAGGTCTTCTCCTTGCCCAAGGACATGCTGCTCAAGGAGGCCTACCCCCTGATAGTCGACAGCAAGTACTCCAGGGTCCCTGTCTATGACAAGGACAAGGAGAATATAGTCGGCATACTGCTTGTGCGCCACCTCATGAAGGCAAGCGTGGAAGGCCGCCTTCTCAAGCCTGTCAGCTCTCTCATGGTCAAGCCTCTCTTTGTGCCAGAGAGCCTTCATGTCAACGACATGTTCGAGGAGTTCCGAGAAACCAAGCTTCAGATAGCCATTGTGCTTGACGAGTATGGCGGGCTGGCGGGTGTCGTGACCATGGAGGATGTTGTCGAGCAGCTTTTCGGCGAGATCTACGACGAGCACGAGACTGGAGCCGCTGAGAGAGTCGAGGAGACTCACGAAGGCACTTTCACAGTGCAGTGCGATATGTCATTCCAGCAATTCCTGGACCAGTTCAACATCCGATATACACCAGAGGAGAAGCTCAACACTCTTGCAGCCTTCCTTCTTGAGGAGTATGGCTCCATACCAAAGGAAGGAGATGTCATACAGACAGCCTTCGGCGTGTTCAAGATCACTCTCATGAAGGCCATGAGAGTGGAGGAAGCTGAGTTCTCCCCTGTTGAAGAGGAAGAGGACTAGGTGCCCAGAATCTCAGCCTTGAAGGGCGGGGCCAGGGTAAGCACATTGCGCAGTATTGCGTTCTCTGCATCAAGCAGCCCAGGATCTGTGCTGATGATGTGATCAGCATCCTTCTGGGCTTCCTCGATGATATCCAGGTCGCCCACCAGGCTGGCATAGCGCAGCCTCTCAAAGCCAGACTGCCTTGAGCCGATGATATCTCCCGGTCCTCTTATCATGAAGTCCTGCTCTGCTATCAGGAAGCCATCATTTGAGTCTCGAAGGCATCTTAGGCGCTTGACTGCATCCTCGCTTGGACTTGGAGGAAAGACCAGGAAGCACCAGGACTGCAAGGCGCTTCTGCCAACCCTGCCGCGAAGCTGGTGAAGTGCGGCCAGGCCGAAGCGATCTGCATGCTCGATGATCATGCAGGTGGCCTTTGCAACGTCAATGCCTACCTCGACAACGCTGGTTGAAACCAGGTACATAAGCTTTCCTGCAGTGAAATCCTCCAGGATCTGGGCTTTCTGGTCCTCAGGCAGGCGGCTGTGAATGAGAGCCGAAGGCACTCCAGGATACTGCTTCTGGAGAAACTCATGCATGCTGGCAACGTCCCTTAGCTCGCTCTGGCCTTCCTCATCTATCCGCGGATAGACGAAGTAGGCCTGGTGTCCTCGCTTGAACTCGACTCCGACAGCATCATACATCTTGCTGCGATGATCCTCGCTGACTAGGTAGGTGACAATAGGCTTCCTGCCTTCTGGCATAGTGTGTATCGTAGATATCTGAAGGTCTGCAAACATCGTCATGGCAAGCGAGCGTGGAATCGGGGTCGCTGTCATCATCAGAAGATCTGCATTTGAGCCCTTCTCCTGCAGCGCAAGGCGCTGGGACACCCCAAAGCGATGCTGCTCGTCTATTATCACAAGGCTAAGGTTCTTGAACTCGACATCCTTTGAGAACAGGGCATGTGTGCCTATCAGGATGTCTATCTGGCCATCCTTCAAGGCCGCCAGCAGGCTCTTTCTCTGGCTTTGGCTTACTGAGCCAGTCAGGTATGCCAGCTTCACGCCCAGAAGCGACATAAGCTTGGCAGCTCCCTGGGCATGCTGGCGGCTCAAAAGCTCAGTGGGCGCCATTAAGGCCACCTGGCCCTTGTTCTCTATGACATTCAGCGCGGTGATCCAGGCAACCAGGGTCTTTCCCGATCCTACATCTCCTTGCAGAAGGCGGTTCATGCCTGTTCCCAGATCAGCTCTTATCTCCTGGATTACCTTTTTCTGGTCGACTGTCAAGGCGAAGGGAAGGCTCTTTATCAGGCGCCTTTCCAGCTCGCTCTGCTCCCGCCTTCCTGCAGGAGCCTGCCTTGCAGTCCTGCGCTTGAGAACCAGCAGCATGTAGAGAAGCTCTGCATAGGCAAGGGATCTTCTTGCCAGATTCGCCTGGGCCTGGTCCAGAGGGAAGTGAAGGGCCTTGAGAGCATGGGAGGTATCAAGATAGCGGTGCTTGTAGAGAAGATAGCCCGGCACCTCGTTGTCGATGGATCCTATCTGGCTGAAGGCGTTTCTCATGTCGCGCCGGATTATGCGCTGGGTGAGGATTCCGCTTAGCGGGTAGATAGGCTCAAGGTGCCCAAAGCCTTCCGGAGTCTTGCCTTCTATGACCGGCTTTACGTCAAAGGAGCTGGATTGTGTCTCAAACCCATTCTGGGTGACCTGGCCATAGAAGTAGTATGTTGATCCAACTCGCAGGACCTTGCTGAGAAAGTCGCGATTGAAGCAAAGAAGGCTCACCTTCTTGCCGCTGGTGGTATCGATGGCAATGATCTTGAGTATGCGCTTGGAGGAGAAGGTGGTCTGTGCGAGAATCTGGATGAAGGTGTTGCACATCTGGCCTTCCTGGCTTTGGCCGATTGGAACTATGACAGAGCGGTCCTCATAGCTTCTTGGGGCCAGCTCAAGCAGGTCCGCCATGGTCTGTATGTCCATGGCCTTGTAGGCTGCCGCGATTGCCTTTCCCACCTGGGCAAGGGCTGTGACGCTTTGCGTGTGCTCTCGCAGGAACATTTTTTCTAGGCGTAGAGAAGCGCGTTGATCAGGGCCTTCATGATGAGGTTGAGGATGATTCCAAGCCCAGCCTCGATTGCAAAGGCGGTTGCCACAACTTTCTTCTCATTGACGGCCCTGCCCTTGAAGAAGGATCGGTAGACCCATCTTACATAGGGTTCGAGCTTCGGGTCCACAGAGTTCTTTATGCCTGCGGCTGTGGGAGAGACATTGTCTGTGATAAGAAGCCTGACCAGGAGAATGACACCTACAATTACAAAGGCATAGGAGCCAAGATAGCTCCACAGGCCCTGGATTATCAAGCCAAGTATCTGCTTTAGCTGTATGGTTCCCTGATATCCAAGAATGGTGAATATGCTCTTGAGAAGATTGAGCAGCAGAAAGCCTAGCAGCGGGGAAAGGTCCAGCATGCCAATGCGAAGGACCTTGATGGACCTGAACATGTTCAGGAAGGGATCCGTGATCTTCCTAAGATATTCGGTTAAGCTGTTGCCCCTCATGGCTGGAAACCAGGTAAGCATTATCCTCACTCCCAATAGCAGGGAGTAGATTCCCAGGAGAGACGATATCAATTGGCAAATTGCCTTGAAGAATTCCATAGTAATAGCTCCTTCTATGAGAAATAGGCCCTGATTACGGCCTTGTTGTCCTGAATCTGCTTGCGCAGGAAGACGCTTTCCTCTACCTGGCAATCATTGCCTGCCATTATTCGGCGTATGGCTGTGCCGCCTTCGGGGTTGTCCTTGCTGTAGCCGTCGATTATCCTGATCTCTACGCTGAGAGGGCCCTTGAAGTCCATGCATGTGGCCTTGATGTCGCTTAGCAGCTTTCGGTCCGCCTTATGGAGATCCACAAGGATGTTGAACTTTGAATGAGAGGTTGCCTGCATCTCTGAAGGGTCGGGGAAGAACTTCTGTATCACGCCTCCAAGCTCTCCGTTGAAGAGATTGAAGCGTATTACAAAGCCATAGATCTTCCCGACTTCCACAGTGGAGCCCCAATCAGCCCAGTCCTTCGGAAAAACAGTGGCGCTGAAGCTGGTGTTGTAGTCCTCTATGGTGATCCGTCCCATGGGCTTATGGTCCTTCTTCGTGAAAAGCTGGCTGACTGCCGTGACCATTCCGACAAAGTCGACCTGGTCTCCGTCTCCTGCCCAGTTGTCCCTGGAGGTGTCTACTGTGACTACGCGCTTGTATACCGCCTTTGCAGCATCCAGAGGGTGGCCTGAAAGGAAGAAGCCTGTAAGCTCCTTCTCCTTGGCAAGGATGTCGCGCTTATCAAACTCAGGTCGCGGTCGGAAGCAGAAGCTGGGAAGGTCATCCTCGCCAAAAAGGGACACCTGGCCCATGAGCTTTTCCTGCTTCTTCTCGAAGGCGGCCTTCATTGCTTCCGGGTATTGCTCCATCAAGGTTGCCCTGTTGACGCCCATGCCATCGAAGGCTCCGCACTGGATCAGGGTCTCTATGGTCTTTCCGCCAACAGCCTTTGAGTCCAGGCGGGTTACAAAGTCCATGAAGTCCTTGTATGGGCCATTTGCGTTCCTCTCGGAGACAATGGCCTCGCTTGAAGCGTTGCCCAGGCCCTTGATTCCAATGAGCCCGTATACAATCTTAGAGTTCTTTACATTGAAGAAGAGCTCTGAATCGTTGACAGAGGGTGGTGCGAACTCTATGTCCATGGCCTTTGCAAGAGCCAGGTACTGCTTCAGCTTATCTGGGTTGTTGTATTCGTTGGTAAGATTGGCTGCAAGGAACTCGGTAGGGTAGTTCGCCTTCAAAAAAGCTGTCTCATAGGCGATCCAGGCATAGGCTACGCTGTGGCTCTTGTTGAAGCCATAGTGTCCGAAAGGCTCAAGCAGGGTGAACAGGTCCTCGCAATGCTTCTCATCGCGTCCCATCTCCACGCCTTTTCGGATGAACTTCTTCTTCTCCTCGGCCAGCTTGTCGACCTTCTTCTTTCCCATGATCTTTCTCAGGTTGTCTGCTTCAGCCATGGTGTAGCCTGCAATGATCTGCGAGACCTTCATGACCTGCTCCTGGTAGACTATGACGCCATAGGTCTCCTCAAGAAGCTCCTTGAGGTCAGGATCGGGATACTGGATCTTGTCTGGGTTAAGCTTTCCGGCGATGTAGGACTCGATGAAGTCCATTGGGCCTGGACGGTAAAGGGCGTTCATAGCCACTATCTCCTCCAGCTTGCTTGGCTGAAGGCGCCTCAGGTACTTCTTCATTCCTGGGCTTTCAAACTGGAAGACGCAATCGGTCTCTCCGTCGCAGAAAAGCTTATAGGTGGCCTCGTCTCCATCGACGATGTCGTCCTTTGTGAAGTCGGGGTGGCTTTTCTGGATCAGGTCTATGGTGTTCTTGATAAGGGTCAGTGTCGACAGTCCAAGGAAGTCCATCTTGACCAGCCCAAGATCCTCGAGCTTGTCCATTGTGAACTGTGTGGCTATGATGCCTGTCTTTGGATCCTTGAAGAGCGGAACATAATCGTCAAGCAGCTTCTGGGATATGACCACTCCCGCAGCATGAAGGCTGGTGTGGCGGCAAAGGAGCTGAAGGCGCTTGGAGACCTGCATCAGCTCGGCATATACCCCACCTCTCTTCTCTACCTCTCCCAGCGCAGGATTCTGGGCTATGGCTTTCTCAATGGTGAAGTGCTTGTCCACTTCGTCGGGAACCAGGTCCGTTATCTGATTGACTTCCTCGAAGCTTATGTCCAGTACGCGAGCCACATCCTTGATGACGGCCTTCGGCCTTAGGGTGGATATGGCCACTATCTGCGAGACATGGTCTGCTCCGTAGAGATCAGAGACATGCTGGATGACCCTAGGCCTGCCCACTTCGCAAAAGTCGATGTCGAAATCAGGCATGCTTATTCTGCTTGGGTTCAGGAATCTCTCAAAGATCAGGCCGTACTTCATGGGCTCGACATCCGTTATGTCTATGCAGTAGGCAACCAGGCTTCCTGCCCCAGATCCTCTTCCCGGCCCTACAGGAATGTCGTTCTGCTTGGCCCAGAAGATATAGTCGCGGACTATGAGGAAGTAGCCTTCGAAGTGCATCTTGAGCACGACTCCAAGCTCGTAGTTCAGCCTCTCGGTAAGAGTCTTGTTGTTGACTGCATCTGGACCATAGCGGCGCACCAGGCCCTTGTTGGCCAGGTATACCAGATAGTCAGCCATGTCCTTGTGACCTTCCAGGTTTGGATAGGTGGGGAGCTTGGGGCCAGGCATGTCTATGACATTCTGCTCAACCTTCTCGGCGATCTCCATGGTGCTCGACAGGGCATCCGGATAGGAGGAGAACAGCTCCTGCATCTCCTCTGGAGTCTTGAAGTAGAACTGGTCAGTAGCAAAGCGAAGGCGGTTCTCGTCGCTCTTCTTCTTTCCGGTTCCGATGCATAGGAGTATGTCATGTGCATTGGCATCGCTGCGCTCAAGGTAGTGGATGTCGTTGGTAGCCACAAGCTTGATGTTCATCTCACGAGCCAGGCTGACCAGCTGCGGCAGCACCTCTATCTCCTCGGCGATTCCATGGTTCTGGATCTCAATGTAGTAATCAGGTCCGAAAAGGTCCTTGTAATGCTTGGCAATTTTCCTGGCCTCATCCTTCTTGTGCGAAAGAAGAGCCTGTGGAATCTCGCCGGCAAGGCAGGCAGACAGGCAGATTATGCCCTCGTGGTATTTCTCAAGGATCTCATAGTCGATCCTGGGCTTGTAGTAGAAGCCCTCCACATAGGAGGCGGAGCTGAGCTTGAGAAGGTTGTGATAGCCTTTGTTGTTCTTTGCAAGAAGAATCAGGTGAAAGCGGTGCTGCTCGTTGGTCAGCTTGCGCCCTGGAGGATAAATGTAGAACTCGCTTCCAATGATAGGCTTGAGTCCTGCAGTCTGGAAAGCTTCATTGAAGTTCACTGCTCCCATCATGTTTCCATGGTCTGTAATGGCCATGGCCTGCATTCCTGTTTCCTTGCACTTGGCTATATAGCCGGATATGGAGGCAGCTCCATCAAGCATGGAATAATCGGTATGATTGTGCAGGTGAATGAAATCCGACATAGGGCCTCCGCTTTCAATATAGCAGAAATCCTGGCAAAAACCAATAAATTCCTAAGGAAGGTGCAAGATGGCTTGCCTCAGAATGCGCCCTTGTAAGCTTATGCCAATCTCCCTATAATGTGCGGAGCATAGAGAGGCTGCATAATGACTGAGATATATCCATACACGGAAGTGAACCTGCACACTCATTTCTTCATGTGCGGCCATGCCACTGGAGAGGCCTCGGAATACGTGGACCAGGCTCTTGGAACAAGGCTCAAGGTCCTTGGCTTCTCGGACCATTGCCCCTTGCCCGATCACAGCTATTCAGGCTCGCGAATGGATATCGCACGCCTGGGCCAATATGTGGACTATGTCAACGAGCAGAAGGAAAGAAGGGCAAGGGGCCTGAAGATACTGCTTGGAGCCGAGTGCGACTACAGGCCAGACCTTGCAGGCTTCTATAGAGACCTGGGGTTCGACTATCTCATCTGCTCTGTGCATTATGCCAACTCCCATAGGTACATCTCCTACTACCGCAACAGTCCGGATATGCTCCATGAGTACACCGACAACTATATAGCCGCGCTGCAGAGCGGCCTGTTCATCCTTGGCTGCCATCCAGACCTCTTCGGACTGTTCTACCTTGACTGGGATGCAGAGGCCAGAAGCTGTGCAAAGGCAATCATTGAAGCCTCCCAGGACTCAGGGGTAGCCCTTGAGATCAATGGCTATGGCCTGAGGAAGCCTCTTCTCAGCACGCCTGGTGGCTTAAGGCACCAGTATCCCCTAAATCCCTTCTGGGAGCTGGCAGCGGAGCTTGGAGGCGTCAAGACTGTGGTCAACAGCGATGCACATAGGCCAGAGGACATAATAGCCAAGGTGGATGAAGGCTATGAGATGGCAAGCAGGCTTGGTCTCAAGGTTCCCAGCCTTGTCATCGACAACAGCGTCATAAGCTTGAAGTGATCATCTTCTTTCTTGCCATATATTGCCTTAGGTTGTAGATTGGACGTAGAGGTGAAACATGCTGACAATCACAATTAACGGGAAGAAGGAGCTCGTAGAGGAGCATTCCAAGGTCAAGAGCCTTTTTTCTGACCAGCAAAGGGTTTCTTATGATGACAATCCAATTGTCGGGGCCCTGGTCAATGGAGACCTTGTGAGCCTTGAGGACAGCCTTGATGGCGATGCAGCTGTCGAGCCGGTTCTGCTGTTCTCTCCTTCCGGAACGCGAATATACAGGCACAGCATATGCTTTCTTCTATGCTATGCTGTCCATAAGCTCTACCCACAGCGCCATCTTGTCATAGGACACAGCCTAGGTGATGGATACTACTTCACCTTCGATGATGACTACATCACAACCAACGCAACCATAGATGAGCTTGCACAGAAGATGAAGCAGATAGTGAATCAGGCCCTTCCCATTGGGAAGGTCAAGGTCCCTTATCAGAAGGCGGTGGAGTATTTTTCCTCCTACAGCAGAAGCGCATCCTCTCTTCTGCTTGCCTACAGCAATAGGCCCAGCATTGAGCTTTTCACAGTAGATGACTTCATGGACCTGGCCTATGAGCCTCTTGTGCCCAGCACCTTCATGCTGAGCAACTGGGACCTGATGCTCTATGAGATCAATGGCATGCTGCTTCGCTATCCCCAGACCGGCAAGGGCTTCAAGATAGGGCCTTTCCATGACAATCCACTGCTTTTCAGCGTCTTCAAGGAATATAGGCAGTGGTCTGCCATCCTGGGAGTGCAAAGCCTGGGGCAGCTCAATGAGATATGCGCCAATGGGGGCATAAGGCAGTACATCAGGCTAAGCGAATCCCTCCAGGCAAGGAAGATCGGGCAGATAGCCGACGCCATAGCCGACAGGCCGACCAGGGCGGTTTTCATAGCAGGCCCTTCCTCCTCGGGCAAGACCACCTTTGCCAAGAAGCTGTGCATACAGCTCAAGATGCTGGGCTTTGCGGCCAAGCGCATCAGCCTTGATGACTACTATCTTCCAAAGGACCAGGTGCCTCGTGATGAGGACGGCAAGCCAGACCTTGAGGCCTTCGAGGCCCTGGACATCCCGCTTTTCCAGGACAATCTCGCAGCCCTCTATGATGGAGAGGCTGTGGACCTGCCAAAGTACGATTTCAAGAATCGCTATTATGAGAACAAGCCTTATCAGCTCAATGACAGCTCGATTCTTGTGATAGAGGGCATACATGCCCTCAACGAGAAGCTTGTACCGCTCATTGAGAAGGATACCATCTTCAAGATCTATATCTCTGCCCTGACCCAGATCAACCTTGATGACCATAACCGCATCTCGACCACAGACAACAGGCTCATAAGAAGGCTGGTAAGAGATTATCTGACACGCGGGGCCTCTGCACTGGACACGCTTAACATGTGGCCTTCAGTGCAGAGAGGGGAGAAGAAGCATATCTTCCCGAACCAGAACAATGCTGATGTCATACTCAACAGCGCCCTGGATTATGAGCTTTGCGTGCTTGAAAGCTTTGCAGAGCCTCTTCTGAAGACCATAAAGCCCCAGGATGGAGAATCCTACGTGCTTTCAAGAAGGCTGCTGTCCTTCCTGGACAACATCCACCCAGTCTCCAGCGACCTGGTCCCCTCTGATTCCCTTCTCAGGGAGTTCATAGGCGGAAGCGAGTTCGAGGAGTAAAAAGAATCAGCCAGGCTTGCCTGGCTGATCTCTTTCTCATTCGCTGTATATCACTTCGAGTATATATGCTTGTACTCTTCCAGCAGTGCATTGATCCTGGCCTTGCACTTTCCGCATCCGGTGGTGGCTCCTGTCTGCTCAATGAGGTCATCAAGCGTCTTGACCTTGTCGGTCTTCACAAGCTCCTCGATCTGGACATCAGTGACGCCCTTGCACTCGCATACCACCTTGGCAGTCGAAGCTGCATAAGGGTTGGGAAGCTTGTTCTTTGCCAGGTAGTCGTCGATTGCAGCCCTTAGGGCCTTGTCTCCAAGCACTGAGCAATGGAACTTATGCTCTGGAAGCCCTCCAAGGGCCTCAGTGATCTCTGACGGGGTGATGTGGTAGGCCTTCTCAAGGGTCCTTCCCTTGACAAGCTCGCTCATCATGGAGGTGGAGGCGATGGCGCTTGCGCAGCCATAGGTCAGCCAGCGTATGTCAGCTATCTTGCCATCTGTGACCTTTATGCCCACACGCATCTGGTCGCCGCAGGCAAGGGATCCCACCTCGCCCATTCCATCGGGCTCAAATCCCTCTTCCTTTCTCCATATATTCCTAGGATTCATGAAATGATCCTTGACTATATCGGTATAAACCCAGGTTGCCATGAAATCGTTCATCTAGTTGATAACTCCCTTAATCTCTTGATCACTGGGGGTACGACCTCCAGTACATAATCTACATCTTCCATTGTGTTGTATCGGCCGAAGCTGAATCTTATCGATCCATGGGCCAGCTCAACATCCAGGCCTCCTGCAAGAAGCACATAGCTTGGCTCAAGGCTGCCTGTGGCGCAGGCCGATCCTGTTGAGACCGCTATGCCCTTCATGTCCAGCATAAGCAGAATCGACTCTCCCTCAGCCCTTGGGAAGGACACATTCAGCGTTCCCGGCAGGCAATGCTCCTGACAGCCGTTGATCACTATGTCGTCGACTCTTTCAAGCAAGCCCTTGCGCAGGGCTTCGCGCATAGCCCAGAGCTGGGCGCTTTCATAAGCCAGGTTCCTTCTTGCCAGGTCTGCAGCCACGCCTAGGCCGTAGATAGCCTGGGTGTTATAGGTTCCAGCTCGAAATCCGCCTTCCTGGTGTCCGCCATTCATGAAGGGCTTCTTAGGGCATCCTTTCTTGACAAACAGCACTCCAATGCCCTTCGGCCCATAGAACTTATGTCCGGAAAGGCTCAGGTAATCCAGGTTCCACTTTCTGACATCGACCTCGATCTTGCCAATGGCCTGGGTCGCATCGGTGTGGAAGAGGGCTCCATGCTTGTGAGCAAGCCTGCTGGCGCGCTCTACGTCCTGTATGGTCCCAGTCTCGTTGTTGCCTGTCATCACGCTTACCAGCGCAACGTCTGGCCCCATCTTGGCCTCCAGCTCAGCAAAGTCCAGCCTCCCGTCGGCACTGACGCCTATGCGGTCCACTTCAAAGCCCTCGCTGCGGAGGTAGTTCGTGGTCTCTATGGTAGCTGGATGCTCAATGGCTGTAGTTATGATTCGCTTGCCCTTTCCGCTCTCTATGAGGGACCTGGCAATGTGGAATACAGTATTGTTGCTCTCTGTGGCTCCGCTTGTGAAATAGATCTCGTCGGCATTGCAGCCAAGAAGCTCGGCCACCTGGGTTCTTGCCTTCTCTACATAGCCGGCGGCTCTTCGCCCGAAGGTATGCATTGATGAGGCGTTGCCATAAGCCTCATAGCTGCTCTGCAAGGCCTCAATGACCTCAGGGGCCATTTGAGTGGTTGCGTTATTATCTAGATAAACTATTCTGGATGTCATTGTTTTCACCGCCTACAAGTTACTTGCAAACAGGGCGATGGTCAAGACAGCTGAACAAAACCCTTGTAAAGCTGCTTGAGCCTTTCCTGCTTCTCCCAGTCGCATTGAGGCAGGATGCTCAGCGCTGTGACGCTGGCGTTTCCCCTGGCAACCACCTGGAAATCCGTAGAAGGAGTGGTGCACCTCTGCTCTGGCTCAATGGAGCCTCCAATGCTGTAGTAGGCCTCATTGCCCTGGCTTTCGACCAGGCTGACCTTATCATGGTAGTCGATGTATCCAAGGGCTCCAGCTTCCCAGATTCCAGTGAAGTCAAAGGGAACATTGATGTTCAAAAAGCTCTCCTTGTCGCAAAAGGGAAGGAAGGAATCCAGGCTTTCGGCCAAGAAGTCAGCTGCCCCTTGGTAGTTGCATCCATCCTTTCTGCATTGGGCAGACAGGGCGATGGAAGGGTATCCCAGGAAGGCTCCTTCACGAGCGGCTGAGACTGTTCCGGAATAGAGGATGTCGGTGCTGATGTTATAGCCATTGTTTATTCCGCTTATGATGAGGTCCGGCTTGATAGGCAGAACGCCCCTAAGACCAAAGAGCAGGCAATCGGCTGGAGTGCCGGAGCAATGGTAATGTCTTTCGTCGACCTTGGTGAACCTAAGCTTCTTATGGATGGAGATGCTGTGGCTTGATGCGCTTCTTGGGCTGTCTGGCGCACATACCCAGACCTCATGGCCCTTTTCCAGGAGGGCCTGCTCCAGGATCTTTATGCCTGGCCAGCCAAAGCCGTCATCATTGGTGAGGAGAGTCAGCATTCGGATGGCAGAAAATGCATGACGCAGGCTCCGCAGCCTGGAGTGTAGTAGCTCCACTTGGCCTTGAAGCCGAAGATATGCTCATATTCCTCGAGCTTTTCCCTAAAGGATCCAATGCCTTCCTTGCCGAACATCATCAGAATGCTTCCGCTGTTTCCTGTGCTGACCATGCAGCTGCCTAGGCACGAGGGATTCTCTCCGGCTCTCTTGATGAGCCAGTCCACCTCGGGGCAGGTAAGCTCAAGATTATCCCTGAGGCCCTTCTCTATGCGGCTTAGGCTTCGGCCGATATGCAGTGCATCGGCAGTCTCGAAAAGCTTGGGAGCTTCCTTGGACACCTTGCTCTCATCAAGAAGGAAGAGGCATATCTGCCTTGATTCCTCATCGATAGGGACAATCCTGTCCTTGAGCTCGTTCTCGGGGAACTCCCGCAGGCTTCCGCGGGCATAGTACTTGCGAAGCTTGTCGACAGCCGTCTTCATCGAAGCCTGGCTGTTCTCAACCTCCTCGCGCATGGCGGACTGAGGTATCTTGCTCTCAACCACAAGCATTCTTTCCATGCCTTCGACGAAGGGGAAGCCGACATAGCTGTAATCGATCTTCTGCATGTCATAGGCAAGAAGCTTGCCTGGCTTTGCATTGAGCATGGTCAGAAGGGTCATGTACTTGCAGTTCTCAGAGCAGAACACTGTACAGGAGTGGAATATGTTCCGGATGATCACGTTCTTGTCCATGTTCAGGTCGTAGAGCCTGTCGATTGCCATTGTTATGCCCAGTCCAACTGCTGATGCGACAGTCTCGTTGTCGCAGGCTAGAAGGTCTCCGTTGAGGGCGATGTTCATTCCAGTCAGCGACCCTGAGCTCAGGGTCTCGGCTATTGCACCCTTGACATAGTTGCCCCAGCGATCTTCCTTGCGGAACTTTATCCCTGACGCACTGGTTGAAAGGCTGAAGCGCTTGTGATCATTGCTGAAGGAATTGCTTATTCGAACCATGGAGTCAGGTCTTTTTGAAATTGAGACATAAAGCCTGAGCTCATTGGCTCCACAAAGGGCATAGCCCTTGAAATGATCAGCAAACTGACCGAAAAGGACAAGAACGCCTGGAACCTCGACTATTACCTCTGGCTCCGCCTCAAACTCCTTCATATGCTTGTCAATTATCTGCTGCTTTTCTAGCATGTCCTACTCAAATACCTATTTTAAGAGAAAAAGGAGTTTCTTGCAACCTAAACTTTTTGGATTTTCTTTTTGCAGAACATGATTTCTGGGATCCTCTGGACTATGTTTTTGGTCTTTTGCAAGGGTTATGCATATGCAGCCACGTCCTTGCCGCCGAGTTTCAGAAGCGCTAGAGAGCCAGGCAGGCTAATGAAGAAGATACTCGGCGATCTTCACAGGATCTCCCTCACAAGGGCTTGCCAGCTCAGAGGAGAACCTGAAGCCTTTTCTTGCCAGGGCAAGCTCCAGATGGCATAGGCATATCCCAAGGTCTATTGTGTTGAAGTAAGCCTTCATGCCTGTAGGAATGATGGTCTTGTAGGCTGCTGTTCGATAGATGCGGATGCATCCTTCAGAGCTCTCTATTCTCCAGCTCTGTGAGTTGCAGGCGCTAGGTGATAGCCTGACTGCCTGCTTTACATCAGAGTCGAAGTCTCCGCTCCAGATCTCCTCTATGGGCTTTCTATTAAATTCATCTGCACTTTTCCGCCAGTTCTCCAGGCTTCTGCCTATGGCCAGCTGTATGACATAGACCATGCCAGCAACCTTCCTTGTGGGTCGGGAGAGGCCATACCAGCAGCTGCCGATGCCCATCTGGGCCAGCTGGAGATCAACCTGCTCAAGCCTATAGCCTGCATTGAGCAGACAGTTCTCCCTGTCCTGGCTGAAGCAGAGCAGGGAGGCTTGCCCGAAGCGGACATTGGGCAGCCTCTTGTCGGTCAGGACAAAGGTGTTCTCAATGCCCTTGATCAAGCTTTGCGAGTCATTGGCCAGCTCAAGGACACTGTCAAGCTCCTCCTGGCTGAGAGGATGATCCGGGTCGTACTTTCTGATCGACTTGCGATGGAATATGGAATCGTACAGATCCTTCATGGCTTGATCTCAATCAGGCTTGAAGCCTGTGGAATATCCTTGATTGAGATTCCTAGCTTCTCATCCACATAAACGACCAGCTCGATTATCTGGACACTTCCCTGTTCCCAGGATCTCTTATAGAAAAGCTTGAGTTGAGCCTGTCCGGGGCCAAGGGCCTCGAAGCCAAGGATGCGAACTCCTCCAACGCCAACCATGCCGGGCTTGTGCTTGTCCTGGACATACTTGTCCTCCACCAAAACCAGGCTGTCTGTTTCCCATTCCCAGCTGTAGCCGGTGGTCGGGTTCTCCTTAAGCTTGAGGAGCAAGGTCCTGGAATCGGCCTTGGTGGCGCAGGATGAAAGCAAAAGCATGCAAATTAGGATGATCAAGGTCAGGCGCTTCATGAAAGAATCCTAGCACATCTGGCTAGAGCTGGCAATCCAGGCTAAGTCCATCAAAGACTATAGCGCAGCCGTGAGCATCGCTGATGAAGCTGCCTTTTTCCTCTGCAGTGACCACAAACCCAAGCTTTTCAAGCACCCTTGCCGAAAAAAGATTCTGCATTGCAGTTCCTGATATCAGATGCTTAAGGCCAAGTGCGGTCCTGGCGTAGGCCATCATTGCTCTTGAGTCCTCTGTAGCATAGCCCTTGCATTGATGGCTTGAATGGATGCAGAAGCCTAGGTTGCGTGTGCTTTTGTCATCCACCTTGTTCAGGCTTATGCAGCCGATCAAAAGGCCTTTTGGCTTGAGGGCTACGGCAAAGAGCTCATCGCTGGAGCAGAATCATCCAAGAACCTGGGCTACAGTGGCCTTGTCCGTGGGAAAGGGCTCGCCATAGGCCTTGAAGGGAGATTGCATCTTGTCTTCTATCAGATCGATAAAGGGCTCTAGGTCCTCCCTGCAAAAGGTCCTGATGATCAGACGCTCGGTCTGGATGATCATTTTCAATGCTCTGTGATTCTTATTGAAAGGTCCTGGCTTGCTCCTGGCTCCAGGGTTCTTCTTCTGTCTAGGCAAAGGGTGGATTCAAGGCACACGAAATCACTCCAGCCTTCCTGTATCTCAGGATTCTTCAGCCCAAGGGCCTTGGAGGGATTCCAGATTGTTATGCCCTCAAAGCCTTCTTGGTCGATGGTGATGGCCCGTGACTTGGCATTGTCGTAGATTGTGTTGCTTGATGGGGCCTGCAGATAGAAGCCGGAGACCTCATGGCTCTCAGTTATCCTTGTGTCCTTGGATCCGGCAAACGGCCTGTAGCCATCGGTCTTGTCCAGGCCGGCAACGCCCTCCAGGCTGGAGAAGCCTGCAGACAGAGCCTTGACGCTGAAGTAGGAGTGAAGGGCTGCCTCATAGGTGAAGGGCTTGGTGTCAGTGTTGGTTATCTTCAGGCTGGCTCCAAGGCTCTCGGAGAGAGTGATGGTGTACACAAGGTCGAAGGCGTAGGGAAACTGCATCAAGGTGTTCTCTGTCTGTGTGGTGTGAAGCTTGATCACTGATCCTTTATCAGTGGCTTCGATGCTCTGAAGATCCCATTCCTTTATCCTTGCCACTCCATGGATCTGCCAGTCTGGATGGCCATCCATGTTGCCAAACCAGGGGAAGCATACAGGGATTCCTCCCCTGATGGCCTTCGGGCTTTGCATAGGCGAGTGCTTGCTGAGCCAAAGCACAGGCTCTCCAGACCTTGGACAATAGCCGAGAATATGGGCGCCATAGGTGGTGAACTCAAGAGATCCAAGGTCATTGGCGACCTTGACGACTGACAGTCCGGACGGAGTCCTGGAAAAACTGATTTTCTGCTTCATGGCCCGATTATAGTGATTCGTCTTGCTGCAGGCAAGGCATCATCTGATCATGTCTATGCCCTTGTTCAGGGTTGCTGCATTGATGGATCCCTGGGCCATTGCCACAAGCTGGCCGGCCTTGTCGATGAAATATGTGGTCGGATAGCCTGTCACCCCATAGGTCATGGTTCCATTGAGCTTGGTATCGAAAAGATAGATGCCGTTGCTGTAGCCTTGCTTGGCCAGGAAGGCCTTTGCCGAGGACAAGGTCTCCTTTATATTGTCGGTGACATTCAGGAAGATGAAGCTTATGTCCTTGTTGGTCTTGGCAGCAGCCATGAAGTCTGGAAGCTCTGCCTTGCAGGGCGAGCACCATGAGGCCCAGAAGTTCAGGACTATGGGCTTTCCAAAGTACTCTGAGAGAGTGTGGGCATTGCCCTCTGCATCATAGGCGGTGAAGTCATAGGCTGGAATGGCGGCAAAGGCCATTGCGGCCCCAAGCAGCAGGATTGCTGCAATCAGGATTTTCTTGTTCATCATAATAGCATGAGGCTGCCTGTGGCCTCTGTCTCCTTGGTCAGGCTGTTGTATGCGATCGTGCCCGCAATCAGGATTGCGGCAAGCAAGATGATCACAATCAAGAGTTTCTTCATGATAGGCTCCCCAGCAGCCTGTTCATCAGGCCTGTTGCCATAAGCAGGCCTACCAGGATAAGAAAGGCTCCTGAGATGGCATTGACTGCCTTGTAATGTGTCTTTAGGAACTTGAAGGCTCCTTCAAGGGTATCTATGAGAATGGAGCTGAGCAGGAATGGAAGCCCTAGTCCAAGGCAGTAGCACAGCAGCAGAACCAGGCCCTGCAGCATGGTTGCGCTGGATCCTGCAAGCATCAGCGCCGATCCAAGGAAGGCTCCTATGCAAGGTGTCCAGCTTATTGAGAACACCATGCCAAAGATGAAGCTTTGCACAAGGCTGGCATCGTGCCTCAAGGTCGCTCTTCCTGCGTTGAAGAAAGGCAAGCTGAAAAGGCCCAGAAAGCTAAGGCCAAGGATGATCACGATAATCCCGCTTACGATGTCGACTGCAACTCGATGCTGGACGAGAAAGCTTCCAATGGCCCCGGCAAAGGCTCCCATGGCCATGAAGACCAATGAGAAGCCTGCAATGAACATGAGGCTTGCAAGCCAGGGCTTCCTGGACCGGCTGCCTGCAAAGAAGCCAAGATAGACTGGCAGCATGGGAAGCAGGCAGGGCGAGATGAATGTAGTGATTCCTTCAAGAAAAGATATCAGGTACTGCATGAACTAATCTTAACAAAGAAACTGGCTATCGACCAGTGCCTTTTCTCTTATGCAATTGCTGACTTGAAAGCCTGGAAATGGAGAATACGGGATTCGAACCCGTTGCCTGAAGATTGCGAACCTTCCGCTCTACCAAGTGAGCTAATTCCCCGGACATGGTGATTCTATGGAGTTGACCTCATTAAGTCAAGATTCTGAAAAG
>Ga0172378_10001619_pt1 | contig 20905 bp, 32 predicted proteins | sample GrowelOW332metaG_FD_119755 | JGI IMG/M metagenome (GOLD analysis project Ga0172378, IMG submission 119755) | Groundwater microbial communities from an aquifer near a municipal landfill in Southern Ontario, Canada - Pumphouse #3_1 metaG | ecosystem: Environmental > Aquatic > Deep subsurface >... | reverse complement strand
GTCCGAGGTCGCCCAGAGGACGGTCTTGTCCGTGGCGTTGGCCGGGGCGATCGTCGCGGTGCATGTCTTGGTGGAGTTCACCTGGGCGGCGAACTTCGGGCCGCCCTCGATGGCCGCGGTCATCCCGCCCTCGCCGGGCACGGAGACCGAGGTGAGGCCGTCGTCGATCCCCTTTTTGGGATTGGGCATCCCGCCCAAAACGGCCAGGGTCCCGCAGGCCGCCGTGGCGGCCAGGGCCGTGGCGATGATGGCGATTGACTTTTTCTTGTTTTTCATGAAGTTTTCTTCCTTTCTTTAGGCTGCGCTAGAGGCGGACGAGTTAGCCGGCTTCGCCCCGTCGGTGACCCCGACCGAGCCGTTCGAGTAGCTCCACTGCCCGAGCACGTAGACCGGGCATTTTTCGGGGTTGGCGGCTTCGGTGAAGAGGGCCGCCGTCGGATTGTTGGTGTAGATCGTCGAATACCAGGCATTGTCGAAGGCGCCGTCGCCGACCGAGGCGAGCGTGCCGCCCCTCAGAATGGCTTGCTTCAGCGCGTGGCAGTCCTTGAAGGCTTGGGCCCCGATCGCGGCGAGGCCGGTGCCGCCGACGAACTTGGCAAGCCCGGACGAGGCGAACGACGAGGCTCCGATCGAGGCGACGGCGTCGGAGAGGCCGATCTCTTTGAGCGAGGCGCATCCCCCGAAGGCCGATTCGCCGACGGCCGCGACTTTCGCCCCGAAGGCGAACGACTGGAGGCTTTCGTCGCCGAAGAATGCGTGGTATCCGACGGAGGTAAGGCCGGTCGGCGCGACCACGCCGCGCAGCTCATAGAGCTTCTCGAAGAACCCGTATTTCGTCGTTCCGTCGGCGGCGGTGCCGTCGACCTGGGCGATCTTCGAATCCGAGGAGAACTGGATCTTCTTGAGCGTTTGGCCGGAGACGTAATCGTCGCCGGCGCGGACGTAGTCGTCGTCCTGGAAGGCGTTCATGCCGATCGAGGTCACGGTTCCGGGGATGTAAACGCCCAGCACGTGGCCGCCGCCCAGATAGGCGTTCTCCGCGATGCCGGTGACGGTGTAGACGACGCCGCCGATGGCGACGGTCTCCGGTATCCTGATGTAATCTTCGTCAAATTCTTTTCCCAACCCGGTCACCGCGACCGTCTTGAGCGCGGCGTCGGGAGCCCCGAAATCGAGGTTCGGCGTGACGGCCTTTTTGCTTAGGTCGGTGTTGTCGATGGTGAGCGACGCGGCGGTGTGCGCGAAGTTGTCCCACGCAAAGACGTCTTTGAACCCGTTGGTTCCGACGGCGATCGCTCCGACCGCGCCCACGGCGACGAGCGCCGTGGCGGTGATGACGAAGATCTTCATTTTTTTCTTCATAGACATTGATCCTTTCGGGCTTTTGGCCCCATGCTTTCCCACCGCCGTCGTCGTCCGCTCGGAAGCCTCGGCGAATGGGGAGGAGGCTTCCGGCTGATTCGCCGGCTTTTAGGGGCCGGGCTCAGCCTTCTTGGGGACCGCCTCAGGCTGGCAGGCCGGATCGGAGGGCCCGTTCAGAAGCCCTTTCTGGCGCAGGTCGAAATAGCGGTTTACCGTGTGCGTCCCGCCGAAGGAGTCCTTGGCCTCGCTCTCGTAGGGCTTGTAGCCAGAATGGTGGCTGAGGTAGTACTCGACCAGGCGGTAGAACGCCATGGAGATCGTCTTCTCTCCCATATTGTCCATCGCCCAGAAGAAGCGGTCGGCGCAGCTTTTCCGCACCCAAACGCCAAAGGACACCTTCACGTTCCCATCAACGCTCTGGTCGCCCATCTTTTTCTCCAGGTCCTTGTTGAAATGCGTTTCTTCGCCGCTCATTTTTCCCCCTGATCGGATTGCTGATGAATCCCGGTCAGGAAAATGCTAAACCCGATTTCCGACACTAAAAACATAGGCGCGGAAAACGAAAGAAACCCTTCCTTAAGGAAGGGTAAAAACTTTTTCCGCGCTCATTTCCTGAGCAGATAGATTTCGTAGCGCTCCCGGCCCCACGTGATCCTCGTCGGGCGGCCGTGCCGGTTCATCGAGATGGCGTGGGATATGTGGTTCCTCCGGCAGCCGATGCGGTTCGCCATCGCGCTTATCGAGTCGAACTCGGCGGCGACGAGGCCGTCGCTTCCGTAAAGGACGATGGTGTATCTCGAAGAGACGTCGCGATGCCTCTTCCGCGCCCCGCCCCTCGCCTCCTTCGGCGACACGGTGCGGCAATCCATAAACCGCCCCTTCCTCATTTTATCCGGCGTGAGCCCGGCTCCGTTTCCTTTTCATCGCGCCTCCCCTCCCTTAGGCAGCTCGCCTTGACGGATCTTTTGGCCGCTTCGAACTCTCCGAGCATCATCTCGGCGAACTCGCCGTCCGATTCGTCGATCGCCTTCCTGATCTCTCCTCTTGTCGGATTCCATCCGAGCTTCTGGCTGGTTCGGCGACGGAGGAACAACTCGTAGCCGCGCCTGGCGTAAATCGAGGAGGCGAGCAGGAACGCGAGGAGGGCGATAGAAGCGAGGGACGTCGCCAAGAAGACGGCGTGGCCAAGGCGGCCTCCGGATCCGGAAAGCCATGCGGCCAGCGAAGCCAGGCGAACGGCTTCGAACGGGGCGACGAAAAGGCAATTCCCAAGCATCGTCATCTCCCTGCCTTCCCGGCCGGCCAAGGCCATCCGGCACTCGGCCCAGAGAGCGAGGAAGCGAAGAGCGTGCCCGATCATTCTTCCCCCCTCCGCCCCATTTTTGAGTAAACTCATTCTTTTCCCTCCCTAGCTAGTGCTTCTTCGCGGCGGTCTTCGCTAATTTCATTGGGCTTCCTCGATTTTTTTGATGTGGCTGCATTTGAACCAAAAATGGCTTCCGTCGAGGGTAAACCATGGGGTGTTGCGGTACACTCCCGGCATTTCGCTTCTCGGGTTGCCCGGGTTGCCTTCCAGCAACAGCCCGACCCGACCCCGACAGTCGCCGTCCGGGGACACGACGAAAGATACTCTTACGCGGCGGCCGACTAAACTTTCGAGCTTGGCGAGTTTCATCTGCGTTCGTTCCTTCTTTCCTTCTCCTTGACGAGGAGACTTTTGACTTTGTCGTAATCGGTGGCCAGCGACATCTGCCCTTTTTGGTCGATGCCGTTTATCCTCAGGACCGCCTGGTTGTAGTAATGGGGCTCCTTCTCGAACCCGATATGTTGGCGTCCGAGGTCCTTCGCCACCTTCAGCGTGGTTCCCACCCCGGCGAAGGGATCCAGCACTAGGTCTCCGGGATTCGAGAAGCAGTCGACTGCCCTCCTCGCGAGCGCCTCGGGGAACTGGGCGGGGTGGTCCCACCTCTCCGCCGAGTTGCTTCCGAACGGGATGTCCCAGACATCGCCCGGGTCGATTCCTTCAGGGATAGCCTTTCTGACGACTGGACGCCCCCCCCTGAAGGCGTGATAGATCTTCGCCGGGTCCTTTTGCCTTATCAGAACGTTTCCCGTCAGGTTGAACGAGTAGTCGTCCGATTTCGTCATCCAAAGAATCGTCTCGTGCGATGGAGTGAAGATTTTTTTCGACCCGTTGTAGGCCGTCGTTCGATGAATCCAGATTATCCGGTTCCTCAGGGTCATGCCCAGCTTCGCAAACGCCTCGAAGTAAGGCGCATCCAGCGGGACTATGTATCTCCCGGTTTCCTCCGTCTTGCTTATCCAGTTCCCGACCTGCCAGCAAACCGCCCCGGTCGGTTTCAGAACTCTGACGCATTCGGCGCACATCGGCCTAAAAATGCTCATGTATTTTTCAAGCGTTTTCGACCTCCTCTCGTATTCTTTCCCGATGCCGTAGGGCGGCGACGTGAGGACAAGGTCAACCGACCCGTCCGGGATGCCCTTGATGAGCTCGAACGCGTCCCCAAGAAAAATCCTGTTTACTTCCATCATCTGTATTCAATCCCCGCGCCTGAAATGCGCGCTTTCCTTAGTTCGAGGTCTTTGAAGGGCTCTCCCGTCTCGGGGTCGACGTTCGCCTCGAGAGCGACGAAGGGCGAGCGGATGGAGAAAACGAGAACCTTCTCTTTGTTGAAAAGCCCAACATTGTCTTGATAAACGTGCGCTAACTCATTTACTGAAAGTTCACGGTTCCCATCAATAAACAAATGCACATAAATTTTCCGATACGCGAAGCAATGGCTTTGCGGCGCCCTCGCCAGCCGGATGGTGCAAGCCTCGTCGCGGTAGAGCTGCGTGATGGGGAAGGGGCCGATCGCGCGGACGTTCTCGAAGCGATATGCGTATAATTTGCCGCCGCGCCCATAGTCGACAAGCTCTTGTTTGCTCACGCAAGCGTGATCCAGCAAACTTTTTTTAGAAAAGAGCGAGCAGCCGAGGACCCAATAATGGCCAGCGTTCCATGCCGCCTCGAAAACTTCCTTGCACTCGCACTCGAAGCAGACGAGGCCGTTCAGGTCTCCGCGATTGAAATAGTCTTTCGCATCGGACAGAACATATCGCCCGCCGGCGACGGCGTCTTTGGAAAGGTAAGGCTTTGCCTTCGTAACGTAGATCAGTATCGGAATATTTTTAGCATTTTCCATTTTGCTTTCCCTTCTTTTTGTTTTCTGCCCCGATCGTATAAACCTTCATTTGGCGTTCCGGTCCATCCATTGGTTCTGTCCTTTCAGCTTCCCAAGAAGCTCTTTCGCCTTCTCGAACAACTCGTTTTCGTATTTGCGCGACCCCTCGAACGAGATCGCCCCCGTTTTGTTTTCGATGAAGCACGTCGTCCGCTCATTCCCCTCGCCCATCGAGGCGAAGAGGAACGAGCCGTCGATGTTCGGTTTGAAATCGGTCATCGCCCTCTCTTTTCGGCCTTCCGCCCTGAAGACACATAGGCGTCCGCCTCTAACCCGGCGCTTGCAAATTGGGCTCTCACGGTTTCTCGGCTCCCTTCTCCGAAATCGGCCGCATGTTCTCCAGAGACCAGATGAAGTCGTCGATGATCTCGGCCTCCTCGTCCCATCGCGTCCCGCCCCTCTCGGCCTCTTTCTGCCTCTCCTCGAGCTCGGCGGCCAGCCTCCGGAACGTCGCCTCGGTGATGGCACCGATGCCATATGCCTCTTGGATCCCCTCGTAGGAGGCGTATGAGAACCCGCCGTGCTCGACGGCGACCCCTTTCCTCGCCGCTTCCCTCTCGGCGGCCGCCTTCCTGAGGCATCTCCCCTCGACCGCCCCAAGGTCGGAAATAGCCAGTTTCCTTGCCTCGTCCCCGATCGGCCTCTCGCCCTCGCTCATCGTTTGTCCCCCTTCTCGGCTTTGAGCTTCGCGAGGAAGGACTCTATCTCATGGGGCTCCTTTCCGACGGTTCCTTCGAACAGCCGCTCCCACCCCTCCGAGCAGGCGGCGCCGTTCGCCTCGAAAAGGGATTTGATCTCGGCCACGAGCTGGTGGCCCGATTCAGGGCCCGCGTTGTCCCGGTAGCTCGTCACGCCGAACCAATAGGCCTCCGGCGGGTCTATCCTCCTGTCGCACCCGTATTTCTTGACGAAGGCGATCCTGAAGATGAGGAATCCGTCGAAAAGCCCGCTGGCGATCTCGTATGACGGGAACAGGCATTGCGCCAGCGTGTCCCATTCGAGGCCGCTTACCTGCGTCGGCTCCTTGGCCGCTATCTGAGCGACGGCTTCCTTCGAGAAGCAGAAATAATTGGCGTTGACGCCTTCGACAGTCTTCTTGTCTTGGCTGAAATCGTACGATGCGTCGTGGTTGGCGGTTATGTCTTTCATGGGCTGATGCCCTCCTTTCAGAACAGCTTCGTCTGCTCGCTCTCGTTTAGGCGGTAACGGCAACGCTCGCAATCCGAAACTCTCATTTTTCATCTCCGCCCGGCCCGGATACGGGCGAGAACCTCGGGCGACCCCGTCCAGAAAACCGCGCATCCCGAAAGCTTGTGGCTCCTGATGAAATTTTCCATGGTCCTCTCGTCTTTCGATCCCTTGGCCTTCCTGACGTCCCAGGTCCACTCGACCGTCGGATCGAGCTCCTCCTCGGTTTCGGATCGCTTGGCCACGAAGAAGCCGGGCGCCTTCTTGATGACGAACGCGCCCTTGAGCGCCTGAATTTTTGATTTTCTCATTGTTTTTTCTCCTTTTCCGAAACAGGGCGCCTCAGAACTTTTTGGCGTCGGGGATCCTGAAGGGGGCCGGCGACGGCCGCCTCTCGGCCGGCTTCCCGCCCAAAGGCGGAATGAGGCCGACGCTCCGGCGCTTGGCGAGCTCGAGGAAGCGAACGTCCCCGCTCTTCAGCTGGCCCGCGGCCTCCATCGCCAGGAGCTCCGAATCGTCGAGATCCTTGGCCTTCTCGACCTCGTCGACCTCCGAGGCGACCTTTTCCTGGCGCTCTTTGTCCTCCGGCGTCTGGTAGGCGAGGATCTCCTGGATCGACGCGTTGCTCGACCAGCCCCGGAGAAAGTTCATCAGCGACGGCAGGTATCGGCCGTCCGGGGAGTCGGCGAGCCTTTTCTGCCAGTCGGGCGAGCGGAGGCACTTCTCCAGAAAACCCCGCATCGACGCGACGTCGCTTTCGGTCGGGTCGTTTTTGGCGACCCAGCCGTAGACCGAGTCCAGCATCCCGAAAGCGACGGGCTTGGGGTACGGGAGCCTCTTGATGGCCTTGGCCGCCTTCTTCTGGGCGGCGGTAAGCTGCTGGTAGTTTGCCTGAGGGAGGTCGTCCTCTTCCTCCCCGTCCTCGCCGGGCGCAGCGCTGCCGTTCGAGGGGGTGGGCATGGAAGGGGGAAGATGTGATTGTCCTTGTGCATGTGAAAGATTAACGAAAACGGAAGTATGCAAAGAAGGTGGAAACCCATTAAGAGGTACGGCGCCATTACATCCGCGTTTCTCCTGCGTTACATTGGTGTTACTTTGTAACATTTCCGTAATGGGTTTTTTATCTTCTTCATTTTGGTTTTGCGGAGATTTTTGTTTTTCGTCCCCCCTTCCGCCCTTGCTTTTTTGTCTTTCCCTAAATTCCTCAACTCGAATGGCGTTTTGGGACTTCGATTGGCTGAATTTCTCGCCATCGGAGAAACGCCACCCGCCGTCCTCTTCCACGGTGCGGAGGTTTGCCCTGTCCAAGGCGGCGAGCAGCCGTCTGGCCCTCCTCGCGTCGTTCCCGAAGCCGATGACCGGGGCGACGGTCTCCGGGGTGTAGGGCGTCCTGCCGTCCAGCTTGAGGGCGCCCTTCGTCTTGGCCGACATGCAGAGCAAAAGGAAATAGGCCCTGAAGAATCCTTCGTCCAAACTCGTCAGATACACGATCTTCGGGCTGAATGGCCAGTCGAGCGGGACCGCCATCCAGAAGATCTTCTTCGCTTCGTCTTTTTTCTCGCTATTTTCCATTCCCGGCCTCCGTTCCCCCCGCGCTCGGGCTTCTTCTCTTTTCGGCGGCGTCGCGCAGAACCCCCGCCTTCACCCAGAACGTCGTCATCATGCCCAGCGTCCGGAGCTGGCTTCTGTACTCGGTCAGCCTCTTTTTCGATTTCAAAAACGCGTCGATGCCGTTTAATTCGTCTCTGAAAGCCCCGAAGCTACCGGTTTTCCTGTAGTTCCTTTCGGCGACGGCGAACCGATGGTTCGCCTCGGATCGGATCCTCCAGAGCTCGTCGGTGCCAAGATGCTTCTTCATTCGGCCCCCTCTTGGCCGATCACGCTGTGGCGGACCCAGCCCTCGGCCTCGGCGATCGAGGGGTCGCCTTCGAACCAGCCGTCGAAGTGGTAGCCGTCGACCGACACGCAGTAGCTGATGCCGCGCTTCTCGGTTTCGGCGGCCCCGCAGACCCTGGTGTGGTTGACCGTCGTCACAAGCCGGAGGACGCTCGTCCCCCGCAGCCGCTCGAGGGCGACGCCCTCCTGCCGCCAGAGCTCCTCCCAGTTGGCGTCGTTCCGGAAATAGGCATAAAGATCCTTGTTCGGCATTTTGTATTTAGCCATTGTTCGCTCCTTTTCTACAGTCTCAGACACTCCCTGGCCAAGCCGGTCAGCCGCCAATAGCCGGAGAGATAGGCGAGGTCTTGGAACCCGAGCTCGTCGGGGTCGCCGATCTTCGCCCCCTTGGCCAAGGCGAACGCGGCCGCTTTCGACGCGCCTTCGAGGACGGCGGCCAGGTAGATGTCCCTCTCGTCGTCGTTGGCGAAGCCGTACGTCTTGCCTTCCTCGGCCTCGTTGACGTCCTGGAACTGGACGAATTCGTAGGCAGCGTCATCGGAGGTCAATTTATCGAACTCCTCGCGGCCAAGGAGTTTCACTTCCCGCCGGAACAAAAGGCCGTGGTCCCCCGGGATCTGGACGGCGAGCTTCGTCGCGGGGTTGAATTCCTTCCCGCCGGGGAAGACGGGGCTGTCGCAAAAGACATCGCGGTCCAGCGCGTCCTCTATGAAAGGCCGGACGTCCGACCGCTCATTGACTTTCGCTCCGAAATCGGTGACGTGGAGAAGCGCCTCGACGAGGGCGTCGTCCGACAATGGGAGATAGCTGACCAGGTAGATGTCGCCGAACCGGTATTCGGGAAGCTGGCAATCCCCGGCGATCATCGCCGGGATAATCTGGACTGCCCTCCGCGCGTTCTCGGCGGCGACGGCTTCCCGCGTCGTCTGCGCGCTGCCCCCCGTCAGGAAGATCCGCCTGACGTAATCAATCGCACGTTCCATCTTCCTTGCCTCCGATCTCCCTTATCTCGAACCTCCCGGCCTCGTGGAACCCGGCGGCGATGACGCCCTTTTTCATGTTGCCTTCCTCAAAGAGGAAGTCGACGTCCGAGCTCATAAGGTACGGGCGGGCCATCGACATGAGGACGTCGTAGGTCGCCTCGCCCCTGATCTTTCTCGTGACCGCGGCGCCCTCCCGCCCGAGGTCCGTCATGACGATCTCCCTGTCGAAGGCGGGCGCCGGGGCGAGCTGTCTCCTCCACCCCTCGAGCGTCTCGGCCTCGACGTGATCCCAGAAGAGGAACCCGTTGTCGCGCTCGCAGACGACGGCGCAGGGCCCCTTGCGGGAGCGGTTCTCAAAGGAGCCGTCGACCTCGGCGAACCCGACGATCCGCGCCCCTGACTTCCCGAGCCAATAGACGGTGGATGCGATGGCCGGCTGGACGAAGGAGTCATTCGGCTCATGGTGGTCGGCCCCGCCTACCTGATCGATGTCGAATCTCGATTTCCCGAGCCGGGACAGGAGGCTCGATTTCTCCTCTTCCGTCAGCTCCGGTATTTCGTTCTCATTCATGCCTTTTTGCCTTCTTTCTTTTCTTTTTTCTGGCGAGCGTCAGATCGGTCGTCACTTCCCAGTTTGTCGTCGTGCGCCGATGGCCATAATGCGACGCCTCCTCCTTGGTCTCGAAATCCTTGTCCCCGCAGATCCTGCGGCCGGTGTCGGGGTTGACCAGGACGTACCTCATTCCCTTCTCTCCTTCTTTCTTGCGTAGTACGGAAGGGGCATGGCCGGGCCTCTGAGCCCCTCGCCTCCCGGCGTCCTGCAGCTCTTGACGTCGGCGCAGAACCGGTCGTGGAGGACGCACCAATACTTGCAATTGATAGCCCCACAGTTCCTGAACGGCACCGCCCAGTGCCACGGGCACTTCCCGCAGCCTTTCATAAGCCGAGTCCCCCGTTTGCGGAATCGCCGCCTGGAGCCTCCGATAAGGCGGCATGGTTTTGCCAGCAATGCCCGGGGATGAAGGGCCTGAGCTCGGCTTCCTGCCGGTCGGAGAGGATTCCGGGACTACGCATGGTAGCCGCCCTCCCGATCGACGCACCGTTTCAAGAAGACCTCTCTGGCTTCCCGGCTTATCAGGCTTCCGAGGCCATCGAAAGTCAGCTGGAGGATCTTCGCGGAATTGAAGCGGACGTCGCTCGGCCTGGCGAGCCAAAGGCCCCGGATCGCGTTCGTGGTCCGGTTGATCTCCTCCCAGCTCCCGGCGGTCGTCCGGACGCGGATCGGAACGCCGTCGATTTCGCCGCAGACGTCGATCCCGAGATCGGGGCTGACGGCGGCGGTCGCCCTGACGTCAAGGGAAAATGCCTCCCGCGCGTCGATGTACACAATCAAAGGTTCACTTGGCATATGTCTCTCCCCCGCTCATTCCGGGAGCTTCGCGCCGGGGCTGAGCCAGTGCTTCCGGATGTGCGAGGCCGCGGCGTCGGCCACCTCCGGCGAGAAATACGACGTCATCGCCTCGATGAAGACCATCGCCTCCCCCACGATCCATTGGTCGCTTGAGTAATTGCATCTTCTGGCGAAGCCGTTGACGATCATGTATTCCGATCCGGAGTCCGTGATCCTGTAATCGCAGCTCCCGGCGTCGAACATCTGGCAAAGGAATCTCACGACGGGCAGGACCCTGGCTTTCTTTTTCTCCAGCTCCTTCCTTCTTTCGCCGGCCACTTTCGGCATTTCGGCTTCCTTTGAATATCCCATAGGCTTAATTGCCCTCCTTCTTGGTTTCGCAGACGCAATCGGGCGGCGTCCTGGCTAATTAGCCTGCCCATGATCGCTAGCCTTCCGTCGGCTTCCGGCGGCCTTGATCGCCGGCGCCGGATCCGCCCAGGCTCTTTTCCTTATCCCGTCCAATTGACCTTCGCTCAAAGAAAGCCTTATGACGGTTTCCGATTCGAAACGGGCCCTGGCCTCGGCCACCGTCGGATCGCCGGCCCCGTCTCCGCGGGAATAATCGTCGGACTCCACCCCTTGGACGCGCGAAGAAACGGATTCAACCTCCTGATTCATCAAAAATTCCAAAGGCGGATCCCGCCAAGGCGATTTCCCGGGATCGGGATCCTGGCTCTTTAGATCGAGCCCGGTTACCTCCCTTATGACGCAATCGGAGCCCAGATCGTTGGAGACCGCGATCGCGTAGGTCTCGGAATCCTTTATCAGCGGCCGAAGATCTGAAAGCTTCATGCAAGATCCTCCTTTTTTGGGACGGGACGTTCACCGCGCAGTTCGGCGATTCGATTGTCGATTTCCTGCTGTCGCGATGAATGACCGCCCGAGACATATTCGATGACGACATCGGAAAAGACGTGACCGTGCTCTTCGGGCACAGCTCCGTTAAGCGCCCTTACGGCGCTGATCTTCTTCTCCGCGGTGGTAGTTCCGCAGTGGAAGACGATCATGATGTCCCTGAAAGACCACTTAACCTTTTGGAGGGATGCAATCTCTTTTGCAATTGAGATCTTTCGTTTCAATATCGCTGAATTCAGTTCTCTTTCAAGCTGGCTTTTCTCTTCTGATTCCATGTTGTTGTTTAACAACTTTTAGGCGAATAAAAAACGCGCCCAAGTTCCTCCCAATTATCGATGTGAAGAATTTTGCACGCCTTTGCAATATCTTCGCGAGTCCAATGCGTCCGTCCGTTGATTTTGTCGGACATGGCGTTCCGGGAAATTCCCATCTTGCTTGCGAAAATATGAATTGTTCCGCAGGTTTCCTTGATTTTTCCCCGGAGTGCTGATGTGTCGAATTGTGATTCTGGCATTGCTTTGCCCTCCATGAAGGTTGTGTTTTGACAACTTCAGCACATATTATTGTCTTCCTTTATTTCGCAAGTCAAGGAAATTATTTGCTAAATGACAATTAAAACTTGTCAAAAAGTTAATTCGATGATAGAGTAATCGCGTAAAAACTATGGAATTAAAATATAGCTGCTCGGAAAGAATTAAGGAGGCAATGGCGCTCCGCGGGGTGAAAGCGTCTGATATTTGCAAGGCTACCGGTATCACCCCCTACAATATGTCAAGATATATCTCTGGTGCTTATTCGCCAAAAAGGAATGGCATATGGCTTATCGCAAAATATCTTAGTGTTAATCCGGTTTGGCTTATGGGATACGACTGCCCGATGGAAACATCGGAATCAGGTGTCATCGGAAAAAGAAAAGAACTCGTTGGTTTGATTGATTCGATGACCAATGACGAAATTGATAAAACAATCAAATTCATAAAGGAGTACATCGTCAAAAAATGAGAAAAATAAAATGAGCTCCGCGACTACCAATCACGAAGCTCCTGCGTTAATCACGGAACCAGAAGAACGCTTTCATATTTTACAACGTTCTTTGAATATAAAGAAGGGAATAAGGTATGAAAAAGAAGACCTCGGGAATCAGCAGGAATCTGAAAGACGGAACCGCCGTCATCGACTATCATTTCGCGGCCCCTGGGGGCAAGATAATCCACATCTATAAAAAAGGCGTCGCCAGCGTGGCAGAGGCCAGGATCCTTCTTCAAAAGATGATCGATGACAAAATGGCTGAGATCAATCCGCGGAAGAATGGCGTTCTTTTCGATCGTCTTTTCGAGGAATGGATTACCTATAAGCGGGCAAGCAACTACGCGATCCAAAGCGTGGATGACTATTTCTACATAGTTCGAAAGCATGCCCTCCCAAAATTCCAAGGTCGCTTTCTTGACGACTGCTTCGATCCTGCCCGCTTCTCCGATTGGTGGGTCCGCTTCATTGAGCAGGACGGTGTCTCGATCGGAACAAAAAACAAGGTCGCTAGGGCTTTGAGGGATCTGCTGACTTTTGCCCGCAAAAGGAAGTACATCTCGGCCCAAACATGCCTGGACGATCAGGACGTCGCCGTCTGGATGAAGAAGGGCATCGCTCCGAAGAAGGTCGTCCCCACATGGGACGACGAGCAAATCGAGGCGTTCTTTAAGAACATAGATCCGCGTTCGATGAATTATTTGATGTTTAGGCTTGCCTTCTGGCTTGGGTGCCGACCAGCCGAGCTTTTAGCTCTGCAAGGGAAGCGTCACGTCAATGGAACGATCGTGATCCAGCAGCAGGTAATAGAGCGGCGGGGCTATCCGGCGATAATCGTTCCCAGACTCAAGACGAACACGTCCTACCGTGTCTGTCCACTCACCCAAGAACTTGATGAATGCCTTCGCGCCTACGAGAAGACTTATGAGATCGGACCGGATGATTTCCTTTTCTTCACCCGGGCGAAAGATCGATGGATGTCAAAGACGGAGTTTAACAGGCGTCTGAAACGCTATTGGATGGCCGCGCGCCTCCCTCACATCAACCCCAAAGGGATCCGTCATACGAAGGCTAAGCAATTCAAAAAAATGACAAGGACGACCGCGGAGTCCCAAGCTGCTTCCAAATTTCTTGGCCACACCCCCGAGGTCGATACGAATGTCTATGGCAAGGCTACCGACGATGACGTGAGGGAGTTCATCGATGGCTATATCGATCAATTGACTCCGAGGAAAAAAGCGTGATCGTTGGATATAAAAACGCCATAAAAACGCCATAAAAAAGAAATGCCGAGGAAATCTAAGGAAAATCAAATTACCAAAAATATCGATGAATACTGGAAAAGAAAGAAAACGAAACTCTAAGGAATAAACGGTATTGTCCCCTGCTTCTCCGCCAGAATGCAAAAAGCCTAGGAAACGCCTAGGCTTTTATTTTTCGCTGGATAAAAATTGGATATTTTTTGGGCATAAGTTCGAACCGTTAAACAGTGACCCGAAAGGCCGGCGAAGAAAAGCGCGCTGGCTCTCGCTCCAGCGCGGCTTCTTTCTCGGCTCAGGCTGTTTCAGGCTTCGAGGTGGTTCGCTCAGCCTCGCCAACGCTAGGAGGCAAAACGAGGAATCCAACCCGATGCGACTGCTCTTCCGTCTCTCCCGGCATCGCGGCTACCTTTCGGCTTTCGCCAGATTCGCATTCGCCGTCATGGGGCGATAGCCCTTCTTCCTCCCCCGATAGATGAAAATTGCCTGAAGGGTCATGATGCTTATGACGACGGCGGTTGCGGCGCGTCTTTCTTTGCCATTAATTCCTTTCTTTTAAGAAAGGATAATGACTAAAGAATATCCTAAGCAAATAAAGATGCGCGAAGCGCACCTTGTTTGCGTGGATATCCCGCGTTTAGCGGGCCGATCGCCCCCGCGCGCGGCGCGTTTTCCGGGTCTCCCCGGAGGGCGGAAGGGCGATCGCGGAATCCGCGCGGGATCTGCGGGGATTTTGGTCGTGGGACCAAAAAAGAAAGAAAAGGAGGCGGGCCGCCCCTTCCTTCGATTAATCGGCGATGTCCTTCGCGATCAAGTCGCGGATATAATCGGTCTTGTTGGCGACGGAGTCGAGCTTCGCGAGGATCTCTCTGTCGCCCTGCTTGTTGAAGCGGACGATGACGGCCTTCGTCTTCGCCTTGTTCCATGCCGACGATCTCGCCGCCTTCGGGATCTGGAGGTCGTCCAGGCTTTCGACTTTCATGGAATCCTCGCCGCCTTCGTCGCTGACGCAGAACCAGGCCTTGCCGGCTTCGAAGTCCTTTTTCGAATGATGGGCCCACAGGCCGGCGAGGCATTCCGCCTTGATCCTCTGGGCCACTTCGAGGGCTGATCCGGCATAATACTTCTCCTCGGACATGAAGCCCGAGCCGTCGAAAGATCCGCCGAACTGGACCTCGTACTTTTTCTTTCCCACGGTCCGTTCCTCAGAAGCTCAGGGTTTTCGAGAAGACGTTCTCGCCGCCTTCGGTCTCGGCATCAATGTCGGCGGAATCGCCAGCGGAGACGTCGTGGTTCAGCGTGACGTAATCCGGCTCGGAGATCTCCTTGGCCTTCGCGATGGCCTTCCCCTCGTCGTCGAACTCATAATTCTCGGCCCTTCCGGTGATGGCGCCCTTCCAGTCGTGCATGATAAGCGTGACGTAGTATTTCATTTTCCCGTCCTCCTTTGGACACGTATAGTATAGCATACATTTTAAGGTATGCAATACTATATTTTAAAAAAGCGATCGTTCGGCTGGTTGGGCCGTTTTCATCGCTTGTTTCTCTTCTTTTTCGGTTATGGCTCCCGCGCTCGATCCTCACTGGTCGATGCCGAGTTTGTTGGTGCTGTAGCTGTTCATTTCCTTCCGCTCGTCGTCGCTGATCAGGAGTTCCTTCCAGAGGCCGTTCTGGTTCCATTTTCCTTTCCGCTTCCGCTTCATCTTGCAGATGTCGCCCTTCAGGGAATCGGTCCGATATTTATCGGAATAATCGTCTTTCGGCAGGATGTAATAGACCCCCTCGGAAGCGTCGCTGGTCGTCACGGAGGTGTGGTGGATGTCGATGATCCTCTCCCGGATTACCTGGAATTTGTTCCGGCGCTTGCTGTATCTGTCGAAAATCGGCTTGTTGACCCGGTCCATCAGGGTGATCAGGAGGGTTTGGTCCTTCCGGGCCTTCACGAATTTGTCTTTTACCCAGTCGTGGAAGCCGATCAGCGTCTCCTGGAGCCAGCGGGTGTAGACCCAAAGGAAAAGGACCGTCTTGTAGTTCTTGTCCCTGTCCGCGATAACGAGCTCGTTCTCGAACTTCGAAGTGATGCCAACGTTACTGTCGCCCATCCTTTGCGAATCGGTGATCACCCGCGGCATCGGGATGTTCATGATCGTCCCCGCGTGGCGGATGATCGAGATTGCCGTCGAAGTCCCGTCGTGGCTGCATTGGGCGTAGCCGTCGCCGTTCCTGTTGACCCATTCCTTGTTCACCTCCTGGAACGAGTAAACGACGCCCTCGATGCATCCGCATATTTTGCAGTCGCCCGGCTTGCCCGTCTTGAACAGGCCGGTCTTTTCGTCGACCTCAGGGGTGATCGGGTTCTTCAGGCGCCAGGCGTTGAAATCGTTCACGACGGTCTTGTGCAAAAGCCCCGTCTTCCGGAAATCCGCGTCGTACTGCCTGTAGGAAAACGACGGAATGGCGGTGCTTTTTTTGAATTCGAACTCCTCGTTCTGCGGGAAGTTCGACGAGATTAGCGGATCCGGGAACTGATAAAGGAAATAGGCCTCCGCGCAGATCTCGATCGCTTGGGAGAGATGCCATACGTGAAGCTCGTCGTACCAAGTCATCGGCCTTTCCTTGAAATCGTAGCCGAAAAGGTCGCCCCTGACCTCCTCGATCGGCCTTCCGGCCTCGAGGTCCTTGGCGAATTTTCCGTAGAAGGAGGCCGCCCAGTCGTCGATGAGGGCGCTGTTCCACACCCTTTTGGATATCTGGTCGGCGCATTCTTCGTAAAAGGCCATCCATGGGAAGTCCGGAAAGGCGTCCCAGAAGGTGATGATGATCTTGTTGAGCGTTTTCCTGAGCGTTTCCTCTTGGGTCCGCGCCATTGAGCTGTTCGTCATCGTCTTTCCCGTTCCGGGCGGACCGACGAGGGTGACGGTGAGGCCGAGCGAGCCGATGTAGTCCATGTTCTTTTCGTGGAGTTTGTAGAGCTTCTTCACGGCCGCCCTCACGCGCAGCCAGTCGAACAGGCAGTAGGCGAGCACCAGAAAGCCGGCCTCCCCGATCCGGACGGTCAAAGGCCAAAGGAGCACTGCCCCTGACGCGACTCCCTTGAAAACGTCGATGGCGCGCCAAGAAACGGCGAAAGTGAGGTAATAGGTGAAGAAGTCGATCACGAACGAGAACCCGTTGAAAGCGTAGAAAACCAAGGCGGCCGCCGCTTTGACGACCTGCCTGTTCCGCGCCAGATAGCCCCAGAAATCGACGAGCCACATGCGAACGGGGCGGTAGGCGTGAAGCTCAACCCAGTCGAAGCCTCGGAGCGCCCTCGACCGATAGCCGGTCGGCTTGCCGTTGGGCTCGAAGTAATCCTTGAAGAGCAGAAACGCCGGCAACACCATCGCCGCCAAAAGCATGAGGACCCGGGCGAAAAGCTGGGCCCGGGCGGCGAACCCCGAAAGCTTCAATCGGAGGAAGGTCAGGTTCGTCAGAACGCGGAATCCGGAGTACATGTAGCTCTTCCAGCTTTCGAAGTCGAATGAAACCGGGGTTGCGACCTGAGTAAAATCCATCATGTCATAAGGCAGCGGGCCGTTTGAAAGGCCTCCCGAGACGTCTCCGGTGAAAACGACGTAGAAATAGCGGGTGACGGAGACGAGGAAAGCCGCGACGCTGTGCCAAAGGTTGACGAAGGCGTCGACGCTGGCGACCGCGAAGAGCGCGGCCAGCCCGAGGAGAAGCAGGGCGGAAAAAAAGAACGAGGCCTCCCGCGCCCCAAGCGCCCGCAGCCTTCCCAGCGCCCTCTTGATCATGACGCCGCCCCGACGAGGAAAATGTCCTGGCTCGGCCAGTAGACGACGTCGCGCTGGACGACGGTGAAGACGCCCGACGGGACCTTCTCGGCGCCCGACGACGGCGACGCCTTCCTTTCGTATTCCGAAAGATCCATCCGGAGCGATCCGTCCCTGTAGACGAAAGAGGAACTGTAATCGTCCTGGTCGAACAGGAGGCTAGCGCTCATCGATCCCTTGTCGATCGAGAGCGTCACCGACCCGTCGGCGTTCGAGAACCAGTCCGCCAATTCCGGAAGCTTGACGTTCTTCCCGGCGTCGAAGAACTGCCAGCCCGACCGGAGGTAGGAGAACAGGGCGACCGCCGCGACGAGGGCGAAGGCGGCCAAAAGCCAAAGAAGGACCTTTTGGAAGGCTCCCTTCGCGTTGTTGCTGATCTTGGTCTTGTTTCCCATTCGCCCTGCCGGCCTCATTTCTTCTTGTCTTCGCCGCCGTTCCGGCTCTTCGCCTCGCCCTTGCCGCCTTTGTCCTTCGACCTGCCGGAGCGGAGCCAGCGGACGCCCCTCGCGAACAAAATGGCCAAAACGACGATCAGCACGCAAAGCAAAAGCAAAAGAAAGACCCGGAAACCGATCAGGAAGCTCGGGACGAAATCGCTCTCCCAACTCTTCCTCAGCTGGTCGAAGAAATCGGAAATGGAGCCGAAGACGATCCAATCAAGCATCTTTCTTGCCTCCCCCCGCCTTTCTGACGGCGGAAACGAACACCCAGATGATGGCGATCAGCCCGAGGCCGCCCAGAATGAGCAAAAGCCAGCGCCAGCTGAAGGAAAAGTTTTCCTGCTTTTGGTTGATTTCCCCGCCGGTGACGATGTCGCCGGAATCGGCGACGACCCCGATCGTGTAAAATTTCCCGGCTTTGTAGAAATGAAGGTCCATCACGTCGACGTCATAGCAGCTATAATGGCGAAGGCCGTACAGTGTCCTGGTCTCGGTCGGGACGCTGCTGGCCGCGAACGCGACGTCATACATCGAGGCGTCGCGCATCTCAAATCTAAGTATGTAATAGTCGTTGGCCACGAAATCGGCCCCGGCGTATTTCCCGGCCAGGAAATCGTTCGTCGCCGGCGAGATGGCGTAGGGGTTCGTGGAAGCGTATTCGTAACCGGTCGCCGACGGGTTTTTCACGAAATCGGCCCCGGCGATCGGGGCGAGCTTCTGGACGGTGGCCAAACTGTATTGGTCGGCGTATCCCAGGCACCAGGCCGTCCGATCATTCCACCACCTCGACACGCCGTCCGGATATTGGTCGGCCGCGACCGACGTGGTGAGCGTCTCGAGCCCGACGTAATCGGAGTCCGCCCCGGTCGACAGCCTGATCGTCTTGCTTTCGCTCGCGCTCGCCGGGTCGATGTTCGTCGCCCCGAACCCCTCCGAGGTCACGTACGACGGCGCCATGTTCTTGTAATAGTCTTGGTCGAAGATGTCGCCGAGAGTGTTCGACTGGAACCACCCATAGAATCCGATCTCATTTCTGATCTTGTAATCGAGATCCGCCCCGACGAGCTCGCCGTACGTCTTCCTGACCGGGAACGTCACGTAGAAAATATCGGTTTGCGAATAGTCGAACTTCTCTCCGTCTCCCCCGGACGCGTGATGCATCGCCGTCTTTCCGTCGACCCACTTGTAATCGAACGAGGGAAACTTCGCGCCGGTGTCCGCGTGGCCGTTCTTCCCGTAGATCCTGAAATAATCGTATCGCGGGGAGATCGTGATCGTCTCGAGATCGGACGTCGCCGGGGTGAACGCGCCGCCCGCGCCCTTCGTCCAGGCGAAGCGCTTGCCCACCGTGTAGGCGTTCGATCCTCCGATCCCGTCCACGTTCGTGAGCTCGAGCTCGGAGACCTCGAAGGCGCGGTAGTCCGCCGCCGCCATCTCCTCCGCGAAGGAGGTGTCGCACCGGAACTTCCAGAAACGGAGGTCGGCCGAATGGTTGACCAGCGTCAGCGGGTAGTGCGAATAGGAGCCCAAGGAGCCCGTGACCGACATGGACACGCGATAGGCCACGTCCAAGCTCGATTCCCCCGTCGAGGCGTTCGTCCACTTCGGGACGCTGCAGAGAGGATGGTAAAAATAGAAATAGCTGGCCGCGAACGCCTTGACCGCCGCCATCGTGATCCCCTGCCACTCGCTCTCCTTGTTGCCGTAGACGTCGGTCGAAAGAACCGACTTTACCGGATAGGACGTCTGATACGATTCGGCGAACGCCGGATCGGTTTTGAGATCGTCCAACGCGGAGGTGTTCGCGATGTTCTCGTCCGGGGACGAGACGGCTATCGCCCGGGCGACGCCCAAAGCGGGCGAGCTCGCCAGGGAGATCACCATCGCGAGCGACGAAGCCAAAATGAGCGTTCTCATGTCTCTTTCCTCAAATCAGGCCCGGGGCGGTCATCGCCACGTTCGAGGCGGCGACGTATTTCGCCAGCGAAGCCGCGAACGCCTTCGTCTTCCCGTCCAGCGTCAGCGCAGGATGGAACGGGGCGGCGGATCCGGAGTTCGGCTCGACGTCGAAATAGCCCCTCCACTCGCCCGCCAGGGTATTGAACGAAAGGCCGAAGCTGGTGACCGCGAAAATTCCGGGATCGAAGTTCGTCACCCGCTGAAACTGAGCGTAAAAGGCCGGGGTGTAAGTGGCCCCGATCGTCGCGTAGCCGCCGGCGGTGACCCAGCCCGGGAGGGCCGTCTTGCCGTTCGTCTCGCAGGTGAAGGCGAAATCGACGGTGAACGGGAGCGATTCCTTGTAGTAATACACCCCGTCCGTCCCGTCCGGCGAGGACCCGGTAGCATAGGACCAGTTGCCGCCATTGCGGTCGGAGTCCATGCCGACCGACTGGAAGACGTCGATCGAATTGTAGTAGTTCAGCTCGGCGGTAGCGGTCGAGTCGTCCACCGTCCTGGCGGTGACGCTGACCGAGCCGAAGCTTGTGTACGGCCTGGACGCGGACACATAGCAATAGCCTCCGGTCGTACTGTCGGTCTGCGACACGATCGAAAAATAATCCGTGACGACCGCGCTCACGGCGGAGTCCGTCCAGGCGAAGCTCCACGCGATCGCCTTGACCGAGGCGTCGGAGTTGACCGTGGCCGTGAGCTTGACGGAACTGTGCGTGAAAGTGCCGTCCTCGTTCTGCAGTCGGCGGATGTAGGTGTCCGCCGCGGCGAGGGTGACCTTTCCGTCGGGGGACGTCGTGCTCGACGGCGACGCCGAGCTCGAGGAAGAATTGCCTCCGGTGACCCACGACTTCACGTCATCGGCCGTCTGCGAGAACTTCGACCAATTCGAGAACCAGTTCGTCGCCGCCCCAAGGGCCAGAACGATCACCGCTACAATCGCTCCGGCGACCAGAAACGTCTTTCCTTTTGAACTCATGATTATTCCTCCATTTATTTTCTGCCCGTGGATGATTCCCCAAGCGAAGTGTCCTTCATTCCGTGTCGGTAATCGTCCACGGACCCTTCGCCGAAGGAGGTAGGCGAAGGATCCGCCGCTCATTAGCGGGGGCCAGACGAAAGGCCCCCTGTTCTCATCGTCCGATCATTTGAACTGGACGTTCCCGGTGCCGGTCATCGACACCGGGGCGACATAGGCTGCGAGCGTCACGGTCTTGCTCGCGTCCTCGATGGTGAACGTCTTCGTCCCGACGGCCCAGTCGGCCGCGAGGTCGACGGAGAAGTAGGCCTCGTGGCCCACGGCGGTCAGGCCGAGGGAGGCGGCCGTGTGGTAGTCGTACACGCCGACCGTCGCGGCGAGGTCCGGGGCGACCGTGGTGTCGCGTCCGTAGGCTCTCAAGACGATGAAAGGCATG
>Ga0172378_10001618_pt1 | contig 20907 bp, 13 predicted proteins | sample GrowelOW332metaG_FD_119755 | JGI IMG/M metagenome (GOLD analysis project Ga0172378, IMG submission 119755) | Groundwater microbial communities from an aquifer near a municipal landfill in Southern Ontario, Canada - Pumphouse #3_1 metaG | ecosystem: Environmental > Aquatic > Deep subsurface >... | reverse complement strand
ATGATAAAGACTTTGCATAGTCCATATATTGTATCTTTCACTGCTGAAAGTCTGGCGAGTATAAGTGCCAACACCGGCATCAATAAACACAGGAACTTCATTCATGTAAAGTGAAAATGTTCCCACATCATTGTGATTATGACTCTCGTTATTGAATCCACCTTTTAATGCAACAAAGAATCCTTTGTTATTTTTCATATAGCAAAACTCAGTTTCAGAATACCACGTGCTTTGAGGAACGACATACTCAGTGTTATTTTGAATAAACTCTTCAAAGTATAACAGGGATTGAAACGATCTATAAATATCTCTTCCATAGTTTGGAGAGCTGTCAGCTTTCCTATTTTTAGAGAGTAGATTTGCAAATCCTATCATCTCATTACTTTGTACAGCTTTTCCATATCTGAATATTAAATTATCATCTAAAGATAACTTAGCTGATGCATCTGCAAAATTGACTACCCAATCGTTTCCAACATAAGTTCTAGAAATATATTCCCCCATATTTTTTATCATTGGATCATCAAAGATTGATATTTTTCCACCAGTTCCATCATAAAGTAATTGCAAATAATCATACATTTTGCCAGCAGCATGTCCCCAATAAGAAGGTCCCTCTTCACAAGCACCATCTTGTTTTGAATAATTAAGAAATTGGTCTACTGATCTCATTGTTTTAGCGACAGCCTCTGCCAATCGATCTTTATCATTCTCCAATAATAAAAAACATTGTAACACATTAAAGTTACACCATACATTCCAATTATTTATAACCATTCCGGGACGATAATTGAAGCCCATCCACCAGAAATCTTTTACCATAAATGGTTCTAATATTCTTTCTTCCAATTCAAGCCTCAAGCGTTTTGAAATTGTTGGGTTAACTTTATCGAATTCATCCTGAAAAAAGTAATAAATCCAGGAAAACAAACTGCCCACATCTCCTGATGTCAACTCAATAATATGTTCATCTTTTAAGGGTAAGGAACGACCGTCACTTTGTCTCACTTGATGTGCTGCAATGGACCATGATGTCATTTCACAAGTATAAAAAACTCCGTTTATCAGTTGATCGATAAAACGGCCTTTACCTTCAGCTAATTCGGCCAATAACAGATTTGTTATAGCTTGAACATTCCTTCCATACGGTGATTCCATAGTAGTACGAGTACCGGTACGTTCAAAATCAAGGTAGTCTGTCGCTTTTATTACTATCCAATTATATTCAAGCGCCTGTTCGCCTCTTTTAATATAATCAGATTTAAAACTACCCATCAATTTATCCCATCCACTTCTATCATAATAATCAGGATAAGGTACCCATTTCTGATCAAGGATAAGTGCTGATTTAATCTCTTCTTTTGTTGCTGTCTTCTGTAAAAGATTTTTCTCTGTATAACCATTAACTTTTAAAATAGAGAGACACAAAAAAAATAGAATAATTACTTGTTTTCTCATCAATAATTATATTAATTTATTCAATTTAGTTTAAGGAATCTATGATTTTACAACATCATAATTGTCATTTTAAATGACTTGGATTATTGGTTTTGTTTGTCGACAATTAGTTTAATATCATGTAATCAATTACATATGAATTATCCTAACGAATTAAGATTATTAAGTTCTACTCTTTTGCACGATTGACAAACAAGTTCGACATAACTCCGTTATTTTATTCCATTCATTGTTTTTTATCACCTCTTTAGGAAAAAGATTTGATCCCATTCCAACACAAGTTACACCAGCATTGATCCAGTTGGATAAGTTTTCTTCCGTTGGCTCTACACCACCTGTAACCATGATTCGAGTCCAAGGCATTGGACCTTTGATATTCTTTACAAAAGAGGGACCACCCACGTTACAACCTGGAAACACTTTAACAATCTCTGCACCCAATTCTTGTGCAAGTCCGATTTCTGAAGCGGTGGCACATCCGGGAGTATAAGCAATTTGTCGACGGTTGCAAACTTTGAAGATATCAGCATTTATAAGTGGCCCCACCACGAAATTGGCTCCCATTTGAATATATAGAGCAGCAGTAGGTGCATCCACGATGGAGCCTATACCCAAAATTAACTCTGGGCATTCATTTTCGGTCCATTTTATCAGTTCGGTGAACACCTCTTGAGCAAAATCTCCTCTGTTGGTGAATTCAAAAACACGGATTCCACCTTCATAACAAGCTTTTACCACCTTTTTTGCCAATTCTACATCTGCATGGTAAAATACCGGTACAATACCTGTATTTTCCATCGCCTGATATACCTGTATTCTTGAAAATTTTGCCATTTTATTTATTATATTACTATGATCTTCAACAATATAAATAATTAAACAACTATTAAATAGTTAATGATTAACGAACTACACGTCCCGAACCGTAACCTTTCATCAGCGACTCCACTTCCGATTCAGTCACTAAATTAAAGTCGCCGTAAACAGTATGTTTAAGACACGAAGCAGCTATTGCAAAATCGAGCGCTTTCTGGTCGTCACCCTTATATGTGAGCAATCCATAAATCAATCCACCCATAAAGGAATCACCACCGCCCACTCTGTCCACAATATGCGTAATGTCATATCTCTTTGACTGGTACAGCTTGTCGGAATAGAGACATCCTCCCCATGTATTGTGGTTGGCATTGATGGAGCCTCGCAGGGTGATAATCACTTTATTTGCCCGGGGAAACCTTTTCATCAATTGTTTGCATACCGACTCAAATTCAACAGCATCCACGTCGCCTCCAGTATTTTCAACATGAAATCCTTCCGGTTTAATGCCAAACACCTTTTCGGCATCTTCTTCGTTACCTAAAATAATGTCGCACCCTTCAACCAGTTCAGGCATAACTTCCATGGCCGTTTTACCATAGTTCCACAGATTCTTCCTGAAGTTGAGATCACAAGAAACCATCACACCCATCTCGTTGGCAGTTCTTATGCCCTCAAGACAGGCATCTGCAGCCCCCTGAGAAATGGCAGGAGTTATGCCTGTCCAATGAAACCACGATGCGTCTTTTAATATCTCTTTCCAATTGAACATCCCTTTTTCAACCTCTGCAATGGAGGAGTTTGACCTGTCGTACACCACTTTCGAGGGACGGGCAACAGCACCTGTCTCAAGGAAGTAGATACCAACACGTTCACCACCGCGCAGAATTTGTGTTGTCCCCACATTATATTTCCGCAGGTCGGAAATACACCAATCTGCAATATCATTTTTAGGCAAACGAGTCACAAAGTCAACCGTAAGCCCGTAATTTGCAAGTGAAACAGCTACATTGGCTTCACCTCCACCAAAGGTGGCGTTAAGATTATCGGACTGGATAAATCTTTTATAACCAGGTGTGGCAAGACGCAGCATAATCTCGCCAAAAGTTACTACTTTCTGCATTTTAATTAATTGTGATAAGGAGTGGTTGATTAATTTTTTCTTTCTCAGATTGAACAAATTTTGTCCAGTCTTCAAAGCTATCGAATCCAGCTTTACTCCATCCTCCTCCTGTGTAATAAATGTAAGGGGTTCCGATCTGATAATTATTCAGTCCCAGATAATGTCCACCAGATATCTTGATGATCCTAAACCCATTTGGATTAATAACAGCGGTGTAAATGATCCCATTAGTATCATTACCGGGAGTTTCGTAAGCAATTATACCGGAATTGTGTCCATAAATGATCTCAGGTTTGTCCTGTGTCATCACGATACCAGTTGCAATTGTAAGTTCGGTTGTATCAGTCTCGAAGATATTAGTCACTTTGTTGAAGAGGCTATAAGCATCCAGCGAAACAAATCGAGTTTCTTTTATCTCATGATTACCAGCCACATAAGGATCATAAGTGAGTTTAAATGTAATACGTAGTGGTCCATTATCCAAAATCTCCGCTGAAATAAAATTATCGCCTAAACACAAGGTGTCATTATCAACAGGAGCTGTCATTCCAAGTCCAAGAGTTCTTCCAACCTTATAGAAATCAAGACCTTCACCGTGATCCTCATGATATGATGCCACACCCGATAAATCATTCTTGTACCATTTATCAATAATCAACGAATCTGTCTTTTTTGCCCAGAAATCCATTCCGTTGCTGATCTCCCCGGTTGCTTTCAGTGCGGGTCCGTACACCCTAAAAGCTGTTCTGTTGTTTTCCCAAGCAAAATCATCTTTTCTTTCAGGCACTAAGCGTCCGTAAACAAGAGACTGAAACAATTCAGGCTTACCGACTGAAACAGAATAAGCTGACTCCTGACCTGCTTCCAATGAAACAAGAAAAATAAGCGATTCAATAGAATCAGATCCATTTGTTGCCAATTGATATGGAATCTGTCCACCTGTATTATCCGTTACTACAATAGACTGATCTGTCGTCAACGACAGTTTTTGTTGCACTTCATCCCAAGCTATTCCCACAATTTCATTGTTTCTGTCAAATGAACTTGGATTCTTTACATTTATGGTTAATTCTTCTTTTGATGTTCCACATCCGAAAAGTAAACCAAAAAGTAATAACAAACATATATATTTTGATTTCATATTCTACGGTTGTTTACCAATATAAGCTAAGATACCACCATCAACATATAAAATATGTCCGTTTACAAAATCAGATGCCTCAGAAGCAAGGAAAACAGCTGGACCAGCAAGATCATCAGGAGTACCCCATCTCTCAGCAGGAGTTTTAGAGATTATAAAAGAATCGAAAGGATGAGGACTCCCATCCGGTTGTTTTTCTCTCAGTGGGGCAGTCTGTGAAGTAGCTATATAACCGGGTCCTAGTCCATTTACCTGGATATTATATTTACCCCATTCCGAAGCAAGAGTTCTCGTAAGCATTTTCAAACCGCCTTTTGCAGCAGCGTATGCCGAAACTGTTTCTCTTCCCAGTTCACTCATTAATGAACAGATATTAATAATTTTGCCTCCACCTCTGCGAATCATTGAAGGAGCAACCGCTTTAGACAATATAAAAGGAGCAACCAAATCCACATCAATCACTTCCCTATATTCATCTACTTCCATCTCCACAGCCGGTATTCGTTTGATTATTCCGGCATTATTCACCAATATATCTATCTCACCAACTTCTTTATTTATAGTGTCAACCATCAATTTTACAGCCTTCTCATCTCTAACATCACATACAAAACCTCTTGCTTTGACTCCTAATTTTTCATACTCTTCCAAGCCTTTTTGCATGGAAGACTCACTGGAGCTGTTAAATACAATTCGGGCACCCGCCTCTGCTAGTGCTGCAGCCATAGAAAAACCAATACCATGAGCAGCACCCGTAACCAAAGCTATCTTATCCTTTAATGAAAAATTTACCATCTCTTTATTTTTAGTCTAAAATCTGTTGTCTTATCGAATATCTGTTATCTTAGAAAAATCCTGATCACCATAATCAAGATTTTCTCCTGCCATTCCCCAAATAAAAGTATAATTGCTTGTGGCAGCAGCAGAATGGATAGACCACTCGGGAGAAAGTACTGCCTGGTCGCCCTTCATCCAAATATGACGAGTCTCCTGCATTTCACCCATAAAATGGCAAACAGCCTGATCCTCCGGAACCTCAAAATAGAAATAAGCCTCCATTCTACGCGAATGAACATGCGCAGGCATAGTATTCCACACACTACCCGGAGCCAGTTCGGTCATCCCCATTTGAAGCTGACAAGTGGGCAACACCTGGTTTACAATCATTTTGTTGATATTACGATGATTGGAAGTCTCCAATGAACCCATTTCAGCAACAACAGCATCAGCTTTAGTTACTTTTTTGTCCGGGTAATTGCGATGAGCGATAGCCGAATTGAAGTAAAATTTAGCCGGTTTAGCAGCATTGTCACTTTCAAAGTAGACCTCCCGATCACCTGAACCCAAGTACAATGCCTCTTTATAATCGAGTTCAAAAACAGACTCTCCAACTTTTACTTTACCCTTACCTCCTACATTATAAATTCCCAATTCACGACTATGAAGGAATACTGATTGTTTTAACGGTTCAATAGCTTCCAGCAGTAACGATTCATTTACAGGCATTGCTCCACCTACAATCATACGATCATACATAGAATAAACCATGTTCACTTCATCTTTACTGAATACTTTTTCTATTAAGAAATCTTTGCGCAATCTTTTCGTATCATAAGATTTAGCATCTTCAGGATGCGCCGAATAACGAAGTTCATAATTAGTTTTCATTCGATTATTTTTATTTTATGCTAATTACAAATATAATAATATTTATTGAATTGTGCACCTACACAATGCTAATTCCATTTTAATTTTCCAAAAAGGTGCTCAGGGGATGAGATTGTCGTGAATTAAGAATAATATCTGATTTTTATCAACGAACCAATATATTCTTTTCATTTTGAAAAATTAAATACCTGAAAAATACACTTCTAAAGGTGCTAACGATTTTTTATTAACATTGGGGATATTAATTGTAACCGATTTTGTTTTACTTGTATTAGATGCAATGATATATTTTTCACCCTTATTCTCCTTTATCATTATATGTAGGTCGTTCACTATACTCGTTTCAGCTGTATTCATATAGAATATATCCACATTTTCATTCAATTCCTTTAACATCGGAGTTAAGGCGTCAAAAACATAAGGAGCTTTGCTGGTGTCGTTCCAAAATAATACTCCGGTAGCTCCATGTATAATTGATGTATATATTTGGCATTTTACAATTTTCACATACTCATTAGCAGACATACTTGCTGGTTTGGAATATCCATTACCATCAAAATAGAGCCATACAGGCTTATCTCCAACACCTGCTTTTATAGCATCAACTGTAATTCCTGATAAAATCGGATATTTGTAAAAATCATTGTATGCATTCAAAGAAAATAGATTTCCACTGTTTCTATATGCTGATGCAATTTGTTTTACATTTTCATACCAATTTTTTTTATATGATTCAAAGTCGATGTTGTTATAGGTGTAATTCCCATTTTTATCAAAATTGTATACTGGTGTTCCGTCGTATGCTTGAGAAAAACCTAATAGTGGAATCATTTTATTGGCTCTTGCTTCATCACTCAAAATGTTGTAAGGTGGATCTTTTGGCATAGTTCCATACTCTTTAAGGTAGTTTTGTTCAAAAAAGTAAGTACTTCCTCTGCCATGACCTAACAAATCTACAAGTACAAGCGGATCTCCTTCTTTAAGCTTAATCCTGTCATATAGTTTATTTCCAACTGCAGGAGGTGTAAAATAATTGCCAAGACCTCCAAGCGCAATTTCATCTATCGTGTTATATTCCATATCAAAATTTTTAAATTTATTGATAAGGACATCTATAGCATCATCAAGCGCGTACACGAAATTCACGTTGTTAACATTTTCTTTAAGGAACTGAGCACCATAATAATCCTTATCAGATCCTTCCGGCAAATTTTGATTACTTAAATAAACTTGAATCTTATATCTTAAATAATTATTGATTATTAATATTTTGTCATTCATATAAGGTTTCACGAACTTATCATCCATTATGATGGTGTTGCAGTAAGTAGTTTTTACCTTATATATTGTCTCATTGTTGCCATCAGGATCAGGATTGCGGTGATAATTATAACCTGGAAGGTTATAATGCACTATACCAAAAAATTTCTCACCCCTGCCTGTCAGATTGTTTTTCCTGTATACCCAATTCTCAGTATCTTTTTCAACTGGTTTTGGTTTTGAATTATCATCTACTATTTCTTTATCAACACATGATAAACTTAGAAATACGAAAAACATTGTTCCGATTAGTATAGATGTCATTTTTATAAATCTACTTCTTTTTTTCATAATTTGTGTTTTTTTCAAGCCATCGAAATTCCTAAATATGTTTTTATGTTAGGTAAAGGCTGAATATTACGATTCAATTAATACTATACATAGTGCTTCTATAAAAACAGTGGTTTTTTTTAACCACTGTTCTAATTTCAGACTCAAAAATATACCCACTATATTAATACGTGAAAAAAAACTGACCACCAATATCATCTTTACTAAATATACAGTAATAACTTCCGGACTCAGGCGTTAATACTTTAAATTTAGTAAGCTCAATTAGTTCTGGTTCAGCATTATAAGTAACTATTTTAAGTGTGCCATTATTCTTTTCTCCAACTGTTAATCCACCAGTCCATGACAGAATATATTGAACCTTATCGTTAACTACATCAGTTAAGGCAATTTTCCCGGGGAATACTGTTAATGCGTATCCTCCTACCTTATCAAATCTGATATTTTTTCCATCCCAAACAAAAGTAGGTGTTGTCGGATAAGTAACAGAAACAGAGACATCAATAGTAGCTGTTTTACCAAGAGCATCAGTAACTGTAACAACTGCACTTCCTGGGCCTACTCCTGTAATTGTAATTGTTGACCCTGTTCCTTTATTAGTAGCAATAGCAACCGATTCGTCTGACGATTCAACAGTATATCCGCTATTTCCATGCTTAATATTGACAGTAGTAGAAGTAAGTTCATGAGCTACAATACTCAAGTGTACTTCATTAGATAAAAGTTCAAGATCTATCTCTGGTCTGTTAAATTCCTCTGCTTGACATGATGTAAGTAATAAAATCAAACTTACTCCAATTATATTATAAATTAATTTTTTCATTTTTATCTGTTTTATTTAATATATACTTTCGAATTCAATAAATAATGCATTTATCATTTAGATGTAACTAACCTAATCATTTGTGAACCGTCATCATTTGTTACTTTCAATTGGATATTACCTGTGTAATTAGTTAAATCTATCCTTCCAAAAACAGGTTCTACAAGCTGGTCATTTACATAAAATTTAGTAAACAGAGCTATGTCTTCTTCGGCACCAATTATAATTGCATAATTTCCTACTACAGTAATAGCCGGAATATCTAACCATTCGAAAATATTTTCGATGTCTGTTGGCAAAAGTGGTCTCCCGGATGCATCTTCTACAATCCAGTTTTTTGCACTTGCCATCATTATATGTTCTGCTTTAAGTGTATTTCCATCTTCACCCTCTACTAAATTGTAGTCAATTAAAGTTAATGTTCCAGGTGTCACAGAACTGCGATCAAATAATATACCTATTACTTTGTCTATCTCTCCAGTGGTGAAGTTATTAACGGCAATGTTCAAATTATTCAGATGATGATAGGAAGCGATTGCAATTTCTGTCAAATTATTGTTAGCTAATTCTAATGATGTTAAAAATGAATTTTTTGTAGCATCAAAAGATGTTAATTGGTTATTTGATGCAACAATTTCGGTAATCGGACCATACACTGTTATGTCTTGTGATGCAATTGAATAAGTAGCATCAAATCCAAATACTGTAACTTCTTCACCTGTTTCTTTTGTTTTGTTGCCATTTAAATCTAACCAAATTCCGGGCTGATTAACTTCTTCTGCATTTATTTTCAGGGTAATCGTGCTGCCGATAGATTTAGCTGTAGTAAATGACATATTGTAGATGTCTGTTATTTTCGAAATGTCACTAAGAACTGTATTCCCATTCACATCGCGTATAAACCAGTTCATACCCACATTACTGCCCCAATTAAGATTAGGATGGGTTAAATGATACTGTTTTATCCTGTTACCTTCAGGATATTCAGGATTAGAACTTCCGGTATCTACTATATAAAAATTCCCTGCACTATATCCTACTCTGGTTTCCAAATTATCCAATAAACAACTAATGCTCTCTTCTGTTAAAAAGTTGCGGGATACGTTTAAGTATGTCATTTGGCGCAACGGCATGATTTTAACTGACTCTAGATTGTTTTTATTAAGACGTAAATCCCTAATTGGCAAATGTGAAAGATCTAATGAACCTTTTAATCTATTGTTGGATAAATCCATTATATTGTAATGCTTAGCACCAGATTGATAAGATAGATCAATAGTTTCTAACTTATTATTACCCAGCCAAAGTCTTATTAAATCTTTTGGTGCTTCAGAAAAATCGATTGTTGTTAATTCTCCTCCTTCAACTCCAAATTGCCCTATTTGCCCATAAACAGTTACTGTCTGTGCCCCCAAAGTATATGATGGGGTGTTAGTTCCTTCCCACTGAGCAAATTTCTTAACTTCTTCATCAACATCACGAATACCATTGTTATTCAAATCGATCCATATTTGAGGCCTAACATTCGTATCAGCATGTATCGATATTTTAATCTCTTCACCTACCTTTTTATCTGTAGAAAAGGTTAGTTTGTAGTTTTCTTGTCCAATGGTTAAGCTGGATAATGACAAGAAGAAAATTAAAATAATTAATTGTTTCATTTTCTTTAAATTTAGATATGTTTTCATTAAATATTTATTATAGTAGATTATTACATTTGTTATTTATATTCTGTTAATGGAAGCGACTAAGCATGGGGAAAGTCCAGGTAAAATGGTAAACAATGGGCCTACTACCTGCCGCTTCATTAGTAAAATCCGGATTCATATAATGCCATAAAGTGTTTCCACTAAATTACCTTGCAAACTTTAAGCCGTCCAGTTGATCCCAGTCACCACGTGTAAAATCTGGCATTCTAACTGGTATTCCTCCGTTAGATGCTGAAATTTCGGTTAGCTCAAAAAGGCACGACCACTCTGCTACATCATATACATCAATATCTAGGGGAAGACCGTTTTGCAAACAGTATATCAATCTGTAATCCATGATGAAGTCCATGCCTCCGTGACCTCCCACGCTTTTCGCATACTCACCAATTTCAGTTACATATGGATGTTCATATTTCTTTATCAGCTTGTTATATTCTTCATCTGAAAGAAAATTGTGAGGATTGGGTTCTAGAGCAATTCCAGGATTAGGATACTTTTGAATAAATCCTTTAGTTCCGCTCAGAGTGTGCAAACGGCTGTATGGCCTGGGGCTTGTGACATCATGTTGGATCATGATTGTCTTGCCTTTTTCTGTTTTGATGATGCTGGTATTCATATCACCCATGTTATAGTTCTTTTTGGCTTTAGGAGAATCTTTACCAAAAGTATCTTCAAGATATTGAGTTATACCAAACTGATCAGTTGATACAGAAACAAGATAATTCATTTTGTCACCTCGATGAATGTTCATTGCCTGACAAATAGGGCCCAGACCATGCGTAGGATAGGGATTACCAATATATTCCTCATAATGTTTAATTCGCCATCCATTTCCTTTTAATTGCGAACGAAGATCATGAATATAAGCACCTTCACCGTGAACAATTTCACCAAATAATCCTTGTTGAACCATATTAAGAGTATTGAGTTCAAAGAAGTCGTAACAACAGTTTTCTAATATCGTGCAATGTCTACGGTATTTTTCAGCCGTGTCTACCAGCTGCCAACACTCATCAATAGATGTTGCTGCCGGCACTTCAATTGCAACATGTTTCCCATGCTCCATGGCATAAACAGCCATTGGTGCATGATCAGTCCAATCCGTGCAGATATATACGAGATCAATATCATCTCTCTCACAAACTTCCCTCCAGGCAGTTTCACCCACGTACTCATCAGCTTTAGGGAAACCTCTTCCGGTAATGATATCCTGCGTATTTTTAACCTTATTTTCAAAGATATCACATATAGCCTTAATTTCAACCCCATCAATAAATGTAAAACGTCGTGACGCTTTTGAACCTCTGTTCCCAGTACCAATTATTGCAACTCTCACTGTCGGGATGGGATCTACAGTCAGTTGCAGTACGTTTTTCTGGCCTGCAGCACGTGTGCCACCATAATTAATATTAACATCTGAGAGGTCGCTTTTATTTCGTGTTGTCCCACAAGAGACAATACTTAAAACTAAGATTGAGAAAATAAAATGTATTAATTTTTTCTTCATTTTTAAAAATATTTTTTTGATTAATATAAATTATTCAATTAGACTCCTTTGATAATTATATATTCGTAAATATCAAAGCAGTTCTTTTCCGGCAATGAGAAGGAAATTCTACCGGATTTACCGGCAATTTGAATAGTTGAATAACTCATATCAGTTAATGATTTTATTTGGACTGTTACACCATCATCTAAAAAGGTTTCGAGTTCTTCGGTTACCTTATTACTGTTTTCTCTGTAAATGATAAAATAGCCTCTATCAGAGTGTAGCGACTGAAATCCCGTCCATGACTCTCCATTTGGTTCTTCACCAATAGGAAATATATATCCTTGATGCAAATCATGTTGAATTTGTTTATAGATATTTATTATATTTCTGTTTTTTAAAGCATTATTTGGAAGTCCGGTTGCGTCAAAAAAAGCTAAAGGTTGAGATGGCATAGTAATAGCAAAAAGATAATCTAATGAATAATTTCTAGGTGAATAGAGGTCTTCTCCACTGTAATTATCCTGATTTTTCCATTTATTTAAAAACTCAAACATCATTCTTTCTGCAGGAACATACTCCGATAACATCCACAGGTTTCTTAAAGTTTGATAAGGATAATAATTTGCCCAAGAAGTATATCTGTTCTCAACGAAAAGATTCCCTGTTTCAGTCATATAAAAATATCCTCCTCTTGGACTATTTGTGATATCTAAATTAAAAACCACATTATAATCAGTATTCTTCATTACTTTATCATACATTTTTTGAGTGTTGATCTCTGCAAGTTTACTTTGCATTTTCTGACCATCGATTTTAAATATACGTACTCCGTGATTTTTGTAGAGATTTATAATTGCATCTGCATCTTCTTCCCAAGCGCTGTTATTATTTGCAGTTTTTGGTACGAAGTACAGACAAAGTTCAACTCCAAGTTTTTTCCCTTCTTTTATTAGCTTATCAAACCCGTTAGGATATAGTTGCCTATTAGGACTCCAGACATCAATACTTTTTTTATTATTGTCTCCTTTTGTGCCTTCTTGCCATCCCCAGTCGATCTGGAAATGAGTAATTCCCAATTCAGAACATGCTTTCATTTGTTCTAAGCAATAATCTTCCGTCAGTCGATTCAAATCAGCTCTGTCACCCCATGTATTCATAACAATCATCTCATCGCGATTTTCAATTAGGTTATGTCTGTTTTTCTGATAACTCCTCAACGCATATAGATGATTATTTGGAGAATTGTCAAATACCCCCAACACTGAGTTATACGTTTTAATCCATTCACCTCTGTTTTCCAACAAATCCGATGGTTTTACTCCTAATCCCACGTTCTTTAAGCTACCATAATTTGTGATGAAGTCATACCCTGGATAATATAACTGATTAATTGATGAGGGTGCCTCTTTTAAGAAAAATAGACCATTTGTACCTCCCATATCAAATGCAAATAACAAATTGCCCCTGAACCGACTATCCGATCTATATGAAATTCCTTTTGTTTTATTCACTAATGTGTTATACCTGTCTGTAGCATCGAAAAATTCAACTGACTCAATTCTCCAGTGCTTACCGGGTAATGAAACTTGGTCAATAATTGCAATATCTTTGGGATCCCACTCAAGACTATCAGATATTGTCTTCAGATAGCTGTCTGTTGTAATTGCGGGAGTGTTTTGAAAAATTCGATATACCCTTTTTAATTGCAACATCCCTATGTTATATTCAATTACAACTTCCAAGTGAGCAGGAGCTATTGGCGTTTCTTTTACCACAGATGAGCTCCATTTAGCATTTTCAGGCTTACCTGAAATCCCTGGTATTACAAAATCAGCCGTTTCATTTTGATTTATCCAAATTTTACTGCTCTGTTTATCAATGATATTTTTAGTAATCAATTGTCCGCCATTCCAAAAGAAATTACGTTCTATCCGGTTATTCCCAATTGAAAGTATATTTGAGTCAAGTTTTGCATAACAACCCTCTGAAGATGCAAAACTTAAATAAGTAACGGCAATACAGAGGAACAGTAAAAACAACTTTCTAAACATCATAGATTATTTAAATTATCAGATAGAATTTACTCTAAGAAATATGATTAACTGAATAGACTCACGATTGTATTTCTGTCAATATTTATTTTTAAATCTCAGGTTACACTCTTTAGGTGTAACCTGAAATAAAATATTAATATCCCGGATTCTGAACTAGCAATTCACTATTCTGCATATCGTCAAGAGGTATCGGTGTTAGATACATTTTCTCGTTCCAAACGCGAGTTTCAATAACTGTTCGTTTATAGAAACCCTCTAATAAATCGGCATTCATATCCATACCATGGAAATCACCGCCTTGACCTCCATTACCCGGATTGTTCCCGGCAATCATCCATCTTCTAACATCAAAATAGCGTTGTCCTTCGGTTGCCAATTCGACGCGTCTTTCCGCACGGATGGCTTCTCTTTGAAGTTCTTTATTACCTTTGATTTCAGGCTTAATATCGTTAAGCAAAGGAATACCGGCTCTCTCTCTAACTTTATCTACATATTCTAAAACGCGTGGATCATTTGGATTCACTTCATTTAATGCTTCTGCATATAGAAGATAAAAATCAGACAACCGCATTAAAATACCAGGTCTGTACATGCTCTTAGGATTACTGCCCTGGTTATAAAGAGAACGATGCAGTCTTTTATAAGATATATAACCGGATTTAGCATGATTTGCCACGCTATTGTCTGAATTTCCTCCCTGATTAAACCAAATCTGCTCATTACCAACATGCCACCTGCGTCCATTAAAAAATACTGTTTGATAGAACCTGGGTTCACGGTTAATGTACATTCTGAATGCACCGATTTCAGTGTTACCGGTTACGTCTTCTTCGGCTTTTTCCGTAAAACCATCTTCTGTATAAAGAGGTGATTCTTCAATGGATAACCCGTCAATCATAAAAAAATCATCTACCAACTCTTGTAATACCGAAAGATGTCCGGTACCTTGTGTTCCACCTCTTGCGCCTCTAGGAATGGATAATCCATCTAATCCAGATTGATTAGATACATTCCCCCAACTAACGCTTGAACGTGCAAAAACAACCTCCTTATTGAATGAATTATGAAGTTCATATAAGCTCTTGTCGGGATCAATGTTGCCATCATTATCATATACTTTATATAATTCATAATGACCGGCATTTGCATAATCAATAAAGGCCTGACATGCATCTAATGCTTTTTGCCATTTACCCGCATCATAATCAGGAAACAACCGTTTTCCATCTTTGTTAGTCAAACTAAGTGCCTTATCATACCCACCATTAAATAGCGGGCTTGCAGCGTATGTCATCAACCTGGCTCTAAGAGCCAGAGCTGTACCTTTTGTGGGTATTGCAAGTGTCGACTCATCAGCCAAATTACTATCTCTTAATCCATTAGCCGCTTCAGTTAGCTCATCATAAATAAAAGTTACTACTTCATCAACTGAATTTCTTGCATAATCAATATTTACATTATCAGGGTTTGCTGATTCTGCAACAACTGGTATAGGACCATATAGCTCGAAAAGCAAAAAGTGATAATATGCTCTGAGAAATTTTGCCTGTGCCTTAAGATAATCCAATTCTGTCTGGTCTAAATAATCAGCTTCACCCGAGCCGGGTATTACATGAGCTCTTTCTAGAAAGATATTCGCTTGCCTAATTCGTTGCCAATAACTGGTTCTGTGTGCACGGAAATGAGAAGCTGTAATAGTTTCTAGATTCCAGTCATTTGCTTGAGCGTTTAAATCCAGTTCATCACTGAGTATCGGCCAGGGATGAGTGTATCCATTCGATGAGAACATGTTTGTCGGGTCAGGGACACCAAGGTACACATCCATCAACCAACTCCTTGTATCCTCTGGGCTGTTAAAAATCGACTCATAGCTTCTTTGTTCAGCAAGTTCCTTTGAAACATCCAGAAAATCACCGGTACAGGATGTCGCAAACAATGATAATACAGAAATCAATAATATATATATTTTTTTCATCTTATTTAATCTTTATAATTTCAATTTATTTTTATCATTAGAAAGTAATTTCTAAACCCATAGTCCATGTCCTTGACAGTGGGTAAGCTGTTCCTCCTGCTGAGTTCCCAAGTTCAGGATCAAACATTTTCACATGATCCCATACATATAGATTATGACCCATGATATAAATTCGAGAAGCAGAAATACCTATTTTTCTCAGTATATTTTTATTAAATTTATACCCTACCTCAAGATTTTTGAAACGCAAGAAGTTACCATTTCTATACCAGAAAGTACTTTGGGTATTGTTATTGCCCATGTTAGCCTGATGTAATCTTGGGAAAAATGCATCAGGATTAGGATTTTCTTCTGTCCATCTGTTTTCAACAATCTCTTGACGCACATTACTCTCAATAAGACCCCAATGGAATGGCATAAAGCTTGCTGAATAATTGTTCAAGTTAACTGTAACATTGGCAGCTCCCTGAAAGAACGTGTTAAAATACAAACCTTTATAATCAAGACCAAACCCAAAGCCATATACAATTTCAGGAGTCTGTGGATGCCATCCTTCGGGATCTATTACCCTATCATTATCATCTAGTACACCATCACCATTTAAATCCAAATATTTTATATCTCCCGGAAGTGTTACCGGCATCCATGGAGAACCAACTAATCCATCTTTAAGAGTATACTGTTTTTTGCCATTAATATCATATGTCATATCAAAGTCGTCTTCAGTAAATAGCCCGTCAGCTATCAACGGAGGATTGCCATGATTTAATATCCTCGTCCCAGTTTTTTCGCGCCATGGATATAGCTGCGGAAGTTCATCATATTCAATAATTTTGTTTCTGGCATAAGTGAAAGTACCTTTACCTGACAAAGTAAAGTCACCGATTATATGGCTCAAATTAACGCCCCCGTCAAATCCTTTATTGTTAACAATTCCATAATTCTGCCATGGATTTTGACGAAATCCAGCAATATCAACAATAGTGCGTCTTTGAAGTAAAATATTGTTACGGTTATCATTAAAATAATCGAGTGTAAAGTCAACTCTACCATCCCATAAACCTAATTCAAGCCCAATATTCCTTTTTTCTTCAATTTCCCACGATATACCAGGTGATTCAAACCTGTTTTCAGAAATTCCATTTTTACTATTTGAAGTCCCGTTGCTTCCAATTCCCCAGGCATAAGATCCTGTATTATCACTAAATGTGGGCATATAAAGGAAACGTGCGCCTCCGGTCTCATCGTTACCAGTTCTACCTAAAGAACCTCTTACTCTTAGTTTCGAAATAACGTTTTGCCAGGATGAGGGGAAATATGGCTCATTTGAAATATTCCATGCAACACCCACAGCTGGGAAAAATCCGTAACGATTCCCTTTTGCAAATTGCTCACTTCCTGTTATACCGAAGTTAAACTCAAGTGTATACCTATTATCGTATGTGTAGGTTGCTCTCCCTAAATAATTTTCTGTACGGTATGCCAATGCATCATTATGATACTGCATATCTTTCCTATTAGCTAATAATAAGCCTGTAACTGCGTGAGAACCAAACTCCCTTTTATAGTCAATAGAAGCCTCCAAATAAATCTTTTTCTGACTATTGTTTGACTCACTCGGATCGCCAAATTTTACCTCGTTTTCTATTTGTCTGAAAATCAGATTACCATCTTCATTTCTTCCTTCCGCAAAATAAGTAGCAGGATTTTTTGTTCTGGATGTAAAATAGTTATTATCTGAGTCGTAACTGATCATTCCTTTTGCTTTTAATCCAGGTGTGATAAAATCGAGCTTTTGCTGAAGTCGAATACTTGATTGAATAAATGATCTGTAGGTTTTCTGGTAACCTTGTTCAGTTAAATAAAGCCATGGATTCTGTCTGTTATTCGTACGAGAGGGGTGTTGTGAAAAGGTCCCATCCGAATAAACAGCAGGGAACAGATATGGAGGAGTTCTTGAAATTCTGTCAAAAACACCCTGTGTTGCATTTTTCGGCCTGTTCTGCGTTAGATATTGCCCGCTGAAATCCACACTAAGCAGAGTTTTATCCGTAACATCAATATCAATATTGCTTCTTAAATTATACCTTGTAACGTTGGCATTATTGTTATATTCCGGATTAGTTTTAAAATAACCGCTCTCACTGTAATAAGCACCTGAAACAAAATAACGGGCACGATCAGTTCCACCTGTAAAGTTAAGTGTATGTCTGGTATTGTATGTATGATCATTCACCAAAACATCCCACCAATCAACACTTGGATACAAATCGGGGTCTGCACCGGTTCTGTACATTTCAAGAACCTCATCAGAAAATTGCGGTTCTCTACCATCATTTACCAAAGCTTCATTATACAGCGACAAGTAATCGTATGAATTTGCATATCTGGGTCTACGTGTAGGTGTAAGGTAGCTCGCTTCACCACGATATGATATTTTTGCTTTTTGTGCTTTTCCTCGTTTTGAAGTAATAAGAACAACACCATTTGCTCCTTCAGCTCCATAAACAGCAGTTGCTGCAGCATCTTTCAGCACTGTAAACGTTTCAATTTCATCAGCTTCAATGTCATTCATGCTTCTGGGAATACCATCCACTAACACTAAAGGAGAAGTTCCTCCGGCAAATGAACTGATACCACGTATCCAAAATTCAGCCTGATCGTAGCCCGGCTCACCTGATCTTTGGATAGAAATAAGCCCTGGAATCTGTCCCGCAAATGCATTTGACAGTTTCCCTACAGGAGCTCTGAGCTCTGTACCTTCAACCGAAGCAACTGAACTAGTTACACTCCCTTTCTTTTGCTGTCCAAAACCAACAATCTGAACCTCTTCAAGTAATTGACTCGATTCTATTAAAACAACATTAATTGTTTTCTTTCCCTGAACAGGAATATTTTGAGTCTGCATTCCTATAAATGAGATTTGTAGAATGGCTGACGGACTCACATCAATCGAATAAATACCTTCGTTATCAGTAATAACTCCTCTTGTAGAACCTTCTACCGTGATAGTAACCCCTGGTAATGGATTGTTCTCCTGATCGGTTATATTTCCTGTAACAGTTATTCGTTGTTGCTGTTGTGGAACCTGAACTTCTTTCTTATCCAGAAAGATATAGTTTTTATCTACTTTATAAGTTAGAGTTGATTTAGAGACAAGAATATCCAGGATTTCGAATATATCTCTTTCTGTAAATTTAAAACTATAGTTTTGAGAACTATTCAAATCTTCGCTATTATAAAAGAAAACATAATTAGATTGCTCTTCAATAATATTGATGATTTCTTCAAATGATGCATTTTGAGCAGTTACAGTTATTTTTTTATCTTGTGCATGGCTGCCAGCAGCATAGCTGCTAAATACACAAATCAGTATGAAAAAAAAGCTAAGCTTCATTGTTAAAGGTATTTTCCTCCATATGGTACAGGAGTAATTAGATTTTTGCATATATTTGTATGTTTTTGATGAATTATAATATTATAGGGATTTTTAATTTATTAAAAAACGAAACCTGTGGCTGGGAAGTTGTTGGAAGCAGCTTCCCGCCTTTTTTTATAATTAGCAGTTATGTCACTCTCATAGGCCTTTTGTTTTATTTAATTGTTTATGGGTCTTGCATTTTATTATTATTGTGTCATTATTAATTTCATAATTAAAATGATTCTTAAAATTTATAATGTTTACTATTTCATCAATTGTTTGATGAGAAAAGAATTTCCCGGAATAAGAGCTTTTCTTTAATGAATCATCATTAATTAAAAAAGTTACATTATATATTTTTTCAAGACGAATGGTTATTTCTTCCAATGATTTGTTTTTGAAAGCATACTCCCCGTTTATCCATGATGTTACATCTTTTGTTTCAACATCAATTACTTGAGTGCAATTGGTATTTTTATTAAATATTGCCTGATGACCCGGCTCTAATATAAATTCTTCTCCAAGGTCAACTTTATTTTCAGATGTTGTTAACTTCACTTTTCCCGATATAAGTGTTGTTACTGCGATATCTTCTGTTGAATATGCTTGAACATTAAATTCTGTCCCCAGTACCTCTATTTCCTGATTGTCTGAGTATACAATAAAAGGATGCAAACTGTCTTTAGAAACATTAAAATAAGCCTCTCCATCTAAAAACAAATCTCTGCTTTTTTTATTGAATTTTTTTGGATATTTTAGAGTTGATGAAGCATTCAAATGGACTATTGATCCATCAGGCAAATCAACAATTTTTGTCTCCCCGGGTAAAAAGGTTCGTACCTCAATCCATGTATTATTATTGGTATTTATACGTATACCCACAAAAATTAAAATCAATGTTGCTGCTACACAGGTAATTAATATTTTTCGCATTTTGCATTTATTCACTGAGTTTCTAAACAGATTTTGATTATTGTTTAAAAACGAATCAGATGCAATAATTGAGTCTGTTGATTTAATTTTTTCAGCTAAACGTTGCCAACTGTCCATCAGCTCTTTGTCGCCAAGCTTCTGATCTTTGCTCGAGGACTCATAAATGTGTTTTAATTGGAAAAAGAGTTCTTTGTTTTTCGCAGATTCGTTATACCACTGCATAAAAACTCGCATTTCTTCTTCCGAATAATTACCATTTAAGATGCGTATTGTTATTTCAGGGATCTTATCCATTTTTCTCTTAAACTATTATTCTACATCTATTATATATACGATTGTTAATTTAAAACTACGTAGTTTTAAATTAACAAAAATCAAGACCAAATTCATTAACCACTTTTACAAACCACATATAGAACCTAAAAATTATATAAGGACTTATAGTACTTACACTTGACTAGACAAAATTCAAATTAGTGGAAACCACAGTTTACATCTTATAAAAGAAATGTACATGCATTCAAACATAAAAAGGAGAACATGTTCACAGATTAAAGGTTATTTCTTATAAATTTTAATGCATTATATATGTGAGTTTCAACAGTTCTGGCCGAAAGATTCATCTCCTCAGCAATTTGTGTGCTTTTCTGTTTTTCGAAATACGCTTTCTTGAATATTAATTT
>Ga0172378_10001617_pt1 | contig 20907 bp, 18 predicted proteins | sample GrowelOW332metaG_FD_119755 | JGI IMG/M metagenome (GOLD analysis project Ga0172378, IMG submission 119755) | Groundwater microbial communities from an aquifer near a municipal landfill in Southern Ontario, Canada - Pumphouse #3_1 metaG | ecosystem: Environmental > Aquatic > Deep subsurface >... | reverse complement strand
TTGACCTATAGAGAAGTTACATTGCTCGATTTTGGCTCTGAATGTTTTGAATCTCTCAAACCACCAGCATTTATCGCAGATTAGAGCATGTTGCACCACGCAAATTGACCCATAGGTCAAAAAAGATCCTAATGAATTATTAGAATCTTTTTTATGTTTTATCTTGTATGTGAGATTTATAATCCATTGAATAGAAATCGCACAATGTCTTTTTTTCTTGCGTTCATCAGTTCCTGCAATTCTCCTTTGATATATGAAACCTCAAAACCTTTTAAAGCTAAATGAATCATCAGAGATGCAAAAACAACATCTTTTACTTTAAATACACCTTTTTCTACACCGTCTGTTATGATGTCTTTCAAAATCATTTTCTCCTTGCGGTCCAACTGACGACGCACGCGTGCTACTTTATGAATGTCTAGGAAGAAGTCAGCCTTGAGATTTCCGTTACGGGTTACAACCTCTTTGATGGCTTCCATACGCATGTAAATGTAGTCAATTAACCTATTGTCTGGAGATCCTTCGTCTTTTGATATTAACTCTAGTTTTTTGGCAACTTGATTCAACTCATTTTCTACAACAGAGAAGTAGATGTCGTCTTTGTTCTTGAAGTAGGTGTACAAGGTTCTTCTGCCTTTTTTTGAAGCTTGGGCAATGTCGTTCATCGTCGTATTCTCAACTCCTTGTGCAGCAAAGAGTTTTCTTGCGACGTCCACTAACATTTCCTTTGTCTTCGTTGTTCCCATCTTCAATATTTGATTTTTTATGTTTTATGATTGTAAAATTAAATCATATTTGGAAGAATAACAACATGATTATGCTCTAAAAATCTTATTTTATGGAGTTTTAGCATGAAAAAGGTGTTTTGTGAGATGATTTGCATTATTTATTATATTTGATAGAATATAGTAAAGATTTATAACATCAACAGAACAAAAAAGAGACTGAAAAATCAGTCTCTTTTTTGTTTATTATCTTCGTAATAGCGTGAAGTGCCCGACGTAAACTTTATCTGTTTCCGGAATGTTGATGGTGTACCAATAATCGGTCGAAGGTAAAGCGTTTCCATGTCCATCAGTTCCATCCCAACCATTGCTATTTTGGTAATTTTTGTAATCCATGAGTTGTTTGCCGTTTCTGTCAAAAATAGTAACAACTGAATTTGGATACCTTTCAATGTTTTCGATAATCCAAACATCGTTAAATCCATCACCGTTAGGACTTACATGAGTACTTGGTACAATAGCCACGCTGTCTGGGAATACAACTTTTACGGTCATGTTTACTATACTATCACATCCTTCTAAAGTAGCGAATCTTTGCTCGTAATTACCAGCTTTTTCAATGACTAATTCTCCAAATTGAAGTGTACTGCCGAAAGCCAACTCTTGAAATAGTTTCATAGTGACATTTGGATACACTTCGACGAGAGTAGATGGTGCTTGATAAGTGTTACCATTCATCTCAATAGAGAATGAATAGGTTCCTGAATTGCTTACAGAAGCATTTTTGATTGTTGCTATACTTTTAGAAGATGAGAATCCGTTAGGTCCTGTCCATTTCATCGATTCAACAATGTCTGGTACATTGTCTGCTGTAAGTTGAATGTTTTCTCCTTCACAATAAGGTCCGTTGTTGCTTGTTTGTAAGTCAAGTGCAATCAAGTGCAGGTTGACTGTGCTGTCACAACCATTGACTGTGGTAAATGTAGAATGATAATCACCCGTTTCTGAAATTAAAATTCCTCCGAAATTAATCTGGTTTCCTTTACTTAAAACAATGAAGGAATCGATATCTGAAGTAGGGTAGACGGATACGCTGTTGCTTTTGGCATCGTATGTTTTACCTTTTAAGGCAACTTGCAATTTGTATTCACCGCTATTCTTAGGTTGTGCGTTTTTGATCGTAGGCTCAAAGTCTTCAGATGTAAATTCATTAGGACCTGTCCATTTCAATTCAGCACCATCTGGAACTCCTGTTGCTGAGAAGCTGATGTCTCCTCCTTGACATATTGAACCAGAGTTGGAAGTGATGACATCTACAACGATTAAATGGAGTGTAACGATGCTGTCGCAGCCGTTCATTGAAGTGAAGGTATGAGTTTTTGTTGTTGTGCTCTGTAAAGTCTCATTTCCAAAGCTGATACTTTCTCCACCTGCAATGACTATGGTGGTGTCGATTTCGTATCTCTTATTTACAATAAGTTGACATGATTGAGCCATGAATGAGATTCCGTTTTTTGTTATCTTTAGTTTGTACTCGCCATTGTTGGTTGTTTGTACACTGATTTCAGGAGATGCTTCTGTTGAAGTGAATCCATTTGAACCGCTCCAATAGAATGTCGCATCATCAGGAAGTTTCATGGCTGATAGAATGGCTATTTCTCCTTCGCAATAAGGACCTGCATTAGCTGTAACAACAATGGGCGTATCAACAACCATAGAAAAATTGATGATACTGTCACAACCTTTTGCTGTTTTATGTGAAAAGTTTATTATTTCAGATTTTTCAGCGATTATCTCATTGTCTCCAATTGTGACTTTGTCTCCAATCACAACATGGACGGTTGTGTCTAAATTGTATTTTGGATTGATAACCAATTCGCAAGGTGTTGCCATGAATGAAACGCCGTTTCTTGTAATCTTCAAATTGTATTCACCGCTGTTGGTTGGCTTTGTATTGTTAATTACAGGAGATGTTTCATCGGACAAAAATCCATTAGGACCATTCCATTCTATTGTTGCATTGTCAGGAAGGTTTGATGCCATTAGAGAGGCATCTTCGCCCTCGCAATAGGGTCCTGCGTTTGATGTTATGACCATTGGAGTGTCTACTACCAAAGTCATGTTGACAATACTATCACATCCTGATTTTGATTGGAATGTTTTGGTAACCGTATGGGTCTCTGATGCAATAATCTCTTCATTTCCGAAATTGATTTTGTCGCCGATGAGAATATTTATGGTGGTGTCAACCTCCATTTTAGTGGTGACTACTAGTTCGCAAGGCTTAGCGTCAAAGGAGATGCCGTTACGAGTGATTTTAAGCGTGTATTTACCGCTGTGGCTTACCTTTGCTCCGTTTATAATTGGAGAGTTAATGGTGTTGTCTTCAAAACTAGCAGGACCATTCCATTCTAAAGTTGCGTCGGTAGGTACGTTTGTTGAGGAGAAATGTGCAATTGCATCTTCGCAATATGGTCCATCATTTGAGGTGATGACCTTAGGTGTGTCAACTACTAATGTCAAATTAACTACACTGTCACATCCGCTAGCAGATTGGAATGTTTTGGTTTTTGTTTGAGATCTTGATGCTATGAAACTCTCATTTCCGAAAATATACTCATCACCGATAACTACATTAATAGTCGTGTCAATCTCAATCTTTGTGTTAACCACAAGTTCGCAAGATTGAGCATAAAAAGAAACCCCGTTGCGGGTTACTTTCAGTTTATATGTACCACTGTCGCTGATTTTTGTCTCATTAATGACAGGAGCACTGTCTGTGTTGTCTTCAAAACTAGCAGGACCTTCCCATTCTAAAGTAGCATGAACTGGTATGTTTGTAGCAGAGAAATTTGCTTTCGAACCCTCGCAAAGAGGACCGTCATTAGATGTGATGACCATTGGTGTGTCAACAACCAATGAAATGTTGATAATGCTGTCACATCCATCAGTAGCTTCGAGTGTTTTCGTTATAGTTTTTGACTCAGCTGCAATCAAGTTTTCGTTACCAAAACTAATTTCATCACCAAACATCACATTCACGGTAGAGTCTATTTCAATCTTTGAACTGACTACTAAAATACACGGTACGGCATCAAAAGATACTCCGTTGCGAGTGACAGTTAAACCATATTCGCCGCTATCAGCCGATTTTACGTCGTTTATAACTGGCGAATTGCCTGTTTTGTCTTCAATTACAGATGCTATATCGGATGGTCCATGCCATAAAACCGTGGCGTCTGTTGGAATATTAGATAGTGAGAATTTTGCTGTCGCACCTTCGCAGTAAGGTCCGTCGTTCAGTGCAACAACCTTAGGTGTGTCAACTACCAAAGTGAGATTTACAACGCTGTCACATCCGTTTTGTGATTGGAACATTTTGGTTAATGTTTCAGAGCTTTTCGCAATTACTTCATCTTCTCCAAAATTTATTTTGTCTCCAATCATGACATGTAGTGTTGTGTCTGTCTCATATTTATGAATAACCATCAGGTTGCAAGGTTTTGCCATGAAGGAGACGCCATTTCTTGTGATTTTCAAATCATATTCACCACTATTCACCGTTTTTACATTTGTGATTTCGGGCGATGTTAGTGTGGAGGAGAATCCATCTGGACCAATCCATTCGATTGTAGCATCTGTAGGAACGTTCATGACCGAGAATTTAGCATCAGAACCTTCGCAATAAGGACCTGCATTAGAAGCGACAACAATAGGAGTGTCAACCTCCAATGTTAGATTTACGATGCTATCACAGCCCTTTATAGATTGGAATGTCTTTGGTATTGTAGTGGTCATGGACGCTGTCAATTCTTCGCCTGCATAGGTTATCTTATCACCAATTGTAACATTGACGGTTGTGTCTATTTCATACTTTTCATTGACTACTACTAGGGTTGATTCCGTCTTGAACACTTTACCTTCATTCTCGATTTTTAATTTGTATTCACCTCCATTTGTTATTTCTGCATTTGGAATGGTAGGTGATGCTAAGTTTGATGAGAATCCATCAGGACCAGTCCATTCGATTGAACTGCCAGTTGGAATGTCTCCAAGAATAGATAATTGAATGGAATTTCCTTGACAATACGGACCATTGTTAGTACCTCTAAAAATAGTGTTGTCTTCAACATTTAGAGTTAAGTTGATAATGCTATCACATCCTAATTCTGTAGTTAGTTTTATTGAATAAGTACCTGTTATTTTAAGTTTTACTGTTCCGATTTCACATGAGTCTCCAGGTAGAATAGTGATTGTAGTATCCCTTACTGTTGATGGATATACGTCTACGATAACTTCAGTCTCTTTTGATTTTACACCGTTATTTGTCAAAGTGACATAATAGGAACCAGCCATGTCTATCGTTGAGTTCTCTATTGTTGGCGACTGAAGATTGGAAGAGAATCCGTTAGGACCTCGCCACGCAAAAGCAGTACCATCAGGTGCATTATTCACAGATAATTCTATATAGTCACCTTCACAATAAGGACCTGTACTGTTTGCGTCCACAATGATATCACAGTTTGTCGTTGCTGACCCTGAATATTTGTTGAAGTTAATATCTCCAGGTTTTTCTGAATAGTTTGTGATCAAAAGAATATACCATTCACTCTTTTTTGCATTAGGAATGTAACAAGCTTCTTTGGCTGCTGTGGTGTAACTACAATCTATCATGTTTTCATAGGGATAAAGATCGTGAAACCCACGGAAACATGGATCGGTTATATTATTTGCCCTATCGTATTTTTGTGCTTTATATAAAATGTCGCATTTTTTTGTTGTATCATAATATGCTTCCCATTCTTCTAGGGGTGCATATTCTGATGGTAGTTGAATTAAATTACAGTTGATCTCTTCACACGGATTTGGATCTGTATATGTGATTTGATAACTATTGGAAAAGTTAGCATCTGCATTTTGACAGATGTTTGTTAACATCTCTTTCTTTGTTTTCCCTTCAAATGGTCCCCAACATGCAAAATCGATATCTTGATTGTCTGAATGACTCATCATGATAACTAAATCTCCAGGATCTTCTATTTGCATAGTAAACCAAGCTCCAGAATTGGTGTGTTGTAGACATCCGGCAGCATGACCGCCGTATATAGTCAATGGAAAATAATCAACTTCTTTGCCATGTTGTGTATCAGCGGGGAAGGTAATTCCTAAGTCATTTTCCATTGTACAAAAGGATATAACCTCATCAATGTCTGGAATTGGACATTGAGCATTGACTTGTTGTGTTGCAATTAATAATGATGTTAGCATCATCATTATTATTAGGTGTTTGGACATAATTAATTTTTTATTTATCAGATTCCGCTGTCTCTCAAAATTAACTTCATTGTGAATATCAAAATTAATTGATTTAAGTGAAATATGTAACGATTGGAAAAAGAAATAAACATGAAAGGAAAGATTTTTCAGTCTATTTATATGAAGGTGAAAAAAAAGAGGAACGCTCCGAAGAACGTTCCTCTTTTTAAAATTGCTTCTGTTTGATTACATTCCGAAGCTTATGCTGGTCATGTACTCATAGATAGGACTGATGAATCCTAATATCAAAATTCCTATAGTACAGATTCCCAAACCAATGATTGACATGTTGTCGCTCTTGATTGTTGGGATTGGATTCTCTGACTTGTTGATGAACATTGCCTTTACAACTAGCAAGTAGTAGTAGAGGGAGATGATTGTGTTCAACAAAGCGATGAATACCAAAAGATATTGACCTTGTTCTGCAGCAGCTGCAAAGATGAAGAATTTACTGAAGAATCCAGCAAATGGAGGGATACCTCCAAGAGAGAACATGGCCAATGTCATAATGAAGGCCGATTTTGGATTTGTTCCGTAAAGTCCGTTGTAATCGTCCATGCCAACTTTGCCTGTCTGGTTCTCGATGTTTGAGATGATACCGAAGGCAGCAAGGTTAGTGAACAAATAAATGAAGATGTAATAAACAGTTGATGTCATACCAAGAGGTGAACCTGAAATAACACCTAGCATGATGTATCCAGCTTGTGAGATGGATGAGAATGCAAGGAATCTCTTCAAGTTCTTTTGACGGATGGCAAACAAGTTACCAACTGTGATAGTTACAACGATGATCCACCAAAGGATGTTCTGCCAAATCTCAGGGTAGTTGTGGAATGCCTTGAAAAGGATGCAGAGGAATGTAAATGCTGCTGCACCTTTAGACATAACAGAAAGGTAAGCTGTAACTGAAGTAGGAGCTCCTTGGTAAGTATCTGCTGTCCATAAGTGGAATGGAACCAAAGAGATCTTGAAACCCATACCTGCCATGAAAAATACCATAGCAAGAATCTGGACAGGAAGACCTTGGAACGCATTTGCAACCTCATCGAAATAGAGAGATCCGCAAGAACCGTAGATCAAAGAGATACCAAACAACATTACACCTGATGAGAAGGCTGCGGTAAGTATGTACTTAGCAGCTGCCTCTGCAGAATCGCGATTCTTCTTGTTGAAAGCAACCAATGCAGCCATAGGGATGGATGCAGTTTCCAATCCGATGTAGAACAAAATGAAGTTTCCTGAAGAAACCATCAAATACATACCCAACAAAGTTGAGAGTGTCAAGAAGTAGAATTCACCGCTCTGATTTCTGTTTTCGTTCTTGTTCCAATAATGAGCAAAGAAGAAAACCAAAAGAGTGCCGATGTTCAAGATGTTCTTTACAAGGACATGCATGTCAGAAGTCACATACATTCCAGCGAAAGCTTCTTGCGAACCTCCAAATGAAACAGTGAATCCTGAAATCGTAGCAAGAGCAAATGACCCAATTGCGGCGAATTGTAAATTTTTCTTGCCTTTTTCTCCTAAGAATAAATCTGCAAGAAGAACAAAGATTAGAACCAAAACCAGAGTTAACTCTTGGTTCATGATTGCAAATCCGCTATAATAATCTTTTAAAGTCTCTATCATAATTCCAGTTGTTTTGTCATTTTATTTCATAAAATGCATAATTATACTACTATTACTAATCATGTCAGATAACCAGAGCGGAGCCAATCCAATTCCGGCTATTGCGATGATCAGACCGAAAGCTGCTATCTTTTCATGCCATACAGCATCTGTAAGAGACTCGTGGTGCTTGTCCTGTACTGGACCAAACAACACTTTACCTACAACTCTAAGGATATAAACAGCTGTAATTACAATTGAAGTACAACCCATTATGACAAAGAAACGGTGGAATAGATCTGTATGCTCAAATGATCCAACGAAGATGGTCATTTCTGCAACGAATCCACTCAAACCAGGAAGTCCTAATGAAGCAAGACCTGCAATCACGTAACAAACTCCAAGTACTGGCATGATTTTCATCATACCGCCCATCTCTCTGATATCACGTGTGTGAGTACGTCCGTAAATCATACCGATTAATGCGAAGAACAAGGCTGTCATCAAACCGTGAGATACCATTTGAAGAATAGCTCCTGTCATTGCTGTCTTATTCATCATCAAAAGAGCGAAAAGTACCAAACCGCAGTGGCTTACTGAAGAGTATGCGTTGATGTACTTCAAGTCGTTCTGAACACATGCGCTGAATGCACCGTAAACAACACTTGTACCCGTAAGGATGATGAAAATCCAAGATAATTGGTCAGCAGCCTCTGGCATAAGGTTCATTGCGATTCTGAAACATCCGTAACCTCCTAATTTCATAAGTACTCCAGCATGAAGCATTGATACTGCTGTAGGGGCTGAAGCATGACCATCAGGAGACCATGTGTGGAATGGGAACATAGCACCCAAAACTCCGAATCCTACGAATGTAAGAGGGAAGAAGATCAACTGCTTGTCAACTGGCATTGCGTGATTCTTAGCAATCTCAACAATGTTGAATGTAAGTTGACCGTCAGCAGAAGAGAAATAGTAGATTCCGAAGATACCAACCATCAAGAAAGCAGAACCTCCCATCAACATCAATGTAAGTTTCATTGCAGAATACTCTTTTCTTCCAGTTCCCCACAAACCAATGAGCAAATACATTGGAATCAAGGCAACCTCGTAGAACAAGAACATTGTGAACAAATCTATAGAGATGAAGAATCCGAAAACTCCGATAGCAAGCATCAAGAACCAAAGGAAGTACTCCTTTGTCTGAATCTCCATTCCCCAAGATGCAAATACACCTGTAAGCACAATGACAGAAGAGAGCAGCAACATTGCTACTGAAATTCCATCAACTCCTACAGAATAATTGATGTTTAAAGATTGGTACCAAACAATATCCTGACGGAATAAGAAATCTGCAGCATCACCAGCTTCTCTTTGTGCAAGAAAATCTAATGTAACATATACAGCCGTTCCCAAAATGGCTAGGGCTCCAACAGCCATCACCATACGGATGATGTTCTTCTTCTCGCTGCCTAAGCAGAAGATGATAGCCATCATCACCAACGGGATTATTATAAATAATGATAATATATTCATCGTCTTAATTATTTCGATTATAAATAGAGTGCAAGAGCTACGATTGTTACTACACCCATGATAAATACCCAAGCGTATTGTTGTACACTTCCGCTCTGTACCTCTTTTGTCTCGTCAGAAACAAGGTTGGTAGTCCAAGCCAAAAGGTTCATGAAACCATCGATGATGTGTCTGTCGAACCAAGCAATGAACGTACATATAATACCGAAGATGATCTTATTTGTGATAAACAAATATACCTCGTCGATATAGAAACGGTGGTAAGCCCATACATAGAAATTCTTGAAGATTGCTGTAACCTTGTCTGGCCACTCATTCTGCTTCTTGTACATGAATGTTGCAATAGCAATGCCGATCAATGCCACAACAACACTGATGGTAGCAATAGTCGTGTTCATCTCGATTTCATATCCGATAGACTCAGCAGTGATGAACTCGCTGAAAGGAATGAATCCGCCTACACAAGTAAAAGCTGCCAAAACAATCAACGGAATTGTCATTGATTTAGGAGCTTCATGTGGAGTGTGGTGGAAAGTTGGCTCATTGTACCAGAATATTCTGAAGTAAAGTCTGAACATGTAGAATGCAGTCAAACCTGCAACAAATGCCTGACAAACATAAATTATCATGTTGCTTTCGAATGCAGCTGTCAAAATCTCATCCTTAGAGAAGAATCCTGAGAATGGAGGAATACCAGCGATAGCGAAACATGCAATTAAGAATGTCCAGTGGGTGATAGGAAGATATTTCCTCATGTTACCCATATCATCCATTTCGTTGCTGTGAACTGCGTGGATAATTGCACCTGCGCACATGAATAGAAGTGCCTTGAACATAGCGTGTGTGAACAAGTGCCACATTGAAGCTGTAAATCCAAGTCCTGCTTCATGAGCACTTGCATAACCAGAAACACCTAATGCAACCATCATATATGCAATCTGAGAGATGGTAGAGAATGCGAGCACTCTCTTGATATCTGTCTGTGTACATGCTATGAGTGCTGCAAACAAGCTGGTGAATGCACCTACGTATGCGATGAATGTCAAAACACTCGTTGCTTCGAAGAAGTAAACAGGGAAAAGTCTTGCAACCAAATAAACACCGGCTACAACCATCGTAGCAGCATGGATTAGGGCTGATGATGGAGTTGGACCCTCCATAGCATCTGGCAACCATATCTGGAATGGGAACATTGCTGATTTACCAGCACCTCCCAAGAAGATAAGGGTAAGAGCAATTGCTGTAACTGAACAACCCATAAAGGTAAGTCCGCCCATCGTAGTGTGAACCAATGCTGCGTGGTCTCCGTTGATCTGCTCGAATGAGAATGTCTTAGTGTAATAAGACAAAATCAAGATACCAACCAAGAAGAACATATCGGCAAAACGAGTCACGATAAACGCCTTCTTTGCAGCCTTAACAGCTGAAGGTTTCTTGTAGTAGAATCCGATCAACAAGAATGAAGATACACCCACAAGCTCCCAGAAAATATACATTTGGAAGATGTTGGTTGCAACTACCAATCCTAACATGGCAAAAGAGAAGAGTGACAAGATTGAGTAGTAACGCTCAAATCCCTCTTCACCGTGCATATATCCTATACTGTAAATGTGTACCATTAAAGATACTGTCGTGATAACGACCAACATCATAACAGAAATAGGGTCAAATAACATACCGATTTCAATCCTTAAGTCAGGTCTGTTGGCATTGGAAAGATCCAACCAAGTGAAATTGAATGATGTTAATGCTTTCCATGAACCATCACCGTTAACAGCTGATTCTAAAACGCCATTTAAAGTTAAACCTTTATTAAGAAAATAGGAGTAGGCAACATAGTATGCCAGAACCGTAACGACCGATAAGCCGGCTGTTCCTAATATACCAGCCATTTTCGGACCCAATTTTTGACCAACGAGTCCGAGTAACAGGAACATCAAGAATGGTATTGCTAATAATAATACTGTATAATCCATGATCTTTAGTTCTTTAATTCTTTAATACTATCCACATCGATGTTCTTCATGTTGCGGTAAACATTGATGATAATGGCAATGGCTACAGCTGTCTCGGCTGCTGCTACGATTATCACAAATAGTCCGTACATGTAACCTTCCAACTTTTCAGGGAAAAGGAAACGGTTGAACACTACGAAATTTATATTCACTGCGTTGAGTATAAGCTCGATGGACATCAAAATACCGATTAGGTTCTTTCTTACGATAAAACCATATACTCCTATGAAGAATAGGAGGGTGCTAAGCACCAAGTAAAATTCTACAGGTACGTTCATTTCTTATCCTCCTTCTTCAAATTAGTGGCAACTACAACACTACCGATGATGCAAGCAAGTAAGAAGACACTGGCTGCCTCGAAAGGCAACAAGTACTGATACTTTTCTACACCCATCAAAGTATGACCGATAGTCTCCATATTTACATTGGCAGTCAACTCGTCAGCACTCTCATTGTTTTGGAATCCAAAACCGAATAGAGTAACCAAGCTGATAACAACACCACTGATAGCGGCGATTGCACTAACCAACTTTTTTTGACAAGAGACCTTCTCTGTCTCTTCTCCAAGATTCTTCACCAAAAGGATGGCGAACACTAACAGCACCACGATACCGCCTGCGTAAACAGACAATTGTACGGCTGCAATGAACTCATAAGTGAGCAACAGGTAAAGACCTGCTATTGCAAAGAGTACAAAGAAGAGGTAAGTGGCAGCTCGTAAAATCTTCGTTGTTGTTACCGAAAGAAATCCAAATACAAGGATTATGGCAGCAAGAATGAAGAATATTATGTTATTAGCCGTTAAATAAGCCGTTAAAAATTCCATCTCTTACTTTTTTTATTGTTGAACATTAGTTTCATTTCCTTCTCCCTCTTTCTTTGGAGCTGCGGCAGGTGCTGCAACTTTCTTCTCCTCCATCTTTGAACCAGGATGGTTGAGTTGTTTTACCAATTTAGAACGAGTGAAAACGGCATGTTCGAAGTTTGGTGTCCAAGAAATGGCTTTCTGAGGACATACCTGCGTACACAATCCGCAGAATGTGCAGCTTCCAAGATCGTACATGTATTTGTCAAGCACTTTCTTTGTCTTGCCATCTTCTGTGGTAATCTGATTGGTTATCACATTGATAGTGTGGTTAGGACAGTTTATCATACAGATTCCACATCCCGTACATTTGTGCTCGTTGTTCTCATTGTGAGGTATAACCAATTCTCCGCGGAAACGCTCGAAAGGTTGCTTCTTACCTCTGTTTTCAGGATATTGCTCTGTTACTTTTGGACGGATGAAGTTGATCATAGTGATCTTCATTCCTAACAAAAGATTCCAGATGTCTGAAAATATCTCTTTTATATATTTGATCATCTTACCCTTTTATTTAAAAGATTAAAACCCATACTGCCATTAGCAACAAATTCACAAGGCTGATAGGCATCAAGATCTTCCACTCAAGTTTCAATAGCTGGTCTATACGAAGACGAGGGAATGTCCATCTAACCCACAAACTTAAGAATATGAGCGCAAATACTTTACCGAAGAACCATGCCCAAGTTGGGATACAGTCCATAATTCCGTTGAAAGATGCAGCCCAATCTGCGTTGATGTGGAATGGTTGCCATCCACCAAGGAAGACAGTTGCCGCGATTGCAGCAATGATAAACATGTTCAAATATTCGGCAAGATAGAAGAAACCAAATTGAATACCTGAATACTCAGTGTGGTATCCGGCTGTCAACTCAGACTCTGCCTCGGGAAGGTCGAATGGACCACGGTTGGTCTCAGCATGTCCTGCAATCAAATAGATTACAAACGCGATAAGGGCTGGGAGCGGAGCCTGGAAAATGTACCAAGCGTTTGCCTGACCCTCGATGATGTCTGTAAGATTCAAACTTCCTGAAATGATTACCATTGTAAGCAATGATATTCCGGCAGAAAGTTCGTAGCTCACCAACTGGGCACCACTACGCATTGCACCGATCAATGTATACTTGTTGTTGCTGGCCCATCCTGCGAGTAGAATACCCACAACTCCAAGAGAGGAGATGGCCAACATGTAGAACAAACCTACGTTGAAGTCAACGCCGTGAAGTCCTCTACCGAACTGTAATGCACCGAATGTACAGAAAGATCCTATGATGACGATGAACGGAGCAACCTTGAAAATCAATTGGTCTGTCTTGTCAATGCGGATGATCTCTTTCAGTAAAATCTTAACCATATCTGCGATACTCTGGAAGAGCCCCCAAGGACCTACACGGGTAGGGCCGAGACGGCACTGGAAGAATGCACAGATTTTACGCTCAACATATATCAGTATCAATGCCAACACTGCATAGAGTGAAAGGAAGGCAACACCGATAAGAACGTATTCAATTAGGGACACAACCCAGTCCAGACCGATCAAATAGAGCAGTGAACTGTGTATCCATTCTATGAATTTATCTAATTCTAACATAATTTGCTATTCTGTTAAATGAAATAACCGTGATTTAAAACTGTTATCTGTCTACACATGGAATGACGTAGTCCATAGATCCACTGATCATGATGAGGTCTGCAATCTTTTCCTTGTCACAAAGAGGACACAAGGCCGTAATTAGACTTAGACATGGAGAACGGAATTTCACACGGTAAGGATTCTTATCGCCTGTACTGTTGATGTAAATGCTGAAATCACCACGGGCATTTTCAACTCTCTGATAGTATTCACCAGCTGGTATCTTGACGATAGCAGGAACTTTCGCTTTGAAATCACCGTCAGGGATATTGTCTATCAACTGTTCGATGATGCGGAGTGATTGTTCGATCTCTTCCAAACGGATCATATATCGGTCGAATGTTCCGCCTTCCTGATGAAGAACCTCCTCGAAGTTTACTTTGTCGTAAGCTGCGTATGGTTCAATCTTTCTGACGTCACAAGCCCATCCGGATGCTCTTCCTGAAGGTCCTGTAACACCTAGTGCTACTGCCTTCTCTTTTGAAAGGATACCGATGTTTTTCATACGGCCATATGCGATTGGGTTTCCAGTGAAGAGAACGTGATACTCTTTGATCATCTTTCTCATGTAAGGGATGAACTCCTTTACTCTATTCTGGAAGTTAGGGTGAATGTCGGCAGCCAAACCACCAATTACGTAGTAGTTGACCATCAGACGACCACCTGCTGTCTCCTCGTAAATGTCCATGATCTTTTCACGGTCACGCATACCGTAGATGAAAGCAGTGATGGAACCCATATCATTACACATACAAGCCCATCCGATAAGGTGGGATGCGATACGTGTCAACTCATCGATGATAGTTCTCACATATTGTGCACGTGCAGGAACCTCGATGCCGGCTGCTTTCTCTATACAAGCACAGAGAGCGTGACGGTTCATTGTTCCGCAAAGGTAATCCAAACGTTCTGTCAAATAGAGCATTTGAGGGTAAGTCATAGACTCACACATCTTCTCTACTCCACGGTGGATGTATCCGAAGTGTGGATCGATATGTTTGATTATCTCACCTTCCAAAGAAATTCTCAAATGCAAAACTCCATGGGTTGATGGGTGCTGAGGACCGAAGTTCACAACATATTCATCTTTGCTAAAGAGTGGATACTCTTTCTTCACCAACTTACCGTCTTTGTCGATAGAGTAAGTAGGGACGTTTTCGAAAGATTCTACGCTAGGAACTTTCTCTGGAATTGGATTCAATGCTGGGTTAGCATCGTAATCTTTTCTGAATGGGAAACCTTTCCAATCTTCACGAAGGAAAAGTCTACGCATGTCTGGGTGATTGGTGAAGATGATTCCGTAGAAATCATATACCTCTCTCTCGTAAAAGTAGGCAATCTCCCAAAGGTCTGAAACGGTTGGTAGATTAGGGGTCTCTCTGTCTGGAGTACTTGTCTTCAAGACAATCACATTTGCTTCATCGTTGGATGGAGCTATGTGGTAAATCACGCCAAGACTATCTTTATAATCCATACCCGTAAGACACATAAGATAGTCGAAACCTTTGGCCTTAAGACCTTCAGCTACTTTTCTTAGTTTCTCCGGAGCTATCGTTGCAGTGAAGCGTTGAGTATTCTCCTCAATCTTCGCATCTGGAGCAAGCGATAAAATGATCTTTTCTAAATTTTCCATTACTTGTTCCCTCCTTCTGTATTTCCGTCTGCTGTAACGGTTGGTTTCTTAGGCAACTTGAAGAAATTCTCCAACTTGATCTTTCTCTGCAACTGCATCATACCATAAAGCATGGCTTCTGGTCTTGGCGGACAGCCAGGAACATATACGTCGACAGGGATAATCTGATCAACACCTTTTACTACATGATAGGAGTCTATGAAAGGTCCTCCTGAAATAGAACAGCTTCCAATGGCAATCACATACTTAGGCTCGGCCATTTGGTCGTATAGTCTTTTCAATACTGGAGCCATTTTGTATACGATGGTACCAGAAACGAAAATAACGTCGGCCTGACGAGGAGAGTTACGTGTAACCTCCCAACCAAATCGAGCAAAGTCGTTTCTTGCTGCAGCCACACACATGAACTCGATACCGCAACAGCTGGTAGCGAAGGTGAATGGCCATACTGAATTGGATCGTCCCCAATTGATCACGTCGTCCAACTTCTCTGTGACAACGTTCATTCCACTTTGACGGAGTTCTGCAATGTACTTTTCCAAGTATTCATTGTCGTTGAAGTCTTCCGTCTTCATGTTCCTGATTTTAATGTCTTTTACTTCCATTCCAACGCTCCTTTCTTCCATGCATAAGCCAATCCGAGAACGAGAATAAATAAGAAGAACAAAACACTACAGAGCCCCATAACTCCGAGGCTTTTCATGATGACTGCCCATGGGAACAGTAGGACTGTTTCCACGTCGAACATCAAGAACAGGATGGCAAATAGGTAATAACCTATTTTGAATTGCATCCATGATGTGCCACGAGTCGGGATACCGCATTCGTAAGGTTCTCCTTTTTGCTCATTGGTAGAACGCGGTGAAATTAACATCGCGATTACCAGTGCAGCAGAAACCAGAATGATAGCTGTGATAAACACAACTATGAAGATTTCACCTGAACTCATCTTTTTAGTTATTTAAATTGTTAATTAATTGTATTTCTGTTATCTAGTATCATTTTGTCTACTGAAGTGCTGACAGTGTATAAAATGATAAGGACTATACTATCAACGTAGATAGTATAGTCCTTATATGTTTATGCCTATGAGTAAATAATGTACAACCAACACATCGCGATGACCGCAATGGCTTCTTGTTTGGAATGCTTACACTTTATGGCTATATGTAATCTCATTATATTATTTATTACAAAAAACCTTTTTACTCTTCGCAAATTTTTGCGGAATTTTAATTATTGTTTTCTGAATTTTAAAAATGCTTATTTGTAAGAATTTTTTGTTCAGAAAGTGCATTTTGTGATTTAACTTAATGGATAAATTTCATTTTGCAACTAGACTGCCAATTCTTGTTGTCTTATGTTGCGAAATGCCCATCCTATTTGGGATGAAACCACATTTTGCGACGCAAAATTGTAAAAGTTATTCGAGTCTGCCAAATAATTTAATGAATAAATATGCGATTGTTCATAACTGAAATTCTGTGCTTTATAGTCTCTTTTTAGCATAATTTTACAAAATTCGGTTTCTTTTTTATCTTAATGAAATGCATATTACTTTCTTTTTGACAAAAAGTTTAATTATGCTCAATTTTTATGTTAATGTGCAATCGAAAAAAAACTGTTCATGATTAATAGTAGTTTCAAAACTCCATTTTTTCAAAAAGAGGTTACGTGTTGATGTTGCATGTTCAATATGAAATAAAGAGGGTTGATTCCACTTTCAACGTTGATGTTATTTTTCAAATTTTTGTATGTCATCATATCCCCATTATCCTGCTTTTGATTTCAGCTTTATGGCTTCTCCTTATTGATGCCTTTTAAAAACACGGGGATTCAAATTGATAATGCAACTTGAGGAGGAAAAAAATGGGTCATGAGGAAAAAAATATTTTTTAGAGCAGAAAGAGAAGAGAAAATCTCCCTCTTTCCAGTTGCCCTGTGGAGAATATGTTTCTATTCTATTTTTTAGAATATAGCTCTTGTAATAGATTTATTGAACGACCTATTTAATCACCAAACTTACATCGTTAAAATCTTGATTCGTTGGAATAGCTAATTAAATTCTCATTTTTTTATTTTATTATTTCTATAAATATGCTAACTGGGTTTTCAGTAATCGATATCGGACAACTATTATAGGATAATATTTCACTAATTACTTTTGTTGAAGGATGTCCATATGAGTTGTTCGATCCATATGATATTGGACAAAAATAGTTTCCCGAACTTAGTTCATTTGGGTTGAATGCCTTAATATCTCCATGATGTGGAATTTGTATAGTTCCAACCTGATTCCAGTAACCACCAAATATTGAACTAATTTTTGTTTTGTTTAAATCTGCATCACCAGTGTATACACAAGCAACCCTTTCTTGATTAAAAAGATTTTGGCATTTACAATGGCAATTACAAGAAAAAGAAATAAAAAGTTTGTGTCTCTTATTTCCTATAGTTGGTCCAGAATAGAGTAACATTGAATTTTGATTTATGTTACCTTCTATTTTGTTATAAATTTTTTGAAATATCTTACCTCCTTTTCTCTTAGTTAATTTAGTAAGGGTATAATTAGAATCACTTTTTAGTTTGTTGATATCAAATTTTTTTTTAATTCCTTTATTAAAGTGATATTTCTTTTTTCATATTCATAATTATATGGAATAAAAACCCAATCATTCAATTGTTTTATAGTCAAAGGTGTCCCACTTTCAATTAAAGCTGTCCCACTTTCATTTTTTTCAATGTCATCAATACTTTGAGGTTCAATATTGTCATTTATTGTATTTTCATTATTTTGAATCGGTTTCGGTTTAACATGAATTATTATTGTATCATTACCAAAATAATGTTGAGGATCATTTATTAAAGGCAATAAGTTTTTATCCAATGCCCAATATATGTTTGAAAGTAAGATCTTTTCTTCTTCATGCAACAGAGGTAATAGAACTCTTTTAATTTCTTTTACTTGGTCCTTTAATACTGGTATTTTTGAAATATGGTCATAATCAAAATGAGAAATACATAATAAATCTATGATATCATTTGTGTTGAATGATTGTTTTATTACTTCGTCAGATTGTTTTGTGTTTTTCCAATTGCCGCAATCATAGACGATATTAATATTATCATGTTGTTCAGAGTAGAAAGCACCTTGTCCGATTGGGTGAAAAATTCTTTTTATCATATTTATAGTGGTTTTGAAATATTATCTAATGTTTTCTTTCAATCTCTCAAATATACATAATCTATATTATTGCTGTTTCTGTAGATGCAAAAGAGGGCAGTCCCAAAGATTGCCCTCTTTCTAAATATATAGTAAGAATATTAATTCGCGTTGTTTTCTCTTCTTTCCTTCAGTTTCATCTCCCAATTCCAAGCGGAGCGGAGAGTGTCTTCTGTAGAAATTTCAGCTTTCCAACCCAACTCATTGTTGGCTTTAGTGGTGTCAGCCCAAACCTTGGTGATGTCGCCCTCACGACGAGGAGCAATTTCGTAAGGAACCTTTACGGTTGTAGCTTTCTCAAATGTACGGATAATCTCCAAAACAGAAAGTCCGCGTCCTGTACCTAAATTGAAAACCTCGATATTTTCCTTGTTCTTGTTTTCCAACATTCTCTTAACAGCAACCACATGGGCTTTTGCCAAATCAACTACGTTAATGTAGTCGCGGATGCAGCTACCGTCTTCAGTCTCGTAATCGTCGCCAAATACTTTAAGAATAGGGCGGATGCCTGCTGCCGTCTGTGTAACGTATGGCAAAAGATTATTAGGTACACCATTAGGCAATTCACCGATCTCACCACTTGGATGAGCACCTATTGGATTGAAATATCTCAAAAGAATACACTTCATGTCAGGATGAGCGTTCATCGTATCTGTAAGGATTGTTTCGCTCATTTGCTTTGTGCTTCCGTAAGGCGAAGTAGCTGGCTTGATTGGTGTCTGTTCTGTAACAGGCAACACGTCAGCTTGTCCGTAAACGGTGCATGAAGACGAGAACACAAAATCACCAATCTTATATTTAGACATCAACTCAAGCAAGTTGATAAGTGTAAGCAGATTGTTGCGGTAATAGAGTAGAGGTTTCTCTACAGATTCGCCCACAGCCTTGCTTGCCGCAAAGTTAATGATAGCTTTGATGTCTTGGTATTTCTCAAAGAATCGGTCTAAAGATGTGTAGTCTTTACAGTCTATGTTTTCGAAAGCAGGTGTAATACCTGTGATTTTTTTGATGCCTTCCAATACTCCAATATTAGAGTTGGATAGGTTATCGACGATGATTGGTTCAAATCCTGCATTGATCAGTTCAACAACGGTGTGAGAACCTATATATCCGGTACCACCGGTAACTAAAATTCGTGTTTTCTCCATTTTAGAATAATTTTGATGGATAAACGCCCTCTTTAATTAAACTCTCAATTTTAGCAACAACAGAATCTCTGTCTTCCTTGTAGGTTACGCCGAACCATTTGCAAGGAGTTGTCATGACCTCGATAGTAGCTGTCTTTGACTGTATCAACTTGTTGACCATGGTTGGAATTCCATATTCAGCCTTGATGTTGTCTACGTTATCTTTTAAGAATGTCTTGAAGTCTGCCTCTGAATGAGTGAAGTAATCTGTTGTGAATCCCCACATGTTCATGGAAACGGGCAAGTTCTCGTCGATCTCATCAAAATTGCCAGTCTCCTGGTTTTTGAAAACGACCACATTGCCTTTACGTTGAACTTCGTAGTGCTCAACTACAGTGGTAAGGTGGTTTTTCTTGTCTGTGCTGCATACGCCACGTGATACATGGCCGCTCTCAGACAATGTGTTGCCCAAACGGTAACCAACCATGCAATATTGATCGTTTTTGTCGTTTAGTTTCTGCAAAGCATCTGCCAATATTTGGAAGCTCTCTTTTCCGTAGAAGTCATCAGCGTTGATGACAGCAAATGGCTCATGAACAGCGTCTTTTGCCACCAAAATGGCGTGATTTGTACCCCAAGGTTTTACTCTCTCTGGATTTAATGCGTATCCTTCTGGAAGAGAATTCAACTCTTGAAATACGATTTCTGTATGGATGGCATTCTTATATTTGCTTATTACTTTTTCGGTGAAATCTTTTTCAAATGCGTGACGAATAACGAAAACGACCTTTCCGAATCCAGTACGGATAGCATCAAAAATAGAGTAGTCCATGATTGTTTCACCGTTTGGACCCAAACCGTCCAACTGCTTTAAACCTCCGTAACGACTGCCCATTCCGGCTGCTAGTACTAATAAAGTGGGTTTCATATCAGTTATTAATGTTTTTATCAGCATGTCATTCTGAAAATTAGAATTTTCACACCTTTATTAAATTTTATATTCAAGTTATTTATGTAGCTAAAAGCTTTTTTAGAAATTTTCAATTATTCCATCCAATTGTCTATAAAACCCTGCAAAGGTAGAATATAAATAATAGATTCACAAATTTATCGGGGATTCAAATTGATAATGCAACTTGAGGAGGAAAAAAATGGGTCAGGTAGAAAAAATATTTTTCAGAGCAGAAAGAGAAGAGAAAATCTCCCTCTTTCCAGTTGCCCTGTGGAGA